>Ga0070694_100000566_pt1 | contig 20470 bp, 13 predicted proteins | sample KBSK1251metaG_FD_65470 | JGI IMG/M metagenome (GOLD analysis project Ga0070694, IMG submission 65470) | Corn, switchgrass and miscanthus rhizosphere microbial communities from Kellogg Biological Station, Michigan, USA - KBS K1-25-1 metaG | ecosystem: Host-associated > Plants > Roots >... | reverse complement strand
GAGGCGGATATTGACGCGGCAATCAAAGCAATTCGTACTGAGCTTGCTTGAGAACGATTACTGAAATCGTCTGCTAATGAATACTGCTAGTGCCGCACGACTGGTTCGTCAGATTGCCAGTTTGGCGGCGCGACGGCACCGCCCGCCGTGATTCTCAACTGGATGGCGGAGGTTAAGAAATGACGATGGCATCTGGCAGTCAACTCGGCCCTTACGAAATTCTTTCACCGCTTGGCGCGGGCGGGATGGGCGAGGTCTACCGCGCCCGCGATACCCGGCTCGACCGCGAAGTCGCGATCAAAGTTCTCCCGGCTTCGTTGGCCGATGACGCGGATCGGTTGTTGCGCTTCGCCCAGGAGGCCAAAGCCGCCTCGGCCCTCAACCATCCCAATATCATCACCATTCATGAGGTCGGGGAGATCGAGGGTCTGCACTTCATCGTCACCGAGTTGATTGATGGGAACACGCTGCGCCGCGAGATGGCCGCCGAGCGCTTGTCATTGCCGGCCGCGCTTGAGATTGCGGCCCAAGTGGCTTCCGCGCTCGCCGCCGCGCACGAAGCCGGGATTACACACCGCGACATCAAACCGGAGAACGTCATGGTGCGGCGCGACGGGATCATCAAAGTGCTCGACTTCGGCCTCGCCAAATTGACTCAACGACCAGCGGCAGAAGTTGACACCGAAGCGGCGACGCGGGCGAAAGTGATGACCAATCCGGGGACGGTCATGGGCACACCGCAGTATATGTCGCCGGAGCAGGCGCGTGGGCAGAAAGTGGATGCGCGCTCCGACATCTTTAGCTTGGGCGTGGTGCTCTATGAAATGATCGCAGGCCGCCCGCCGTTTGACGGCGTCAATGCGCTCGAAGTCATCGGCGCGATTCTGAATCAAGAGCCGTCGCCGCTCAAACAACACGCCGCAGAAACACCCGATGAATTGCAACGCATCGTGAGCAAGGCGTTGCGCAAAAATCGTGAGCAGCGTTATCAGCACGTCAAAGACCTGCTCATTGACCTCAAAGACCTCAAGCAGGAAGCGGAGATCGCTGCGAAGTTGAAAGGCAAGCAAACCACCGAACCAGGAGCGTCAACGGTGAGTTTGCATCCTGACCCCACTGCCACACTCACCGGCGAGATCGTAGAGCATCACCAGACTTCAAGTTCTAAAATCATCCTGGCTGAAATCAAGCGGCACAAACTCGGCGTCGCGCTCACGCTGGCTTTGCTGCTGCTGCTCGTGGCGGTCGGCGGCTATGTCTCATTCTTTGGGCGCCGCACCAGCGGGCCGATTGCTTCGCTCGCCGTTATGCCGTTCGTCAACGCCAGCGGCAACGCGGAGGTTGAATATCTCTCGGATGGCATGACCGAGACGCTGATCAAGAGTTTGTCGCAACTCCCCCACCTGAATGTCAAGTCGCGGTCATCCGTGTTTCGCTACAAGGGCAAAGAAACCGATGCGAAAACTATCGGCAAAGAGTTGAACGTCGAGGCCATCCTGAATGGGCGAGTCGTCCAGCGCGGTGAACAACTAACTTTGAGTCTCGAACTCATCAATGCCCAGACTGAGAACGTGATCTGGACGGATCAATATGATCGCAAATCCTCCGACCTCGTGGCGCTTCAGAATGTGATCGCCCGCGATGTTTCGAGCAAGCTTAAAATCCAATTGTCAGGCGCCGACCTGGAGAAGCTCGCGAAGAACTACACCAATGATCCCGAGGCATACCGCCTCTATCTTCAGGGGCGATTCTATTGGAACAAACGCGAAGGCAAGGAATTTGAACGGGCCGAAGGCTATTTTCAGCAGGCGGTCGCACGAGACCCGAATTTTGCGCTCGGCTACATCGGGCTGGCGGACTTTAAGGAAGATAGTGATCGCCCGCGAAAGAAAGAGTATATCCGGCGAGCGCTTGAGATTGACAACCAGCTTGCCGAGGCGCACGCGTCGCTCGGTTATCAGTACATGATTGATTACAACTGGGCGGAATCGGAACGCGAGCTGAAACGCGCGATTGAACTTAACCCAAACTATCCGCAAGCGCACCAATGGGACGGCGCGCGGTTGATGATGAATGGCAAGTACGACGCAGCTCGGGTCTCGCTCACGCGGGCGCTCGAGCTTGACCCGACATCGCCCGGGATAAATTTCTACTACGCCGTGTTTCTGCTTGTTTCGGGCAGAAACAACGAGAGTATTCAGCAGTTCAAAAAGCTCATCGAAATGGAGCCTACATTTGTTTGGGCGCACGGCTTTCTCGCGCGGGCCTACCGGCGCAATGGAAACCACGAAGATTGTGTGGAAGAGCGAGCCCGCAGCTTCGAACTCCTCGGCAATGAAGAACGGGCCAAAGCAGTCCGCGAGAGTTTCGCGAAAGGTGGCTGGAAGAGTTATTTACGCGAGGATCCGGACGGGCCGAGCGGCCTGGCGGAACTCGGCGAATACGAAAAGGCGATCGAGACCATTGTCAGACAAGCGAACAGAGGCGAAAGAGGCAGTGGTTTTTGGCTCTTTTTGCACAGGACGGACCCGTTCCTGGATCCGATCCGCGACGATCCGCGATTTAAGGAAGCGATGAAGAGACTCGATCCGCCGCAATGAGCCATGAAACTATGAGCGAAACGCTGACCATCAATTCAACCATTTCACATTACCGCATCGTGTCAAAATTAGGCGCGGGCGGGATGGGTGAAGTTTATCGCGCGCGCGACGAACGGCTCGGTCGCGATGTCGCGATCAAAGTCCTACCAGCCGAGTTTGCCAAAGACCAAGACCGCTTACACCGCTTTGAGCAGGAAGCCAGAGCGACCTCCGCGCTCAATCACCCGAATATCCTGACCATTTACGACATCGGTGAACACGAAGGCTCGCCCTTTATCGTCTCGGAACTGCTCGACGGCGAAGAACTGCGCGCGCATCTGAATGAAGGTGCGCTGCCGGTGCGCCGTGCGATTGATTATGCGCAACAGATCACGCAGGGCTTGGCCGCTGCGCACGAGAAAGGAATCGTGCATCGTGACCTCAAGCCGGAGAACTTATTCGTCACTGGCGATGGGCGGCTCAAGATTCTCGACTTTGGGTTGGCGAAGTTGAAGCCGCCGAAGATGGGTGGAAAGATAGATACCGAAGCTCCGACCAGTGCGCCGCAAACTGATCCGGGCACGGTGATGGGCACCGTGGGGTATATGTCGCCAGAGCAGGTGCGCGGCGGGGATGCCGATCATCGCTCAGACATCTTCTCTTTTGGAGTGATCCTCTACGAGATGCTCGCAGGCCAGCGGGCGTTTCGCGGCGCATCAATCGTCGAGACGATGAATGCGATTCTGAAAGAAGAGCCGCCGGAACTCGGTGAGACGAACACCCAGATCAGCCCTCAGCTTGAAAGGATCGTGCGGCGGTGTTTAGAGAAGTCGCCGGAGCGTAGATTTCATTCGGCGCACGATCTCGGCTTTGCGCTCGAAGCGTTGTCTCTCCCTTCAGGCTCGAATCAGACGCTGGCGCTGAAAGCATTGCCGGAGAAGGAAGCAGCCAAGACTTCAGCGTCGCTCTTCCGGCGCGCAGGCTTGGGCTGGATGGTAGCGGCGGTCGCGGTGCTCGGGGCATTGCTGCTGGCATTACTCTACTTTCGCTCATCGTCGCCGCCATCGCCGATCACCCGATTCTCGATCCCGCTCCCCAAAGGAACAAACACAGTTAGAGAATCTGCCCCCGTGATTGCACTCTCGCCCGATGGCCTCCGCCTCGTCTTCAGCGCAGAGGAGACGGGAGGCAAGCGCCAGCTTTGGCTGCGTCCGCTTGATTCCTTTGCTGCCCAGCCGCTGACTGGCACGGAGGGCGCGGCTTATTGCTTCTGGTCACCTGATGGGAGGTATATCGCCTTCTTTGCGGACAACAAGCTGAAGAAACTGGATCTGGGATCGGGCGTGATCGAAACCATTTGCCAAACAGAGAGAGGCGCAGGACGAGGCGGCGACTGGAATCGGCAAGGCGTGATTCTCTTCAACAATGGAAATGAAACAGGTCTTTCACGAGTTAATGCGACAGAAGGAAAGCCAGAAGTCGTGAGCGAACTCGATGCCGCCCACGGAGAGAGAATGCATCTCTTTCCCTCTTTTCTGCCCGATGGAAAGCATTACCTGTTTGAGAACACAGGGGGAGATAACAGGGGCATCTACGTTGGCTCCCTTGATTCCAAAGACCGCAAGCTGCTCATCCCGCTGGGCACCGACGTCGCCAATTCTACGCAGGCTGTCTGGGCGCCACCGGGCTTTATTTTGTATGCGCTCAATCGCAATACGCTGCTCGCGCAAGCGTTCGATCCCGACCGCTTAGAACTGAAAGGTGAGCCGTTTCGGGTGGCCGAGAATGTGCTTTACACGGTAAATCTGAAGGCGCGGTTTACGGTTTCCGCGAGTGGCGTGCTGGCCTTCGTTCAGGGCGGAGAGGCAGATACTGTCCAATTGACCTGGCGCGACCGTCACGGAAAGCAAGTCGGCATCGCTGGCCCTCCTGATCTCTGGACCAGCTTCAAGTTGTCACCGGATGAGCGATCCGCGGCGCTCAGCCGAGAAGAGCCGAACAGACTGCATGCGCTCTGGATGCTCGATCTCGTGAAAGGGACGCCGTCTCGCTTCGTGGCCGACGGAGATAACTTCTCTCCCGTCTGGTCGCCGGATGGTAAACAGCTTGTCTACACCTCTGTCCGCAACGGACTCATTTTTTTCCTGAAGCCGGTGGCCGGGAATGGGCAAGAGGAGCAGGTGTTTGTCGTTCAACGTGGCGGATACTATCCATTATCATGGTCGCCGGACGGGAAGTATTTGATCTTCCGGGCGAGCGTTCCAGAGACAGGATTGGATCTCTGGCTCTTGCCTTTGTCTGACCGCAAGCCGCAGCCATTGATCCAAACGAAATTCAACGAACAGAATGCCAAAATTTCCCCCAATGGGAACTGGCTCGCTTATCAGTCCGATGAATCGGGAAACAATGAAGTCTACGTGACCCAGTTCCCAATGAATCAATCAGGATTGCAACCTGCGCGCTCGCAGCGGATCTCAACGAGCGGCGGCGTGAATCCCTGCTGGAGCAGCGACGGCAAGGAATTATACTTCGTCTCCAGCAACAAACTGATGGTGGTCAAGGTGAATGGTGGAACGGAATTCCAGGCTGGCACGCCACAATCGCTCTTCGAGATCGAAGGAACCAATTACGCGCCGAGCAAAGATGGTCAGCGCTTCCTCGTCAGCGTGGTGACGGAGAAAGCGGCAGCCCCGCCGATCAATGTGGTGTTGAACTGGACAGCGGAGGTGAAGAAATGACACTCAGCGCTGGCACACAGCTTAACGCCTATGAAATTATGGCTCTGCTGGGCGCGGGCGGGATGGGTGAAGTTTACCTGGCTAAAGACACACGGCTCGACCGCAAGATCGCGCTCAAACTCTTGCCCGCCGAGTTCACGCAAGATGAAGATCGCGTGCGCCGCTTTATCCAGGAAGCCAAAGCCGCCTCCGCACTCAATCATCCGAATATCATCACGATTTATGAGATCGGGCAGGCCGAGGGCGCGCATTACATCGCCACTGAGTTCATTGACGGCAACACGCTGCGCCAACAAATGACGAGCGGAAAGATGACGCTCAACGCCTCACTCGACATTGCGATGCAAACGGCCTCGGCTCTGGTCGCTGCGCACGAAGCAAGCATCGTGCACCGCGACATCAAGCCGGAGAATGTCATGGTGCGCCGCGACAGCATCGTCAAAGTTCTCGACTTCGGCCTCGCCAAGCTCACCGAACAACCAGAGACCGAAATAGACATTGATGCCCCGACTGCCGCGAAAATAGAAACCGATCCGGGGACGGTCATGGGCACGGCCAGTTACATGTCGCCGGAGCAGGCGCGCGGGCAGAAGGTAGATGCGCGGACTGACATTTTCTCGCTCGGCGTGGTGCTCTATGAAATGATCGCGGGCAGGTCGCCATTCGGTGGTGTCAATGCGCTGGAGGTGATCGGTGAGATTTTGAAGTCGGAGCCTCAGCCGCTCAAGTCTCACGTTGCCGAGATGCCATCAGAATTGCAGCGGATCGTGAGCAAAGCGCTGCGCAAGAGCCGCGATGAGCGCTACCAGAGCGCGAAAGATCTGCTCAATGATTTGAAAGACCTCAAGGAAGAGTTATCGCTGGCCGCCAAACAAGCACGCGCCGGACGGACGGAGAGAAATGAGGCCGTGACTGTGCCAGCAGAGGCAGCTCTTACCGCCGGAGGCGTCGCCGCGACGACTTCGAGCGCCAAGATCATCCTCGGTGAAATCAAGCGGCACAAGCTCGGCGTCGCGCTCACACTGCTTTTGCTGCTGCTTGTGGCAATCGGCGGCTATTTCGCTCTCTCCGGGCGCCGCCGCAGCGGGCCGATCGAGTCGCTCGCCGTCATGCCGTTTGTGAATGCCAGCGGCAATGCGGAGGCCGAGTATCTCTCGGACGGCATGACCGAAACGCTGATTGGCAGTTTGTCGCAACTGCCAAACCTCAATGTCAAAGCGCGGTCGTCGGTCTTTCGCTACAAGGGTAAAGAGTTTGACTTACCAAAGATCGCGCAGGAACTGAAGGTGCAGGCCATCCTGACCGGGCGCGTAGTGCAGCGCGGCGACCAAATGACTTTGAGTCTGGAGCTCGTAGACACACAGACCGAAAACGCGATCTGGAGCGAGCAATACAACCGCAAACAGACCGACCTCATTTCATTGCAGACTGAGATTGCGCTTGACGTCTCGCAGAAATTAAGAACCAAACTGTCGGGCGCCGACCAGCAGAGATTGACGAAGAAATACACCGAGAACCCGGAGGCCTACAAACTCTATTTGCAAGGAAGCTTTTATGCCAACCGGCGCTTGGCGAAAGACGTGCAGAAAGCGGTCGAGAATTTCCAGCAGGCTATCGCCATTGATCCAAAATACGCGCTGGCGTACGCAGGCCTGGCTGATGCCTATATGTTTCTTACCCTCTATGGTGACACGCCGGCCAACGAGGCATTGCCCAAAGCGCGGGAAACAGTGTCGAAAGCGCTGGCGCTGGACAACACTCTCGCCGAGCCGCACGCGACACTCGGAGTCATCCTATTTTTTCAAGATCGCGATTCCAACGCTTGGGAACGAGAGACAAAGCGTGCCCTCGAACTCAATCCGAATCAGGCGAACGTCCATCGTCGAAATGGTTTGCGCCTCATGTGGCTTGGCCGATATGAAGAAGCCCTCGCTGCCTATCGCCGGGCGTTGGAGCTTGAGCCGCTGTCAAGCGTCGCCAACCTGAATTATGGCATGTGTCTTTTTTACGCCGGAAGATATGATGAGAGCGACGCGCAATTGAAACAGACGCTCTCGCTGGATGCCAACTTTTGGTATACGCATTACCACCTCTTTAATGCTTATCGCTGCAAGGGCGATCACTCTGCGGCCATCGAAGCGCTGGCGAAAAGTCAGGAACTGAAAGATGAACCTGATGCGGCGAAGTTGATCAGAGAGAGCTTTGCCAAAGGCGGCTGGCCAGGATTCCTGCGGACCGTGACCGGAGAACGAACGCGAGCTAAATTGTCTCCCTACGTGCTCGCGACTTTACAGGCAGAACTAGGTGAGAAGGACAAAGCTTTTGCCTTACTCAACGAGACCTACGAAAAACGCGATCAATTTATTGCGTTCGCGAAAATAGACCCGCTGATGAATCCGTTGCGCGCCGACCCGCGCTTTCAAGAGTTGCTGAAGAAAGTCGGTTTCCCGCAATAAGTTTGAATCAGATGAACAAAGAACTGTCAGCCAACACCACGCTCTCGCATTATCGCATCGTCTCGAAAATCGGCGCGGGCGGCATGGGCGAAGTCTACTTGGCCGAAGACACGCGGCTCGACCGTAAAGTGGCGCTCAAACTCTTGCCTACCGAACTGACCGCTGGCGTGCGATTCACACAAATATCCCTACGCTACTCCGACCTGGTCACAAAGCTGCAAATGCCGGGTGCTGCCGCATCATTTGCTCTGCTCCAACTTGTAAACAAAGGAAAGAAGCTGAAATGAAAAAAGTCATCGCAATGCAGTTGACGAATCACTCACTCGTTATCTTGATGTCCTGTTTTCTACTGTGCGTCATCGGTGGCCGCGCCAACGCGCAGTGGGCGCAGTTTCGCGGGCCGAATGGATCGGGGGTGGATTCGTCCACAGGGTATCCCGTCGAATTTTCGCCGACCAAAAACGTAGGGTGGAAGGCGTCAATTCCTTACGGGCAATCATCGCCCGTCGTGATAGGTGCGCGGCTTTACGGTACTGCGAGCGAAGGCGAACGATTGATTACGTTCTGCTTCGACACGCGCACAGGCCGCGAACTGTGGCGGCGAGATGTGAAGCGCGAACGAGTGCAGAACGCATACAAAGCGAACGATCCGGCGTCGCCTACGCCATCCGCCGACTCGAGCGGCGTTGTCGCCTTCTTTCCTGAACTGGGTTTGATCTCGTATGACAACAGCGGGAAAGAGCGTTGGCGCTATCGCCTTGGCCCTTTCAAAAACTTCTATGGCATGTCGGGTTCGCCGATCATTGTCGAAGGCCTGGTTGTGCTGGTTTGCGATCAGGTGTCGGGGTCGTTTGTTATTGCAGTTGACCGCGCGACCGGGCGTTTGCGCTGGAAGACCGACCGACCGGGCGTGCCGACTGGCTGGTCAACGCCGATGGTCTTTCGACCGGATGCGACACGCACAGATTTGATTGTGCTCGGCTCGACGCGGCTTGACGCTTACGATCTCAACACTGGAGCCAACCGCTGGTGGCTGCCAGTGGGATCCGGTGGCTCAATGGGTACGCCGCTGGCTAATGGTGACACACTGATGATCTCCACGCTGGGCGGAAATGAGATGTGGATGCCGACCTTCGCCTCGGTACTGTCGCAATACGACAAGGATAAAGATGGGCGTTTGTCATTGGAGGAGGTTCGCAATGATCCAAACCTCGGGGATCAGTTCGGCGCGATTGATGAAAACGACGACAAAATCATCCTGGCAGAGGAGTGGGAGAAAGTGCGTGCCTTTCTAGGCATGGGCGAATGGGGTGCGATTGCCGTGCGTCCGGGCACCGCGCGCGGTCAGCTTGAGACAAGTGCAGTGCGCTGGCGGGTGCAGAAAAACATCCCGTACATTCCCGCGCCGCTGCTCTACCAGGGCGTGTATTACCTAGTGAAGGACGGCGGCATCATCACTTCCCTTGATCCCGCAACCGGTCGCCTCCTTAAACAGGGACGCAGTCCCAACGCGCTGGGCGATTATTACGCCTCACCTGTTGCCGCCGATGGCAAGGTGTTTCTGGCGAATACCGAAGGCAAGATCACTGTCCTCAAAGCCCATGCCGAGTGGGAAGTGCTGGCCGTCAACGAAATCGGCGACGAGATCAGTGCAACTCCTGCCCTGAGCAATGGACGGATTTATGTGCGGACGCGCGGTATCATGTATTGCTTCAGTGCCTCGCGTTAAGGATGAGTCAAATTGGGTGGTGATTGGGGCGGCGCGCGCTGACAGGATGATGACGTGACGTTTGTCGTGCTGAAGTTCACAGCAGCCTGACTCGTTTCAGACAATGCGCTGAAATTCGCTTCTGCAAAGGTTCCGGTCTCATGCTGTGGCAGAAGATGCGCTGTCCTACCCAAGCCAATTTCATCTTGCGTCCACCGTAATCAGAGGGACGCCTAATACGGTTTCGATGAATCAGCAACTGTCCCCCAACACGACACTCTCGCATTACCGCATCGTCTCGAAACTCGGCGTGGGGGAAGGGGCGAAGTTTACTGGGCGCGGTCTGAAGCGGCCAGGAAGTGATTTCTCAACACTAGGAGACTAACTATGACCATGGATCGTCGCGAAGTGATCAAGAGCGCCACCGCTGCAGGCACCGGTCTGATGCCGGGCAACCTCACCGGGCTGGCGGCTGAATATGACCGATACGATGCGCTGGGACTGGCCGACTTGATCTCCCAAAAGCAGATCACGCCGATGGAATTGCTCACGGCAGTTCGCCAGCGAGTCGAAGCCATCAATCCGCAGATCAATGCTTTCTGTCAGCTCTTCTTCGAGAAGGCTGAAGCGCAGATCAAAGAGGGACTCTCGGGGCCGCTCGCGGGCGTGCCCTTCGCCCTCAAAGACCTCGGTCAGTATCTCAGCGGCACTGTAACTTCTGGGGGCAGCCGGGTCTGGAAAGATTCGGTCGCTACGTTCGACTCGACGCTCGTAGCACGCTACAAAAAAGCGGGCCTCGTCATCTTCGGCAAAACGACATCGCCCGAACTCGGTTTGACGACGACCACAGAATCCGTGCTCTATGGCCAGACGCGCAACCCCTGGCGCCTTGACCGCACGAGCGGAGGCTCATCGGGCGGATCAGCCGCGGTGGTCGCCAGCTGCATCCTGCCTGCTGCGCACGCCAGCGATGGCGGGGGCTCGATCCGCATTCCGGCTTCGTGCTGCGGCTTGTTCGGCCTCAAACCGACGCGCGGGCGCGTGCCGATGGGCCCGACTCAGTTTGAAGGCTGGAACGGGTTGTCCGGTCATCACGTGGTGACGATTTCCGTGCGCGACTCGGCATTGCTGCTCGATGCGACCGCAGGCGCGGAACTCGGCTCGCCTTTTTTATCGCCGCCGCCTGAGCCGACTTTCCTGAAAGAGGCTGGCACTGCGCCGGGCAAACTTCGCATCGCGCTGGCGGTTGAAACGCCCTACGGAACCCCGCTTGATGCGGAATGCAGGCAGGCTGCGCTCGATGCAGCGAAGTTATGCGAGAGCCTCGGTCACACGGTCGAAGAGGCGAAGTTGCCGGTGGACTTCGCCTGGATGCGCGAAGCGTTTCTCACCATCATCAATGTCTCAACTGCCCGGGCGCTCGATGAAGCTGTCGCGGCGCTTGGACGGCCAGTTACGGAACGCGATGTCGAGACTGTCACGTGGGTGATGAGCCAGCAGGGGCGCAAAGTAGATGCGGTTGCTTATGCGCGCGCCATTGCTACCGCCCATCAGGTAGGACTTCAGATGGCTCGCTTTCAGCAAGACTACGATTGCATCCTGAGTCCGACGCTGGCCAAACCTCCCGTTCCGCTGGGCGTCTTGAGCTTGTCGCCCGAAAATATGAAGACGTTCACCAAAGAGATCACCGAGTTCAGCCCATACACCGCGCTCTACAACGTGACGGGGCAGCCTTCGATGTCGGTACCGCTCCACTGGACTGATGATGGCTTGCCGGTGGGTGTGATGTTTTCAGGGCGCTTTGGCGACGAGGCGACATTGTTGCGTCTGGCGGCACAGCTTGAGCAAGCCAAGCCCTGGGCCGGACGTAAACCGACGAGCTGATTTTCAATCAGAAAGCCTCGGTCGCATTTCTCAAAACGCAGTGAGGTTGATAAACTGCGCTGGACAAAGTAGGAAAGTTAATCTGCGCCGTCTCACCAAACGAATATGACACTAGCTGAAGTTTGCGTCAAACGCCCCATTTTTTCCGTCATGCTCATCGGCTTTCTAGTCGTGCTGGGCATCTTCTCGTTCCGCGATCTCGGCGTGGATCTCTTTCCGAAAGCCGATCCCGCGACGGTCTTTGTTAATGTGCGCTTGCCCGGCGCTTCGCCCGAAGAGATGACGACGCAGGTCGTGCTCCCCATCGAAGAAGCCGTTTCGACCATCAGCGGGATTGATGAGTTGCGCGCGCGCTCAACCGAAGGCGGCACACAAATCACTGTGCAGTTCGTGCTCGAACGCAACATCGAAGACGCCGCGCAGGACGTGCGCGAAAAAGTTGCCGGGGCGATGCGCCAGCTTCCGCCGAACGTCATTCCGCCGGTCGTTCAAAAAGCCGATCCCGATTCGGATCCGGTCATGACTATCGCTGCCGCCAGTGACCGCAGCCTGCGCGAGACGACTGAAATTACGGACAAGAAAATTCGCCGCGTGTTGGAGACCGTGGACGGCGTGGGCGAAGTGGCCTTGAGTGGTGGGCGGGCCCGGCAGATTCATATTTACTGCGATGCTGAAAAGCTGAGCGCCTACGGCATCACGATCAACGATGTCGAGCGCGCGATCCGCGATGAGAACGTCGAAGCGCCGGGCGGACGTATCGTGCGCCCTGAAAGCGAATTGGGCGTGCGCACCATGGGCCGGATTGATGCGACGGCACAGTTCAGCGAGGTGATTATCAAGAACGTGGCCGGCGCGCCCGTGCGCGTGCGCGACATCGGCAAGATCGAAGACGGAGTCGAAGAAGCTCGCACCTTCGCTTCTTCCGAAGGCAAGCCAGCCGTGCTGCTCGATGTGCGCCGCCAATCGGGCACCAACACCGTCAAGATCATTGACGCAGTCAAAGTGAAGCTCGCCGAGATTCAGAAGGAGTTGCCCGCGGGATTCAATCTACGCATCACGAAAGACCAGTCGGTCTTTATCAATGCATCGGTCAAATCTCTGGAAGAGCATCTGCTCATCGGCAGTTTGCTGGCCAGCCTCATCGTCTGGGTTTTCATCCGCAATCTGCGCTCGGTGATCATCGCTTCCATCGCCATTCCGACTTCGGTCATCGCCACCTTCACTTTGATGAAGGCGCTCGATTTCACGCTCAACAACATGACGCTGCTCGCGCTCACGCTCGCAGTCGGGATCGTGATTGACGACGCGATTGTGGTGCTCGAAAACATCTATCGCTATGTCGAAGAGAAAGGTTATTCACCCTTTCAGGCCGCGATTGATGGAACGAAGGAGATTGCGCTCGCGGTCATGGCGACAACGCTCTCGCTCGTGATTATCTTCGTACCCATCGCGTTTATGACCGGCTACGCGAAACGCTACGTTTATCAGTTCGGCTGGACGATGGCGTTTTCGATCATGGTCTCACTGCTCGTTTCCTTCACGCTCACGCCGATGCTCAGCGCGCGGCTGCTCAAGGCGAGCAAAGACGAGAAGGACTTCAATCAGCCGAAACCGGGCGAAGCGGGTTACGATCCACATCGCGCGCATCATAGCTCAAAAGAATCACGGCTCTTTCTGTGGATGGATCGCGCTTATGGCTGGATGCTCGAACGGTCGCTCAATCATCGAGTGCTGTTTGTGATTTTGTGTCTGGCGGTTTTCGCGACGACCTTTCCGCTCAACTCCCGCGTCGGGCGCGACTGGATTCCGCCAGACGATCAAAGCGAGATGATGGTCTCGCTCGATCTTCCCGAAGGTAGTTCATTACAAACGACAACGGACACGATTCAAGACATCGCCAAGCGGATGAAAGATGTGCGCGGCGTGGATTTCGTCGTGCCGCAGGTGCCGCCCGAAGGCCGCATGAATCATTCACACATCTACATCAAGCTGATTGACGCCAGGGAGCGCAAGTTTACGAGCGTGGATGTGGCAGCCGATATGCGGAAGTTACTCGCGAACTATCGCAACATGCGTTATCGCGTCAATCTTCCTTCGGCGCTCGGCGGCGGCGGCGAAGCGCAATACTATCCGATTCGCGGCAGCCTGCTCGGCCCCGACTTCAATCAAGTCGCGGAGTTGGCCAAGCGCGGCTCGGATGAGATGAAAAAGGTGCCGGGACTGATTGACGTGGAGCCAGGCCTCAATCTCAACAACCCGGAGTTGCAAGTCAAAGTGGATCGGCAGAAGGCTTCGGATTTGGGCGTGCGGATGTCGGACGTGGCGACGGCGGTGCGCCTGATGTTTTCGGGCGAAGATGAAATCTCAACCTATAAGGAAGGCGATGAGCAGTATCGCGTGACCATGCAGCTCTTGCCCGAACAGCGCAACAACCCGGAGATGTTGGCGCGTTTGATGGTGCCGTCATCGAAGCTCGGCCAGACGCGGCTCGACAATCTGGCGACGATCAGGCGCGGCTCAGGCCCCTCGCGCATCGAACGGCTCAACCGCGAATTTCAAGTCAGCCTCAATGCCAACCTCGCCTCTGGCGTAGCGCTCGATGAAGGCGCGCGCATCTCCACTGATGCGATCACTCGCCTCAATCTTCCCGAAGGCTACAAATTCAAATTCTTCGGGCAGGTCAAAATTCTAGAAGAGACGACGGGCAATTTGATCATCACTTTCCTGCTCGCTTCGATCTTTATGTACATGGTGTTGGCCGCGCAGTTCGAGAGCCTGCTCCATCCGTTCATCATCATGCTCTCATTGCCGCTCTCGATTCCGTTCGCGCTCTTTTCGCTCTGGGCCACAGGGCGCTCGCTCAATTTGTGGAGCGCGCTCGGCGTGCTGCTCCTGCTCGGCATCGTCAAGAAGAACGCGATTCTGCAAATTGATTACACCAACAAGTTACGCGCCGAAGGCATGCCGCTGCGCGATGCGATCATTCAGGCAAACCATGTGCGGCTCCGCCCGATTCTCATGACGACCTTCTCGATCATCGCGGGTCTGATTCCGACGGCGATTGGGATCGGCGCGGGCGCGGCGCAACGCTCGGCCATTGCGGTCACGATCATCGGCGGGCAGACGTTGTGTTTGCTCTTGACGCTGCTGGTCACGCCGGTCGCCTATTCATTGTTCGCGGGTCTGGAGAATGCGCGGCTGTTTGCCAAAGCGCGCGCGGGCTTGAGTGGCGTCAAGGCCAGTGTGAGCAGACTCTGGATGTAAAAAGTAAAGCCCGGTTGTTCCACCCACTGAACCCTCTCTAGTGCAAAAAAATCAGATCGTCATGTATCTTTTTCCCGGCTCGCGGTAATAAGAGTTGGAGAAAGAAGTTTGTTGATCGTGGAAAATGGCCCGAGTGTTGAGGATTGATTGACGCGATGAACGACGACCAACTGCTCAAGCGAGCCAATAAAGGCGATGAGGCGGCTTTTTTGCTGCTCTACGAACGCCACCGCGCGGCGCTTTTCCGCTTCGCCTATCGAATGCTCAACTCGGTGCATGCAGCGGAAGATATAACACAAGATTGCTTTTTGAGTTTGATTCGCCAGCCGGAGCGTTTCAATGCAGCACGCGCCTCCCTCCGGACATATCTCTTTGCGATGGGGCGCAATCTCGTGCTCAAGCATTTCCGCGATTCAGGCTACGAAATCACGGTGGACGACTTGCCCGAAGAACCAATATTGCGGCACACGCCGGAGCCGCTCGACCTGCTCTTGAGCGAAGAAGTATCGAGCAAGGTGCGTCAGGCCGTGGCTGATTTGCCGCCGCTTCAGCGTGAGGCGCTGGTGCTCTTTGAGTATGAAGAATTGAGTCTGGCCGAAATCGCCGCCGTCGTCGGGGCCGATGTGGGCACGGTCAAAATGCGCTTGCACCGCGCCCGTGAGCAGTTGAGGAGGGTGCTCGCGCCTTATTTTAAAAGCGACTGGGTTGTAACTGGAGCGGAGAGGTATGAGCCGAAAGGGATGCGCGATGAGCAATAAGAAATCAAACCCTGAATCATTTCATCAGTCCAATCATCTTGATGGCTTGCCTGATGAGCGTTTAGCGAGCGGGATGCCAGCCGATGAAGAGTTGAAAGATTTGCTGGCGCAATGGTCGGCGCCTGAGTCTTTCGCCGCGCTCGACCATCAAGTGATGACAGCTTACCGCGAGCGTTCCCGTCCTTCGTTTTGGCGGCGGCTATTGACGGCTTCCATCCGCGTGCCGGTGCCAGTCATGGCGGCGGCAATGCTGTTCATCGCGCTTTTGGCAGCTGTGACACTGCGCGTGCTCAGCCACGAACAACAACTCGTCATTCAATCGCCCCCAGAGAGCGAGCGAGTCAAGATCGTGGAACTGCCGAGCGGCAAGCCAGAGGTCATCACGCGGACAGTCTATGTCGGAAAAAAGACAGATTCGAAATGCGGAGAACCAAACCCATCAAAGCATGGCAAAGGTCTGAGCCTCGCCGTCTACGAAGGCAAAGATGAGACGGGGTATTTCACGCACGGCGATCTGTCGGGCTTTCAACCAGCGGAAGAGATGAGCTTCAAAGTCATCAAGAAAGAGATCAAGCAACATGAAAAGTAAAATCATCGCCCTCTTGTCTTTGCCTTGCGTCGTGGTCGTGGCGCTTTTGGCTTCCTCTGAGATCCGGGCGCAAGATCCGCTATCTGCTCGCAGCTCTACCCAGTTGGTTAACGGCGCTCACGTCGCGTTCAAAACAGAATATGTCGTGCCCAAACCGATGGCCGTGGCAACGGGTCCAAACAGAGCGATGGAGACTCGTGTCGAGGCTGAATCCAACGTCGTGCATCGGGTCTTGGTAGATAGCGCGACTGGCTCGTATTTTGGCTATGAGTTGGAGGTCGAGCCGGTCAAGGAGACGAAACAATTCAGAGTTTCGCTCAGGGCGCTCAGCCCCGAGTTTCTGCAACGGCTGCGCGAAGAGAGCGCCGCGCGGAAAAGCGCTCGGCGATCAGACCTCTCATCATTCGAGATACAACTGCCGCGCTTCCCTGCTCCGCAACTCATTGATGATGGCGACACGCTCGCGCTCGACGTCATGGTCAACCATCAAACGGGCGTCAAGATCGTGGATTTGATTACGGTCTCAGCCAATAGTATTCCGCTGCCAGCGCCGCCATCATCCAGCGGCCCGCCGCGTGATTTCCAGGTCGAGAACGTACATCTCAGAGTCTGGGATTTCCGCCTCCTGGTTAATGGCCAAGCAGCCACTAAAAGTACGGGCGGCTGTTACGGAAGGCTGATCTTCTTTTATCTGCCAGGGCGCGGACGTTTCGTCTTCTCCCTCACGCCGCAAGAAGGCTTTCAGAAAATCGGCGTGATCGAACATAACAAAATCTCTTTCTCCGTGGGCGGTGATGCTTACGAATGGATTTCCGGCTCGCCCGTTGTCGAAGCCGGAGGAAATTGGAACCTGTGGGTGCTGCACGAGCCCAATTATCTTCCCGACGTGAAGCGCTACGGCAGCGCAGCCGCCGGTATCGTCGGCATCGAAAAAGCCTTTGCTCTCGGAGCCGCTGATGATGTCAAAGCGCTACAGCCGTCCGCCAAAAAAGATTAAGCCTTGATCTTCAGTCCTCGGCGGTGAAAGCGCACTTCGCCGCCTATTGGGCTGCGCATATTCGCAGCCACCAGCATGCGTAATCGAGTTGTGATGGCGTGTAGCCAAGTCTACGCGTTGAGGGATTTTCTGTCTCAATTAACCGATGGAGGTAAACATGAACCGCTTTAGATTTCTGCTGAGCATCTCTCTTTTTCTTTTGATGACTACAGCCTTAACCGGCGTCGGCCTGTCCGCACACCAAGGCGGCACCAGTACGGCCAAGCCACCCGTTAAGATCCATGCAGGCGAGCCTGCGCCTGCGCTCGAACTGGAAAAACTGCTGCAAGCTCCAGCGGGAGCGAAGACCGATTGGCCGAGTCTCAAAGGTAATGTCGTCGTGCTTGAGTTCTGGGCCACCTGGTGCGCGCCGTGCATCGCGGCAATACCGCACCTCAATGAATTGGCTGAACAGTTCAAAGACAAGCCGGTTAAGTTCATCTCCATCACTGAGGAAGATGAAGCGACGATCACGTCGTTTCTCAATCACCGAACAATCAAAGGCTGGGTTGGCCTCGATCTGGACAGCTCAGTTTTTGAAGCCTACCTGGGTAAAATCGCCTTGATTCCTCGCACCGTCATAGTGGATCAGCAGGGCAAGGTGGTTTCTGTGAGCAGTCCGAGTGCGGAGCCGCTGACCGCCGAGCAGCTCAATCAAATTCTGGAAGGAAAAGTTGCCCTGCCCACTCTCGGTAAAACTATTGAGGAAGCCAAACAAACGCCACTCAGCCCGGCTAAAGTGGGCAAGGAAGCGGCGAGCACTCAATCACCACGACTCGGCATCATGACATCCTCAAGCGGATCTGAAGAGGAAAAAGAACCAGTTGAGACTGATCCACCACAATTGGGCGTGACGATCAGGCCATCGAAATCTTCCGGGGGCCAGCAGGTTAATTGGGGGCCGGGCAAATACCGAGCCTCTGGAGCTACCCTCAAAACACTTTTGCGCGATCTCTGCAGCATTAACGATTTGAGAATTGACGTGCCAGCCCAACTCCAGTCATTGCGCTACGACATCAACGCCACAGTGAAGGACGGTAAAATACCTGTCGTGAAGCAACTCGTGCTGCATTCACTCGAAACAGCACTCAGCATCAAAGTACAACGCGTGACGCGTGAAGTTGAGGTCTATGTTTTGACGGCACCTGGCCAACTGACTGGCAATTTAAAGCCTAGTCAAGCTCCCGCCTCTGAGGGATCCAAGGCAGGTTCTGCCCGAGGCGCGTTGACAGGCAAGAACACCGAGATCAAATCCCTGGCGCGTGGCATAGAAGATGTGCTTAAACTGCATGTGATTGATGAAACCAACTTGCAGGGCAGGTACAACTGGGACATGCTTTATGACACCAAGAATCCTCAGTCGGTCATTGAAGCCGTGCGCAAAGAGCTGGGTTTGGAGTTGAAACTAACTCGACGAGCGATAGAGATGTTAACCGTCGAAGTGAACTGAGAAAGTGTCAGGAACCTGAGCGTGAGCAAGAGCGTCAGCCCTTCAGTCAACACTCTTGCTCACGCGCGCGCTGCTGACTCTCTACTGAACAACCTCGCCCTTGCCGTCCAAGTAAGGCTTGAGATGGCCTTCCAAAAAAGTCCAAATCCGATTCCACGAATCGCGCTGCGCTTCGGTGTTCTGCGGCGCGGTCTTTTCCTTGTTGACCAGGCGGTCGAAGTGATGCTCACCGGGCGGGTCTACGTAAATTTTCGTGTCGGCCAGATGCGGAATATGATACTTGAGCGCGTAGATCATAAACTGATCTTCGACGAAGTTGACATCTGTGTCGTTAGTCGCGACGTGAACCAGCACCGGAACTTTGATCTTGTCCACGTGATAGACCGGTGAGCGTTCGATGTAGATGTCGCGCTTCTGATGCACTTCGCCGCCGATGCGTTTCTGCTTGGTGAAGCTGGATTCATAGCCTGGCCCTTTGTAAGAGAGGCGGAAGACAAGATTGGTCACGGGCACGCCCGCATAACCACACTTGAAGGTTTTGTTCTGATCGCGGATGAGCGAGAAGAGCGTGATGTAGCCGCCGTGACTCCAACCGATCATGCCGATGCGTTCTGGATCAACAGACGGCACGCTCGCTTTCAAATAATTAGCGGCGGACATCGAGTCTTCGACCTCGTAGCCGCCGTAATCAATCGCTTCCTGAAAAGCTTCGCCATAACCGGTGCTGCCGCGATACTCCGGCGCGATGACGATATAACCGCGCTCGACCGCTTGTCGCACGAGCGGCAGGTAATCGGAAGCGAAACTGCTCGCCACTCCGCCATGAACCCACACCAGCGCGGGATGGCCTTTGGGACCGCGCGGTTTGAGGGGCTGGAACAGATAGGCCGGAATATCCATATCGCCGATGCTGCTCCGATAGGTAACCTTCTTGAAATCTACTGCTCCGGCTGAAAGTTTGCGGATCAACTCATCGTCTTGTTTTTTGCTCTCGATGTCACGCGCGTAGCGTGCGGTGGATCGCGCGGCTCCTTCACGCGCTCTGATTTCGTTCAGCCGCTGCTGTAGTTCGCCGATCTGCTTCTGGATTTGTTCGGCGGCTTGCTGGTCGGCAGTCTGTTGTCCCGACGCTGGCTGATTTCTTCTTTGCTGGCCTTGCGTCTGTTGGGCTAAGGACGGGCTGGCGAGCGTCACTGCCGCGAGCATTGCAGCTACCAACAAATAACCGATCCATCTTGGGGTTCTTTGTCGAAACTTCATCACGGGCCTCCTTATGGCATCGCCGGGAGAAGATGGCGTTGCTTGCGATGGCGGGCCGTCCGCATCTTGAGCAACGGAACCTGACTTCTTTGAATCCGGCGTTAATAATGTGAGACGACAATTCCGGTGAATAGAGCGAGTCCATTATACCGAGGCAGATGGAGATAGGCGATAGTTGTGGCATCAAGATACTGCTCCCGGTGCTAACGCCGAACGCCGTCGGAATGGGCTTTGGCTCCGACGTCAGCGAAGAAGTAAGTCTGATTTTGTTGGCTGGCGGTTGATTTATCACATGTCTTGGCGCAGCCTAGAGCGTCTGGGAAATACCTCCCCCGCACCAACAGCAATCCTTCTCCCCCTTCGTCCGGTCACGATATGATGCTACGGTATGACGGCCGCGGGCGGAATTATGAATCGAGGTTGCTTGCGTCAAGTCCTGAGTTGCGCAGTCACATTCGCCGCGCAGTGGCTGGTCATGGCACTGCTCGGTCACGAACTAGTCTGCGCCCAGCAGCTCGCGGTGCGCCGCTACGATGTCCCGGACGGACTGGCCCACAGTCACGTGGGGGCGATCTATCAGGACGCGAAAGGCTATCTCTGGTTCGGGACGTGGGAGGGATTGAGCCGGTTTGACGGCTATCGCTTCACCAACTATGGCGAGCGCGATGGCTTGGGGCACGTGATCGTTAATGCCATCGTCGAAGACAGGCGCGGGCGGCTCTGGGTCGGCACCAACAGTGGCGGGGTA
>Ga0070694_100000563_pt1 | contig 20500 bp, 12 predicted proteins | sample KBSK1251metaG_FD_65470 | JGI IMG/M metagenome (GOLD analysis project Ga0070694, IMG submission 65470) | Corn, switchgrass and miscanthus rhizosphere microbial communities from Kellogg Biological Station, Michigan, USA - KBS K1-25-1 metaG | ecosystem: Host-associated > Plants > Roots >... | reverse complement strand
ATCCCACGCGGTCACCGTTCACGCGCACGAGTCCCTGCATGTCCGACTGCCCGGCGCGCGTCGACCCGGCGACCTGTCGGTTCGACCACGTCCCCTTGTAGGTCCCGTCCTCGTTGACGGAGGCCGAGGCGCCGGGTGGTCCCGGCGAAGACGACGGGCCGGCGCAGCCCGCGACGGACACCAGCAGAGCGCCCACCGTCACCACTCGGCTGACGCGACTTGCTCGGTGCCTCATCGTCGTGCAGCGTACATTCCGCGCGTGAAGCGATGATGGCGGCGTCACGGCACTTGGGCGAAGGGCAGCTCCGCGCGATACGACGGGCCCTTCGGGGGCGGCGGCCGGTCACTTCCGGCCGATGAGCAGCGAGCACGGGGTCGCGACCAGCAGGTGCACGGTGGTGACGGACCCGAGCGTCAGGCGTCGGACCGGCTCGATCCCCTGATGCCCCACCGCGATCAAGTCCGCCGGACGCTCGCGCGCCGCTCCCAGCAGCACCTCGGCGGGATTCCCGATCGCGACCTCGGATTCCACGATCCCCCGATCGACGAGCGGCCGATTCCCAGAGCCCGCACGCGCGGCGGGGGGGTGAAGCTGAACCGCGACAGCAGCCGGCTCGCCTCGCGGACGCTCGGCGAGCCGTCCATGCCGATCACGATCTCGCCGACCGCTTCCGGGGCGCGGTCCACCACGAGCACGAAGCACTCCAGGTGATATGCCCCCAGGCCTCCGCCCGCGAACGGCTCCCGACCGGGGCGGGCCCTCCGGCATCGGCAACGTGCTTCCCCTTGCCCAGCATCCCTGGATCGCCTTCGAGAATCCCCCATATGAACCACACCACCCGGAACCACGCGAGCAGCGTGGGGTCCGGACGCTACCATGCCGGCGCGGCGGCGCACGTGACAAGATCGTGACGCGGCCGTCCAGCCCTCGCCGCGCGCGCCAGGCGTCGGCCGGGCGGTCGCGACACTGCCAAGCAACCCCCCGGTCACCGACTCTTCATGCCCGTCGCGGCGCTCCCGGTAACGGACAATCGTTCCCGACGCGCCAGCCACACCCGCGCGCGATGGGCCCGGAGTGAGTGAACGGCAGCCAGCGAGGAGACAGACCATGGGGCGGACCCGCTTTCGCACGATCTGGATCAGCGACACGCACCTCGGCACGCGCGGCGGCTGCCAGGCCCGGGCCCTGCTCGATTTCCTGGAGGCACACGAGTGCGACTACCTCTACCTCGTCGGGGACATCATCGACTTCTGGCGGCTGGGGCGTGCTCCCCACTGGCCCCAGCTCCACAGCGACGTGATCCGCACCGTGCTCTCGAAGACGCGCGCCGGAACCGTGGTCACGCTCGCGGCCGCCGCCTCCTACGCCTCCCCGACTGGAGCCTCTCCGCCTACGTCAAGGGCCGGGTCAAGCGCGCGGTGAGCTTCATCACCGCGTTCGAGGGCGCGCTCGCCCACGAGGCCCGGCGGCGCGGGCTCCAGGGCGTGATCTGCGGCCACATCCACCGGGCCGAGATCCGCGAGCTCGAGGGGGTGGTCTACTGCAATACCGGCGACTGGGTGGAGAGCTGCACCGCCCTGGTCGAGCGACTCGACGGCACGCTCGAGCTGCTGTCCATGGCGCCCGCGACCGTCCCCGGGGCAATCGCCACCAGCGTCGCGCTGACATGACGCGACCCCGCTCCAGCACCGCCCGGGCGCCCCGCGGGACCGAGGCGTTCTCCTACGGCCGCATCGCGGAGCTCTACGACACCTCCCTGCGCCTCTTCGGGTTCAAGCGCGGAGTGGAGCAGTTCCTGGAGCGGGTGGAGTGGCGCCTGCCCGCGCGTCCCCGGGCGCTCGACGCGGGCGCGGGCACCGGCCTCAACGGCCTCTGGTTCCTGCGGCGTTTCCCCGGCTCCGAGGTGGTGGCCTTCGACATCGACCGCCAGATGCTGGCCGTGCTCGCCCGGCGCGCGCGCCGGCTCGGCGAGCTGCGGCGGCGGCTGACCGTGGCCCACGGTGACCTTCGAGCGCCCCACCTCGTGACCCGGACCGACACCGGCCAGGCGATCGTGCTGGCGGACCGGAGCTTCGACGTGGTGATGGTGGGGGCGGCGCTCGAGCACGTGCCCCTCGACGTCTCGCTCGAGCGCCTGGCCCGGCTGCTCCGGCCGGGTGGCCTCTTCCTCAACGTGGGGATGCGCCCGGGCCCGCCGGCCGCCGTGCTCGGGCGCCTCTACCGCTTCCGGCCGTACACCACGGGCGAGGTTCGCCGACGGCTCGAGCGTCTCGGCTTCGTCGACGTGCACGTGCTGCGGCTGATGCCCACCGACTTCCCGGCCAACCTGACGCGAATCGCGGTGACCGGGCGCAAGGCCTGAGCGCCCCCGCGTCGACTCGCCGGGGAAGCCTGGGGCCTCGGCGCAGCGCTCGTCGCGGCCGGTGCGGTGCCGCTCCTCGGCGCGGCCGCCTACCTGGCGCGGTCGCGCAGTACTCGGTCTACGAGGCGGGCGAGCGCAGCCGCCAGCACGCGCACAGGTCACCCAGCGGACGGAACCGAGCGCGCGGCTGCCGCGGGAGCTCGCGAAGCAGCTGGCACGCCTTGTCGCAGCGCACGTCGTCCGACGGGGTGAACGCGCTGCAGCGCTCCACGTCGAGGCGCCGGCCGTCCCACGCGGATTCGCGGAAGTCGGTGGCGACGTCCTGATCCTTGATCGGGCACCGGAATCCGTAGCGCCACGTCAGCGTGCCGCCGAAGAGCAGCGGGCCGAGGGACCGGATGAACAGCAACACGAGGGCTGCGGCGAGAGCGGAGGGAATGATCCAGGGAATCACCATGGCTCGTCCTCCTTTTCGCGTCCACGCTCTCACAGGCGCGTCGGCCCCACATGAGGCACTCGCCTCATTCTTCTGGTGCAAGAGGGGCCGGTGCCTTTGACCCAGGAAAATGACGCACGTGCCTCATTGAGGCTCGTCGGGGGCACGGCTAGCCTGTGAGCTATGAGGGAGGTGGCTACGGGATCTCCCTCGGCGCGGTGAACCTCAACCAGGGAGGCTCGATGGAGGGAACTCCCCCCGACTGGACCGGGCACCGCCGGGCTTGAGGACGCTGGCGGTGCCGGGGCAGCAGCGATGTCTCGGTAGTCCCTAGATCCCGGCGCATGCCGGGACGCGGCGACCAAGGCGCCGCATGAGAGCCGCCCGGTGCACGGGGCGAGCGGTTCCCGTGACACCGGGCACTGTCTTCCTATCGAGAGGCAGGAGGGCTAGCGTCGTGCACGCATGCGATCGACCTGGCGGCGCTTCGCCCGGCACGGCCCCCGCCGCACTCCAGGAAGGCTGGGTCATCGCGAACCACATCCTGGTCTCGTTCCACGTCGCGTTCATCTCCTCGGTTCTGTCCCTGCCCGCGGTCTCCTTGTTCAAGTGGCACGTGCTGCGGTTCGTCTTCTCGAGTGCGGACACGCTGGTCTCGGCGTTGTTCATGTACCTGAGCTTCCACGTCGGCATCGCGCTTCACGAGATGGGACACTTCCTGACCGCGGCGCGCCTCGACGCGCTCGACCAGGGCGTCCTTCGCCACGTCAAGGAGCGCACGCAGCGGTCTCGTCCACTCCGCTGGCTCTATTACCTCGAACTGCTGGTGACGATTCCCCTCGGCCGCGCCTTCGGGGTCACGCGCGAGGGCCTCAACTACTACCCCGACGCTCCCTACAACCTCGCGGTGGCGGCGGCCGGGCCGCGCGCGAGCCGGAACACCGCGCTCGCGGCTCTCCCCCCCGCGGGGATCCTGATCATAGGCGGGCTCGTCGGCGGCCAGCCCTGGTCAATCTATGCCGGGCGCCTGCTCCTGGGCATCGGCCTGGTCGCGCTCCTCGACTTCTGGCTGTCCGACCGGGGCAAGTACGCCGCGTTCCGCGCCAGGGAGCGCCTCGCCCGAGAGCAGGCGAGGTCCGTCGGCGCGGGCTCCGGCTGGCGCGACGAGGCTCCCGCCGTGAAGCGCCGGCTGCTCGGCGGGCGGATGCAACAGGCCACTCACGACCGCCTGGGACCGGTGACCGCCCCCTGGCAGTTCCGCAACTGCGGCATGGGAGGCCGGCACACCGAGAAGGAGTATCCGGAGTCCAACGTCAGCATGCAGGAGGCGATGTTCCTCATCCTGGGCACCTCCAGCTATCAGGAGGCCCAGGAGCTGACGGTTCGCCTGCAGACCCGCCTGAAGGAGATCGTCGAGGGCGAGGAAGGCTGCCGCGTGATGGGCATCGGCCTCGAGGGCGGTCTCGCCCCCTACATCGACAAGGGAACCTACCCGCTGCCCGAGGTGCGACTCTGGGCCCTGATGAAGCGGGCCATCGCCGAGTGCGGCTGCCGGCCCGGGGTGGACGTCGCCATCGCGCTCGATCCGGCCATGAGCGAGCTCGAGCTCGCCTACCGCGCCGAGCTCAACCTGCCGGACAGCGTGGGAACCTATCTGTTCTGGCGCGACCAGGCCAAGACGGTTCTCGACCGGGACGGCGTGCTGGACCTCTACGTCTCCGCCATCGAGCGGGAGGACATCCCGATCCTGTCCATCGAGGACGGCTTCTCCGAGCACGACCGCGAGGGCTGGCGGCTCCTGCGGCAGCGCCTGGGGGATCGCGTCCTCATCATCGGCGACGACCTGGTCACCACCAATGACCGGACCATCGAGCAGGCGGCCGAGCAGGGCCTGATCAACTGCGTCCTCGTCAAGCCGAACCAGATCGGCTCGCTGTCCGAGACCTTGCTCGCCATGCTGGTGGCCCTCGGGAGGGGCCTCGAGATCGTCGTCTCCCATCGCTCCAAGAGTCCCAACGACGACATGGAGGCGCACGTCGCCCTGGCCGCCAACGCCCTGGGCCTCAAGGCCGGCGGCGGCGCCAACACCGAGCGGTTGGTGAAATACCAGGCGGTCACGGAGCTGCTGCTCAAGCTCGACGAGACCCGGGAGAAGGACGGCCTCGCCGGCGGCGAGCCGGCGATCATCCGGAAGATCCGCGCCTACGAGGAGCCGACGAACGCGGGCATTCCCACGGTGGGCACCACGGTGGACGTGGGGCTGCCGGCCATCGGGCTGTCGCTGGCGTTCAAGGGCGCGACTCCCCTGGGCACCTCGGCCGGCTCCGGCGAGGCCATCCACCTGGTGGACGCCACGGTCGAGTACGCGGAGTGGAAGGAGCTCGTCGATCGCTTCCCGGCCCTCTTCCGGGACGTCGAGCTGGGCGTCCACGCCTTCCAGAAGGGCGTCGACGAGAAGAAGGTCCGTGCCGAGCTCGACGATGCGCTGACCGCGCTCTTCCACCGAGCCCGGCGATACGACGGCAAGGGCTGCCTCGGCGCCGTGGACAACGTGAGGCAGATCATCGCGCCCTCCTTCGAGGGACGGGATGTCGCGGCTCTCACCCTGCTGGACGTCGATCGGACCTTGCTCCAGCTCGAGGCCCGCACCGCGCGGCGGCGGGGCAAGCTCCCCGATGACGCCGGGGAGGAGGAGCGGATCCGGGTCATGCAGCGAAAGCAGAACCTCGGCATGAACGCCACGCTGTCGGTGTCGCTCGCCCTCGGTCGGGCAATCGCCCGGGTGCACGGCAAGGACCTCTACGAGGTCATGCGCGAGGAGATGCTGTCCGCGATCGATCGGCTCACCGGGCAGTACGGCGTGGCGATCCAGGGGAGCCGTTTCTCCGACTATGTCGCTGCGCTCCGCGAGGCGGCCGGGCTGGTCGAGCGCGAGGGCAAGCCCCTGCACGTCGTCCTGCGCGCGGTGACTGGCCTCTATCGTGAGCCGGGATGCGAGGCGCAGCCGGCGGAGGCCCCGGCGGTGGCCGAGGCGGGCCGCGACCTCGACCGCTCCGGGCCGGCCCGCGCCGAGGGCATGCCCCCGCTCAAGCCGGAGCGCCTGATGACGGAGGACGAGGAGGCCATGCTCGCCGAGCTGGACCGGGCCCTCTACGCGGCCCTCGCGACCGGCCGGGAGCCGGACGGTACCCGGGCGATGCGCCTGTACCTCGGAGCAAAGGCACGCCTCGCCCGTCTCGATCGTCCCTTCGGGCTCGTGAACAATCGGCTTTACCGCGCGGCCGATGCCCTCATCGTGCCGTACCTCGTCGACGGGCTCGTGGACCTCCACCTGGTCCGCGACGCGACCAGCGTGACGCAGATGCGGCACCGCCTGCCGCCCGGCTCCATCCTGACCGACGACCTCATCCTTGGCCTCGCGGGGACCACCGGGGCGCCGCTGGATCTCGAAGGCCCGCTCTACCTCTTCGACCCCGAGCGGACGCCGGCCTACGAGATCGCCCGGATCCGCGACGCCGCCGCCCTGCTCGAGCGGGTCAACGAGACCACGAACCGCAACGAGGCCGTGTTCCTCCTCCGGTGTCTCACGGCCCGGCTGTGCAACCTCGCGGCCAAGGACTTCCTCGGCGCCAAGAACCTCCAGCCCGAGATCCGGGAGCTGACCACGCAGCTCAACCGCTTCCTCAACAGCCCCCTGCGACGTCGTCTCCTGCTCCTCTCGCGCCTCATGGTCCGGAACCTGTCGACCCTGGTCGGCAAGCCGAACGTCATCGACCGGCTCTGGGTCGACACCATCGACCTCGCGGAGCGCTACATTCCCGGAAGCGACATCGTCAACGAGCTCCGGCGCACGAGCCACCATGCCCTCGGCAAGCGCACCCTCCTGATCGCGCGCGCCTACCACGCCTACCTCGCCACCGGCGCCCCCGACGCCCTCATCGGCCTGGGGCTCGGGGCACCCGCCCGGGCCGACGTGGCGGCGCGCTCCCGCCATGGGCTCGTCGAGATCCTTCAGCGCGTGGTGGACGATCTCGAGCGGCTGCTGGGGGCGGCCGAGATCATGACCCGCATCGAGGAGTGGAAGGAGGCCTACCTCGATGCCCTGATGCGGTGTGATTTCGGCTGCTCCATCGAGTCCGAGCTCGAGCGGATCCTGGCCGAGGGGGTCCGCGGGAAGAACCGCTGGGTCTACTACCATCACCTGCGGATCCTGGCCGCCAAGGCCGACGGCTTCTCGTACCCGGCGGCCGTCGGCGCGGGCCTGCTGGCCCGGATCGACGCCGCCTTGACCGAGAAGCCCGACGTCGACGGCTTCGACGCCGCCGGGACCGCGCGAGAGCTCACGGAGGGTGTCGCCGCCTTCGTCGGGCGGCTCCGCCGGGAATACCAGGATCCGCTGTTCACCGCGCTCGAGGAGGCCACCAGTGCCTTCCGCGGCGAGCGCTTCTTCGAGGCCTTCCGACGAACCCGCGAGCTTCGCGGCAAGGTCGTCGGGATGATCGACCGGGGCGGGTTCGACGAGCACCGCTATCACCTCGGTCAGCTCGAGGGCCTTCTCGAAGAGATGGGCTATCTGGCGCTCGGGCACGTGGCGACCCGCTATCAGGAGCAGCACGTCGACATCCCGGAGTGCCTCGCGGTCATCCGCCTCTCGGCGCTCAACCTCCGCTACGACGGGCTCGAGTCGCGCGATCTCACGGACCTCGCGGCCATCCTCGACGATCCCACGAAGACCGACGCCGAGCTCCTGGACGTCCTTCACGGCATCGAGCGGGTCCACCACCGGATCCGTCAGCGGGTCACCATCCCCTACGAGAAGCTGATGGACCGGCTCGCGCTGCAGCCGAACGACCTGCGGCTCATCCTCGCCAACATGCAGCGGTACCTGCACGACCTGAACAGCATGGCGCACTTCACGGATCTCGCCGCCACCGCTCTGCGCGAGAGGGTGGCCCGCGGCACCCCCTACCGGCCGGCGGCGAGCGAGGGGATGCCCGGGGAGATGGACCATCTCATCCTCCACCTCTCTCATCGACCGGAGATCGCCGGCTGGATCTCGGACGACGGGACGGGCGCGAGCCTGCGCGACCGCTACGGGGCCAAGGGCAGTGGCCTCCTCTACATCAGCTACCTCAACCTTCCCACCCGGGACGGCTTCGTCCTCCCCACCACCTTCGCCCGAACCGGGGCCCATCGGCGCGAGCCCGCTCGGCTGCGAGGCGAGATCACCCGGCATCTGGAGATCCTGGAGCGAGACGTCACCGCCCGGGACGGCGCGCCGAGGCGCTTCGGCGACCGCGACCACCCGCTCGTCCTGGCGGTGCGCGGAGGATCCGCCCTGTCCATGCCCGGAATCCTCTCGACCGTCGTGTTCGTGGGCATGAACGACGAGGTCGCGAAGGCGCTCGCCCAGGACGGCCCCTGGCGCGCCTACGATTCCTACCGTCGGTTCCTCGCCTCCTACGCCGCGGCGGCCTGGGGGGTGGATCTCGAGCCGTACCGCCTGGTCGAGACGGCCAAGCAGCGCCACGGCGTCCGGTACAAGCAGGAGCTCCCCTGGGAGGCCATGCGCGAGGTGGCCGAGCAGTCGAAGGACGTGCTGCGCGGCCTCGGCTTCGGCCTGCAGCTGGACGACATCTTGACCGACCCCTTTGCCCAGCTGGCCGGCGCGGTGAACGCGGTCATGGAGTCCTGGTCGACCGAGCGGGCGCGGCGCTTCCGCCACATCAAAGGCATCTCCGACACCTGGCACTCCGCGGTCATCGTGCAGGAGATGGCCTTCGGCAACCAGGTCAACGACGTGGTCGCGCCGGGCATGGACGAGACGCGGGCCTCCCTGACCGGCGTCATCACCCGGACCTACGTCACCGACGTGGGCACTCGCGCCTTCGAGGGGGAGATCAAGTTCTCCGCGGCGGGAGACGATCTGGTGGGCGGCATGACGTTCTCCGGCTCCGTCCGACCCATTCGCGACCTGTCGACCCTCATGCCGATGCTGGCCCGGCGCCTGACCCACGCCGTCGCCAAGATTCGCCGGTTCATGGGCACGGACCAGGAAGTCGAGTTCACGGTGGACCGTGGAGTCCTCAGCATCCTGCAAACGCGCCGGGCGGAAGCGCGATTCGATCTGAGCACGGAGCGCTTCCTGGAGCCGGGTGAGCCGGCCACGCGCGGGCTCGGGGTCCGTGGAGGAGGGTTCCGGGGTCTGGCCGCCTTCGACGAGGCGGACCTGAGAGACCTGGCCGCCGTCGACCTGAGCGAGCGCGACGACGTGGACGGGGTCCTCCTCGTCATCGAGAACCCCACGCCCGACGACATCCCGCTCATCATCTCAGCCGACGGACTGCTCACGGCCCGGGGCGGCTCGACGTCGCACGCCGCCGTCGCCATCAACGGGATCGAGGACCGGAAGTACGCGGGGGTCATGAGCGCGGCCCACCTCCGCGTCCACGCGGACAAGCACGAGGCGACGGTCCTCGATCGCGGGCGCGGGACGGAATACCGGATTCGCAAGGGGGACGTCGTCTCGATCCACGGCACCACGGGTGAGGTCTACCTCGGCTCGCGACGGCGCCAGGGGTCCTAGGCCCGAAGTCGCCCGGCTCGCCCGGCCGTCTGCCCCGCTACAGCTCCACGCGCCGCAGGCGAAGCGCGTTGCCGATCACCGAGACCGAGCTGAGGCTCATCGCCGCGCTGGCGATCATCGGACTGAGCAGGAGCCCGAAGACCGGGTAGAGCACCCCCGCCGCCACCGGCACGCCCAGCACGTTGTAGACGAAGGCCCACACCAGGTTCTCGCGGATGTTCCGCATGGTCGCGCGCGACAGGCGCCGGGCGCGCACGATGCCGCGCAGGTCGCCCTTCACGAGGGTCACCCCGGCGCTCTCCATCGCGACGTCCGTGCCGGTGCCCATGGCGACGCCCACGTCCGCCTGCGCCAGCGCGGGCGCATCGTTGACCCCGTCGCCGGCCATGGCCACCACTCGGCCCTCCGCGTGCAGGCGACGCACCACTTCGACCTTCTGCTCGGGCAGCACTTCCGCGATGACGTCGTCGAGCCGGAGGACGCGGGCGACGGCCTGCGCGGTGATGCGGCTGTCCCCGGTCAGCATGATGACGCGGAGGCCCTCCGCCTGCAGGAGGCGGATCGCCTCCGGCGTGCTCGGCTTGATGGGATCCGCCACGCCCAGGATTCCCGCGACCGCGTCGCCCGCGATCAGGAACATCACCGTCTGCCCTTCGGCCCGGAGCGCCTCGGCCCCGTCCGCGAGCGGGCCCGGCCCGACGCCTAGGTCCTCCAGCAACCGGGCGTTGCCCAGCGCCACGCGCCGCCCCCCCGCCACGCCGGTCACCCCGCGCCCGGTGAGCGACCGGAACTCGGCCAGGTCGCGGGGGGCCACGTTCCGCTCGGCCGCGCCGGCCAGGATCGCCGCCGCCAGCGGATGCTCGCTGCCGCGCTCGAGGCCGGCGGCCAGGGCCACGACCTCCGCCTCCGTGATGCCCGCCGCCGCGGCCACGGAGACCAGGCGGGGTTTCCCCTCGGTCAGGGTGCCCGTCTTGTCGACCACCAGCGTGTCGACCTTCTCGAGGGTCTCGAGCGCCTCCGCGTTCCTGATCAACACGCCGGCCTGAGCGCCCCGCCCGGTGCCCACCATGATCGACATGGGCGTGGCCAGGCCCAGGGCGCAGGGGCACGCGATGATCAGCACCGCGACGGCATTCACGAGGGCATAGGCCAGCCGCGGCTCGGGCCCGTAGAGGCCCCACGCGAGCGCGGTCACCACCGCCACCGCCACGACCGCCGGCACGAACCACGCCGATACCAGATCGGCCAGGCGCTGGATGGGCGCGCGGCTCCGTTGGGCTAGGGCGACCATGCGGACGATCTGCGCGAGCAAGGTCTCGGCACCCACGCGCTCGGCGCGCATGACGAAGCCGCCGGTCCCATTCACGGTGCCGCCGGTCACGCGGGCGCCCGGCCCCTTCTCGACCGGTATCGGCTCCCCCGTCACCATCGACTCGTCGACCGCGCTGGCCCCTTCGAGCACCACCCCGTCGACGGGCACTCGCTCCCCGGGGCGTACGCGCAGCCGATCCCCCGGTTGCACATGCCCGAGCGGGACGTCCTCCTCGCTCCCGTCCGCCCGAAGGCGCCGGGCCGTCTTCGGGGCCAAGCCCAGGAGAGCGCGGATGGCCCCCGAGGTCGCACTTCGCGCCCGAAGCTCGAGCACCTGGCCCAGGAGGACCAGCGTAGTGATCACAGCCGCGGCCTCGAAGTACACGGGAGGCACGCCGCCGTGACGCATGCCGTGCGGAAGCGCGTCGGGGAAGAGCATGGCGAAGACGCTGTAGGCGAACGCGGTCCCGGTCCCGAGCGCGATCAGCGTGAACATGTTCAGGCTGCGCGTGACGATCGACTGCCAGCCCCGCACGAAGAACGGCCACCCGCCCCACAGCACGACCGGGGCCGACAGGAGCAGCTGGGTCCACAGCCGCGCGGTCGGGCTCAACCCCGCGGCCAGGTCAGGCGCGGCCATCTCCGCGGTCGCGAGCGCGAACACCGGCAGGGTGAGCGCCACGCTCACCCAGAAGCGGCGGGTCATGTCGACCAGCTCGGGACTCGGTCCCTCCTCGGCGGCAGTCGCTTCCACCGGCTCGAGCGCCATGCCGCACTTCGGGCAGCTGCCGGGCCCGATCTGGCGCACCTCGGGGTGCATCGGACAGGTGTAGGTGCGCGGGTCGGCCACCGGTGCGCTCGAAGACACGCCGGAGGGCACCGCCGCGGCCGGACTCACGTAGCGTGCCGGATCCGCAATGAACGTCTCCCGGCAGCTCGGACTGCAGAACCAGTACGTCGTACCGTCGTGCTCGGCGTGGCCTCCACCGGCCTGCGCCGGCGCCACGTCCATGCCGCACACGGGGTCCTTCCGTATCTCATGATCGTTCGTCGCTCGCATCGCTCGATCGTAGGCTCGGCGGCCCCTCGGCGCCACCCCTGGCTTCCTCGAGGTCAATGCCCCGAGTGCGATCCTCCGCTGTGCTTGGTCGGCGTGTCAGATTGCCCCTTCATCTCCGGCATGTCCGGCTTCCCGTCCGACCGATCGGATGGGGCCACCCCCGGGCTCGAGGCATCGCGGACCCGAGCGCCGGCATACAAGCTCTCGTGCCCTCGGGTGATGACGCGCTCGCCGCTCTCGAGCCCCTGCGCGATCTCGATGTGCTCCGGGTTCTGCAAGCCCGTCAGCACCGCGCGTGGCTCCGCGTGCCCGTCCTTCGCCACCCACACGGTCGCCTTGCCGCCCATCCGCGTCACCGCGGTGGACGGTACTGTCACCGCAGCGGGCCGCTCGCCGGTCACGAACTGCATCGTCACGTACTGACCGGTCACGAACCGTCGCGCGGAGTTGTCCACGAGCGCCTCGACGACCGCCGTTCGCGGCCCCTGGTCCACGAACGGAAACACGGAGGTCACCGTGACGGTCAGCGGGGCCTGCCCGGTGGCGCTCATCGTCACCTGAACCGGCGAGCCCACCCGGATGGAGGCCAGATCCTTCTCGCCGACGTTGGCCTGCAGGCGAACCCGGTCGATCTGGGCCACCTTGAGGATGGCCATGCCGGGCTGGACGAGGACCCCGGGCGCCACGAGCCGCTTGACCACGTAGCCCGGGGCGGCCGCGACGATCGTCACGTAGTCGCGAACAATGGTGGCGGTGCGCAGCGTGGCCTCGCTCTGGGCCTGCGTGGAGCTCGCCGCCTCGATGCGGGCCCGCGCGGCTTCGACCTTCGCCTCGCCCGCGACCGCCCCGGCGGTGTCGCGCTCGAACTCCTGACGCGACACCATTCCCGCGACGACGAGCTTGGCGCTGCGGTCGGCCACCGCCCGCGCAAAGCCCGCTTCAGCGACCATCGCGGCGAGCTCCTTCTCGGCCTGGGCCCGGTTGGCCTGCGCGGCCGCCACGCCGGCCTCGGCCTCCCGGACCCGGGAGGACAGCTCGACGCTATCGAGACGAGCCAGCACCTGTCCGGGATGCACCGCGTCGCCCGGATAGACCGGAATCTCCACGATCCGTCCGGTCACGCGGGGGTAGACGTCCTCCTCGTTGAAGGCCACCACGCTACCCGTGTAGGTCACCGTCCCCACGATCGGGCCGCGCTCTGCCGGCGCCACCACCACCGGGAAAGACGTATTCCCGGAGGTCACCCGGCCCTCCATGTCCATGGCGGCCTTGGTGGACCATACATTGGCGTACCCGGCCCAGGCGGCCACCCCAACCAGAAGTCCGAGCATCAGAGCTCTGACCCTCTTCATCGATCCCTCCTGGCCACGCTGCCCGGCGCGCGGGCAAGTCGCTGGCGCTGCCACCCGTCCAGCACCCGGAGCGCTTCCTCCGAGTGGCGACGGCGTTCCTCTCTGAGCGTCGCGCTGAGCTCGCTGAGCCCTACCGACCGCTGCTGGATCTGGTGCAGACCGGTGCTCCTGGATGCCTGGGCATCCCTCATGAAGGCCGAGAGCTCCCCCTCCGAGCCCCGGATCGCCCCTTCGAGCCCGCGCTCCCGACCTTCCCATAGCCGGCCGAGCGCCCGAAGCCGAGCCATCTGTCCTTGCCGTAGCGCCACGGCCTCGGCCTGAGCCAGGATCTCCAGCGCGGTGGGAGACCCCGGTGGCGGCGCCGCTCTCGCAGCCGAGATGGAGGCGACCGGAAGTCGGGGCGCCGGCCGGTCGACCGTACTTGGCCAGAGCGCCAAGGCGAGCACCGCGGCCACCAGGGCCGTCGCGGTGGACAGAGAGCACACCCTCGAGCTCATGCGGTGGGCTCCCGGCGGCGGGCCTTCAACCGACCGAGACCCGCCCGCACGAGCGTGGCGAGGTCGTCCGTGTAGGTGTGCAGCACCGGCACCACGAAGAGCGCCAGCAGCGTCCCCATCGTGAGTCCTCCGATCACCACGGTCGCCAGCGGCGCGTACGCGTCGATACCCGTGCGCGGAAACAGGGCGACCGGGATCAGCACCACGATGCTGATGACGGACGTCATCACGATCGGACGCAACCTGATCGACCCGGCCGTCACGATCGCTTCGTCGCGATCCATCCCCTCGGCGCGGAGCCGGAGCACGAGGTCGATCATCAGCACCGCGACGGTCATCATCATGCCGGTCAGGATCACCACGGCCAGGATCGAAACCGTCGAGAAGGTCTGCCCGGCCAGGAGCAGGCCGGCCAGAACCCCGGTGAGCATGAGCGAGAGCGAGAAGATCATGTTGAACGGCTCGATCAGGCTCCGGAACTGCGCCACCAGCAGGAGGAACATGAAGATCACGGCCAGGTAGAGCCCACGCAAGAGCCGCTGGAAGGACTCGTCCATCTGGGTCATGTCCCCCCGCAGCTCGACCCCATAGCCGGGCGGGAGCTCGATCCGCTCGTGCGCCGCCATCAGGAGATCCATGGATAGCTCCATGCTCGGTGGCCCGCCCTTCCGGTAGTAGCCGAGGACCGAGATCACGCGCCGGAAGTTGTCGTGCTCGATGAGCGTGGGCCCCCTGCCCTCCTCGATGTGCGCGACGGAGCCGAGCGTCACGACCTCGCCCTTTCGCCCGACGATCTTCACCTGCTCGAGATCGGACCGGTCGCGGCGTTGCTCGTCCCGGTAGCGGACCAGGATGGTGAACTGCCGCTGGTTGTCGACCCGGTAGAACTCGTTGGTCACCCCGCCCTTCAGGGCGTAGTAGGCCTGGTCGGTCACCTCGCCCACCGTCAGGCCGATCTCCTGCGCTCGGGCCCGGTCCACCGCCACGCGCAGCTGCGGCAGGGACTGCGTCCACGACGTCGTCACCTGGTGGAAACCGGGGACCTCCGCGGCGAGCCGGCGCGCCTGCTCGCCGATCGCGGACAGTCGCTCCAGATCCGGGCCGAAGAAGATCACCTGGATGGGAGCCGCGCTGGAGGCCATCACGTCGGCGCCCATCTCCTTGATCGCCAGGCGCCGGATCCCCGGAACCGTCCGCACCGCCTCCTCGCGGACGCCGTCGATCACCTTCCAGATGTCGCGAGTCCGGCGTGACGAGTCCACCAGCGTGACCATCATGACCGCCGAGTTGATCGAGCCCATGCTGTAGCCGGTGAAGTACGTGCCCCCGGGCTCGAAACCCACTTCCGACGACACCTTCACGACTTCCGGCTGTCCGAGCAGCAGCCTCTCCACCTGGGCTGCGATCTCCGAGGTCCGCGCGAACGATGTGCCCGGCGCCGCCTCGAGCTGGACGAAGGCCTGGGACACATCGGCCAGCGGCATCATCTCGCTGCCGATCCGCGGGTAGAGGGCGACGCCGGCCAGGATCACCGAGGTGGCCCCGACCAGGACGACGAACCGGTTCCGGATCGACCACCCCAGCCCCGCGCGATACCGCGCCTCCAGGCGCTCGAGCGCCCGCTGTACCGGCTCCAGCATCCGGCGCTCCCACCAGCGGCGCCCCGCCTCCGCTTCCCCCCGGTACGGCGCGAAGAGATGCGCGGCAAGCAGCGCGGTCAAGGTGAAGGAGACCAGGGCCGAGGACAGCAGCGCCAGGATGATGGCCCAGACGATCCCCTCGAACATGAACTGCACGATGCCGCCCGAGAAGGCCAGCGGCAGCAGCGCCACGCAGAGCATGAACGTGATGGCCAGCACCGCCAGGCGGACCTCGCCGATCCCGTCGATGGCGGCGTCCTTGGGGGACTTGCCCATGCGCAGGTGCCGCTCGATCGAGTGGATGTCGATGATGGAGTCGTCCACCAGGCGGCCGATCGACAGGAGAAGGCCGATCAGCGTCGAGCTGTTGAGCGTCATCCCGAGGGGCGCCATGGCCAGGAGGGCCATGCCGAGCGAGACCGGGATGGTGATGACCGAGATGAGCGTGCCGCGGACGTTGCCGAGGAAGAGCAGGACGACGACCCCGGTGAGCAGGACGGCCACCACCAGCTCCTCGACCATGTTGTCCATGAGGAAGCCGACGAAGGTGGAGTTGTCGTAGGCCACGTCGAACGTGAGGCCGGGGAAGTCCTGCCGGATCTCCGCGAGCTTCGCCTTGACCCCGGCGATCACCCGAACCGAGCTCGCGTCGGGCTGTTGCACGATGGAGAGCTCGACGGCCTCCTTGCCGTTCAGACGATACAGGCTGCGCTGCTCACGCGGCGCGTTCATGACCTCCGCCACGTCCCGCACGTATACGGTTCGCCCATCCATGCTGGCGATCGGATACGCCGCGACCTCCTCGGGCCCGCGGGCGCGAACATCGCTCCGGACCAGGACCTCGCGGTCCCGGTACGTCAGCGTGCCGGCCGGGCGCGAGAGATTCTGCATGTCGAGAGAGCTCTTGAGGTCGAGCAGGGTCATCTTGTAGGCGGCGAGCCGGTCCCGGTCGACCACCACCTGCATCTGGAGCTTCTGGCCGCCGAAGGGCACCACGGAGTAGACGTCCTTGACCGTCTTCAGCCGGTTGACGACCTCGTTCTCGACCAGCGTGCGGAGCGAGACCCGGTCGTATCCCTCCCCGGTGACGGCCAGCGTCAGGACCGGAATGTTGAGCGGGTCGATCGCCAGCACCCACGAGGGCTTCAGGTTCGACCCGGTCGCCGGCAGGTCCGCCTGGACGACGTTCATCAGCGCCTGCACGTCGAACAGCGCCTTCTTCATGTCCGTGCCGTACCAGAACTCGACGCTGACGATCGAGAATCCCTCCTGCGACGTGGAGCGGACGAAGTGGACGTTCCTGAGGTCCACCATCCGCTCCTCGATCGGCTTGGAGAAATAGACCTCCATCTCCTCCGCCGAGAGCCCGGGCATCATGGAGACCACTCCCACGATCGGGCTCTCCACGTAGGGCATCATCCGCCGCGGCATCTGGAAGAAGACGACGAGCACCGACAGCAGCGCGACGCCCAGATAGAAGGCGATGACGATGTACGGATGCTCGATCGACCAGCGGCTGATGCTGCCGCGACCCTGCGATCCGAGCGAAGTTTCCGACATGGGACCCCCCTGGCGCGGCGCGGACGGCGGGCGCCAGCAGATCGGGTTTCTCGGGCGCGGACGACCCCCGGCGGGACGTCGCGCTAGCTACGAGACCGAGCGATCAGGACAGGGCGAGCAGCTTCGGAGGGGGGTCTATGCCACGGAGGGACGTCGCGTACACGGCTGGGGGCGACTCGACGACCATGGAGCTCGTCGGCTCGAGCGCCAGCAAGGTCAGGGCAGCGCCGGAAACGAGCAGCCCGCAGCAGAGATCCTGGGACAGGTCCGGGCCCACTCCATGATGATGGGTGGCCCCCGGCGCGCCGTCGAACAGGCAGAACCCGACTCCCAGGGTCAACACCGCCACCGCCATCGCGGCCGCCCGCCAGACCCACCGCCCCTGCCCCACTCGATACCTCATAGGCTTCCGGCGAGCTGTATAAGCAACGACCCTGCCAACCGCATCGCCCTCGTACGATGAGACCTAACCGGCCGAATTTCTGACTAACGCCTGCGGGATGGAGCATCGCGGTTGGGTGCTCTCGCCGGGCGAGGCGAGGCTCGATCGCCCCGACTGGGGCTCGAATACCCCAAGGCCTTGCACCTTGCGGCCACGCACCAGAGGCCGGACTCACTCCCCCAGGAAGTAGCGGCGCGGGTCGAAGAGGCGAACGAGGGCGAGCTCGTCCGCGGTCGGGGCCTCGAAGCGGCGCAGCGTGGGGGCCACGCGCAGGTCCCAGCCGCAGGCCTCGCGGGCCGCCTGCACCGCGGGCGCCTCGGGGCTCTCGCCGAAGAGACCGGTCAGGGTCAGCTCGCCGTGCTCGGTCGTCTTCTCGTACATGCCCAGATCGGAGACCACCGTGCGCACGGTCCGCCCGGGCGCGGTGATGTACGGCACCTTGTCCACGAAGCGCCGCGGCGACTGCTGCAGGCACACCACCACCTCGCGCGACGACGAGGTGATGTCGTTGGCGCCGCCCGAGCCGGTGATGTAGGTCACGCCCGGCATGATCGTGGAGTTGATGTTGCCGTGCTTGTCGATCTGGCCCGCCGCGAGCGAGCCCATGCACTGGTTGTGACGGCCGCCCATGAAGATGCCCATGACGTGCAGGATGTCGGTCAGCATCTTGCACGACGGGAAGTTGCGGAACGAGAACACGAAGGGCTCGGCCGGGCGCGGCAGGTAGCCGACCATCCCGGTCTCCGCCATCAGCTCGATCTCCACGCCCGATTGCTTGAGCTGGTAGGCGGCCAGCCAGGCGGCGAGATTCGAGTTGCCCACTCCGGCCAGGAAGCTCTTGTAGCCCCGGCCCCGCACCTTCTCGGCGAGCATGCGGGCGGCGGCCACCACCATCCACTCGCTCGGCGTCGCCGTCGCGCCCGTGGGAAGCCGCGCCGCGAGCGTGTCGAGCTCCGAGACCCAGGCGTCGGTGTGGGCCCGCCCCTTCGTCTCCATGATGCGCCCGTAGCCGAGCTTCGAGAGATAGGCCGCGTGATCGGGGACCTCGAGCATCCACTCCCGGATCCACGCGTCCGCGGTGTCGGCCTTGCGGAACGCGCGGCGGCACTCGAGGATCCACTCCATGTCCTCGGCGTAGCCCTCGAGCTCCGGCACGTTCATGCCGTACATACCGCCGGGGTGGTTGCCGTGCGGGGTTTCCACCACCGCGCGGACGTACTGTGACGGCAGGCGCACCAGGTCGGCGTGCCGGCGGATGAAGTCGGTGGAGACGATCTTCTCGACCGTCACCACCGCGCCGCCGCGGGCCGCCATCGCCCCGTACATGTTCTCGTTGAGCGGCGAGGCGGTGATCACGTTGCCGGCCCGGTCGGCGACCCAGCCGTGCAGCAGCGCCACGTCCGGCACGAGCGCCCGCACGTACGCCACGCGACCTTCCGCCCCGAACGGGTCGTCGGTGACGATCAGGTCCCCCGCCCGCGCGTTGTCCTCCTCCATAGTCGAGCCCAGCAGCGAGCGGGTGGGCAGGAACGGCACGCCCATCGCGCCGGCCAGCAGGCGCAGCGGGAAGGTCAGCATCGACCAGTTCGAGACCTCGAGGCGGCCCTCGAGGACCGCGCGCGAGATCAGCGCCTGGGGCGTCGGGAACGGGTAGCCCTCGCCCATGAACGTGGTGACGACCCGGCGGACGAGGCCGCCGTGGATCAGCGCGGTCCAGGGCGAGCCCACCCCCACCGCGGCGAGGGTGAAGCCGGGGGCCTTGCCCCACCACTGGCGCACCAGCTCGCGCACCGCCGGGTTCGGCCGGCCGTGGGCCGCGCCCAGGTAGACGGTGGCGCCGGGCGAGACGTGGCGGCGGACCGCCTCTTCCAGCGTCGCGGTCTTGTCCGGCCCTTCGTCGAGGGGAATGGCCAGGCGCTGTCGGATCGCGTCCTGATAGGACTGGTCTAGCATGGGGGCCCCTCACCCGGCCCTCTCCCCTGAGGGGAGAGGGAGAAGAGATGGTCAGGCGGCATGGTGGCCGCCGAAGATGCGGGACTTCACGGGCGACGGGACCCAGCGGGCCAGGCGGCGCGCCACCGCGCCGATGCGGTCGAGCGAGGTCGGCGAGCCCGGCCAGTAGCGCAGCAGGAGGGGCCGCTCGATGAAGTTGATGACCCCGTCCACGACCACCGCGGCCATCAGGAGGTCGTCGACGTACCCGAGCCACGGGATGAAGTCCGGGATCAGGTCGATCGGGCTCACCAGGTACACCGCCACCGCGGCCAGCACCACCTTGGCGGAGGTCGGCACGTCCCGGTCGCCGGCCAGCGACACCAGCATGCGCGCCAGACGCGGCAGGGCGAGCAGCAGGTCCTTCATGGTGACTCTCGGGCTACTCCAGGCGGTCGGCGAGCAGCTCGGCGATGTCGCGGGTCTTGATGGTGGCGCCGACCTCCTTCGCCTTCACCCCGTCCTCGAACATCGTGAGGCAGAACGGGCACGCCGAGGCCAGGATGTCGGGCTTCACCTCCATCGCCTGCTCGACCCGGAGCTGGTTCACCCGCCGGCCCTCGTTCTCCTCCACCCACGCGCGCCCGCCGCCGCCGCCGCAGCAGAAACCCTTGGAGCGGTTCATCGTCATCTCCACCAGGCTACCGCGCGTGACCCCGGCCAGCACCCGCCGTGGCTCGTCGTAGATGTCGTTGTAGCGGCCGAGATTGCACGCGTCGTGATAGGTGATGCGCTCGTTGTCGCGCGGCGCGGGCTGCAGGCGCCCCGACCGCAATAGCTCGTCCATCAGCTGGGTGTGGTGAACCACCCGGAAGTGGCCGTCGAACTGCGGGTACTCGTTGCGGATGGTGTTGAAGCAGTGGGGGCACGCGGTCACGATGGTCTGGAACTTGTACCGCTTGAGGGTCTCGATGTTGCCCTGGGCCAGGGTCTGGTAGAGATACTCGTGGCCCAGGCGCCGGGCCGGCTCGCCGGTGCACTTCTCCTCGTTGCCCAGGATCGCGAAGTCCACCCCCGCCGCCTGCAGCACCCGCACCAGGGCCCGCGCCACCTTCTTGTTGCGCTCGTCGAAGGAGCCGTAGCAGCCGACCCAGTAGAGGTACTCGGCCTCGTGGACGTCCGACATCTGCCGCACGCCCAGGTCCTTCGCCCAGTCCGCGCGGGTCTCCCACGACATCTGCCACGGGTTGCCGTTGGTCTCGAGGTTGCGGAACGCCGGCTGCAGCTCGGCCGGGAAGCGCGACTCGGTCAGGACCAGCCA
>Ga0070694_100000561_pt1 | contig 20531 bp, 21 predicted proteins | sample KBSK1251metaG_FD_65470 | JGI IMG/M metagenome (GOLD analysis project Ga0070694, IMG submission 65470) | Corn, switchgrass and miscanthus rhizosphere microbial communities from Kellogg Biological Station, Michigan, USA - KBS K1-25-1 metaG | ecosystem: Host-associated > Plants > Roots >... | reverse complement strand
TCTTGAGGGTCTTCTGCAGATCGATGATGTAGATGCCGTTGCGCTCGCCGAAGATGTACTTCTGCATCTTCGGGTTCCAGCGCTTGGTCTGGTGGCCGAAGTGCACCCCGGCCTCCAGCAGCTCCTTCATGGTCAGTGATGCCATGGTCCGGCCGTCCTTTCCGTCGTCGTTCGGTTGGCCTCCGGTCGCGAGCGGCCGGCCCCCGGAAAGGGGGGCGGCACTTCCCCGGGGGCCGACGCGGCCCGCGGAGACCGAAGCTCGCAACCGTGCGTGTTAGGTCGTGTACTTCGCGTTGATTCGAACGTACTCCTCACTGAGGTCCGATGTCCACACCGCGTCCTCGCCCCGTCCGAGCCCCAGGTCGATGGCGATGGTGTAGCTCGGCCCGCCCATCATCTCGTGGATCCGGTCGATGCGGGCTCCCGCCCGCAGCATCCCTTTCTCCACGAGCAGTTCGCCCCCGATCGCGATCGCCACCCGGTCCGCCGCCACCCGAGCCGGTCCCTTGCCCAGCGCCATCATGATCCGGCCCCAGTTGGGATCGGCCCCGTTGATCGCGGTCTTCACGAGCGGCGAGTTCGCCACCGAGCGGGCGGCCAGGACCGCCTCCCGCCGGGTGCGGGCCCCGCGCACCGCAATCTCCACGAGCTTGGTCGCGCCCTCGCCGTCCTCGACCAGCATGCGGGCGAGACGCTCGGTGATGGCCTCGAGCGCGCGCGCGAACTGGCGGAGGCCCTTGCCGCCGCGCTCGAGCGACGCGTTCTCGGCGAGCCCGTTGGCGAGCAGGGCCACCGTGTCGCTGGTGGACTGGTCGCCGTCCACCGTGATGCGGTTGAACGAGCGGTCCACCGAGCGGCGCAGCACGCGCGGCAGGGAGTCGCGGGCCACCATCGCGTCGGTGGCGAGGAAGCAGAACATCGTCGCCATGTGCGGCTCGATCATGCCGACGCCCTTGGCGATGCCGCCGATGGTGACCGGCCGGCCCGCCACGTCCACGCGCAGGGCCGCTTCCTTCGGCCGCGTGTCGGTGGTCATGATGGCCTCGGCCGCCAGCCGCCCGCCCTGGGGCGAGAGCCCCTTCACCAGCTTGGGCAGCCCGGCGCGGATCTTGTCCATGGGCAGGGGCTGGCCGATCACCCCGGTGGAGGCGATCAGGACCTGGCGCGGCGGGATGCGCAGCAGCTCGCCGGTGATGCGGGTCATCTCGCGCGCGTCCTTCACCCCCTGCTCGCCGGTGCAGACGTTGGAGCAGCCGGCCGAGGCGAGGATGGCCTGGGCCCGGCCGTCCCGCACGTGCTCCTGGGAGACCAGCACCGGCGCGCCCTTGATCTGGTTCGTGGTGAAGACCGCGGCCGCCCGCGCGGGCGACGACGAGTAGACGAGCGCGAGGTCCTTCTTGCCGCTGGGCTTGATGCCCGCCGCGATCCCGGAGGCGAGGATGCCGGGCACGGCGGTGATGCCTCCCTCCAGCCACTGGAAGTCCGGCATGCGGGCTACGGATACACCGGAGGCGCTTCGAGACCGGTCCGCTCGTCCCACCCCATCATGATGTTGAGGCTCTGGATGCCGTTGGCGGAGCCACCCTTGCCCAGGTTGTCGAGCGCCGACACGCAGACCGCGCGCTGCGTGCGCGGGTCGGCCACCACCGTGACGTCGCAGAAGTTCGAGCCCACCACCGAGCGAGTCGTGGGCCGCTGACCCTCGTCGAGCACGCGCACGAACGGCTCGCCCGCGTAGAACTCGCGATAGAGCGCGACCAGCTCCGCGGTGGTCGCCGGCCGGGTGAGGGGGACGGACGCCGTGGTGAACAGCCCCCGGTTCAGCGGCACGAGGTGAGGGGTGAAGCTCACCACCACCGGCCGCCCGGCGAGCGCGGACAGCTCCTGCTCGATCTCGGGAGTGTGGCGATGGGTCGCTATGCCGTAGGCCTGCACGTTCTCGTTGGCCTCGGTGAAGAGGTACATCGGCTCGGCCTTGCGGCCCTGCGCGCCGGCCCCGGTGACCCCGGACTTGCCGTCGATCACGATGCCGTCGACCGCCCCCCGCCCGCTCTTCAGCAGCGGCGCGGTGGCGAGCACCGCCCCCATCGGGTAGCAGCCCGGCGAGGCGACCAGCGACGCGGCCGCGATCTGCTTGCGATGCAGCTCGGGCAGGCCGTACACCGCCTCCGCGAGACCCGGCGCGTCCTCGTGCGGCGCCTTGTACCAGGTGGTGTACAGCGCGGCATCCTTCAACCGGTAGTCGGCCGAGAGGTCGATCGCCTTCCGGCCGTGCCGGCGCAACACCGGGACGAGCCGCTGCGACTCCATGTGCGGCAGGGCGAGGAAGACCAGGTCCGACTCCGCGGCGAGCCGCTCGGGGTCGACGTCCTGGAAGACGAGGTCGCTGAGCCCGCGCAGGTGCGGGTAGCTCTTGTCGAGGCGCTCCCCGGCCAGGCGCTCCGAGGTGACCGCGGTGATGCGCACCTTGGGATGCACGGAGAGCAGGCGCAGCAGCTCCGCGCCCATGTACCCACTGGCCCCGGTGACCGCGACTCGCAGCATGGCCGACCTCGGGGCGGGCTTACCGCTTCGAGTACTGGAACTTCGACCGCGCGCCGGGCTGGCCGTACTTCTTGCGCTCCTTCATCCGCGGATCGCGGGTGAGGAGGCCGGCCCGCTTGAGTGTCTGGCGCAGCTTGTCGTCGAACTGGAGCAGGGCCCGCGCGATGCCGTGGCGCACCGCACCCGCCTGGCCGGTCGGGCCGCCGCCACCCACGTTGACGATGGCGTCGAACTGGCCGAGGGTGTTCGTGAGCTGGAGCGGCTGCGAGATGACCATCCGCAGGGTCTCGCGCGGGAAGTAGTCCTCGAAGGGGCGCCGGTTGACCAGGATGCGGCCGCTGCCCGCCCGCAGCCAGACACGGGCCACGGAGGTCTTGCGGCGTCCGGTTCCGTAGAAACGAGTGACGACGGCCATGGGGCTCCTCAGCGGGCGCGCGCGCGCGTGGCGAGCGGCTCGGGCTTCTGGGCGGCGTGCGGGTGCTCCGCCCCTTTGTAGACCTTCAGCTTCTTGGCCATCGCGCGGCCCAGGCGGCCCTTGGGGAGCATGCCCTGCACCGCCCACTCGATCACGCGCTCGGGATGGGTCTTGATCATCCGCTCCGCGCTCACCTCGCGCAGGCCCCCGATGTAGCCGCTGTGCCAGCGGTAGATCTTGTCGGTCAGCTTGCGCCCGGTCAGGTGGATCTTCTCCGCGTTGATCACCACCACGTGGTCGCCCACGTCGAGGTGGTGCGAGAACTGGGGCTTGTGCTTGCCCCGGAGGATCGTCGCGACCTGGGTGGCGAGACGGCCCAGCACCCGGTCACTGGCGTCGACCAGGAACCACTTCCGCTCTACGTCCTCTTCCTTCGGCATTACTGTCGTCATGCTCTCCGTCCGGATTGAATGAATGGCAACGGGTAATCATAAGAGAAAGCCCCCACCGGGTCAACTGCTTGACCGTCGGGAGCGGGCCCGGGGCGCGGCCTTGCCCGGCTTTGCCGCCCTGGCCGGCCTGCTCTTGCCCGGCTTGGTCTTGCCCGGCCAGGGGCAGAGCGGCTCCACCGGGCAGGTCGGGCAGGCCGGGTTCCGGGCGAAGCAGACCCGCCGACCGTGCAGGATCAGGAGATGGCTCGCCCGGGTCCAGCCGGGCCTGGCCAGCACCAGGCAGAGCTGGTCGTGGATCTCCTCGGGGTCGTCTCCGCGGGCCAGACCCAGCCGCTGGGAGACCCGGAACACGTGGGTGTCGACGGCCAGGGCGGGGATGCCGAAGGCGTTGCCGAGCACCACGTTCGCGGTCTTCCGCCCCACCCCGGGCAGCGCGACGAGCGCCTCGAGGGTCCGGGGCACCTCGCCGCCGTGACGCTCGACCAGGCCCCGCGCCATCCCGACGATCGAGCGGGCCTTGGCCCGGAAGAAGCCGGTCGAGTGGATCTCCCGCTCCAGCACCGGGAGGGGCACGTCCGCCCAGTCCTGCGCGCGGCGGTAGCGCGGGAACAGCTGCGCGGTGACCGCGTTGACGCGCTCGTCCGTGCACTGGGCGGACAAGATCGTGGCGACCAGCAGGTCGAGCGGGGTCGTGAAGTGCAGCTCGGTGCGCGCGTCCGAGTACGTCCGGGCGATGCGGCTCAGGATCTTGCGCGCGCGCGCCTTCTTGGCGGGGAGGCTCTCGGCCATCAACGTGACTCCTTTGGCGGGCAGAGCGGGTCCGGGTCCGTTCCAACCTCGAGCCGCCCCGCCCCGACGGAGATCGGGGCCACCGACACCGCCATGGGCAGTCGCCGCAGGCGCGGGGTCGGGTCGAAGTTTCTCACGATCCAGTGCACCAGGAGCGCGGGCAGACGGACCCCGCCGTAGGTGACCCCGTCGGCGCGCAGGGTGAAGGGCGCGGGCTCCGGCCCCGCGTCGACCCCGAGCCGGGCCCGCAGATCGGGCCCGGGCAGCGGCGGGCCAGGCGGGCGCGACGGTCGGGGGCGCGGGCCGCCTGCCACGCCGCCCACAGGAGCACGCCGGATGCGTAGGCGGCGAACGGGGGGCTTGGTCAGCATGCCGAGCCCCATCACCGCACCCAGCCCGAGGGACCAGCGCCAGTCCGAGAGCGCCTCGGTGCGGGCGAGCGAGTAGAGGGCCAGGGCCACCATGGCCGCGAGCGGCAGATCGAGCTGGAAGTTCATCAGCGAGAACACCACGAAGGGCGCGGTGGCGAAGAGGAACGCGGCCAGGAGCCCGGCCGCGGGGTCGAGGAGGCGGCGACCGAGCCCGAAGATCGCGAGGGTGCCCAGCACCAGCGCCGCCCACATCACCGCGTGCGCCGCGGCCCGCGGCGGCAGCGCGAAGCCGAGGAGGCCCGCCGCGCAGGTCACGATCGGCGGGTAGAAGCTCGACTCCGCGATGATCTCCTGGAGCGCCTCCCGCGGCGGCTCACCGAGGCTCCGCTGACAGAGCACGGCGCGCTCGAGGTGGTTGGCGTGGTCCCACTCGGGCGGCCGGCGATCGATCGAGAGCCAGATCGCCATGACGACCGCCGGCCCCGCCAGCAGGGCGGTGAGGGCCACCGCGGGGCGGCCGGTCATGGGCGGGGCGCGGATGGGGCGGCGCGGGCGATCAGGAGGACCGAGATCCCGAACGGCAGCGAGGCGAAGCGCAGGAGGTGGGCCTCGGCGGCGAAGCTCCGCGCCAGCAGCCGATTCACGAGCGGGGCGGGCCGGCCGAGGTCGTGGCCGGGACGGCGGAGCGCCGTCCGCGCGAGCCGCACCGCCATGATCGGCGGGGCGAGCAGGGTGTTGAAGTAGGTGAGCCGCTCGACCGCGAAGCCGGCGGCCACCGCGACGGCCCGCAGCGAGCCGGTGGTGTACCGCCGCCGGTGGCCCAGCAGCTCGTCGTGACGGCTCCAGAGCCAGGCGTAGGCCGGCACCGTGACCATCAGGCACCCTTCCGGCGCCAGGAGGCGGCGGCACGCGCGCAGAGCGCCCGCCTCGTCCGCGACGTGCTCGAGCACGTCGAGGAGGCAGACCGTGTCCCACCGGCCGGCCTCGAGCGGCACGTCGTCCGGCAGCGAGCCGGGCCGCACGTCGAGCCCCCGCGCCCGCGCGTGCTCGCGCAGGGCCGGATCGGTCTCGACGCCGACCGCGGTGCCGAAGCGCGCCAGCGCCTCGAGCATGCCGCCGCTGCCACAGCCGAGCTCGGCGATCCGGCGGCCACCGCCCGGCAGGCGGCGCGCCAGCTCCGAGAGGAGGATCGCGCGGCGCCCCTGGAACCACCAGTGGGCCCGGTCCTCCTCCGCGTGCACCGCGGCGTACGCCTTGTCCATGGCGTCAGGCGGACGCGGCGAGGGCGCGCTGGATCCGCTCGATCCGCTCGCGGGCCGCCGCGGGAGCGAGCGGGGCCGGCCGGTGGTCGACGCGCCAGATGGGCGAGCGAAGGTCCGGGTCGGCCGCAAGGCGCGGGACCAGGTGCCAGTGGATGTGCGGCACCTGGTTGCCGAGCAGCTCGTAGTTCATCTTCACCGGCTGAAACGCCCGGGCCAGCGCCTGCGCCACGCGGCTCACCTCCTCCAGGTGCGCGCGACGCTCGCCCGCCGCGAGCTCGTAGAGCTCGGTGGCGTGGCGGCGCAGGACCAGGAGCACGTAGCCCGGGAAGAACTGGTCCTCGTGGAGGAAGGCCCGCGCGGTCTCGAGCTCGGCGATGAGCAGCGGGCCGGTCGCGCCGTACTTGCCGCACATCACGCAGCCGGCGTCGGTCACCGGCGCTCGGACAGGAACCGGCCGATGCGGCCCATCGCCTCCTGGATCCGCTCGGTCGACTGCGCGTAGGAGAAGCGGAGGTAGCCCTCCGCGTTGCGGCCGAAGTCCACCCCCGGGGTGACGCCCACGTGCGCCCGCTCCAGGATCTCGAAGGCGAAGGCGAGCGAATCGCTCGTGAACCGGCGGGCGTTGGCCAGGACGTAGAAGGCCCCGGTGGGCGGGGCGCCCACCCCGAGCCCGATCGATCGCAGGCCGTCCACCATCACCCGCCGCCGCTCGTCGAAGATCCGGCGGAAGCGGGCGCTCTCCTCCCCCGCCTCGCGCAGGGCGGCCAGCGCCGCCCACTGGACGAACTCGTTCGTCGAGATGAAGAAGTTGCCGTGCATCGCGGTCAGGGCGGGCATGAAGGCGGGGGGCGCGATCAGGTAGCCCACCCGCCACCCGGTCATCGCAAAGGCCTTGGAGAAGCCGTTCAGCACGAACGCGTGGTCGGTGAACTCCAGCACGGTGTGCTCCGGCCCCTCGTAGGTGAGCCCGTGGTAGATCTCGTCCGAGACCACCCAGGGGCCGAGCCGGCAGAGGGCGGCGAGGCGCTCGGCGCTCAGCACGGTGCCGGTCGGGTTGGCCGGCGAGTTGACCAGCAGGGCCTTGGTGCGCGGGGAGAGGCGCGCGGCCACCGCGCCCGGACGGTACTGGAAGGCGTCGGACTCCTCCACCGGCACGTAGACCGGCTCGCCCTCCGCGAACTTCACGAACTTGGGATAGCAGGCGTAGTAGGGATCGGAGAGGATCACCTGGTCGCCCGGGTCGAGCAGCGCGCTCCACAGGAGCAGCATCGCCGGCGAGGTCCCCGCGGTCACCAGGATCTGGTCCGGCGACACCGTCACCCCGTAGCGGGTGAGGTAGTGCTCGGCGATCGCCTCGCGCAGGGGCAGGATGCCGAGGGTATGGGCGTAGCGGGTGCGGCCGTCCTTGAGCGCTTTCTCGGCCGCCTCCCGGATCACCGCGGGGGTGTCGAAGTCCGGCTCGCCGAACTCGAGGTGGATGACGTCGACCCCCTGCCGCTCGAGGGCCTGGGCCCGCTGGAAGACCTCCACCGCGAGGAACGGCTCGATCTCCCGGGTGCGCCGCGCGATCATGCCCGTCCTCCGGCCGGAAGCCGGGCGAGGCGCCGGCGCGCGGCCAGGACCTCGCGGAGCATGCGGGGCCCATCGCGCAGCACGCCGACCTTGGAGCCGGGCTGGTCGGCCCAGTTCACCGGCACCTCCGCGATCCGGTAGCCGCGCCGCTGGGCCAGCAGCAGCAGCTCGACGTCGAAGCCGAAGCCGTCGGTGCCGAGCAGCGGGAACAGCACCGCCGCGACCGCGCCCCGGAAGAGCTTGAAGCCGCACTGGGTGTCGACGACGCCCACCACGCCCAGCCGTCGCACCAGGAAGTTGAACACGTGACCCGAGAGCACGCGGTGGGGCCGCACGTGCCGGACCACGGTGGGATCCTGGAGCACGCGGGAGCCGACCGCCAGGTCGGCGCCCGCCGCGATCGCCGCCTCGAGACGCGCCACCTCCGCAATCGGGGTGGCCCCGTCGGCGTCCGCCATCAGGCGGAGCGAACCCACCGCCCGGACCATGCCGGCGCGCACCGCGTGCCCCTTGCCCCGGTTCTGCGGCAGCGCGTGCACGATCACCCCCGGCCGGCCCGCCGCCACCTCGCGGACGCGCTCGGCGGTACCGTCCCGGCTGCCGTCGTCCACCACGATCACCTCGTACGGCTCGTCGCGCCCCTCGAAGTAGGCCTGGACGTCCTTCAGGTAGCCGGGCAGGCGCACCGCCTCGTTGTAGGCGGGGATGACCACGGACCAGCGGGGCGCGGGACGGCTCGCCACGAGGGCTAGGCCCAGACGGGGGCGTCGGCGCGGCGACGACGCCGGGCCACGCCGGTCTTCTGCGCGGCCTTCGCCACCTCGCGCGCCACCGCGGGGGCGACCTTCTTGTTGAACACGCTCGGGATGATGTACTCGGGGCCGAGCTCGCCCCGCCCCACGCAGGAGGCGATCGCGTGGGCGGCCGCGATCTTCATCTCGTCGTTGACGAACCGGGCTCGCGAGTCGAGCAGGCCGCGGAAGAAGCCGGGGAAGCAGAGCACGTTGTTGATCTGGTTCGGGTAGTCGGAGCGCCCGGTGGCCATGACCCGCACGTGGCGCTCCGCCTCCTCGGGCTGGATCTCGGGGACCGGGTTGGCCATCGCGAACACGATGCGGTCCCGGGCCATGCTCTTGACGTCCCGCACGGTCAGGACCCGCGGCACCGAGAGGCCGATGAACACGTCGGCGCCCCGGATCGCGTCGGAGAGACGCCCCTTGAGGTTCCGGGGGTTCGTGGCGGTGGCGACCCACGTCTTCATGAAGTCCATGCCGACCGGACGGCCCCGGTAGATGGTGCCGTGCTCGTCGACGCCGATGATGTGGCGGGCGCCCAGGGCGAGCAGGATCTTGATCGTGGCGGTCCCCGCCGCCCCCACCCCGGAGACCACCACCTTGATGTGGCGGATCTCCTTGCGCACGATCTTGAGCGCGTTGAGCAGGGCGGCCAGCACCACCACCGCGGTGCCGTGCTGGTCGTCGTGGAAGACCGGGATGTCGAGCTCCTTGCGCAGCCGCTCCTCGACCTCGAAGCAGCGCGGCGCCGAGATGTCCTCCAGATTGATCCCCCCGAAGGCGGGCGCGATGATCTTGACCGTCTCGACGATCTTGTCCGGGTCCTTGGTGTCGAGCGGGATCGGGAACGCGTCGACCCCGGCCAGCTCCTTGAAGAGCATGGCCTTGCCCTCCATCACCGGCATCGCCGCCTCGGGGCCGATGTCGCCGAGCCCCAGCACCGCGGTGCCGTCGGTGACGACCGCGACCGCGTTCTGCTTGATGGTCAGGGTGAACGCCCGGCTCGGGTCGTCCTTGATGGCCAGGCAGACCCGGGCCACCCCCGGCGTGTAGGCCATGCTGAGATCGTCCCGGCTCCGGATCGGCACCTTGCTGTGGATCTCGATCTTGCCGCCCAGGTGCATCAGGAACGTGCGATCCGAGATGTTGGCGATCCGGACCCCGGCGGCCGCCTTGAGACGGTCGACGATGTCGTGGGCGTGACGGCTGTCGCGGGCCTTGATGGTGATGTCCCGGAGGACCCGCTCTCCGGTCATCTCGACGAGGTCGACCGCTCCGATGTCGCCGCCGGCCTTGCCGATGACCGAGGTCACGCGGCCCAGCATGCCGGGCTTGTTCCGGATCTCGAGCCGGGCCGTGAAACTGTAGGAGGCGCTGGGGGCGACGGCCATCAGCTCGTGGTCACCAACAATTTCTCATCATGGCGGGCACTTAGACGTTAAGACCCACCCCCCCCGAGAGTCAACTTAATTTCGCCCCCGCGGGTTGACCGGTCCCGCCGGACCGTGGTATTCCACCCTGTGCCCGGACCACGCGCGCTCGCGGCCCTCCTCGGCGCCCTCCTGGGTGGAATGGTGCTGGCGTCCCCTACCCTCGCCGATACCCAGCGCTTCATCATCGACCCGGCCAAGAGCCGGGTCGCCTTCGACGCCTTCCATCCCTTCGCTTTCGGCACCTTCTCGGCCTCCGCGGATGGTCCGACGGGAGAGGTCGAGCTCGATCTCTCCGATCTCCGTCAGCCGATCAAGGGGAGCCTGACCGTGGCGGCCGCCGGCCTACGCTCGGGAGAGGCCAGCCGGGACAAGGACATCCGCCGGGCGCTCGACATCGACCACCACGCGGAGATCCGCTATCGCGTCGAGAAGGTGGACAGCTCATTCCCTTCGCTGGCCGAGAACAACGACGTGATCCTGACGATCCACGGGGTGCTCACCATCAAGGACGTCGACCGGCCGACGACCTTCGCGGGCCGGGTCCGCCTGCGCCCGGGGGGCGCCCTCTGGGTCCGCGGCGAGAGCTGGGTCAAGCCCCGGGACTGGGGCGTTCCGCTCATTCGCTCCTGGATGATCAGCATGAAGGACAGCGTCCTGGCCATATTTGACCTGACCCTGAGCCGAGCCAAGTAACAGCGCGGTATTACCGCCTTTCTCGCTGTACCGCCCCTCCTGCCGCATTCGCCAGCCCGCGGTCGACCGGCCGAGGGCCTCCGAGCGCCGCTCCGGTTGAATACGGGCCCGTCCGGGCTCGTCTGTTTCGAACGGCACGGAAGCGCGAGGAACGTTGGGCGTGGCCTGGCGGTTCCCCGATAAACCCCTCACGCCGGCTTCGGGCGCTGCAACCGAGACGCTCGATACGCCATCTAAACCACTGAGGGCGGAGCCAAAAAAAGGACGAACCAGGGAAACAATTACCGGACGCATCCCCACGAACATGAGGGGCCGTAATGACTTTTAGAGAAACCGACAGCGTGACAGTAGTCGAGACAGGCCAATTCAGAGCGGGCTCGACCGAGCCAAAGCGACGCGGGCGCCAGCCCCAGATCCTGAGCAAGGCCGCGCCACCGGTGGACGACGAGCTCGACCGCGTGGTGGACAGCGCGGTCGAGATGGACGAGACCCCCGCCCTCTCCGAGGAGGCGCTGCGTCCGTCGGCCTCGCCCGCCGAGGATCCGGTCCGCCTCTACCTCAAGGAGATCGGCAAGGTCTCCCTGCTCAAGGCCGAGGAGGAGGTTTCGATCGGCCAGCGGATCGAGATCGGCCAGATCGCGCTCCGGCGGGCCCTCGGCCGGGTACCGTTCGCCACCGCCAAGCTGCTGGCCCTGGTGGACCGCGTGCGCCGCGAGGAGGTCCCGCTCGACGACGTGATCCTGCTGCCCGAGGGTGGCGAGCCCACCCCGAGCGAGGTCCGCTCGAGCCTGGCCGCCTTCGCGCGCATCCGCCGCCTGGAGCGTGAGATCGAGCGGCTCCAGACCGCGCTCCGCGACAAGCGGCGGAGCAAGACCACGCGCGACAACTACAACAAGTGGATCGCCCAGAACCGCGCGTCGATCCAGTCGGTGCTGGAGAACCTCCCGCTCAAGCCGGCGCTCGCCGACCAGCTCGTGGCCGACATCCGCCAGCTCGTCAAGAGCATGGGCGCGGGGAAGACCCGGTCGGAGCTCCGGCAGCTCGAGGAGACCGCGGGCCTGGGCCGCAAGGCCCTGCTCGCCTCGCTGAGCGAGATCGAAGAGCACGACCGCGTGGTGCGGCTGGCCAAGAAGGAGCTGATGGAGGCCAACCTGCGCCTGGTGGTCTCGGTGGCCAAGCGCTACCTGGGCAGCGAGCTGTCGCTCCTGGACCTGGTCCAGGAGGGCAACATCGGTCTGATGAAGGCGGTGGACCGCTTCCAGTACCGGCGCGGCTTCAAGTTCTCGACCTACGCCACGTGGTGGATCCGACAGGCCATCACCCGCGCGATCGCGGACCACTCGCGCACCATCCGGATCCCGGTGCACATGGTCGAGACGCTCAACCGGATCTCGCGCGTCAACCGCTCGCTGGTCAACGAGATGGGCCGCGAGCCCACCCCGGAGGAGCTGGCCCAGCACACCGGGGTGCCGGCGCGCAAGGTGCGCCTGATCCTGGAGTCCTCGCGCAAGCCGCTGTCGCTCGAGACGCCGATCGGGGACGACTCGGAGCTGGGCGACTTCCTGGAGGACAAGGGGGCCGAGTCGCCCAACGACAACCTGATCACCCAGGACCTGACCACGCAGGTGGAGCGCGCGCTCAGCACGCTCTCACCCAAGGAGAAGGAGATCCTGCGCCTGCGCTTCGGCATCGGCGAGGCCGGCGAGCACACCCTCGAGGAGGTGGGTCGTCGCTTCTCGGTGACCCGGGAGCGCATCCGCCAGATCGAGACCAAGGCGCTGCGCAAGCTGCGCCACCCCCTCCGCGGCCGCGCCCTGCGCGCCTTCGTCGAGAATTGACTCGGAAGGGGGGCTCACGCCCCCCTTCCGAACCTCCCCCCGGACAGCGGGATGCGCGGGCGGAGCCCGCGCTCGAAGCGGACTCCGCCCGCGGGTTGCGTTCTAGTGGATCAGCTTGGCGTACTGGTCCAGCAGGGGCAGGATCACCTCGCGGCCCTCGGAGGGTAGCCGGAGGATGCAGCGGGTGATGCCGGCGCCCGCGAAGGTCTCGAGGGTGGCCTCGTCCGGCTTGGCTCCGAACACCGAGACCGAGATCGTCTTCATGTCGCGCCCGGCACGGGCGGCCCGGACCTGCAGGTCCTTGAGCCCGGCCAGGATCACGTCCCCCGCCCGGCCCCGCGGGAACCAGCCCTCGCAGAAGTCGACCACCCGCTGAAGGGTGTGACCGCTCTCCCCGCCCAGGAGCACCGGCGGATGCGGCTTCTGGGCCGGCTTGGGCCACGCCCAGATCGGATCGAAGTTGACGTGCTGGCCGTGGAACTGGGCCTCGTCCTTGGTCCAGATCTCCTTCATGGCCAGCACCTGCTCCCGCATCCGCTTGAAGCGGCTCTTGAACTCGGTGCCGTGGTTCTCCATCTCCTCCGCGTTCCAGCCCGCCCCGATGCCGAAGAGGAAGCGCCCGCCCGAGAGCAGGTCGAGGCTCGCCACCTCCTTGGCGGTCGTGATGGGGTCGCGCTCGATGATCAGGCAGATCCCGGTGCCGATCTTGAGGCGCTTGGTCGCGGCCGCCGCCGCCATCAGGGAGACGAACGGATCGAAGGTGTGGGAATACTCCTTGGGGAGCTGGCCGCCGCCCGGGAACGGGGTGCGGCGGCTGGTCGGGATGTGGGTGTGCTCCGGGACGAACAGCGACTCGAAGCCGCGCTCCTCGGCGGCGCGCGCCAGATCGTCCGTGCGGATCGCGTAGTCGGTGGCGAACATGCAGACTCCGATGTGCATGACTCTCTCCTTTCGGCTCAGACCGGCATCACGCCGTGCTTCTTCCAGGGGCGCTCGACCTTCTTGGTACGGGCCATCTCGAGCGCGCGGATGATCACCGGCCGGGTCTCCCGCGGGTCGATGACGTCGTCGATCAGCGCGCCGCCCGCCGCGATGTAGGGGTTGATCAGCCGGCGGAACTCCTCCACCCGCCGCGCCCGCTCCTCGTCCGGGCTGGCCGCGGCGGCGATCTCCTTCCGGAAGATGATGTTGGTGCCGCCCTCCGGCCCCATCACCGAGATCTCGGCGGTGGGCCAGGCCACGATGAGGTCCGGCTCGTACGCGCGCCCGCACATCACGAAGTACCCCGCCCCGTAGGCCTTGCGCACCACCACCGTGACCTTGGGGACGGTGGCCTCGCTCACCGCGTAGAGCATCTTGGCCCCGTGGCGGATGATGCCCTGCCGCTCCACCTTCGAGCCCACCAGGAAGCCGGGCACGTCCTGCAGGAACACCAGCGGAACATTGAAGGCGTCGCACAGCATGATGAACCGCGCCGCCTTGTCCGCCGCGTCCACGTCCAGCGCCCCGCCCAGGACCATGGGCTGGTTGGCCACGATGCCGACCGGGCGGCCGCCGAGGCGAGCGAGCGCGGTGATCAGGTTGCGGGCCCAGCCCGGCTTGATCTCGAAGAAGCGGCCGTGGTCGACCAGGTGCCCGATTACCTTCTTCATGTCGTAGGCGCGCCGGGCGCTGTCCGGCACGAGGCTCACCAGCGCCTCGTCCATCCGATCGGCGGGGTCGTCGCAGGGCCGCACCGGAGCCGGCTCCAGGTTCGACGACGGGAAGAACGAGAGATACTCCTTCACCGCCGCGATGCACGCGCGGTCGTCGGCCACCTCGAGATCCGCCACTCCCGAGATCTCGGTGTGCACCTTGGAGCCGCCCAGCTCCTCCGGGGTGATGTCCTCGCCCACCACCGCCTTCACCAGCGGCGGGCCCCCGAGGGCCATGTGGCTCGTGCCCTTCACCATCGGGACGAAGTCGGCCAGCGCCGGGATGTAGGCGGTGCCGGCCGCGCCCGGTCCCATCATGGCCGCCACCATCGGGACCACCCCCGACATGATCGACTCCTCCCGGAACAGCAAGCCCGACCCGGCGAAGGTGGAGCCGATCGCCTCCTGGATGCGGGCGCCCGCCGAGTCGATGAGCCAGATCATCGGCATGCGCTTGCCGAGCGCGATCTCGCGGGCGCGGTTGCACTTCACCTCCGCGGTGCGCCCCATCGAGCCCGCCATCACCGTGAAGTCGTAGGCGATCACCGCGGCGGGGCGGCCATCGATCTTGCCGAAGCCGGTGACGACCCCGTCGGCCGGGGTCTCCCGCCCCTTCATGGACGGGACGACGTTGGCGTGGGTGGCCAGCACGCCGATCTCCTGGAACGACTCCACGTCGAAGAGCAGGTCCAGGCGCTCGCGGACGGTCAGCTTGCCCAGGGCGTGCTGCTTGGCGATCGCCTCGGCGCCGCCCATCGCCCGGGCGCGCTCCCGCCGCGCCCGGACATCGTCCGCCAGCTCCTTCATTCCCATGGGCATCCCCACCGGGGCTCAGCCCTTCACGACCGCGACGCGGTAGGTGTTGATCCCGGTGTCGGGCGGCGAGCCGCTGATCAGGGTGATCATGGTCGCGGCCTCGCTGCGATGGTGGGTCGCGTGGTTGACCACGTGCTGGAGCAGCGGTCCGAGCGCGACGCGGAACTCCTGGCCGGAGGTGTTCTTGTAGACGACCGGCCGGGCGAGATCGGCCTCCCCGAGCCCGTCCACGAACGCCCGCTGCTCCGCCTCGAGCGTGTCCCAGCGCGCGCGGAGGTCGGCCACGGTGGGGAAGTCGGCGTCGCCCAGGAGCCGGGCCGGCGACGATCCCTTCCAGCGCGTGAGCCAGACGTTGTCGGCGCCGTAGATGTGGGCGAACATCCCCTTGAGCGTGGGGAAGCTCCAGTGGGCACCCATGTCCCGGGTGACCGCGTCGCCCAGGCCCATCGCCAGGTCGAAGAGCCGCCGGTTCGCCCAGCGGTGATAGTCGTAGAGATCGCGGATCATCGCGACGGCCATGCCGTGTCCTCCTCGAGGGGGCGGATCAGTCGAGCACCGCGACGGTGTCTCCCTCCTGCACCGTCTGGCCCTCGGCCACCTTGATCTCCCGCACCTTGCCCGCACGCGGGGCCTCCACCGGGATCTCCATCTTCATGGACTCGAGCACGATGACCGGATCCCCGGCCGCCACCGCGTCGCCCGGCTTGGTGGTGAGCTGGAAGACCACGCCAGTGATGTGGGCCTTGACGTCCTCAGACATTGAGCGCTCCTTGTCGTTGCCGCGGAGGGATTCGAAGCGGGGGCATTCTCTCACATCCGGCCGGGGCCGGGAGGACCGCCTAGTAGGGCAGGCTCTCCCGGCCCATCAGCTCGCGGGCCACCACCATCTTCATCACCTCGGCGGCGCCGTCGCCGATCTCGAGCCCGATGACGTCGCGCATCCGCTGCTCGAAGGGCAGCTCGTCGGTGTAGCCGTAGTGGCCGTGGAGCAGGAGGCACTGGTGAATGGTGTCGACGGCCAGGCGCGGCCCCCACCACTTGGTCATCGCCGACTCCTTGGTGTGGGGGCGGCCCCGGTCGGCGAGCCACAGCGCCCGGTAACAGAGCCAGCGGCAGGCCTCGAGGTGCGTGGCCGCCTCCGCGATCGGGAAGGAGACGCCCTGGAACCGGGCGATCGCCCCGCCGAACGCCTTCCGCTCCTTCACGTAGGCGATGGTCTCCTCGACCGACTGCTGGGCCACTCCCAGGCAGGCGAGCGCGATGCCGATGCGGTTGTAGTCGAAGCCCTGCATGACCTGGTGGAACCCGGTCCCCTCCTCGCCCAGGCGATGCGACACCGGCACCCGGACGTGGTCGAAGGCGAGCACCGCGCGCGCGATGGCGCGGGTGCCCATGTCCCGCAAGGGGCTGCGCGAGACGCCGGGCAGGTCCAGCGGCACCAGGAACGCGCTGACCCCGCGGGCCCGCCCGGCCGGATCGGTGCGCGCGAAGACGATCGCGGCCTGCGCCACCATGCCGAGGCTGATGCCGGACTTCTCCCCGGTAATCACGTAGTGGCCGTCCTGCCGCTCGGCCCGGCACGCCAGGCTCGCCGCGTCCGATCCCGCCCCGGGCTCGGTGAGCGCGAGCGCCACCACCGCCTCGCCGCGGGCGGTCGGGGGCAGCCAGCGCGTCCGGACCTCCTCGGTCGCGCTCCGTCCCAGGATCTCGCCGGCCAGGCCGGCGAGCTGGATGCCGTAGGTGCAGCTGAAGTCGCCGCGCCCGATCTCCTCCATCGCGATGCCGAACGTGACGAAGTCGGACTCCTGGCCGCCGTAGGCCGCGGGCACGCGCAGGCCCAGCAGGCCGAGCTCGCCCATCCGGCGCCACGCCTCCGCGGGAAACTCCCCGCTCCGGTCCCATCGGGCCGAGCGCGGGGCCAGCTCCCGCCGGGCGAACTGGCGGAGGATGCGGACGAGCTCTTCCTGCTCGGGCGACAATGCCAGGTCCATGGCGTCTCCTTAGAACACCGGCTTGCGCTTCTCGGCGAAGGCCCGCAGCCCCTCGGCGGCGTCGGCCGAGCGCATGTGCTCGGCCACCAGCCGGCGCTCGAGCTCGAGCCCGTCCGGCAGCGCGCTGTCGAAGGCGCGGTTGACCAGCGTCTTCACGGTCCGGTTGGCCGAGGCGCTGCCCGCCGCGAGGGCGGCCCCCATCTCCTCCACCGCGGCGACGAGCGTGCCCGCGGGCACCACGCGGTTGACGAGCCCCCAGGCGAGCGCCTCGGCCGCGCCGAGCCAGCCGCCGAGCAGCATCAGCTCCTTCGCGCGGCGGGCGCCGATGAGCCGGGGCAGGCGCTGGCTCCCCCCACCTCCCGCGACCAGCCCGAAGTTGGCGTGCTGGTCGCCCAGGCGCGCCGCCTCGTCGGCCACCACCAGGTCCGCCACCAGCACGAGCTCGAGCCCGCCGGCGAGCGCGAGCCCGTGCACCCCCGCGATGACCGGGACCGGCAGCGCCTCGATCCGGTCGAAGACGCAATGCCAGAGGCCCATGAAGGCGCTCCAGCGCACCGGATCGGGCGAGAGCTCCCTCACCGCGCGCAGGTCCGCGCCGGCGCAGAACGTCCGGCCCGCCGCGGTGAGGGTGACGACCCGCACGGCCGCGTCGCCCTCCACGAGCGCGCACGCCCGGTCGAGATCCTCGAGGAGCTCCGGGCTGATGGCGTTCAATCGGTCGGGGCGGTTGAGCGTGACGCGCGCGATGCCGCCGCCGGTCGTGCAGGTGATCGTCTGGAAGTCCATGGGTCTCCCCCGCCTCACATCATGGTATAGCCGCCGCTCACCGACACCGTCTGCCCGGTGATGAAGGCGGCCGCGTCGGACGCGAGAAAGACCACCGTCGGGGCCACGTCCTCCGGCTTGCCGATGCGCCGCAGCGGATAGGCCTTGGCGATGCGCGCCTGCATCTCGGGGGCGCTGAAAGCCCGGTTGGCGTCGGCGGCCCACATGCTAAGCCCGCCGAAGTCCTCGTCGGTGGCCGGGATGGTCATGCCGGGACACACCACGTTGAGGCGGATCCCATGCCGGCCGACCTCGCGCGCCAGGCTCTTGCTGAGCGCGATGACCCCGGCCTTGCAGGCCCCGTAGACCGCCTCGCGGAACTCGCCCATGCGCCCGGCGTCCGAGCCCATGCTCACGATGGCGCCCCCCTTGCGGGCGATCATGCCGTCGAGCACCGCGCGGGTGCAGTTGATCATGCCCCAGAGGTTGAGCTGGATCTCGCGCTCCCACTCCGCCCGCTCCTTCTCGACGAAGAGCCGGTCGTAGGTCCAGCCCACGTTGTTCACGAGCACGTCCACCCGGCCGGTCCGCCCTTCCACCTCGCGGACCATGGCCTGGACGGACTCCCAGCGCGTCACGTCGGTGGGGACCAGGGTCGCGGACGCCGCGCCCAGGCGCCGGGCCTCGGCCACCACCTTGCCGCCCTGGCCCTCGTCGATCTCGGCGACGGTGAGGTGCGTGCCTTCCCGCGCGAAGGCCAGGCTGATGGCGCGGCCGATGTTCGACCCGCCACCGGTGACGATGACGCTCTTGCCCTCGAGGTTCAGATTCATGCGGGCCTCTCCATGCGCTGGGCGACCAGGTCGCGGAGTTTGTACTTCTGGATCTTGCCGCTCGGGGTCGTGGGGAACTCGGAGACCAGCTCGAGGCGCTCGGGAAACTTCTGGCGCGCCAGCTGGTGCTGCTCCAGGAACCGGACGATCTCGGTGAGCGTGAGGGTCTGCCCCTCCCGGGGCACGACCACCGCGCACGCCCGCTCTCCCAGGCGGGGGTCGGGCATGGCCACGATGGCGACGCCCGCGATCTTCGGATGAGTGTAGAGCAGGTTCTCGACCTCCACGACCGGGATGTTCTCGCCGCCCCGGATGATGACGTCCTTGGTGCGCCCGGTGATGGTGAGATAGCCGTCGCGATCGATGGTGGCGCGGTCCCCGGTCCGGAACCAGCCGTCGGCGGTGTGGGCATCGGCGGTGAACTGCGGCCGCCGGAAGTAGCCGACGAACTGGGCCGCGCCCCGGGCCAGCAGGTCGCCTTCGGTGCCCGCGGGCGCCGGCGCGCCGGCGCCGTCCACCACCAGGAGCTCCATGCCCGGCACCGGGAGCCCGTCGCTGCCGAAGATCTTCTCCTCGGGGTCCCGGAGCCCGTTGCACGTGACGAGGCCGTTCTCGGTCATCCCCCACCCCGCCGAGACGACGCAGCCGAGCCGCGCCCGGGCGTCCCGTACCAGCGCGCGGGGGATCGGGGCCCCCGCCGCGATGAAGAGCCGGAGCGAGCGGAGATCGCGCCGCGCCTCCGCGTAGGTCAGGTCGCGCAGGAACGGGGTCGCGCCCATCGTGGCGGTCACGCGCTCCGCCTCGATCAGCCGCGCCGCCTCCTCCACGTTCCAGATGTCCATCCACACCGTGGTGGCGCCCAGCAGCAGGCTCACGCAGTAGCCGTAGAGGTAGCCGGTCTGGTGACCGACGGTGGACGCCATCAGGATCACGTCCCGATCCGACAGCTCGAGCCGCTCGATCGCCCGGTGGATCGTGGAGCACGTGGTGTTCTGGGTGTGCATCACCCCCTTGGGCTCGCCGGTGGTGCCGGAGGTGAACACCACTTCGTGCACGTGGTTGGCGTCCATGCCGGCCAGCGGGCTGCGCTCGCTCCGCGCCTCCCACGCCCCCTCGGTGAGCGTCGCGAGCGGCGTGGTCCCGTCGGGGCCCTCGCCACGGGCCACGAACACCTGCCGGAGGCGGGGCAGCGCGGGGCGGAGCCCGGCGAGCATGCCCGCGTGGTCGAAGCCGCGGAAGCCGGCCGGCACCACCGCCACCTGCGACTCTAGCAGGCCGAGCATGAAGCGCAGCTCGCTCGCCCGGTAGGTCGGCGGGATGGGGTTGACGACCGCGCCCACGCGCAGGGCGGCCAGGAAGAGCACCACCGCCTCGCTCCAGTTGGGGAGCTGGCAGGAGAGCACCCCGCCCGCCTCGAGCCCGTGCGCCCGCAGGCCATGGGCGACGCGGTCCACCCCGCGCGCGAGGGCCTCCCACGACCAGCGGCCGCGGCCGTCGACCAGCGCGGTGCCGGAGGGGCGCTCGCGCGCCCACCGCTCGAGGTAGACCTCGAGGCTCTCGTCGCGCCAGTGACCCGCCGCGGTGGTCGCCCGGATGCGCGCCTCGGTGAGAGTGCTCTCCATCCCGGCCCCCGGCAGGCGCCTCAGCTGAAGGCGCCCTGCTCGATCAGCTGCGTGTGGACCGATCCGGCCCGGAAGAGCTCGCTCCGCATCACGCGCTGGTGGAACGGGATCGTGGTCTTGACGCCTTCCACCACGAAGGCGTCGAGGGCCGCGGCCATCCGCGCGATGGCCTCGTCCCGATCCCGGCCGGTCGCGATCAGCTTGGCGAGGAGCGGATCGTAATGGACCGACACCTCGACGCCCTCCGCCACCCCGCACTCGAGGCGGACGCCCGGGCCCTCCGGCAGCACGAGGCGCGTCAGGCGCCCCGGCGACGGCATGAACCCCTTGGCCGGGTCCTCGGCGTAGATCCGGCACTCGATGCTCGAGCTGCGCTGGGTGATCTGCCCGTCGGTCCAGGGCAGCGGCTCGCCCGCGGCCACGCGCAGCTGCGCCTGGACCAGGTCGAGCCCGGTCACCTCCTCGGTGACCGGGTGCTCCACCTGCAGCCGGGTGTTCATCTCGAGGAAGTAGAACTCGTCGCCCAGGACGATGAACTCCATCGTCCCCGCGTTGACGTAGCCCACGGTGCGGGCGCCGGTGACCGCGGCCTCGGTCAGGCGCGCCTTCAGGGCCACGGGCAGGCGCGGCGCGGGGCTCTCCTCGAC
>Ga0070694_100000560_pt1 | contig 20537 bp, 25 predicted proteins | sample KBSK1251metaG_FD_65470 | JGI IMG/M metagenome (GOLD analysis project Ga0070694, IMG submission 65470) | Corn, switchgrass and miscanthus rhizosphere microbial communities from Kellogg Biological Station, Michigan, USA - KBS K1-25-1 metaG | ecosystem: Host-associated > Plants > Roots >... | reverse complement strand
TAGCCGCCCGAGAGCGGCGAGCCCTGCTGCGCCGCGCCGCTGGAGCCCACGAGGACGCGGGCGCCCGGCGCGAGCGGAAGGTTGAGGGCGGCCTGTATCCAGTAGAGGCCGCCCTTCACGTCGGTCTCCCACGGCGCGGTGAAGTCCGCCCAGCTCAGCTGGTCGAGCCGCCCCATGCGAGGCGGCGTGCCGGCGTTGAGCACCAGGATCTCGGGCCGGACGCCAGCGAGGATGCGCTGCGCGGCCCCCTCGTCGGTGACGTCGGCCGGGATCACGGCGACGCCGAGCCTCTTCTGTACCGCTGCGAGGGCGGCTTTGTCGCGCGCCACGACGGTCACCTTGCCGCCCTGATCCACCAGGGCCTCGACGAGCCCGAGGCCCAGGCCTCGGCTGCCGCCGGTCACAACGATGGTCTTGTCCTTGAGGCTCATCGGCCTGCTCCTGTGTCTCGTGCCTGCTGAACCTAGGACGTTCGTGGCCGGGAAAAAGAGTCACAGTGGCTCACGCGCGCCGCAAGGGGCCGACTGGCGCGTGGCCGCCCGGAAGCTGCCAGACCGTCCCCCCAGGCTGCCGCGCAAAGGAAACGACCACCCGAGCCATCGGCTACGCAGAGCCACCGCGGCCCGATCAACTCGTCCGCCAGATATGGTCGGCTTGACCGAGCGAGGAGCCTGCTTGTGCACTCTGTCAACATGCCCTTGCGCGCGCCGCGCGGTGGTCGCTCTGTATCGGCTGCGTGCCCTCGATCACCTTGGCGTCACCGGGCTCTACCGGCGAGCGTATACAGAAACCGACATTTGTCCGAACGCAATCGGCGACGGTTCCTGTGTCGCCGATCACGTCCGTTGTGCGGGGTAAAGCGACCGCGCTCACGCGCCCCTTGCTATTGGCTGTCTTGGTTGAGAGACGGAGAAGCATGCGCTGGCTCGGCGAACCCACGCGAAACTTTCACCTCTGCTTCTGACCAGTTCTTCCGCCGGATGGTTACCGCGCCAGCGCCGCGGATCCGCGCTGCAGCGGCTCGTCAGTACGCCCCCACTGATCTACTGCCGCGGTCTGGCATCACCTGGACCCTACAGGCCCAGCCATTCCAGACGACGGGGCGCGAAGCCGAACGCCTTCTTCGCCTTCTGGTTCGAGGCGCCGCGCAGCTTCGTGCCGTAGTAGACAGCGTCCTCGCCGGCCGACGTCCGCGCTTGCTCCTCGGTAATCCGGGGCGGAGACGGGGCATGGACGAATCGGGCGAATGCCGGCAGCCAGACGGCGACGGGCGACGGGTCGTCATCGACGATGTTGTACACGCCGGGAGGCGCCGTGAGGGCGTTTGCAGTGGCGGCCGCCGCGTCTTCGATCTGGATCCACGACCAGACGCCCCCGCCGTCTCCGATGATGGGAACCTCCTGCCTGCGGACCTGATCCGCGCTTGCACCCTCCGGGTGGTACCAGGTGCCCGGTCCGTAGAAGAAACCATACCGGAGGGCGAGGCCTTCCATCTCCCCCGCGTTCAATACCCGCGCCTCCAGCTCCGCATAGGTCCGCGCGCTCAGGGCCACACGCGGGCTGGCGTTGACCGCCAGGCCCGCAGACTCGTCAGCCAGGCCGCTACCCGGCTCAAGGAAAAAGCCGCTCGCCTGCTGGATGTACCGGCGAACTCCGCACGCCAACGCGGCGCGATGCAGGTTCCCGCCGCCCTCGATCCTCAGTTTCCGATCTCCCGGTGCAGCGGCGGCCATCTTGGACGGATCTTTGGGCAGGGATGTCAGCTCGTCGATGACGACCTCGGCGCGAGCGTCCCGCAGAGCCTGTTCAACGGCAGCCGCATCGAAGGCGGTCACCTGGGCGACAGCAGCTCCCATATTGGCAAGGTGTCGCGCTCTGGTCTCGGCGTGCGTCATCCCCGTGACCTCGTGGCCACGGCGGACCAACTCGGCGACGAGCGGCTGGCCGATTGCTCCACTCGCGCCGGCGACGAAGATTCTCATGGGTCACCCATTGCATTGCCGGGGTCGTGATCTCTTCTGCGTCTCGGAGGGCGAGGCTTCAGCGCCAGCACCCCGGCCGTGGTCTTGGTGCTCGGGTTCACCAACGTGACATGGCCGCAGAATACTCACGTGAGACTCAGGCGGCGCCGGCATGCCGCGCAGCGGCAGTCGCATTTTGGCATGCGCGTGACGATATGGAATATCGGGATTAGCCCCAAGGAAGGCTTGGTAAGTCCCGCATGGCTGCGGTCTCATCGTCGTCAGACGAAGAGATACTCCCGTGAGCGGTCGCGGAGAGACCGAGATTGCAGCGGAAGAGATCGATTGGATTGCATCTGACTTCGATAACGCCCGTGGCAGTCGTCAGGGTTTCTCCTGACTGCGTGTGTTGGCCATAGAAGTAGTCTTGGTTGCTATGACGTAGGTGTGGCCCATCGTTCTCACCCATGGGTGGTGCCTGCGCTGTCTTTCGGACGGGCCGAGAGCCACATCTCGACGGCAACGGACAGAACCACAATGCAAGGTTCCAGTGGGTTGGGGCTTGCCGACGCAGGCATGGATGTCTGGGCGGGCCTGGCTATGCTCGGCCTGCTGGGGTTTGTTCTCGGTTTCGCGCTCAACCGTGGATCGATCTGTACCGTCATAGCCACGAGGGAGCTGGTGTCAGAGAAGATGCCAGCCCGCTTCATCGCGCTCGTCGAATGCGCCGTGTGGGCGGCTCTCATCTACGCAATCCTTGAAACGTCGCCGACCATGCAGCCGGGTTGGTCGCCGCTCGGCCACCTGGCTCCCGCAGCTGTATTGCTTGGTGTCGGCACTTATGTGAACGGCGCCTGCGTATTCGGGTCGGTCGGGCATTTCGGAAACGGCGACATCGACTTCGGGTTCGCCTTTCTCGGCATCTTTGCAGTGTCCTACGTTGCCTCTCTGTTTAGCCTGCTTCCAGATCAGCCGCCGATAAGCGCGTCCCTGTCAGTTGGGCTGCTCCCCCTCACGGTCGCGTTGCTAGGAATGTTGGGGCTGAGGCTCGGTCTGTCACTCAGATTCGAGACCAACTTCCGGCGGCTGACGCTGTCGATGGCAGCGATCGGCATCAGCTTTACGATCCTGGCGATTCTTGCGCCCGGGTTCTCGATCACGGCATCGGTTGGATCGATCGTTTCGATACCTGTAGCGGGCGTTGCGATTGCAGTCTGCATGTTCGGCGGCAGCCTTGTCTCCGCAAGACTCATGAAGCGTCGGTTCATCCTGAAACGGCCGACATGCAAGACCGCAGTCAGGAGAACGCTTGGGGGCGTCCTCATGGGAGTGGGTGCGCTCCTCATTCCAGGTGGCAACGATACGCTGCTCATGATTGGTTTGCCCATGGGGGCATTGCAGGCAGCGCTTGCCTACGCGCTGTTCGTTACAACTGTTGCCGCGCTGATCGCCAAGTTCGGTTCGACGGCAAGAGCGTGGTCATGACGGTGCTCATCTCACACATCGCCTGCGGAGTGCGTCCTATAGCACGGGCACCGCGCGGCAGGCTGTTGGTCGCTCACCTCACAGTCCTTGCTTTGTCTTGCGACTCCCCTTTCTCGTCCTGGGGCGAGTCCTTGGGCCGACCTGGCTACTCAAGCGGGCATCGGCCTTTCGACAAGGGCTCGCCACGCCGCGATCGCCCTGCGCTTGTCTGAGTGCAGGCATTAGCTCGGTGCTGCTGCGTTCTCACTCTCCACGTTTGGGGGTTTTTGCCGATGGCACAACCCGTTGGGGTGACCGCAAACTACGCTGAGTGTCGCTGTTTGAGGGAATCTCCACTGGGTCCCCCTCGATGAGCTCAATCAGACTGATGCTACCCGTCGTGTTCGCCGCGTCTGTTACCGGTCCGATTGCGGTCTCTGCGGCCGATACGAAAGCGCCGCAGCCGCCCACATCCACAGGCGTCCGGGTTCCGTTCCTGCACGGATTTCTCTCTGGCGAGATCGGAGCCCAAACCAAGCTGACCTCCCTGGCGCGCGCAAACGAGTGGCTCAACTCGCCACCTCTGACTGCATCGGCTCTGCGCGGAAAGGTCGTTCTCGTCCAGGTCTGGACCTATACGTGCATCAACTGGCTGCGCACGCTCCCGTATGTGCGCGCCTGGGCTGAGAAGTATCGGGATCAAGGCCTGGTGGTGATCGGCGTCCATGCTCCGGAGTTCTCATTCGAGAGGAACATCAACAATGTTCGCTGGGCCGCGAAAGAAATGAAGATCGACTACCCGATCGCGATCGACAACGACTACGCCATATGGCGTGCCTTCAAGAACCAGTATTGGCCGGCGCTGTATTTCGTCGATGCGCAGGGCCGCGTTCGGCATCACCATTTCGGCGAGGGTGCTTACCAGCAGTCGGAGATGATCGTTAGAGCCCTGCTGGCGGAGGCGGGAGGCGGAGCCGGTGCGACCGAACGCGAGCCCGTGTCCGTGGACCCCCAAGGTGTCGAAGCGGCGGCCGATTGGAGCAGCCTGAGATCACCGGAGAACTACGTCGGATATGGGCGCACCCAGGGCTTTGCGTCCCCGGGCGGCGTGGTGAGGGATAAGCCTCGCCTGTACCGGCTGCCGGTGCGGCTGCACCTGAACGACTGGGCGCTTGCCGGTGATTGGACGATCAAGAAGGAGGCTGCGGTGCTGAACGCGCCCGATGGACGCATCGCACACCGCTTTCACGCCCGCGACCTCCATCTCGTCATGGGACCGGCGGCACCGGGAACATCAGTAAGGTTTCGCGTGCTGATCGACGGACAGCCGCCGGGCCCGGCCCACGGCATCGACGTTGACGAGCGAGGCAACGGCACGGTGACCGAGCAGCGGCTGTACCAGGTGATCCGACAGCCCCAACCCATCGCCGATCGCCAGTTCGAGATCGAGTTCCTGGACTCCGGCGTGGAGGCGTACGCGTTCACGTTCGGCTGACCCGCCGCAGAACGCTGGCCGGCGTTGGCATGCATCTGCCCGGCCGCTTCTGCGATGGCAACGAACAGCAGGGCGCCAGCCTATGAAAGGGCGGTGCATGAAACAGATCCCCCTCCTCGCGACCGCAGCCGTCGTCGTGCTGAGCGTTGGTGGTGGTGTGAGTTTCTCGGCGCGCGGCGCCGATGACGAAGCCACTCCGGTCTTCGGAATCAAGCTCCCGCCTGGGTACCGCGACTGGCGGTTGATTTCCGTGGCCCACGAGGAGGGGAGCCTCAACGATCTGCGCGCCATTCTGGGCAACGACGTAGCGATCAAGGCTGCCCGCGAAGGGACACTCCCGTACCCGGACGGTGCCATCATCGCCCGCCTTGCCTGGAGCTACGACCCGTTGGCGGAGAGCGAGAAGGCGTTTGGCCGTCACCAATCCTTCGTGGCCGGGCCGCCCAAGAACGGGGTGCAGTTCATGGTCAAGGACGCGACAAAGTACGCCTCGACCGGCGGCTGGGGGTTCGCCCACTTCGACGACGGCAAGCCGGCCAGCGAGGCCGTGCACAACACCTGCTTCGCCTGCCACGCAACGGTCAAGGAGCGTGACTTTGTCTTCAACCGTTATGCGCCGTGAAGGCCGCGCGGGAGCCCTTAGGCAGCACCGCGGCGGAGGCATGCGCAAGTCTCCATGCCTGGAGTGTGAGTGGCAATTTCGAGGACTGAGCATGAGGAGCCTGATATGAGCAGCACCACGCAAGTGCGCAGCAAAGCCGCCGTCAAGACCCCGAGGGCGCGGGCGCCCGACCTGAAGCTCGAGGTCGTCGTCATTCCTGTTTCAGACGTCGATCGCGCCAAACGCTTTTACGGCAACCTGGGTTGGAGGCTCGACGCCGATTTCCTCAAGGGCGACGCATTTCGGGTGGTACAGTTCACGCCACCGGGCTCGTCGTGCTCGATCCACTTCGGAAGGGGAATCACCTCAGCCGAGCCAGGTTCTGCGCGCGGGCATTATCTCGTCGTGTCGGATATCGAGGCAGCACGCGCCGATCTCGTCGCTCGCGGTGCCGACGTGAGCGACGTGTTCCATCGCGAGGTTGGGGGAGGCCCTCAGAGCGGTCCGGACCCGGCGCGGCGCAGCTACGCCTCGTACGCCACGTTCACCGATCCCGACGGTAACCAGTGGCTCTTGCAGGAGGTCACCGCCCGGTTGCCCGGACGCGTGGACGCTGACGACACGACATTCACATCGTCAGCCGAGCTCGCCGCCGCGCTCCGACGTGCGGCAGCCGCGCACGGTGAACACGAGAAGCGGACCGGGAAGCACGACGCGGAGTGGCCCAGCTGGTACGCCGAGTACATCGTCAGGGAGCAGGCCGGCAAGCCGCTGCCGTCATGAGCGGCGGCGACTACGTCATTGATCTGCAACATCGCAATCGATGCGCGAATGGAGAGACGGCGATGGCCATTCTCATCAAGGCGCTTGCCGTAGTTGCGGCAGGCGCCGTCTTCGCCCTGAGCGCCTCCGCCCAGAGCGCGAGGGAGACCAGCGGCACCTTGGCAGGAGGAGGTTCCATGCCAGCACAGACCACCAATCTCTTTCTCCTGGAGGATCTGGAGAACACCAGCAGGACGAAGAAGCTCGCGGAACGAGACGTAAATGCGCTTCAAGCCGTCGCAAACTGGACCAAGACTTTCGTGGCCAGGCCTCACAAGGGCCTCGGCCGTGCTGGACCCGTGTGTCCTTTCGTGCCTCCGGCCCTGGAACGCAAGATACTTTGGCTTGCTCCTGAGCGGATTGCGGACCGGAGCGTGCCAGAAATTGTTCAGCTCATGAACGGTTACAAGAAGCTGCTCCTGAGCGCTCAACCTATTGACGGCGATGACGCGAACTACGAGGTCATCGTCGTTGTTTTCACCGACTTGCCAGCTGATCGTGCGCAAGGCGTCTTTGGCGACGTCCTCCAGCATCTTGCAGTTCCGTCGTATGTGGAAGACGGGATCCTGTTCGGGCCGTTCTACGAAGGCAACGAGGGGACCGCCATATACAATCCTGGCTTCCGACCATTTCAGTCGCCCGTGCCGTTTCTGTTCGTGAGGCACGAGGTCATCAGCGACTGGAAGTTCTTTTTGGACAAGGAGGACTGGCTCAGCTTTTGGGCGCGCCGCTATGGAGAGGCCGGTGTCCGGGCTCTTGCTGAGGAACTGCGCCGCCTGCCGTGGCACGCGAGGCGCGACTAACTCGATAGGTCGGTGTCGTTCTCAGCTCTCTGACCGACGTGCGACGGCTCTAAGGTGCTCCTGCGGACACAGCCACGGTCGCCGCGCCTCGCAGGTCGAGCCAGAGCCCCCGTGGCGTGCGACCGATCCGTAGCACGGCCTCATCGCATGAGGGGCAGCGCAGGATGGCGCCCAGCTCGATGGCGTAGAGGCGCAGCTCCGCCATCGGCGCTGTCTTGGCGCAGCCCGAGCATGTCGCTCGGGCCGCAGTCGCGTCGAACGCGAAGACCTCGCGCAGCAGACCGCCCGCGGCGTTGCCGTCGAGCCTGGAGCTGGCTTGCTCGCCACTCATCTCACTCTCCTCCTGTTGCGCCGAAGCGCTCGGTCTTGACGCGCCCGGGCTCGTGCCCGAGCCCAACCAGCGCCTCGGCGACTGCCTCCACCATCGGCGTGGGACCGCAGACGAATACCTTGGGCGCCGCCGCGGGCGGAAAGCCGACCTCGGCCAGCATCGGCGCGTCGATTAGCCGGGCGTGGCCGCGCCAGCCCGGTGGCGGCCGCTCGTGCGTAAGCGTGCGAACGATCGCGGGCCCGCCGGGCGCCGACCCGAGCCGCTCCAGCTCCTCGCGGTAGATGATGTCCGCAAACGAGCGCGAGGAGAATAGGAGGCGCGCCGGCACGGCGTGGCCCGCCTCGCCGCTTGCCGCGCGGTGGCGCAGCATGGCCATCAACGGCGCGACGCCCGAGCCGCCCGCGACGAGCAGCAGCGGCCCGCCCGCGGTGACGGACCAGGCGAAGTAGCCGCCGATCGGCCCGCGCAGCTCGAACCGGTCGCCCGGTCGCGCCTCGTCAACGAGCCAGGGCGACACCTCCCCGCGCTCGAGCCGCACGATTGTGAGCGCGAGACGCGGCACCTCGGGCGGGGAGGCGATCGAATAGCTCCGCTGGGCCTGGTAGCCGTCGTCCGCGGTGAGCCGGACGTCGACGTGCTGCCCCGCGAGATGGCCGGGCCAGCCTGGAACATCGAGAACAAGCGTGGTGGCCCGGTGTGTCTCGGCCACCCTCTCGACCACCTCTGCCTGCCGCCACGCGAGGCGCCGCGCGCCGGCTCCAGCGGGCGGCGGCGCCGCCTCAATCACCGCCATAGCGCTGCTCCCGCCAGGGATCGCCGTAGATGTGGTAGCCGAGGGACTCCCAGAAGCCCGGCTCGTCATTCTCCATGAAGCGCAACCTGCGAACCCACTTCGCCGACTTCCAGAAGTAGAGATGCGGGACCAGGAGACGCGCCGGGCCGCCGTGCTCCGGCGCCAGCGGCTCGCCGTCGAACCGGGTCGCCACCAGGCCCTTGCCATCGAGCAGGTCCTCGAGCGGCAGGTTGGTCGTGTAGCCCCCGTCGCAGTGCGCCATCAGGTAGGGCGCCGGCGGCTCCTGCAGGCCTGCCGCGGCAAGCAGGTCGTCGATCGTGACGCCTTCCCAGGCCGTCCCGAGCTTGCTCCACTTGGTCACGCAGTGGATGTCGACCGTGAGCTCGGTCCGCGGCAGCGCCTGGAACTCCTCCCAGGTCCACTTGCCAACGAGCGACCCGCCGTCCTGCAAGGCCAGGGTCCACCTGTCGAGCGGCGCATGTGGTGTCGGCCCAGCGCTCAGGACCGGGAAGTCGTTGGTCACGTACTGGCCGGGCGGGACCCGTTGCTCGTCCGCTTCGGCCCCCCGGCGCCCAGTGAAGCCTCTGGTCGTGGTCATGGGCGGCTCCTTCTGAGGGCTTCCCCGCCGGTCCCGAGCGGCCCCCGAGGCCTGACACGACGGAGCAAACTCTAGGCTGCCAACCGCCACCGGAGTCCGACCGAAGGGGCGTTGCCGCGCGAGCTGATCGCGGCTCCAGACCGCGACGAGTGGCGGTTATCCGCACGAGGTCGAAGATTGTTGCAGCGGACGAGAACGTTTTGGTATCGGGGAAACTGCTGAAAGCGTGTCAGCACGCGCCCAGGTTCCTCACTGCACAAGATGTGCGTTGCAAAGGTTCAACCCACACTCCTGAATTAACCGGCATTCGTTGCGTCGGCCCTTTCGCTTTGCGGCTTGAGCGAAAACTGCCCTGGTCGCAACCGCGGGTCACCGAAATTTCGATGCAGCATGTTCGACTATGGTAGCAGGGGCCGGCATTTCGCCGCCTGGGAACAACCGGAGCTCTTCGCGGCCGAGCTCCGCGTCGTCTTCCGATCCCTTCGGCCGGCTCACTGATCAAGCACAACACCCCACGAAAGGGAGACATCGCGTCCGCGACACGGGTGACGTTCGAACCAAGGAGACTGATCATGAACGCCAGTTCGGACAAGATCGACCTTCATCGCCTCCATCTTGTCGGCGAGGCGGCGATAGTCGCCGCGGCCGCCCGGGTTGGCGCAGCCGTTGCAGTGCTGTGCTCTTCCATCGCGTCGGGACACGCCCAAGGGCCCTCTGAGCAAGAACGGAGAGCCGATATCGGTTTGTTCGAGATAGACAAGGACATCGCGCTGAGAAGAATGATGGTGCACAACCCGAGACCGAAAGGGACCGTTCTCTTCCTGCATGGGTTTCCAGAGACCCTGTACGCCTGGAAGGGCATTGCCCTGGCCCTTGCCGATGACTACGAAGTCCACGCTTTCGACTGGCCGGGTTACGGTCTTTCATCGAGGCCGACAGTCGACAGGTTCTCCTATGCGCCCAGGGACTATGCGCATGTTCTGAATGGATACATAGGGAAAGCAGGCATCGACGCATCGAAGCTCACGATCTACGCAACCGATATCGGAGCCCTGCCAGCGCTTCTCCTGGCCCTAGAAAAACCGGACATTGCGAGGACGATCATCGTTGGCGACTTCGCTCCATTCAACAGACCCCGTTACATGTACGAGAGCCTGCAAGCCCTGAAGGTGGGCGGGCCTTCAGCGGACCAGGCCCGTGCCCAGTTGAACAAGAATCGCGAGGATATCCTCGAAAATGCCTTCAAGAGAGGTCTGCCCAAGGAAGCCCAATTCGAGGTTTCCCGGGAGTTCAAGGACGACATGTCCCGCGGATGGAACCGGGGCGCGATGGCGACGGCAGACGCCTTCTCCCACTACTACTCGCACTTTACGCGAGACCAAGACTACTTCGAATCGCAACTGGCCCGGCTCAAGACCCGGGTGAAGGTGGTTTGGGGCGAGCAAGACCTCTACATCAAGAAGGACATGGGAGTGGAGTTCGCCGAAAGGATCAACGCTGAACTCACGCTTCTTCCCGGCATAGGGCACTACCCGCACCTGCAGGTGCCGAAGCAGGCCATCGACGAGGTTCGTGCCTCATTCCGATGAGCGCTCTGGCACCGGCCGAGGTGATTGCCCAGCAGCACTTCCGTCTAACCTATGAAGGGTTTGACGCCGTGGTACGCAGCGGCCGCGTGCCTGCTGGTGGCATGTCGCCTCAGCCTCTCGCGAGAGTCGACGGGCTTTGAAGCTCGGACCCCCGGCGTCCCCGGCCTGCCCCTCGGCCCGGTTATACAAAAGCCGACCTTCACGCGGCCGCAATGAGCGACACTCCTTGCGTCGCGACCCAGGTCCGGTGTTGGTGGTCGAGACCCCCCTTGCACCGTCTCTCTCCTTGGTTCAGAGACAGAGCGACATGCGCTCGGGGGAGCCCCAAACGACCGATCTTGCGTCTGGTTTCGGACCACTCCTTCAAGGAGATGGTTGGCGTGCGACGCTTCTGACCCTCATCGTTGCCTTGCTACGAGACTTCGGTGCAGAGCCGCCGATTTGACGTCGATGAACAGCGACAGCAGCGGCAGAGCGACGACTGACGTGCCGGCCGCGATTGTCCCCTTCAGGAGGTCGGCGACGATCAAGCTGCAAACCACGGCAGCAATGATACTTGCTTGCTCGGAATCTAGGGTCATGGGGCGCCGGGCCTGGGCGTGCCGGTGGGTCTCAGATGCTCTCGACGATGACAATCTCCAACTCGCCCGCGCCGTCCTTCCTGCGGTGCGCCGCGGCCTCAAGGTACTCGGGCGAGCTGTGGCAGGCGACCGCCTTCTCCAAGCTCGGGAACTCGATGACAACGAAGCGGTGGAATTTCTCCGGGCCCTCGAGGATCTTGAACTTGCCGCCGCGCGCCAGGAACTTGCCGCCGAACTTCTGGAGGATGCCGGGTGCCAGGTCAGCGTACTTCCTGTACTGATCGGGATCGTTGACCTTCGCGCGCGCGACCCAATAGGCCACCATGCCATCCTCCATGCCAACGTGAGCGCCCTTGCTAGAGTAGGGCTGCAGCGCATCCTTGCTGAGAGGCTCACGATTGTCTCGCGCGAACGGTTCGGCCCATGCCGAACTGTTTGGATTGATATGCTTCCGGTGGCACCGATAGGGTTGACGATGGTCGCGGCGGCAAATCTGGTGGAGGTGGCCGCTCTCGTGGGTGACACCGCGCGAGCGACGATGCTCAACGCCCTTATGGGCGGCCAGGCGCTGACGGCTACCGAGCTTGCTTACTGCGCCAATGTCTCTCGCTCGACGGCGAGCGGCCACCTGAGCAAGCTGATTGCCGCGCGGCTCTTGACGGTCATTCGCAACCGCCGCTTCAGCTACTATCGGATCGCATCCCCGCTGGTCGCAACAATGCGGTCGCGGGTAACATCGACGGACACGTAGCCGCGGTGCCGGCTCTCGAAATACCTCACATGGGGATTCTCGGGGGATGTTGCGCACGGTCGCGGCCCGGAAGCCGTAGATGGCCTGGGCGTCGTCGCCCACCACCATGAGGCCGGCGCCGTCGGGCTTGAGCGCCAGCAGGATGGCCGCCTGCAGCGCGTTGGTGTCCTGGTATTCGTCCACCAGCACATGGTCGAAGCGGTCGCCGATATCGCGCGCCAACTCCGGCACCTTCATCACCTCGCCCCAGTAGAGCAGCAGGTCGTCGTAGTCGAGCACGTGCTGCGCCTGCTTCGCCTCGACGTAGGCATCGAAGAGAGCGCGCAGCTCGGTCTCCCAGGAGGCGCACCATGGGAATTGCTTGCGGAGCACCTCGTCGAGCGGCTCGGCGGCATTGACGGCGCGCGAGTAGATCGACAGGCACGTGCCCTTCAGCGGAAAGCGCTCGCCCTTCTCCGACAAGCCGAGGTCATGCCGCACCACGTTCATCAGGTCGGCCGAGTCCTCCCGGTCGTGGATGGTGAAGCCCGGATCGAGGCCGATGGAGGTGGCGTACGTCCTCAAGAGGCGCGCGCCGAGGGCGTGGAACGTGCCGGACCAGAGGAGCGGATGCCGGTTGTCTGACTTTGTGGCGCTCGCGATTAGGCGCTGCGCCCGTCGCTCCATCTCGGCGGCGGCCCGGCGGGAGAAGGTCAGAAGCAGGATGCGGCCGGGGTCGGCGCCGTTCACGATGAGGTGCGCCACGCGGTGGGCCAGCGTGTTGGTCTTGCCCGAGCCCGCGCCGGCGATCACCAGCAGCGGCCCCGCGACGTTGGTGCCGGTGGCGGCCACGCCGTGCTCGACGGCGCAGCGTTGGGCCTCGTTCAGGCTGGCGAGATAGGGCACGGCGGTCATGCCTGGTCCGGGAAGCTGATTTCACCGTTCCGGCCAGCCTGATCATGATTCGTTCAAGCCCGCCAGAAGACCGCCGCCGGGGGAAGGCTAGCGGAGCTGCGGGCCGCCATGCGCAACCGGCTCCAGGATCGCCGCGTCGTCGTGCTCCGGCTTGTTCACGCGCATGCCGATGGGCCACATGGCCATCGACTCCGACGGGTAGGGCACCAGCAGGTCGCGCGGGTCGGGCTCAACGTTGGCGAGCCAGCGGTCATAGGCGATCGGCGGGATGATCACCGGCATGCGATCATGGATGGCATCGATCATCTCGTTGGCGGGTGTGGTGATGATGCAGAACGTGCGCACGATCTCGCCCGTCTCCGGATGGCGCCAGCTCTCCCAGATGCCACCGCGCAAATGGCTCGCCAGTCTTCATGGCGACGACATAGGGCTGCTTCGGTCCTCTGCCTTTGACCTTGGCCCACTCGAAAAAATTGTCGATTGGCAGCAGGCAGCGCCGACGCGCATACGCGTCTCGGAAGGTCGGCAGCGAAGCGACGGTTTCAGCCTTAGCGTTGATTGGCTTCCGGCCACCCTTCGGGTCTGCCACCCAATGCGGGATCAGGCCCCACCACAGCCGATCCAGCGAGCGCTCTCCGGTCTTCGGATGCTGGCGGATCACCCAATGCTCTTGGCCGGGGGCGCCGTTGTAACGCGGCGGCAGTGGATCGATGAGCGTCATCGTCGTTAGCCCGAGCCCGAGGCGGGTCAGATCGCTTTTCTGGGTTATCCGCCCACACATTCAGCCAGATTGCTCTCTCTGGTGGCCGTAGTAATCGAACCAATACGGATATTTCCGGACGGCTGCCAAGATTTCCTCGCGGGGCATGTCCCACGGCTCGCGAGGGAAATCCTCAGGCAGGCTATCGCCCATCTCCCCGTCCAGGGTCACGACCATCTCGACAAAGATCGTACGCAGCTCATCGTCGGGCATTGCCTCTGCGGCCGCAATCGGCAATGCCAAAACCTCGTTGGCACCCAGACTCCGCATCGCTTCCTCTCATGTATCACTCCCCCAGGGCGAACGTCGTCACTCAGTCATCGCAGTTTACGCAGCGGCCGTTTCGGTGGCGCTCTTCGGCTGAGGGAGCGCTCTGACGATGGTCGGGCCACCTCGGCCGCGTCGTCGGATCCACAAGCTCGCCGTCGAAGTGCATCTGGAAAAACTCGGCTTCCATGCGCTCCGCAAAGCAGTAGACGACGTAGCACTCGCCGTTCCTCTCATAGTAGTGATGCCGCGGGCAGACCGAGAGGCCGCGGCAGAACCGATCGATAATGGTGTGATTGCGACCGCGGATAAACCGGGCTGAGAGCGCGACGTGGTGCGGCCACTCGCGGTCGATCTCCCCTTTCGTCATCTCACCCTTGCGATAGACCACTGGTTCACCCCTCCAATTGATGGGCGCTTGCCGCCCGCGATCATGCGCAACGGCTCGCGCGAGCGATCGGGCGGCCGCTGCGGGCAGTCGAGATCCGGGAAGTAGGCGGCGCGGCACCCTGGCCGCCCGGTGCGGTTCGACGCGAGATTGCAGTCCGCCGTCACCTTGAACAGGAGCTCCTCAAGCGTCGTGTCGGCGCCGTAACGCTCTGCGAGACGCGCCAGCCGGTAGCTGCCGCGACGCTTGCAATTCCGGCAGGCGATGCGGACCGAGACGAGCGGGTACGTTGCCAGTGTCTCTCGCTCCATGGATCGGAAATAAGAACAAAAAGAGAACAACGTCAAGTCCCACCGCCTCATAAAGATGCTTCCGGAGCCGGCGCGACGCGAGCAAGCCGCAAGCCCGAGCTGGGCCGCGTGGAGTAGGATTAGCGCTTGCGCCTGGGTCGAGCCTTGGGTGCCGGCCGATCCGACCACGACACGCCACCCAGGTCGACAAAGCTGTAGCGCACGCCAGCCTTCTCCGCCTCCACGTCAAAGCAGACGGGGCAGAGCCGACGCCAGCGGTTAAGCACGACAGTCCGCCACGCCTCCGCAGGCTCCACCCGGTAACCGATCGGGTTGGCGTTCTTGCATTTGTCGCAGGTGTCGGAGCGGAAAGTAACCATTCCCAAGGTATGCGGCTCCGCGGCCCCGCGCGACAACGATCCGTGGCGGCTTCGCTTAACGGCTGGACGGCGCGAATGCGGGCGCAAGCGCCACGCTGACGGAGCCCAGTTGCGCGGGCGTCGAAATCGGCGATGCCCCGCTTCTCCCTGATCGCGGCCAATTCATGGTCCCGTCGATCGGCCCTCGCTAATCATCGCATGCTGATGTCGTACTTACGTTTCACTTTGACGGGGCGGGGCCGTGCCCTATCGGTCGGCATCGCCTCGTGTCCGGGGGCGAGGACTTCTTCTGAGCACCGCGGCCTACCCCCACCACCTCTCTTCCGCACACAGGGGAGAGGAAGAGGGCGGTGTGAAGGGGGTGGCGATGCGCGCTCACAGAGGGAGCAGTGCTGTCCGGCAGTCGCCTCCCGCGCTGCCCCGCGCGGCCGCTCCTGCGCCCGCGCCCCACACCCCGGCTCCGAAAGGAAGTTCGCCAATGAATAGCGTCAACATCTATCGCGTGCGATTCACCCAGAACCAACGCTACGCGATCAACATCAGCGCCCCGAGCGCAGAGCTCGCAGAATTCTTCGCCGAGGAGATCCGCAAGAGGGCCGGCACCGCGCCCTTCGAAGCGATCGGCGAGTCGTTCAGCGCCGACTGGCAATCGGAGGAGATCTGCTCGGCCAATACTCCGGACCTCCTCGCCGCTGTCGCCAGTGCGCTCGAGCAGCTCAGGCGCGGCGGCCCCCGCTGGACCATCGAGGAAGGTCTGGCCAACGCTCTTGCCCGCGCCAAGGCGCAAGCCAGCCTGTCATGACCGGCGTGTCGCTAGTGGCAGATGGCGGCCGGTGGCCAACCATGAGCCAACCATGAGCTTGTGGCTCGTCGCTGGTGCCAGGTAGACTGCAACCCCTCAGTCGCGGTCGCTCAGGCGTTGAGGCATGACCTGCTCACAGCGTCTGCCCAGATTCCGCCGCAAACCCACTCCCCTTTTTCACGATCCTTCACAGTAGACACCCAATTTGCCGGGTTGGCGACGCCGGTCGTCCGCCGCACCCTTTGCACGCGAGCTCATTCAGCGTGCGAAGGGTCAGAGCCGATGTCCGCGTTCCGCTTCGCCATCGTCCAAGTCTCCCTCGCCGGGGCAGCTGTCCTCCTGTGCCTGGCCGCGGCGACGCAGTGGGCGGCGGCGATGCTGGCGTATCAGCCGGCGCTGGGCGCGCCGGCGATCGACCTCGTCGGGGTCAAGCTGTACGCGCCCTGGAAGCTCTTCACCTGGTGGCTCGCCTTCGACGCCCAGGCGCCGCACGTCTTCGCGCGCGCCGGCGCGCTCGCCGCGCTCGGCGGCGTGCTGAGCGGCGCACTCGCCATCGGGGGAGCCGCCCGGCGGGCGGGCCGTCCGCGTGTCCCCACCACGTACGGCTCGGCCCGCTGGGCGGACTTTGCCGATGTGCGTGACGCTGGTCTCTTGGCCGACGAGGGCATCGTCCTCGGCCTCTACGGCAGCCGCTACCTGCGCCACGACGGTCCCGAGCACGTGCTCGCGGTGGCGCCGACCCGGTCCGGCAAGGGCGTGGGCCTCGTCCTCCCCACGCTCCTGACCTGGACCGGGTCGGCCGTCATCCACGACATCAAGGGTGAGAACTGGCAATTGACCGCCGGCTGGCGAGCCAGGGGCTCGCAGTGCCTGCTGTTCGATCCCACTAGCCCCAAGTCGGCGCGCTTCAACCCGCTCCTGGAGGTGCGCAAGGGCGCGCACGAGGTGCGCGATGTGCAGAACATCGCCGACATCCTGGTCGATCCGGAAGGGATGCGCGAGCGGCGCGACCACTGGGACAAGACCGCCCATGCCTTGCTGACCGGCGCCATCCTGCACGTGCTCTACGCCGAGCAGGAGAAGACGCTGGCGCGGGTCGCCTCGTTCCTGGCCGACCCGTCGCGCTCGATCCTGCGCACGCTCAGGATCATGCTGACCACCAACCACCTCGGCACCGACGCTGCGCCCGTGGTGCACCCGGTCGTGGCATCCGTGGCGCGCGAGCTGCTCAACAAGTCGGACAACGAGCGCTCGGGCGTGGTGTCGACGGCGATGAGCTTCCTCGGGCTCTACCGCGACCCGATCATTGCCGCCAACACGGCCTGGTCCGACTGGCACATCGCGGACCTCACCAGCGCGGATCGCCCCGTCTCACTCTACCTGGTGGTGCCGCCCTCCGACATCTCGCGCACCCGTCCCCTCGTGCGGCTCATCCTCAACCAGATCGCCCGTCGTCTCACCGAGACACTGCCCGAGGGTCGTGCAGCGTCCAGGCCCCGGCTCTTGCTTATGCTCGACGAGTTCCCCGCGCTCGGCCGGCTCGACTTCTTCGAGACCTCGCTGGCCTTCATGGCGGGCTACGGCGTGCGCGCGTTCCTGGTCGCCCAGTCCCTGCACCAGATCGACCGGGCCTACGGGGCCAACCACGCCATCCTCGACAACTGCCACGTGCGCGTGGCGTTCGCGCCCAACGACGAGCGCACGGCCAGGCGCCTGTCCGACGCGCTTGGCACCACCACGGAGCTCAGGCACCACAAGAACCTGTCGGGCAAACGCTTCTCGCTGTTCCTGCCGCACATGGCGCTCGCCGAGCAGGAGACGTCCAGGCCGCTGCTGACCACCGGCGAGGTCCTGCAGCTGCCGCCGGACGACGCCCTGGTCCTCGTCTCCGGTACGCCGCCGATCCGCGCCCGCAAGCTCAGGTACTACACCGATCGCAACTTCCTAGCGCGCCTCCTGCCGGTGCCGCCGCTCGGCCAGGTTCGCTCCGCTGCCGCGCCGGCGTCGCGCACCGACGACTGGAGCGGGCAGACCCGTGCCACCCACGCGAAGCTGGAGCGCGCGTGGTCGGACCTCATCACGACCAGCACCGGGCGCACGCCCGAGCAGGCGCCGGCGCTCGACATCGCTCACGAGGTCCCGGCCGAGCCGGAAAGGCACGACCCGGCGGGCGACGCCCAGGTCGAACCCGGCACGGAGGCCGATGCCGCCGCTGCCCATGACGACGATGACCTGGGCCCGCTGCTGGAGAGGCCGTGATGAGCACCGAAGCCCGGCCGGCCGACAGGCCCAAGCCGCTGCCGCCGAAGAAGCGCTACTCGGTCCTGCTGCCGCAGGAGCTGGCCGAGCGATTCGAGCGTGTCGCCGGCCTGCGCCACGGCTCCAAGTCGGCCATCGTGGAGGAGGCGCTGGACCGCCGCCTCAACCCGGACAAGTACCCCTTCATCGGCGACGCGCTGCTGCGCCGGCTCGACGAGCAGTCGAAGAGCTTCGCCGCCCTCAAGCGCGACACCGTCATCGTCGCAGAGATGCTCTCGCTGTTCGTGCGCTACTTCCTCACGATCACCCCGCCGCTGGGCGAGCGCGAGCAGCAGCCGGCCCGGGCGCTCGGCAAGGAGCGCTTCCAGGTCTTCGTCGCCCAGATTGGCCGCCGGCTCACGTCCGACCGCCGGCTCGTGTCCGAGGTGCTGGAGTCGATCGCCGTCCACAACCCCGACCTGCTGGCCACCATCGGCGAGGACGTACTGCCCAAGGTCCGGGCGGCGCCTGGCGGCGATGCCGCCCCCGCCGATCCCAAGCCCAACGGCCGTTCCGCATCTCCGCCGCCGACGGAGAAGCCCAATGCCTGACCCTGGCTCGTTCTCGACGCCCGCCGCGCTGGAGGCCCAGGACCGCCGCCGGCAGATGCTGCGCACCGCCTTCGGGCCGACCATCGCTGCCGCCCTCGCCGATCCCACGGTGCTGGAGGTGATGGTCAATCCCGACGGCCGCCTGTGGATCGACCGCGCAACGTCAGGGCGGGCGGACTCCGGCCAGCACATGGGTGCGGCGGAGACGGAGCGCATCATCCGCCTGGTGGCGGCGCACGTACGCCGCGAGGTCACCGACAAGGCGCCGATCGTCTCCGCCGAGCTGCCCGACACGGGCGAGCGGTTCGAGGGCGTCATGCCGCCAGTGGCGACGGCGCCCTGCTTTTCCATCCGCAAGCCCGCGGATGTCCCGTACCGGCTCGCCGACTACGTGGTCGCGCGCATCCTGACGCCGCCGCAGGCGCATGTCCTGAAAGAGGCCGTGCGCGAGCGGCGCAACATCGTGGTCGCCGGCGGCACCTCGTCGGGCAAGACCACGCTCATCAACGCGCTCCTCGCCGAGGTCGCGAGCCTCAACGAGCGCGTCGTGATCCTGGAGGACACGCGCGAGCTCAGGTGCGCGGCGGAGGATGTGGTGGCGCTCCGCACCAAGCCCGGCGTCGCCGCGCTCGCCGATCTTGTGCGCTCCACGCTCAGACTGCGGCCCGACCGCATCATCGTCGGCGAGGTCAGGGGCGGCGAGGCGCTCGACATGCTCAAGGCCTGGAACACCGGCCATCCCGGTGGCCTCACCACCGTGCACGCCAACTCGGCTCCGGCGGCGCTGACACGGCTTGAGCAGCTCGTCCAGGAGGCGGTGGTGACGGTGCCGCGCGCCCTGATCGCCGAGGCCATCGACCTCATCGTGTTCATCAAGGGGCGCGGCAGCGAGCGCCGGGTCGAGAGCATCCTGGAGCTCGCCGGCCTCGACGAGGAGGGGAGCTACGTGCTCAAGCCCGCTTCCGCGCCGGCTCTGCATGTCGTGTGATGGGGGAGGACAACGCCCATGAGGCAGCTCATCGCCCGGCTGGTTTTCGCAGCCGCAACGCTCTTGGCGTCATGCCAGCTCGCCATCGCCGCCGGCTCGGGCATGCCATGGGAGGCGCCGCTGCAGCGCATCCTGGAGTCCATCGAGGGGCCGGTCGCCAAGGTCGTCGCCGTCGTCACCATCATCCTCACCGGCCTGAGCCTTTCGTTCGGCGACATGGGCGGTGCCTTCCGGCGCATGGTGCAGGTGGTGTTCGGGCTCTCCATCGCCTTCGCCGCCACCTCGTTCTTCCTGTCGTTCTTCTCCTTCGCCGGCGGCGCCCTCATCGACTGACACACGGAGTGTGATTTCCATGCTTGGCCAACCGTCGTCCCTGCCCGGCTTCGAGGTGCCGCTGCACCGGGCGCTGACCGAGCCGATCCTGATCGCCGGTGCCCCGCGCAGTTTCACGATCCTCAACGGCACGCTCGCCGCTGCCATCGGCCTCGGCCTTCGCCTGTGGCTCGCCGGTCTCCTGATCTGGCTCGCCGGCCACGCGGTGGCCGTGTGGGTCACCCGCCACGATCCCGCCTTCCTCGCCGTCCTGTCGCGCCACACCCGCCACAAGGGAGCTCTGCGATGCTGAACCTCGCCGAATACCGCAAGAAGACTGTCGGCCTGTGCGACTACCTGCCCTGGGCCTGTCTGATCGGACCCGGCATCGTTCTCAACAAGGACGGCTCGTTCCAGTGCACGCTCAGATACCGTGGTCCCGACCTGGACAGCGCGACAGAGGCCGAGCTCGTCTCCATCACCGCGCGGCTCAACAACGTGCTCAAGCGCTTCGGCGACGGCTGGGCGCTGTTCTTCGAGGCGGAGCGCGTCCCGGCCAACCAGTATCCCGGCGCCCGCTTCGCCGACCCCGCGTCTTGGCTCGTCGACCAGGAACGCTACGCCGCCTTCAGCGCCGACGGCGCCCACCACGAGAGCCGCTATTACCTCACCCTCCTGTACCTGCCACCCCCCGACCGCGAGGGACGCGCTCAGCGGCTGATCTACGAGCGCACCGAGGGGGAGGCGCTGGCTCCCGATGCGCACGCTCAGCTCGAGTATTTCCAGACCGAGACGGCCCGCGCCCTGGAGTTGCTCTC
>Ga0070694_100000559_pt1 | contig 20539 bp, 13 predicted proteins | sample KBSK1251metaG_FD_65470 | JGI IMG/M metagenome (GOLD analysis project Ga0070694, IMG submission 65470) | Corn, switchgrass and miscanthus rhizosphere microbial communities from Kellogg Biological Station, Michigan, USA - KBS K1-25-1 metaG | ecosystem: Host-associated > Plants > Roots >... | reverse complement strand
GGGCGCGTGGCGCGGGATGACCGATAAGGCGAAGCTTTACACCTTTTTCGCCACTTATCACCGCGCTGAGTTTCCCCACTTGCCGCATTACAGCAAGTTCGTGGAGGCGAGCAATCGCACAGGCCTCGAACTCAAAGCGTTGTTGGCTTCGTTTATTGCACAGCATCGCCGGTTGCAAGCTAACCATCCACTGGTCTTTCAGGACTCCACCGCCGTCCCGGTCTGCAAAGTGGCGCGTGCCAGCCAGCATCGCACTTTGAAAGAACTGGCGCGCAAATCGCGCAACGGCATGGGCTGGTGGTGTGGCTTCAAACTGCACGTGCAATGTGATGAGCAGGGTCGCTTATGCGCCGTCCAACTCAGCGCCGCGAACGTGGATGACCGTAAGTTGCTCGATCCACTTTGCACCTGGATCACCACCGGCATTGTCGTCGGAGATCGCGGTTACCTCTCGCAAGAGAAAGCCGAAGAGTTAGGACGGCGCGGCATTCAACTCATCACGGGCATCAGAAAGAACATGAAAAAACTCGCTTCTCAATTTCAGATGGCTTGTCTCCAAGCTCGTCATCGGGTCGAGGAATTATTTGAGTTCTTGAAATGCTCTTTCGGTTTGGTGCGCACGACACATCGGGCGGACTATGCCTTCGGCGTTCACCTGCTTGTCTGCTTACTCGCATATTCGTTCTATAAGCTGTTGTTTTAGCGACTACTTTTTCCCGGTAATCGCGTTGCCTAGGCTCGCAGGGTCAGCCGGATCATGCCGATAGTGCGCAAAGTGCCCGGTGCCGGGGTCATAGCGGTCAAGCCCGCCGCTGGTACAGACCCACAGCACGCCGGTGCGGTCACAATAAGTGCTGTAGACGAAGTCATGGCTCAGGCTCTCAGGTCGGGCCGGGTCGTGGCGGTAGCGCGTGAAGCGGCCAGTGGCGGGATCGAACCTGCTCACTCCGGTGTCAGTCCCGACCCAGAGCTGGCCGGCCCGGTCTGCGCAGATCGAGTAGATCTTGTTGCTCAGGTTATCGCTGTGCAGGTAACGCGTGAAGCTATCGTTCGCCGGGTCATACCGATTAAGCCCCTTTTCTGTGCCGATCCAAAGATGGCCCGCAGGGACGGCATACAATGAGAAAATAGAGCCACCGGAAAAGGAACGTGGATTCCGTTCATCCTCGCGGTAGACCACAAACTGATAGCCGTCAAATCGGCTCAGCCCGTCTTCAGTGCCGAGCCAGAGAAAGCCCCTGCTGTCCTGCGTGATAGCAGAGACCCGGCTCTGTGGCAATCCATGCTCAACGTTCAGGCGCTGAAATCTGAGCTGGTTGGTTTGGGCGTGGGATCGCATCGGCCAGACCAAGACGGCGAGCACAACCAAGCTGATCAGCAGCAAGCCAAGGCCTACCCGGTAGCTCTGGAAGCCGGCGCGCAGACCGCCCAGCGTCAACACGCGCAGCCACCTTGACACGAAATTCTTCTGCCCATGCGAAGGAAGAAATGCCTGCCAGTCTGGTGGACACAGGGCATCAGGAAATAGCCGCCGAACGGGTTTCTTTGTGAGGGGGAGCGCCATTCGAATTGAGCATCCGTCGGACCGCCAACGATGTTAGTACAGCGAATTGAGGCAGACCGTTTTTTGTCGAGGGAAAACTGACTCGCCGCACATCTTACAGGAGCTTGGTCGAGGTCTCAAGAGTTCGCGCGAACGCAACGAAAACTCACCTTTGAGCTGCCGCTATCAATTGCGCCCTTGTCGCGGCTCCCAAGGAGGTAGCGCACGCACTGCCACCGTTGCAGATGATGATTGAGCGGCACATCCCGCGCAGGCTGAGTGAAGACTGCCGAACTTCTCATCGCAAAATGTGAAAACTGATTAAATTGCTCGCGACTTGCAACGGGAATGAATTTTGTCCAAACTCGTAGATAAAAAAAGAGGTGTAAAAGTGTGCGGAACTTTTGTGTTCAACGAACTAGCCATGAGCGGAACTTGGCGAGAGTCATCCATCGTAGTATCTCGTTATGCTTGAATCGGTACAAAAAGTAGAGACGCAGCCCTCCTGCCAACAGTACCAGACTCTTCTGGAGCAACTGGCCTGTGAACGCGACCGGCTAGGTTTGCTGCTGGAGGTATCCGAATCCATTGCGTCACACCACGACTTGAACGAGATGTTTCGTGATCTCGGTCAGCGACTCCCTCGTATCATCCCCTTCGATTACATCAATCTGCTTTTGCATGATCCTGAGCGCGACGTCATGCGCTTGCACATTTTGGCCGCGCCGGAATCCGCCACGATCAGACCGGGCATGGAATTGCCGGTTGATGAAACTTCAGCCGGATGGGTGTGGAAAAACCAGCAACCTCTGATGGTCGAGGATGTGGCTGGGGAAACCCGGTTTCCTCGACTGATGTCGCAATTGCGCGAGAATGGTGTGGAGTCCTACTGCACGGTTCCTCTGACCACGGCGCTGCGCCGTCTGGGCGCGATGTCATTCGGGAGCCTGCAACGGAGAGCCTATCAAGAAGGAGAGATCAGTTTCATGCAGCAAGTAGCGAAGCAGGTCGCGGTTGCCGTGGACAACGTCTTGCACGACGAGAGCGATCGTTCTGCTCAGGAGCAATTGACACACGAACGGGACCGCATGCGACTTCTGCTCGAAGTGAACAACGCGGTGGTCTCTCATCTGGATCTGGAAGAGCTTTTCACCGCCGTCAGTACTTGCCTGCAAAAAGTCATCCAGCATGATTCCTCAGGCCTGGTTCTGTGCGATCAAGAGACGGGCTGGTTCCGAGTGCACGTGCTACGTTTTGCAACCAACGAGTCCTTCATCGAAGAAGGACGCATTGAGTCAGAGGGCTGTATAAAATCGCCCGCTGCGATTGCGGTCACTACCCGGAAGCCAGCAGTGTTTGGCGAGGAAGAGCTGAAACGGCTGGCTGCGGAATCGCCCTGCGCGCAATACTTTCTTGCCGAAGGGGTGAAAGCTTTCTGCTCTGTTCCGCTGCTCTCTCATGACCGCGCGCTGGGCGCGCTCACTGTGGCACGTTGCCGCGAGGATGCGTTCAGCCCGCAAGACATCGAACTGCTCAGCGAGGTCTCTAAGCAGATCGCGATTGCGGTGGAGAACGCGCAGGCATACAGGGAACTCAGCGAACTGAAAGACAAACTGGCTAAAGAGAAACTTTACCTGGAAGAGGAGGTCCGCACCGAGTACAGCTTCGCCGAGATCGTCGGCCACAGTGACACTCTGAAACGAACCCTGCAAGCGGTCGAAACCGTCGCTCCAACCGATGCGGTCGTCCTGATTCAAGGAGAGACGGGCACGGGCAAGGAATTGATCGCCCGCGCCATTCACAACTTGAGCGCCCGCCGTGAGCGGACGCTGGTGAAGCTTAACTGCGCTGCCATCCCGAGCGGTCTGCTGGAAAGCGAATTGTTCGGTCACGAGAAGGGCGCTTTTACGGGAGCCATCGAGCGACGCTTGGGGCGTTTCGAGGTCGCGCACAAAGGGACGCTCTTCCTGGATGAGGTCGGCGATATTCCCCTTGAATTACAACCGAAACTTTTGCGTGTGCTACAGGAGCAAGAGTTCGAGCGCTTGGGCAGCTCGCGTACTGTGCGGACTGACGTGCGCGTGATCGCCGCGACGAACCGCGACCTCGCGCAGATGGTCGCCGAGAATCAGTTCCGCGCTGACCTTTATTATCGCCTCAACGTCTTCCCCGTCCGCCTCCCGCCCTTGCGCGAGCGCCCCGAAGACATCCCGCTCCTGGTCGCCTACTTTGTGCAACACCACGCTCGCCGCATGAATAAGCGCATCGAGAGCATTCCGGCGGAGGCGATGAACGCGCTACAGCGCCACACGTGGGCGGGTAACGTGCGGGAACTGGAGAATTTCATCGAGCGCTCCGTGATCGTCACGCGCGGCTCGCACCTCCAAATCCACCTTGCCGAACTGGAAACCGATGCCATCACTAACGGGGACGGTAAGACTGCGCCTCCCGCCCGGCTCGTTTCGATGGAGGAGATGGAGCGGGCGCACATCGAGGAAGTCTTGCGGCATACCGGAAACCGGATCGCCGGGAGTGGCGGCGCGGCGGAGATTCTCGGCTTGCCTGTTTCCACCTTGCGGAGCCGCATGAAAAAGCTCGGCATAAAGTTTGCCCACTGAAGCTCGATTCAGGAGACATTTATGCCGACGCGTATCACACAAGTTGGAGATCAAGCGGGAGCGACGCGGAGACTCAAAGTCGAAGGCACTCTGACCCTGGCGGATGCCGAACTGTTAGCCGGCATCTGCAACGAATTATGCCAGCAGTCTGACTCCGGTATCAGCGTTGATCTCGCTAACATCACCTTTCTCGATAGCGACAGTGCGTCCGTGCTGTGTCGTTTGAAACGGCAGGGAATATCATTGGAAGGGCTGGATCTGTTCGTGCGAAAAGTCGTCGAACTGGCAGAGAAACCTGGCAACGCCTAGTCGGGCGGCGTGAGTTGGAACACGACAGACTGACGATCTCACTCAAGTTCCGCTTTCTGTCAGTTCATCTGCGATTCTGGTTGGGCGCGGCGCAACCTGCGCCCAGCCTGAGCCTAATTCGTATGTCGGGATCACTCCTGCCGTGGGCACAGCCTGGCAAAATCAGCCTTAACTGATAGTCAAGTCATCATCGCCCATTCGCTCGCTTCTCGTCTGAAGCCATTTCTGTTCTGTCGCAAAATACGTTCACCAGATCACCAAGAACTGAAACGGCACTCTCAAAGTTCGTCATCCGGCGCGCCACGTCGCGCCGGATGAATTTCAGTCGCCGCGATATATCGCATCCGAAGCGATATGTCGTCGCGAATCTCGCATCTGCTGTCCTCTATAGCTGCCACCTCTCGTTGCCTCGTGGAACTTTTACATGACGGTGAATCAAGGGCTTGACGTGTGGAGAGAGCCGACTCGCGGCAGTGTGGCAGGAGGCTTGCTCTGAGAGCGTGTGAAGGAAACAACCGTTGCCGCAGTGGGGCGGACATATGATCACGCGAATGGGCCGCGAGGCATTGTCAATCTCAACTACACAGGATGGCCGGTCAGATACGATGGCCATCTTCAAGCAGACCAGAAGGAGGTCTTAATTTTGAAAAAGCAAGCGATCAAGGCGTTCGGATTGTTGGGTCTTTTCTTCTCACTCTCAGCAATCTTTGTTTATGCACAAAACATCACGCTGGTTCGGAAGGTGGAGATTCCCTTTGACTTCTCAGTAGGAGACAAAACTTTTCCCGCTGGCACCTACAGCATCACTCGCGTCTTTCCAGATAAGAGCGCGCTGCTCCTCAGCAGCGAGGATCAGCGTGAGGCGATCAATATTTTGACGCATTCCGTTCAGGCGCAGGAAAGCCCGAAGACGGGGAAACTGATCTTCCACCGTTATGGGGAGACCTATTTCCTCTTCCAGATCTGGGAGTCAGATGCCCTCCAAGGGCGTCAATTATCGAAGTCCCGCACCGAACAGTCAATCGAGCACGATTTGGCGAAGAGAGGCGAAGAGTCTTCAATCGTCGGCCTCGGCCTCTCAAAGTGAATACAGGGCAGCCGCAGTCTCTGACTGCCTCTTTTCTGGTGGAGGAGGTCTGCGGCCTCCTCCACCAGCGCATTTTTCAAGTTCGAAATTTAGCTGCTCATCTTTGTCGTTCTGAGCAGATTGTTCCTTGGAACAAATAAAAAGGAGAAACTATGTCGAAGAAACTTACAGGCAAGGTGGCATTGGTCACTGGCGGATCGCGCGGGATCGGGGCGGCGATTGCCAAGCGGCTGGCCGATGAAGGCGCAACCGTCGCCATTACCTACGTCAATGGCAAACAAAAAGCCGATGAGGTCGTGGACACGATTAAACGAGAGGGCGGCAGTGCCATCGCGATCCGCGCCGATAGTGGCGATCCGCAAGCCATCGCTGCAGCGGTCGAGGAGACCGCACGAACCTTGAAGCGTCTCGACATCCTCGTCAACAACGCGGGTGTCTTTGTCACTAGCCCGGTAGGCAATCCGGAGAGAAACCTCGCCGAGTTTGACCGCCAGCTTGCGATCAACGTCGGCGGAGTGGCGGCGGCTGTTCACGCCGCCGTAAAATTCCTGGGCGAAGGCGGCCGGATCATTTCCATTGGATCAATCGGTGGTGATCGCTCGCCGTTTCCCGGCATTGCCGACTATTCAGCAACCAAAGCCGCCGTCGCTGGCTATACCAGGGGCTGGGCGCGGGATCTCGGGCCGAAGGGCATTACCGTCAATATTGTGCAGCCCGGGCCTATCGCCACCGATATGAACCCCGCCGACAGTGACTTTGCGGCGATCTTGAAGCCGGGTATCGCGCTCGGTCGTTATGGCCAGCCTGAAGAAGTGGCGGCTGCGGTCGCCTTTCTCGCTAGTCCGGAGGCATCCTACATCACCGGCGCGTCGCTCAACGTTGATGGAGGCCATAGCGCGTAATCGTTCGGCGGGTCGGAGACCTCCGGTCAAAACGTCAGGAGTAGTAAAAGAATAGTATCACTTGACCTTCTCGGCCACGCGCAAGTAGTGGGGAGTTTCACCACCGAGACGGAAAAGCCGGTCCGCTGACGCGATGGTCTCTCGGCGGTGCGCCACAATCACCCGTGTCAACTTAAGTTGCCTGACCGCCTCGCTCACCTGTCGCTCTCGCTGAAGGTCGAGGTGGCTCGTTGCCTCGTCGAGCAAGAGAATCCGGGGTTGCTTGTAAAGCGCTCGCGCCAGCAAGACGCGCTGTTTCTGTCCGCCTGAAAGCACTGTCCCCATATCGCCGATCAGCGTCTGGTAGCCCATCGGCATATTCAAAATATCATCGTGAATGGAAGCCAGCTTTCCGCACTCCTCGATGCGCGCCATATCAGGCGCGGGATCAAAGAACGTGATATTGTCGGCAATCGAGCCGCTAAAGAGCTGGTCGTCCTGCATGACCGTGCCGATCAGGCTGCGATAGTTCGTCGTACCAAGTCGAGCGAGGCTCACGCCGCCGATCAAGACCTCGCCTTCCGTCGGCGGCATCAATCCCATAATCACCCTCAGCAAAGTGGTCTTCCCACAACCCGAAGGCCCAACGATGGCGATGGATTCGCCTTCCTCGATCTTGAGATTGATATTCTGCAAGATGAATGGCTCGGAGTCAGCATAGCGTACGCTGAGGTTGCGCACTTCGATGTCTGAGCGAATAGTGAGCGGAGTGATCCCTGATCCTTGAAGCTCCGGCTCCGGCTCCGTCAGCGCAATGTCGGCGACGCGCCCGCGATGCAGGCTCAGCATCTTGAAATCAATCAAGTTATCAATCAGGCTCGACATGCGGCTCTCGAACTGCGACTTGTAGGACATAAACGCGAAGAGCATGCCGACAGAGAAGCCGCCCTCTAACAGCAAGGCCGCGCCCAGCCAGATCACCGCGATGTTCTCCACGCCGAAGAGTATGCTATTGAGCGCCTGAAACCACATCCGCAGTTTCTGAATACGAATGTCGGCATTGAAAGTGTCCACGGCCAGGTTCTGATAGCCGACGGCTCGTTGCTGCTGCCGGTTGAAGAGCTTCACGCTCTGCATGCCGCGAACGGTTTCCAGAAAATTGCTGTGCTGTCTGGCAGAGCGCACGATCTGATCTTCCGTCGCTTCCCTGAGCGGCCTATAGCGCACAGTCCGCAGCACGCCGTAGAGCGCGGTCGCCGCGCAAACGATGAGGGCAAGCCTCCAACTGTAGATGTACATCATCGTCGCCGTGACCAAGGCCATCAGGCCGTCGAGAGTGACTTCAAGAAAAGTGGTGGTCACAGTTCGCCGAATCGTACTCAGGCTGTCGAAGCGCGAGGTGATGTCTCCCAGGTGCCGGCGAGCGAAGTAAGGCATGGGCAACTGCAGCAAGTGCGAGAAGAGCCGGGAGAGCATTTGCAGATTGAGCGTCGTGTTCAAGTAAAGCGCGACCCACGAGCGCAGGGCCGAGACGCCAACCTTGATCAGGCTCAAGAGCAAAAATCCGAGGCCCAGCATCGTGAGTAGATCTCTATCCCCGGCGATCACCGCGTGGTCGAGCACCAGTTGCATAAATAGAGGGCTGACGATGGCGAACACTTCCACCACTGCGGCCAGAAGCAGAAGTTGCGTGAGCGTGCGGCCAAGGCCGGGCAAGCGTCCGACAAGTTGCTTGATGCTGATCCGATTGATCTCGGTTTTGCGCTCAAACTGCTCGTTCGGAGTCAATTCCAGGGCCACGCCAGTGAAGTGTTTGGAGAGTTCGCTGAAACTGAAAGTCCGGCGACCAAAACTCGGATCAAGGATGACTGCCGTCTGTCGCTTGACTTCGGTGAGCACGACAAAGTGATTCAGATCCCAGTGCAGAATGGCCGGAAGCCGCAGCCGATTGAGCGACTCGATCTCAAGACGGACCGGGCGAGAGTTCAGATTGAGCTGACCGGCAATCTTGATCAGGTTGGTGAGGGTCGTGCCCTTGAGTGAGATCGCGTACTTCCCGCGCAAGGTCGCCAGGTCGGCTCGATAGCCGAAATGTCCCGCCACCATTGCGAGACAAGCGAGGCCGCATTCCGCGGCTTCAGTTTGCAGGATGAGCGGCGTCTTGCGGCGACCAGAAAAATTGAGCGTCGCATTCATTCTCAGGTCCTCCCCAACACGCTGTAGAGTGGATCCAGAATCCACTCATAGAGCTTGCGATGATCGAGCCAGATGTCCGCGTCGAGCATCATTCCGGCTTGCAGCGGGAAATCTTGTCCGTAGGCCTTGACCGACTGCGAGTCGAGCGCGACGGTGACGCGATAGGCTGGCTCCTGAAGCTGAAAGGGCAGGGTCGTTTCGCCAGGCATAATGAGCGTCTTGGAAATCTCGGCGACGTGACCCGTGTAACTTCCGAAGCGCTGATATGGGAAGGCGTCGTGGCGCACGAGCACAGTCTGATTAGGAGCGAGGAATCCAATGGACTGCGACGGAATCAAGAGTTGAGCCTCCAACGCCGCGCCCGCAGGCAGAATCGAGACAATCGGCTGGCTTGAATTGACGGCCTGCCCACGCTCGACGAGCAAGGCCGTGGCCGTTCCATCCGCGGGGGCGGTGACGAGGAAGGTGCGCCGCGATGTATGCTCGGCCAGTTCTTGCTCCAACGCGGAGAGATTCCGTTCGGTCGCCGCGCGGAGCGTGCGCGCTTTGAGTTCGGATGAGGGAACTTGGGAGCGCAAGTCTTCGATCTCGCGGGTTAAGCTGATCCGAGTCCGCTCCAAATCCTGAAGCTTGGCCTGCTGTTCCAGCACGTCTTTCAGTTTTTCCTGGACTTGCTCTTCCGACACGATTGACTCAGCGCGGAGCTTGCGATAGCGCGCGTGCATATCTTCGGCGGAAGCGAGGCGGCGCTGCTGCGTCGCAATTTGCTCAGCGAGCCCGGCAACCTCCGATTCCATGTTGCGCGTGCGCTGCTGCAACGACTGCGTTTCAATTCGCGTAATAAGGTCTTGTTGGCGGATCTCGCCTTCCAGGCTCGCGCGGCGTTCTTGCAATTTAGCAACTGCGGCAGCTTGAGCCTCCATCGCTTCGCCGGAGGGCCGTTCCATGGCTACCACAAACAAGACATCTCCCTTGGAAACACGCTGCCCTTCAGCGACCTTCTTTTCCACCAGCGTCCCTGCTTCGCGCGGATAGACCTTGATCAGTCCGCGAGCGGGTACTAGAAACCCTCTGACCCGCGCCTTGCGCGTGTATTCACCCTTGAAGGAGAGAGTAATTAAACTCACGGCGATAGCCACCGCCACCAGGGTGAGGACTTTGGTCGAGATCGGTTGAATGAGCAAGAGCGTGCCCAGCGCCTGCTCACGCTGGGCCTCTAAGACCTTTGGTCGGAAGAGCGGCGTTACCACATGCAGACCCGACTGTGCTCTCTTCTCCTCAATTTTTTCGCTCTGTTGCTTCACGATTCATTCTTTCTGCCATCATCATCACATCAGACAATCAAAGGCGGCTCTAAAAGCAAGACCGAAGGCACGCGTTCCGGCTCGGCCAGTCGCAGCAACTCGTAGCCGATACCTGCCAGCCCCGTCAGCAGGCCCGGCGTCTCCACGGCGAAAGGCGTTCCGCAACGCCACACGTGCTGCTCGATGGAATCGAGCAAAGCGACAGTCAGTCGTCGAAGCTGAGCTTCATGCTCGGACTTTCCCAGTACTCGACTCGCTTGCAGCAATAGCTCCAGGTTGCCAGCATCGCCGTGGTACAACGAGTGATTATGTCCAAACCCATGTCGTAGAGTTGTCTCAACAGTCGCTGCAATTTCTGCCCGCATGCCCGGATCATCCGCGTGCGTCAGCGAACCAAGCCGCGCCAGTCCGATCCCCACTGCACCCTGACACCACGCGGTCATAGAACCTGATTGGCTCTGAATGGACGCGCTATCCAAACTTCCGTTTTCTCGCAGATCAGGCCAGTTCTGCGCTTTTTTGATGAAGAGACTCCGCTCGTAGCTCATCGCTTCGTGCGCCGCCGCACGAAATCGCTCCAGCCCAGTCCAGTCATAAAGCGTCAGTAGGGCCCACCCTATGCCCGCCGCTCCATGAGCGAAACCCGCGAAGGGGTTGGTTGAGCTTCCATCTGAAAGCCAACCGATTCCCTGTCCCATCTTCTGTGCCTGGTGCAGCAGATGATCGCCACATTGAATCGCCACAACAGACACGCGGCCTGATGGAGCGACGCGAGCGAGAGAGCGCAAGCTGCCGATACATCCAGCCGCGCCACCGAAGACATCCAGTACGTCGTCTTCCTCGATCAGAGCAGGCAAGAGGCGGCCCACAACCGATTCTGCTTGAGCAATGAGATCGGGGCGATTCCAGAGCATGCCGAGATGCGTCAGCACGTAGATCACTCCACCCCAGCCATCAAAGCCTCCGATCAACCCCGCAGAAGTCTTTCGCTCCTCGATCTGGCGCTGCAAGGCAAGCAGAGCGGCCTGTGAGAGCGCGGTGTAACGCTCTTGTTTGAGCACCTGACCGAGATACGCTAGAAACAGAGCCACGCCGGGCAGTCCGCTATCCAAATCCATGCCGCACCGCTCGATTGACCAGAAGCGATCCCGCTCAAGCATCAAACCAATCCACGAAGCATCATCACGCCCGCGCAGAGCAAGTGCCTCTAACCGGTCGCCAACGGCCTGCGCCGCCGCTCGCAATCGCGAGACGAGGATTGATGGTTGAGGATCGCGAATCGCGCCATCCTCAATCTTCAATCCTCGATTCTCAGTCTTCTCATTCATAGGTAGAGTCGCCAACGATGCGTGGATAATCCATGCTTGACGCTCGCAGTCTTCGTGGCTCAGTTGTGACACGCGCCGACGGACGATGGACATGCTCGATTCGGCAAAGAATTCAGGAATGCGCTCGCCCGCGCCGGTCCAGAGGTCACGCGAAGCGGGACGCGAGGTAAATTGCGGGATGTCTCCCCGCAGAAGATCGTTGCGCTCAATTTCTATGATTTTGGTCAAATCTGGATCATCTGCTACTTCGACCCACAGCAGATCGAATAAGCGATCCCGGTCAAGCGCATCGCGCAGCACATCCGGGTGATAACTCTCGCGCAGCAACCGCCGGTAGGTGCGCGACGAACGCAGGAACGCGCACACTTCGTCCTCGGCGAAACGAGCCACCGGCCCATCGTCAGATAGCAACTCGTTTCTGTGTTTGAGCAGCAACGAATAGGTGTGGGCGAATCCATCCAAAATCTCCTCGCGGTAGTCCAGTACGTCCACCACCGCACCATTGAGTTGCGGACGATTCTTATCTGGCCAGATGGGCTTTCGCTTGCGCACCAGATGCATGGCATCTGTCCCCATCTGTTCCCAATACGGAAGACCGTGCGGAGTCAGTTGGCCATCAACCGTTCCCAGGCCGCTGATATCAACACCTTCATTCTCGCTGTTGCTCCACACCCGTTCGGGAAGAAGCCCGATGCGGAAGACCGAATGAGAGATCGCGCGCCTCGCGATCTTATCTGCCAGGTCGGAGTCACTGGCTTCAAGGCTGGTGCGATGCGGATGGAAAAGCGCCTCAAGATCAATGAGGAAAGGATTCTCGCCGCACGCGATGAGGTTGCCGGCATGGAAATCCGTCGCATCGAGGAGGTAGAGTAAGGCTAGATAGCCTCCCTGCCGACGATAGAAACGCTTGACCTCTTCCGCCGTCTTGCACTCGCGGGCCTTCGCATATTCCACCCACCCGTAGGCCCCACGATCAAGCACTGTCAGGATAGGAAACTGAGGGCTGGCGCCGCGCGCATTTGCCCACCGCAGGAAATCCTGGAAGTGTGCGTCCACGGCGAGAGATTTCGGCTTGTAAACGATCCGCACTCCGGAACTGAATTTCGCCACGAGGACAGACCGGCCTCCGCCGTGCGTGTCAGCCAAGCCTCCAGTAACGCCAATTAAAATCCCCAGGTCGCCCTCTGGTGCGAACACTGCTCTGATCTCTGCCTCATCGTGCGCGAGACGTTCAAGAAATTCCAGGCTGACGTTGACCCATCGTTGTGTCTGCTCAAGGAGCAAGCGGGCTAGAACCGGATACTCACGGAGGAGCACTCGCAGACAGGTGGGCTGAGAAAAGCGCTGCGTGAAGCTTTGGAATCGCTCCTCGGATGTAGCGCCTTCCAACTCTCCGCTGAGCCGGGCGATATTCAGTTCCAGCACCATCGTGCGGCTCAGCATATTGAGCAAGGCGTCAGCTAGATCGGCGAAGAAGATCTTCTTTGTCGAAGTGGGATCGAAGGGAAGCAGAGAGATGCTCCTCATCAAGGCCATGATCCCCTGGTCGAAACGGGTGAGCGCTTGTTTGATGAACGGAGCCGCCGCGTTCAAGAATCCGGTCATCGGCTTGGTCTTCAGATGGTCTGGAATCAGATGGTGGAAGCCCGGAGCGCAAGGCTGTGAAAGAACTGCATTGAGATCGTAGAGCCAGGCCGGGGGATTGGTGAAACGCTCGCGGAGAGCTTCGACCGGTTCGGCGAGGAGATGCCGCAGTTGAGTCTCGGTCAAGCTATCGAAGGCCAAACGTTGCTCAAAATAAGATTCGCTGTCGAACGGCCTCTGTGATTTCCAGCTTTGCAGACGATAGCGTGTTAGCTCGTCTTCGGCCATTGCTGGCTCAGTCTCGTTCGTTGGTCGCCCAGCGGCCAGCCTTTCGCCCAGTGTGGCCGCGCGATACCAAACAAGATTATCAGCCGAGTACAGGCGCATAATACCGGGTTGTCTCCTCTCCAGCCGAGAGATGTCTGATTAGTCGTACGGTTGCTCACGATTAAAGCCGCAGCGTCTGGCAGGAGACTTGAAGGGGCGAGTTGAAGAAATGCGGCTCCTGTTACTGGCACACGACTGCGGCATGAAAGATTTATGCTCTCTCCTTCATGCCGCTATGTCGCTTGTCCATTGAAGCTGATTAGCACTTCCCAGACTTGTGAGACTTGCTCGACTTGTGGGACTTGTGGGACTTGTGGGACTTGCTTGACTTGTGAGACTTCTTTGAGCCACCGGACTTTTTCGGTGGAGCACAAGCCTTCGCTCCGCCACCAGCCACAAAGTCCAGATCCGTGCCGGTCAGGTCAATGATGCCTGCCGGATTGTTCTGGAGTTGTGCCAGCTCGGCCTCGCTGAGGTTGGCGCGATATGCGGGGTTCTTCCACGCGCGAATGATGTCTTTGACTGTCATGATTTGACTCCTTTGAAATGGTTGTTGATGTGTTGGCGCTCGATCTTTGACCGTCGCATTAACCAATTTGCGGGAGAGCTAAATGCCGGGCGGTTAACTTTATGCATCGGTCGAGACCGCGCCGCGCATTATGGATAGTTTTGCCGAGCAATACATTTAACTAGTGCAAGATTCTCTGAGTTGAAGATGAAATAATTGGTGTTCAGAGAAAATCATCGGCCCAATGCCGGAGGCTTAAGGGCTCCATAATCGTTAAGCTTCTCCCCTTTTTCTTGATCAGCCCTTCTTTTTCCAATTCGTTGAGCAGACGCGAAAGATAGCTCGGAGTGACCGCAATCAATTCCGCCACTTCCCAATCCTTCAGTGGGAGGTGAAACTGGATCTGCCGTAACGCCGGGTTCGATTCTGATGCCGAGAGCAATTGCAAAAGCAGACGTTCCAACCGATGCCGGGCTGACAAACAACTGAGCTCGATCATGCGTGCTCTCTGATGGCGCAGTTCTTCACCATGAGATTGATGAATAGACCAGGAGATGTGCGTATCAGTCTTTAGTTGGTTGAGAAACGATTCGGCGGAAAACCGTTTTAAGCGGCACTTCGTCACCGTAATGGCCGTCAAAGTATGCGGCTGCTGAACAATGATCTCAGCCGCGCCCAGCACACTGCTGGGATAGCGCAAATCGGCAATCACTTCGCGCCCATCGGATTCCACTCGGATAAGTTTGACCAACCCGGTCTCGACAAAGAATGCCGTTTTGGCGGGGGAACCTTGGCGAAATAGTTCCGTCTTCGGTGGACAGACCTGAAGCGGAGCCGCATCGCTCTCTGGCCACAAAGACTGGTCATCGAAATCTCTAAACGATTTTCTTGGCTGAGAGCGTTGTCCCTCAGTCATCGCTCGCAGATTGCCCCAGGGTGATAGTTTGCTTTTCATAGCCGCTCAATCGGTCGAAATGAACTCTTGTTACGACCTCAGCTTCTGACCGGGCAGAGAGAAAGTGAGCCAACAAGAGTTCGTTGATTGGGGCCTGAAAAGATCTTGGGTAGTCTGAAGTCTCTCGCAAACAACTGATGTGCCACGTTGCTGCGAATGTACCGGGACGCTGAGAGCCTCTGCTCAATCAAACGTTTATCGTCGCCAGGCGATGTTATCTAGGATGTGGCGGTCTTCCAGTCGAGCGCGCACAATGTGCGCACCTCTGCGATGAAGTGGCGATCCCTCACCAGTTATCTGCTGGAAATAAACGAATACTTCTGTGGTGCTCATTTTGTGAGCAGTGCGCACAAAGTAGCAGATTTTGTGGAAAGCAGTGCGCATTTGCGGTTTATACGGTGTGCCTCGCAGAGACTCGCTCGCCCCTCACTTGAAAAGCTTTTGAAAACAGATTTTCTCGACCTAGACGAGACACTGATATGAAAGAGACTCATCGCCATCATCACACTGCCTTCGTTCGATCTTTGGCTTGCGCCCTGATTGCCGCTCTATGTATCGGGAACCTGACCACCTGGAGCACGAATGCTCGCGCGGCGCGTGGCTTGGAGCGCCGGGCTGATCAAAAGAATAAGAAGAGAAGTAAAGTCTCGCGCGAACTGGAGAAAGAGATCAGGCGCGGCGCAGGGGGCAACATCCGTAAGGTGATTCTGCGCCTCAAAGGGCAATCGCACGAAGCGGTGGACTCCTTGCTCGAGCGTCACAGTGGACTCATCAAAAACTATCATCCGCATCTTGGCATTTGCGAAGTTGAATTGCCCGAAAGAGCTATTCAGGAACTAGCCGCGCTCGATGAAGTCTCATTCGTCTCAGCGGATCGTCAGGTAACCGCTTCTGGTCACATTTCGACAACGACCGGCGCCGATGACGCACGCACGCAATTTACGGCGGCGGATGGTGGCGCCCTTGACGGCTCAGGCATTACCATCGCTGTCCTCGACTCCGGGATTTACGATAAGCACCGATCCTTTCGGCGCAAAAAGAATCAGAAGAAAGATAAAGAAGGATATCAGAAGAAGTACAACGACGAACGGGTCTTGCTGGATCTGAATTTCACCCAGGAAAAGTATCGAGATGATCGCTTCGGTCATGGCACATACGTCGCTTCACTCGCCGCCGGTGCCAGCCTCAACAGTAAAACCTCAGCCTATCTGGGCATCGCGCCCAATGCCGACATCATCAGCCTGCGGGTGCTCGATTCGGAAGGGAAGGGGCAGGCCTCCGGTGTGCTCAACGCTCTGGAATGGGTGATGGAGCATCACGCGGAATACAACATTCGTGTCGTCAACCTGAGCCTGGGAATGCCCGCAATTGACTCTTATCGTGATGATCCTTTATGCCAAGCTGTCCGCCGTCTGGTTGATGCGGGCATCGTGGTTGTTTGCGCGGCAGGCAACAACGGCAAAGACGAGAACGGCAACAAGATTTACGGATTGATTCATGTTCCGGGCAACGAACCATCAGCGATTACGGTGGGCGCCTCCAATACTTTCGGCACCGATCCGCGAGGCGATGATCAGGTGACTACTTATAGCTCACGCGGGCCAACGCGCAGCTCCTGGGCAGATGAAGATGGCGTCAGGCATTACGACAATTTGATCAAGCCGGATCTGGTCGCCCCGGGCAACAAACTGATCGCCGCTCAATCTGAACGCTGCTCGCTCGCAGATGAAAATCCGGGGCTGACAGTTACCACTGGTAAAGATAAAGGTAAAAAGGAAGAGCGGCTCATGTCCTTGAGCGGAACGTCCGCCGCCGCACCGATGGTTGCGGGCGCAGTCGCGCTCATGCTGCAAGCCAATCCCAAGCTGACGCCTAATCTGGTCAAAGCGATTCTCATGTACACGGCTCAACCGCTCGCAGGCTTCAATATGTTGGAGCAAGGGGCAGGCCAACTCAATATCGAAGGAGCGGTGCGCTTGGCTAAACTTGTGCGCACGGATCTGCCGCCGAATCCGCCGCTCGGCTTACCGTTACTCAACAGCAACATCCCTCCGGCGTCATACACCGTGATTGCGAGTTATTACTTTCCGTGGGCGCAAGGGATCAATGTCGGCTATAGCTTTGCTTACGGTTTAGATCTGATTACCAAGTATCAGAACATCTACAACCTCGGCGTCCTGGTGAGCGATGGGACGCTGATTGACCAGGGAGTGCTCGTGAGCGATCTGACGATGATGACGAGCGGGGTGCTCGTCAGTGACTACGTCAGAGTGAGCAATGGCACGGCGCTGAGCGAAGGAGCCATCTATTTTAGCAACGGAGTTCTGGTCAGCGATCATATCCCGAACATTGATGGCTATCTGACGGATTACGGCGTCCTGGTGAGTGATGCCTTGCTGCAAGCTCAATCAGCCAGATTGCGTGGCGACCGGACAGCGGCGATGGCGCCGGAAGAGATCGAAGAGTAATCCCATTGGGTGGAGTAAGAGCAGTGAATTCCAGCATCGTCAAAGCCGGTCACCTCGAATCTGTTCCGCGTGCGCGCGCTGTGCGCGAGGCGCTGCCCGATCAGTTTGAAGAAGTAGACCTACTGCTCGCTCAAGGCCAAGCGAGCCAAGCGCAAACTCGCATCGCTGCTTTGACCAAAGCGGCGCGGAACGATGATTCACTGCTCGCGCAAGCGCGTTGTTTGCTCTCGCAGTCCCTGGAGATGCAGTCCCGTTACAGCGAAGCGCTCGCCGCCATCTCACAATATGAAATGCCGGAAGCGCGGATGAGGCTCAATCCTCAGACGGCTTTCAGCCTTCGGGTGCAGCTCGGTCTCGCTTACAACTATACAGGTGATTATCCGAAAGCGATCGCCATTCTCAAGGCCGCTCTTGGCGACGCGACCGAACCGCAGCCGGAGATAGAAACCGGAGCTGCTCACGCTGCTCTGGCGCGTGTCTATCGCAGCATCAATGAGTATGGGATTGCGCGCGACCACACCCAGAAAGCCTTGACTCATTATCGCCAAACTGGCGACTGGCGCGGCCTGGCGGAAAGTTACTTCGCGCTCGCTGTGGTTGATCTCTTTGAGGGGCGTTACGAGTCAACTCTTGAACATCTCAAGCAAGCCCTCATCTTGATCGGGGAGCGCCCTGCCGCTCACCTGAGCGGCAAGATCTACAACAATATGGCCGGGGCCTGCTGGTTTCTCAAACGCCCACAAGAAGGCATCGGTTATTTAGAGAAGGCGATCAGCTATTACGAAGGCACCGAGCACAAAGCGAACGCGATTGATGGTTATAACAATCTGGGCATCAACCTGACGTTAGTTGGTGAATGGGAGCGGGCGCAACAAGCCTTAGGGCGCGCTTTGACATTGGCCAGGGAACTTAAAGAGCGAGGCATCAAAGAAGCAATCATCCTTGATTCGCTTGGTGAATTGCTCTTGCTGCGTGGCGAACTGGACGAAGCGCGGAAACTGCTTGAACGCGCGATCGAAATTGCCGCGGAGCAAAGCAACAAGTGGTATGCCTGGCAACCGCTGCGCACGCTCGGACGGTATCGTCTCGCGGTCGGCGAGTCAGCGCAAGCATGTGAATTAGCGCGGCAAGTGCTAATGTTCGGCGAGCAGATTGGCGACCGCCAAGCGATCTGTGAAGCCAATCTGCTCGCCGCCGAAGCGCATCTGATGGCGAACGATCTATCTCTGTGCGAATCGGCGTTGCGCCGTGTGGCCGAAGAGGAATCCGCACTATCCGCCAATCCAGCCTGCGCCGGCCAAGCGCAACGTCTTTATGGTCAGCTTGCCCTGGCTCAGGGAGATGACACACTGGCCGCGCATCATTTCGGGCGCAGTGTCTCAATCTACGAGATGCTTGGCGATTGTTACCAAATTGCCCTGGCGCATTACTGGCTCGGTTACGCCTATGCGAAGAAGCAACCTGATAAAGCCAAAGGCCCGCTCCATCTAGCCGCCGGGACATTTCAACGGTTAGGCGCGCTGGTCAATCTGGCGCGAGCCAAAGATGCCTTAGCCGCGCTCGCCCCCGCTTCAATCCCGCTCCCTCAAGAGACGCTCGCCTTGACCCGGCTGTTGACGCTCCGCTTAACTGAAGCGGTCACTTCACGTGAACTGCTCTTGCGTGAATTGGCCGCCGTGATCTGCCAAGAAACAGCCGCCAACAAAGCGATGATCATCGAGACGGAGAGAAACAATCCGGCGAGAGTCATTGTGGCGCATGGCTGGACCGAGACAGAAAGCGCGGAACTGGTCGCGCGACTGAGAGAAGCGGGAGACGTCAGTAAAAGAGAACGAATCGCGGCAGACAGCGGCGCATCTCTGATAACCCTTCAGCCGCCAAATGCGCGGCCAGCGCTCTTGTTGGTTTCACCGAGCGCGGCGAAACTTCCCAGTGGGCCGCCCATTGATGCGCTCTTGCGTGTCGTGGAGGTGGGGCTTGACTCTTGTGCTTTGCGTGAATTGGAGCAGGCAACAAGTGACGAGCAAGAGTTGGATCTATTCGTCAATCAGAGCCTGCTGCCCGGCTTCATTTACGCCAGCCCAGCCATGAGCCACCTGGTTGACGAGATCCTCCGCATCCGCACTTCCAATGTCACCGTCTTGGTGACTGGCGAATCGGGCACCGGCAAAGAGTTGGTCGCGCGCGCTGTCCATGCCCATTCGTCGCGGCGATCGAAGGCTTTTGTGCCTTTCAATTGCACCGCCGTGCCAAAAGAGTTGTCAGACGCTTATCTCTTCGGCTACAAGCGTGGGGCCTTTACCGGCGCGGTGGCTGACTCACCGGGTGTAATTCGCGCGGCGGCGGGCGGCACACTCTTTTTGGATGAAGTCGGGGATCTCCCCTCGGAGATTCAACCGAAGCTGTTGCGCTTTTTACAAGAAGGCGAAATTCAACCGCTCGGCGAGCAGCGTCCAGCCGCGGTTGATGTGCGGATCATCGCCGCTACCAATACTGACCTTGAAGCCATGGTCGCCAAAGGACGGTTCCGCGAAGACCTTTACTACCGGCTGAACGTGATCCGGTTACGCGTTCCGCCGTTGCGAGAGCGTCGCCTGGAAATACCGTCCCTCGTGAATCATTATCTCAATCATTACTCGACGAAGTTCGCGCGCCGCGAGATTCAAATCAGTCAATCTGCAGTAGACGTCATGCGGGCATACGACTGGCCAGGCAACGTGCGCCAACTATGCAATGAAATCCAGCGCCTCGTCGCCCGCACCGAAGACGGCACGCTGATTACGCCCGACCATCTCTCATCTGAACTCAAACATTCCTCAGCCGCAGTTGTCCCCGCCGCTACCGCTTCAACGCTGAGCCATCACTTTTGGCAAGATCTGACTTTACCTCAAGCCATGGATCGAGTGGCGCAACAGATGATCTCCGAGGCCATGCGTAAGCATAGCGGCAACGTGACTCGCGTGGCTCGTGAACTGGGAGTGTCACGACGTGGGCTGCAACTCAAGCTCGCTCGCTATGGCTTGAGCACCAGCATTTAGACTTCAAGCAGTCCTGTAATTGCTGAATCAATCCCGTACTGTAGAGCGCTGAGTCTCCTTTGACGAATCGTTTCTAGAAGGGCTGGAGTCCATCCCAAAAGGGTCCTAGCTGCCCTTTTTATGAAGGCGTATCCTTTGTAACTTCATTCTGGCATCGGATCCATCTTTACTTTTCAGCCTCAATGACTCGCTCTGCACTCACCGTCCGACACGGCGAGCGTAGTGGTTGCCGCCAGGTGCAGGCTTCTGTGGCTGCCTTGCCTGTGGGTCGCGTTCAGGTCTGGCAATTGGGGGACTATGAGGCAGGGTGCGTTGCTCTGACCTAAAGCGCGATTCCGGCGCACGATCAATAGGAGCTTTGGGGGGAGCTTTGGGGGGAGCTTTGGGGGGAGC
>Ga0070694_100000558_pt1 | contig 20541 bp, 15 predicted proteins | sample KBSK1251metaG_FD_65470 | JGI IMG/M metagenome (GOLD analysis project Ga0070694, IMG submission 65470) | Corn, switchgrass and miscanthus rhizosphere microbial communities from Kellogg Biological Station, Michigan, USA - KBS K1-25-1 metaG | ecosystem: Host-associated > Plants > Roots >... | reverse complement strand
TCCGTCGGTGGATACGACGTGGTCGCTAAATGGCATTGATGACTCTGACGCGGCCCTCTTGCAGTACACCTCCGGGAGCACCAGTCGCCCAAAAGGAGTAGAGCTTAGTCATCGGAATATTTTGGCTAACGCGGCGGCCATTGCCAGGGCGATTGTTCGGGTTGACACAGTCTGCGTAAGTTGGTTGCCGCTCTATCATGACATGGGTCTGATCGGCACGTTTCTCACCGCGATCTATTGCCGCACGCCAACCATTTTCATGCCGCCGCAGGCTTTCATTAAATCCCCCGCGCTCTGGCTCCGTTGTATTTCCGACTATCGCGCGACAGCCACTGTGGCCCCTAACTTTGCGTTTATCTATTCCGTAAAGAATGTACAAATTGACGATGTCCCAGATGTCTCTCTCGACAGCCTGCAGACCGCTCTCAATGGCGCAGAGCCAATTGATCTGATTGCCGTTGAAAAGTTCTATGAGAAATTCAGGCCGCTCGGTCTGCGAGATGGAGTGATTAGCCCGGTATATGGACTGGCTGAAAGCAGTCTGGCTGTGAGTTTTTCGGCTCCCGGATCTTTGGTCATCGACCGTGTTGACGCGGGGCAATTGGAACGTGATGGGCACGCGGTTCCAGCCCAGGCAAGTACGCGCTGTCATAGCTTTGTTTCGGTGGGCCGCGAACTCGCTACGCAAGAGGTCCAAATTGTTGATGCGGCGGGCAACGTTCTGGGAGAAAGGCAGGTCGGGGAAATAGTGGTGCGGGGGCCGTCGGTAATGAAAGGATATTTTAACCGCGCGGGCGAAACTGCAGAAGTGTTGCGGGAGGGCTGGCTGCACACCGGCGATCTTGGCTATCTCGCAGACGGACAACTGTACGTTACCGGACGCATAAAGGACCTGATAATTCGCCACGGGAAGAACTACTGTCCACAGGACATTGAAACTACTGTTGCGAGCGTCGCAGGGGTGATCAACGGCGGCGTAGCAGCTTTCAGCATTGAGGGCGATGGCGCCACCAGAGTCGTAGTCTTAGGGGAAACTCGCGTGCGAGACAAACAGCTTCGCGCAGAAATGATTCGTCAGATTAGGAGCCGGTGTCACGACGCCTTTTTGTTCGGACCCGATAATATCGTCCTCGTTGCGCCCGGATCCATTCCCAGAACTACCAGCGGAAAGATTCGCCGGCGAGAGTGCAGACGTTCATATCTCCTGAAGACATTCGACGAGCCTGCGCTCCCAACTCCATCTGAATTTCCCGAACCTGGTACGACCTTGCAGTGCGACCTTGCGAGAGTGGCGAGGGCGAAGGTCTGAAGTAATCCGGTTATCCAAAAGTAATCCTGGACTGTGGTAAAGTAATGCGCCCATAACACTAAAAGATCTGAGCGATCTCGGCTGCGGTAGATCCAGGAACGCCCGGCTCATGGAATCAGACCGAGCCGAAATCAAGAGGAATCCTCCGACGTGCTGGGGAATGGTAAAGGCGACATCCCCTCTGAAGAAATTGGGAGTCGCTCAAGCTTGAGTTCAGGCAATGAAGCGCGAGCACACTCATGAGTACATCCTTTGGGTGGTGGTGATGGCAGTCAGCCTCCATGTGCTCGAAGAGTACACCCTGAATTTTGTCGGTTGGGCCGAAGTGGCCCTGCGCGTTAACGTCTCATGGGAGATTTTCCACCTGGTCAATACCGCGCTCATGTTCTTTGGTATTGCCTGCGCAATGATTGGCTGGCGAGCGCCGGGACTGAGCCTCATGATGCCCGCGATCATCGCCATCAATGCCCTCTTCTTTCACATTCTGCTCACCCTTGTTCAGTGGCGCATTTCGCCCGGTACCGGCACGTCCATCATCCTTTTTGTTCCCGCTGCTGGCTGGGCATATTATGGCGCCTACCGCGATGGAGTACTCACCCGTAGAGCGGTTGTAGTATCCGTGTTAGGCGGACTGCTGGTTACCTTCTACCTCTCCATCCTGCTGATGATTAGGCTCCAATACGGTCGACAATTTATTTTTACCGGACACGGCTAAAGATGTCAGCAGCCCGCGCGTAAGCAAGGGCTCGTTTGGTTAGAGTTGCCTTCCCTCGCGGGTCGGGCTTCTGACGCGGTTAAGAAGTCGCTAACTTAAGCCGCTCGTGTTGTCCCGGTGAATTTCCTTGTCTTGCATGCGGAAGAGGATCCGGCGCAGATTCAGCCAAACAACCAGCACCAGGATGATCCAGTACACTTTCAACGTGTAGGCATATTTCAGCGTGTCGACAAGAGCGATATCTCGTAAGTGGTAATTGTGGTCAAAGAGTAGCCTGTACGCAATCACACCAACAAACAAGACTAGCGAGCTCAGAGCGACGAACCGTACATCCTTGAAGAACTGGATCAAGGCGTAAGCCGCTTTGCTGATTAAGAGCGCATAACGAAAGGGTGGCGTATCCAGGATGCGTTGCCCCAAATAGATAGCTCGGTTACCCATCTGCATTAATTGCTCAACTCGCAAATAGTCAGTATCGGTCAATCCTCCGAACAAGCGCTTGTTAACGGTGCGGTTAACACGTTTGCGCGCTCTCTTGCCGGCCTTCTGGTTGTACTTGCGATGCTCGCGATAAGCATTGATGCGATTGTGAAGACGGGCGGCGACGGTCTCGTAAAGCAGGGTCGAGCGGATCATGCGCAGCGTGTTGAGGTTCATGGGAATTTCGAATTCTCTCGCGAGGTTGAGAAAACTGATCCAGGTGGTCGCTGAGGTGCGCTCCCACCATTGAGAGTGATGGCTCTTGAACGCGTACAGATCACGCCAGAAAACAGCCTCGAGCTTCTTGCTGAAGTCGTCAATGTCGATGGCCGGTAACGGTTCTAAAATGGCCAGCGCACTTTGCACCATTCGTCCGATGTCTTCTTTAGATTGATAGTAAGCCAACTGACGCCAGTTATTGCGTTCCCTTGTCGTATAGGCTCCGCACGATCCGAAATCTATGAAGACCAGCGTGCTGTTAGGCCGCAGGAGGACGTTGGACGGGTGCGGATCCGCGTGAAATAAAAGATTTTCAAAAATCCCGAATTGATTGGTTCTGATTAATCTTCTGGCGACAACCTTGGGATCGATACTGTGATCGCTGATATATGCCAACACATCCGGGTCCTTCTGCTCGAGCCCGGCAATCATCTCGCCCAGCCACAAACCCTCGACATATTCGGTAGTCAGCACGTTTTGCCCTGAGAGCTCGAAATAGACTCGCGGCGCGGTGACGTGGTCCAGCTTCTTCAAAACTCGCCGCCGGAACAATTCCGTATAACGGGCCTCTTTCACGAAGTCCAGTTCTTCCAGCAGCATGGTTTCGAACTCGAACAAGAAATTGCAGGACAGACCAGGACGGAGCAGGGTGGCAAACTCCATCAGCTTTAGCACCCAGGTCAGCGCACGGCAGTCGGCGACGAAGAGGTTGCCGATGCCGGGACGGCGAACCTTCACGGCCACGCGCTCACCGTTCCTGAGGGTGGCCTGATATACACAGGCGACTGAGGCATGACCGATTGGGTTTGGATCGAAAGCCGCAAAGACTTTGTTGATAGGCTGGCCGAGAAGTGCCTCGATTCTTTCGATAGCTTGCTCGGTAGGAAAGGCCGGCACCTCATCGAACAGTTTCGACAGCTCGGCGCCGTAGACATAGGGCATCAGATCTATGCGCATCGCCAGCTGCTGGCCTATCTTGACGGCGGTGCCGCCCAGGCTCTGGATGATTTCACGCAGGCGAACGGCCCGGGTCTCATCCGTGTCATTACCGCGCAAGTGATCCTTGAGTCTACCGGCATACCAGCGGGCGATGGCCGCAGCAAAGACCAGAAGTCGCCACACCACCTGGCGATTCTTCGCGGTGAAGACGAGCTTCCTCATCGGTGGAGGGCCCGCATACGCGTCCATTACGATGTTGAATTTCCGCCGGTGTGGCAGCGGTCTCAGACAATCGCCGTTCCGCTGGTTTCCATTCGGGTGGGTGCGCGAGGCATAGCTCTCTATTGGGGAAAAAACTGAGCGGGCCGCGCGCCATTCTCGCAGACTGAGGCGTACCGCGCGGCGCAGGCGCCTCGCCCGTTTCCCAGCGCTGATGAGTAGCGGAGCGTGATCCAGGTTCTCAATTCGATGGGTCCCGCTATTCAATGCGCGATGTTCGTTCCCCGCATCGTTCATTACAAATGATTCTCAGCAGCTCTTCGGATCTATGAGGGATCATGCCTTCAGGTTCCATTCAAGTCTAAAACTGAGCTGCCAGGGGCGTAACGCGCGGCAAGAAGACGGCCTACGACAATTCAAATATGAATTTATCGACACCGGAAGTCGATCCGCGATAGCCACGGATCGTTAGGGCAAACAAGTGCTTCCGGCAGCGCATCAGATCACCGGTAGTTATTAAGCAGGATAATGTCTCCTGCAAACGGAGAGGGCAGAGCCACGCTCCTGCGTTTGTAACTATTCAACTTGAGCGACCGATTGGCACCGGTCTTTAGCCAAATTTTCTTACCGGAAGAATGGCGACAGGACGACGCCGAAGCTCGACCGAACCAAGCGCGTATAAGGCTTCGTATTCACTCGCCGCGTGAAATCATACGGGGCCCGGCTGGCGATGCGAAGACCTCTACTGGCGCCCTTGCTCAGATTGTCCGCGAAGTCCGTAATGCCTCCGTCCCTTTTCTTGCGGGCAGACTTGTTTTGGGCTTTTCTATACCTGACTACACCGCGTGACAAGGCGCGGCTCAATCGCTCGGACGAGTCGGTGATGCCGTGGGCCACCCTTTGCAAATCTTTAAGGCCCGCCGTGTATTTTTTCTTCTTCTTTTTCTTGCTTTTGACCTTATACACCACGACTCGGGGATAGGCTGAAACGACCTTAGCTTTCGTTAGTCGGGGCGCGTCGGCAGAAATGGTTGCGTACGCAGCGGCCGCCTGCGCGTTGCCAGCGGAAGTGTCCGGACCGCTTTCAGTTTTTTTGGTTGGCATTTGCGTCCTCCCTTCTAGTGATGGTAGCAACAAAGTATCAGTTAGCGACCGAGAAAAGGAAAGGGTAGAGGTAAGGCCACGCTTCCTCCTTTTCTTTTCCTCTTTTTCCGGTAGATGAGAATGATCGGGATAAATTCCTTGCCTTCCGCTTCAGCTCCGAGATTCATTCGCGCCTCGTTAATCACGCCGGCAACCTCGTTCATCAGTCTCCCTCTGCCGCGCTTGAGATCCTTGATTCGTTTGCGCTTTTCCTTGCCCAGATCGATGATGATGGGCGCTATCTCAGCGTTGTAGCTTGGCGTTGTAAGAACCGTATCCTGGGAAGGTGTGATTGTTGTGGACATACTCTTCAATCCTTTCCATTTGCTTTCGCGTCACGGACGCATCGCATCTTCAATCCTTAAGGAAAATAGGTAAGTCCTTAGGATCGGAAATGCGTCTCCCCGGCTCTCCAGGGTTTGCGTCGACCGTCTTGCTACTCCCTAAACGCGATTGAGATTTATTCCAGGGAGGAGCGAAAATACCATGGATATGCATCTAGCAGGTACCATGAAACCGTTCATCCTGTCAATGTTGTTGCTACTACCGGTAACCGCAATCCTCGTCAAAAAAAAGTCGGGTTTGCCGGGGCGCGTTAGCTCGCGATGAATCCAAAAAAAAGAACTTCGTTCCAACGGTGGATAAACTGAGTTTTTCCGGCCGGCCCATTCACCGGTTTTTTGAAAGCGAATCAAATAGCAGCACTCTGATCGCGCCTGAATCTAGAAATCAATCTCGAATTTTCCCCGCACTGACGTGCCCAGGCTGTTGAAAAACTGGCCGAACTGCGAGCTGCTAAGATTGCTCTGCACGTCGCGGGGATTGAAGTGATCCGTAATGTTGAAAATGATCGCACCGGCGCGTGCCGGCTTGTCCAGGAAAGGGATTGTGAAGCTTTTTAGGACCGTGACATCCAGCGAAAGAAAAGCTGGAAAACGTTCGCTGTTGCGAACGCCCACAAAATCCAGCCGATCGTTCACCACCGAGTATGGGAACCCTGAACGAATTTCCAGCGCCGGCATGACCGTTAAGCCGTAAGGGGCTTTTATCTCGCCATAAGCCATGAAGCGGTGCGGTGCGTCAAAAGGCAGCGTGGCGTATTGATCCGGTCGCACGACAAATGCCGGAAAATCACCAAGGAAATTGTCTGCCGTGTTCAGGTTGCCCTGCGCTTTTGACCACGTATAAGAAATGGTCCAATTGTGAAAACGCTGGTCATCATAAAGAGCGAGCGCCTGGAACTCGTTGTATCGCGAAACACCTCGACTCTTGAGGATTAGAAATCCCCCGCCAGCGTCCGAGAGTTCCGGAGTAATTATCGGTTCGTTCTTCGTGAAACGATGGACATAGCCGGTCCGCAGCGTCAAATGTTTCCCGAGCCGCTGATCAATCTGCAGACTCAAGCGCAGAGCGCGCGCATCCCGAAATGGATTCCTGATGACGTTAAAAAACTCGCGCGGCCCGTCGAGGATCGTTTGGCCGTCGCGGTCGTAAGTGGTAACGACGCGGGTCGGGTAGTTGGTCTGGGAACTGAGTCCCAACCCGCCGTTGCCAACCTGGTCGTCGTCACGATTTGGATTTTCCGGTTCGAAGTATCGCGTCGACAGCGCACTGCGAGCATAAAAGAGACCGATGCCGGCGCGAATGATCGTACGATCGTTTGTGAAGGGACGATAAAGCACCGAGGCCCGCGGCGAGAACTCGTTTTTATGCGAAATGGAGTTGCGGTCAAAACGGACGCCGCCATCCAATGTCAGGGTCGGATTGATCTCCCAACGATCCTGGATAAAGCCGCCCAACTCAATCAGCGACCGATCGATATCGGTGGGCGAAATAAAGTCAATTCGCTGGCTCAGACTGAGATCGGGACGGCGAATCTCAATCGGCCGGAAATAGAATTGCCCGGTCAGGTTTGTATAGTCTAATTCGCCTCCCAACTTAAACGAATGCCGACCAAATAATTGGAACGTGCGAGCAAAGTATTGTTCCTGCCATTGCCAACGCTTTGCTGAACGGCGCGTATCGGCGAAATAGCTCCCCCGGTTTTCGTCTGGAATAAGAACCAGCGGCCGCAAGCCCTGACCAAAGACATCGAAACCGAAAGTCTTGTATGCCAAGAGCGAACTGAGGAACGATTTATCCTGGAATATGGCCTGTTCGTTAACTGAAAACAAAGTTCCGCGTTGCTTTGTGTTCGGGGTTGTTTCCTGAGGATTAAAAGTATTCAGCCCGACGTACCGCTTTTTTTCAGGAAACAATGCGCCCACGAGCTTCAGCCGGTTGTTGGCGTTTACACTCAAATCAAGTTGCGTGAAGGAATTGAAGGCCTCGGAGGTCGAGTTGTCGTTTGGCTCGGGGAGGCTCGGTACGTAAATCCGGGAAAAGCGATACTCGAACGATTGAAGAAAGTTCAGGCGCTTCCGAATCAACGGTCCTTCAAATGTCACTCGCGGCCGGAATGAATCGATCTTGCCACCGATGATGTTGTGAAAGGTCGGGAACACGCGCGCGGCACCAAACTTAAATTTGTCGCCGCCGGTTTTGGTTTCTAAAATACTGGCACCGCCGGTTGCTTTACCGAACTCAGCCGAATAAGGGTTGTCCTCAACCCGAACGCTGCCGGCCGCCTCCAGCGGAATAGCGAAAGCCAAATTGCCGGTAACAGGATCAGTAACATCCGCGCCATTGACCGTGTAAGCGTTCTCACCCGCGCGGGTTCCCTTGATGTGATCGTCGCCGTTTGAATCTCTAACGACGCTCGGCGTGAGCGGCGCCGCACCCCGATAGTTGTCGGCCCGCAAGGGAAGCTGTTCCAATTTCGCGGCGCGAATTGTGTTGGAGGTAGTACTCTCTCCGGCGCTGAGTAGTCCCTCTTCCCCGCGGATCGTGACTGACTCAGAAACGGTGGGGGCCAGAATAATTTCTACAATGAGGTTCGCCCCGGTGTTGAGTTTAATCTCGCGGGTAACACCTGGCAGTCCCTTAGCTTCCGCGGTCAGAGAGTAGGTCCCGGCGGGCAGTTCGAGAAATGCGAAATTGCCGATTTCGTCTGAAACCGTTTTGAAGGTAGCGGTTGGGACATCGCGGTTGACCAGAGTTAGGCTCGCGCCCGGAAGCAGCTCGGGGCGGGCGGCGCCATTTCCCGCAGTGGCACTGACGGTGCCCTTGATGCTGCCCGTTAAACCTTGAGCGTGCGCAGCGCAAGCTACGGCCTGCAGGCCAAGGAGAATAAGTGTCAGGTTCCTTATCGCCTTTATGCAACCTGGTCGTAACTGACTGCCGGAGAAGAACGGATTAGCCATTCCGACTCAATGACTGCGACTTAAGACAGCGGGGAACTAAACTAATCCCGATAAGAATGCAATTGTCTCAACGGTTACTGGAATTCCGGTAGTGGGGAACTACTAAGGGAAGCGTCAAGTCCTGAAAAGCCAGGAACCTGTCCAGGAATCGATCCATTTAGGAAGTAGCAGCGTACCGCAGGTCCTGACAGCATTCAAGAAGGGCCGTGGTGCCGTTTGGCGAAGTGGCACGGGCGTCCCGCCCGTGAATGACGCGCAAGATGCGCGTGCCACAAGATCCGCTAATGCTCGATTAGAGTTCTCACCCTCGCCCAGGATGCCACTAACTTCTCCATCTTTTCAGGTGCATCGCCGATTTGGCCAAGTTCTCCCTGCGTCTCCAATTGTTGGCAGAGTTGGGACATTTCTTTCGCACCGATATTCGCGGCCCCGCTCTTGAGTCCATGCGCAGCTTCTTCAAGCGCCCGAAAATCTTCCTGCTTAATGGCCTGGTCGATTTTTGCTATGCGCGCAGTAGCATCAGGAATGAACATTTCGACAATCTTCGTGACCATCTCTTTGCCGTAATCTTCTTCAAGCTGCTTGAGACCTTTGGCAACATCGTCCGCGGTGTCTGACAGTGCGCCGCCTGATTTGGCGACTTCCTTCGGCGCGGACGGAAGCCATTTCGCAATCTTTTCGGACAACTCCTCTTTGCGAAAGGGCTTTAGGAGAAAATCATCCATTCCTGCTTGCAGACATTTGTCTCTTTCGCCGGAGCCGCCGCTCGCAGTCACCGCGATGATCGGGATCTGAGCCTTGTCATCGGAGCGACTACGAATGCGCGCGGTGGTTTCGAACCCATCCATTTGCGGCATGTGGCAATCCATCAACACCAGCGCGTAATCGCTGAGCTCCAACATGGCGAGGGCGTCGATGCCGTCTTTCGCGATGTCAGCACGGTAACCCATTTTCTCAAGCTGATAACGGGCCACCTGCTGATTGATAGGATTGTCCTCCACCACCAGCAGCGTCGCTTGCGGCTTGAGTGAAATCGCGCCGTCATCTTCAGGAACATCCGAGCCAGCTTCGTCACCGACTACCGCATCCAACGATGCGCGCCCGCCCAAAGCTACGTTGGTCGTCACGGTCACTAAGCAATCGTAGAGTTCGGATCGCCTGACTGGTTTCATTAGCGACGCCCGGAACCCGGCGTCTTTCAGTTCGTTTTCGGCGACACGTTGGCCAAAAGTGCAGACAAGGATGAGCAGGACGTTCGGAATCGCTTCGTCGTCGTTGATGGCGCGCGCCAACTCCAGTCCGTGACGATCGTCGATGAGGCCGTCGATCAGTGCGACATCGAACGGCCGACTGTGCATCGCTGCAGAACGAAACGCGTTCAATGCTGTCTCGAAGCTTTCGGCCTCAACGGCAAACACGTGCCAGGAGGTTAGCTGCTTCCTGATCACTTCCCGATTTGTAGCCTGATCGTCGACCACCAAAGCGCGCAGTCCCTGGAGATCGGTAAAGGTCTGCGACGCTGAGACTTCTGATTCGTTCGTCAGTAGAACCGGGAGCCTAAACCAGAACGTCGAGCCCTCGCCTTCGCGGCTATCGAATCCGATCTCGCCGCCCAACGCTTCCACCAATTGCCTCGAAATCGCCAATCCGAGACCCGTCCCGCCGAACCTGCGCTCAGTTGAACCATCAGCCTGGGTGAAGGCGTTGAAGAGTTTTGATTGCGCCTCGGCAGCAATACCGATGCCCGTATCTCTGACTTCAAAACTCAGCATGGCATCCGCCGCCCGCCGCTCGATAACCTTCACGCTGAGGGCGACTTCACCTTGCTGCGTGAACTTAACTGCGTTGCCTACCAGGTTGATGAGAATTTGTCGCAGGCGTGCAGAGTCACTATGAACATATACCGGCACGTCTGCGTCGATGCTCGAAGTAAGTTCAAGGCTCCTGGACTCGGCCGGTTTGGTAAAGAGGCTCACCACTCCTTCGACCAGCGGCACCAGCTCGAACTCCGCCAGCTCAATGCTAAGCTTTCCCGCTTCAATTTTTGAAAAGTCGAGCAGGTCGTTGATAATCGCCAGCAACGAATTAGCGCTCTCGCGAATGCCCTCGACAAAGTGGTGCTGGTCTTTGTCAAGCTGGGTATCAGTTAGCAGACTTGTCATTCCGATGATGCCATTCATCGGCGTGCGAATCTCGTGACTCATGTTTCCCAGAAACTCTGATTTCAGGCGCGCGGACTCGAGCGCCGTGTCACGCGCCCGTTCGAGTTCCTCTTCGAGTTGGACGCCGCGCGTGATGTCGCGCGCCATTACCTGCATTCCCGTGACCTGACCCTCTCGCTTCATCAAGAGGACGTTCTGACCCAGCCAGATTTCCGAACCGTCCTTGCGGTTGACGGGAAAAGAGTAATAACTGTTCAGGATTTGTTTTTTGAGTTGTTCGGCGTAGAACTTCGCCACCCGCTCGCGCCACTCCGGAGCTACCAGGTCGAAAGCAGAGCGACCTATCAACTCGTCCGGCTGGTAACCAAGAATGGTCTCAACTGCCGGATTGAGGAAAGTGAAGACCCCCTCTGTACCGGTACGATAGATAATGTTGCCCGAGTGTTCGACGAAATACTTCCGCCGCTCTTCCGAGTCCATCAGGGCGTTCTCAGCAGCGTCACGTTGTCTGATCTCGCGACGGACCAGGTAAAAAAGAAAGCTGTAAACGAACAGGTTCAGAATGACCCCGCCCCCCAGGGCAATTAGCGCGAACCGGGCGCCACGCTGCTCGTGCGCAGAACGATCAGCCAGTAGTTGCATTTCTGCCTGGTCCATTTCGGCTGAAAGGTCGGCAATCTGATCGACAATCTTCTTACCCCTCGCCGTTTGAAACAATTCGGCAGCCGCCTCCGGACCTTTTTCACGCCGCAATCTGATCGATTCTTTGCTGAAAGCTAACTCCTGCTCAATCAGCGGCTGCACCGCCAGTACGCGGCGATCCCGTGCCGGGTCCTTGACCAGTTGTTCGAGAGTTTTGAGCTCTTGCGGGATAGCTTCCTCCGCCGCGTAATAGGGTTCGAGGTATATGGGATCGCCGCCAATTAGATAACCGCGGTGTCCTCTCTCAAGATCCTTCACCAGCGAAAACAACCTGTCGAAGTGCCGCTTGACCTCATGCGTGCGTTCGACTTCGGCAGCATCATTGAGCAGGCCCGTGATGTAGCGGATTTGGACTACGAGGATGAAAGCGAGTCCGAGGCCTGCCAGGACAAACCCGATCGCGACCTTACTTTGAAGAGTAGTTTTCATTACATTAATTATCTGCTTGCCAGGTTGCCGTGCGAGTCATCTCGCCCCACTTTGCCTTACGGCCCAGCATCCACTCGATGAGGCCCCTAATACGCCAGTAAGAGTTGAGTTGCCGGTAGCCGAGGTTCTCTGCAAGCACCGCCAGAAAAAGCCAAAGGATGTCACGCGTCTTCGGATAAATGTGAAAAGAGAGTTCCTCGAGTAGCAGCGATGAGGCCGAGCACAGCACTCCCAGCGAAACTGACAGCAGAAAGAAAATTAGCATGGAGGATAACGAGAGAAATCCCAGGAAATACGCGAACGGGACGAAGATATAACCTGCGACCTCCACCAAAGGCCCGAGCCACTCAAAGACTATAAAGAAGGGCAGCGCCAACCAGCCAACGAATCCACTGCCACGCTGAAAGAGAAGGCCACGATTGATCCTTATGCTATCGCCCAGGCCGTGTTGCCATCTGATGCGCTGGCTGCGCAGCGTCCGCAGATCTTCGGGCGCTTCAGTCCAACACACGGGATCCGGGACGAACGCGATTCGATAGGGCACTCCCTTTTTCGTCAGCACCCGATGCAGGCGCATCACCAGTTCCATGTCCTCTCCGATGGTGTCTGTCCGAAAGCCTCCCACGCTCACGACTTTCTCTTTGTAAAAGATGCCAAACGCGCCCGAGATGATCAGCAGCGCGTTCATCGGCGCCCAACCGAGGCGTCCAAAAAGAAAAGCACGCAAGTATTCCATGACCTGGAAGAGCGCGAGCGGGTTCCGCGGCAGGCCTGGCTGCTCGAGAAATCCACCACTCACCCGGCAGCCATTTGCGATGCGAATTGTGCCGCCACAGGCTACAGTCCGGGGGTCTTCAAGAAAGGGCTGGACAGCGTTGTGGAGGCTGTCGCGCTCAAGAATCGAGTCGGAATCAATTACGCAGAAAAGCGGGTACCGCGCCGCATTGACTCCAGTGTTGGTCGAGTCGGCCTTGCCTCCGTTCTCCTTATCGATCACACGCAGGTTCGGGTAGATCCTGGAGCGGTAGATTGCGCGTACCGGTTTTGTTGGCAAACGATCGCGATACGCTTCGGGAAAAAGAACCAACTTAAACTCGCGCTTGAGAACTTCCAGGGTCTCGTCTTTTGAACCGTCGTTGACGACCACGAGTTCAAATTCCGGATAGTTCAACTGGAGCAGTGAGCGTATTGAAGTGACGATGATGGCCTGCTCATTGTAGGCCGGAGCGATGATGCTAATCGGGGGCTCCAAACCTGAATAGACTTGTGGAAGTTCGCGCAGCGCACGCAATTCCATGTAACGCGGCACAGTAAAAAGCGAGATCACATTAAGTCCGAGGTAGACCGCGTTCAGACCGATAAAATAGAGCATGAACACGAACTCTATCGCTGTGGTGATGTGTGAGACGGTCATTGTAGTTCGATCTCAGCCATAACCTGGGCGAGCATGTCGCGGGCAAACGGATCCCGTTGTTTCGCTTGAATCGACTTGAGTCTGGGACTACGCATCGAGGGCAAACGCGATAGTGCCTGGGCCGCGCGATAGCGAACCCACCATTCCTTATCGGAAAGCAGAGGAATCAACCGCCGCTCGTCCTCGGGCTCGCCCACGCGACCCAGGGCGGCAGCAGCCTGAACGCGGACTGGCCAGGCTTCATGCTTCAGGCAGGCACGTATGACTTCCAGGTCTTCGGCACTGTTAAGCAGCCGCAAACAGGCAGCCATGACCTCCGGATCCCGCGATGAGTCGGCGATGGTTCGCGCGGCTGTCAGCGCCGAATTGTTGTGAGTTAATTCAAGATATCGCACCAGGCGCGCGGCCTGATTGATTGGATCTGGTTGATCTGCTCTCTTAGTCGCGTCTGCGCGAGAAAATGCAATTGCGGCCGCGGCAATCGGGTCCGAGATAATATCGGCGCCGGCTGCTTGAAATACTCTGGCGACCCGAGCCGTGGTCCAGTCAGGGCGGCCCGTCAGAAGCGGGATCAGCTGCGGAATCGCTTTCGCAGGATCAATAAGTACCAGAGCCCGGGCCGCCGCGATCGACGAGACTGCATCCTCAATCTGCGTGATTCGCGACAATTCATCCCAGGCGTCGCGCTCGCGCAGCTGGCCCAGCGTGATTATGGCCAAAAGGCGTTTACGCAGATTGCGGCGCCGCAGCATCTTCAAGACGGTCCGATCAATATTCAAGGCATAGGCAATTTGATTGAGGCGATCTTTCGATTCATCGAGCAGTGATTCGTGTAGATGATTCCAGAGCAGAAGGAAGCTCAACAGGTCACGTCGCGACAGTGGTGGTACGTCCGACGAGGCGACCTCAACAGCATTCATGAGGATCGGCTGCCAAACGCTGAAAAACCTGCGGTGCCGTCGTTCTCGCAGCAATAGCCTGGCTCGCAGCATCAACACGAGGAGCGAAAGCAGCAAGGCAAGAAAGAGCGCGGCGATACCGATCCACTCCGCAACTCCCAAAAGGCCTGCCTCAAAATCTGAGTAGGAGCCCAATTTGTCCGCCGCTCCTCGTATAGAGGTCGCCCTGTCGATGCCAGACGGCAACGTAGGACAGTCCCCATTGCTTAGTCATCCAATGTTGGCCGGTGAAACTGAAGTCGAGCACGTTGGTTCTTATCAGACCGCCAGGTACGCTTTCAATCTCTTGACCAAACGCGAATCCCGCGCCCAGGCGGTTCCGTTCACCGTAGTAGTAATTTCCCTGAAACGCGTGACTGAGCGCCGTGCCCTTTCCATTTAAATGTGCGACATACAAACTGTACGCTCCGCGGTATGCCTTGAAATATTTTTCTGCGCCAAAGATGCCCATGTTCACAGTGTCTGATTGATACCGGCTGTTCCGGAGCGCTGCGCGACCGATCCAACCTTTGCTGAACACCCGCTCGACCTGGCCAAAGAATGAAGTGATTGGCAGGATTTGATGATTCGGGCTGGTCGCGGCTTCGAAGGTCGCAATCCAGCGCTTCGACTCGGTAAGCGGCTGCACGAAGCCAATCATGAAATTCGGATCGGTGGTTTTGAATCGCTTCACCGCCGAAGCCGTGCCGTAAAGCACCTGGCCCGTGCTGAACTTGTGATTGACCGAGAAGTAATACGTTTGCCAATCGGGATTGTCGTTGTTCACGAACTCGTACGCCGCTCCCAGTTCGACCACCGTCTCCGGATCGATCTTTTTCGCCGGCTCAGTCTTAGCGCTTCTGTCTTCGGGATCAGGAGTAGCGCCAGGCCGCGGCTCGCCCGGTTGCGTCTGAGCGCTTGCGCAGATCGCCGTTGCCATCAAACACGCACACACAAATAAAAGGCGGGGAACTGTCACTTGATCATCACGATAATTTCGTCACGCGACGAATGCGAGCCAGCAACTCTTCCGGACGAAACGGTTTTATCAGGTAATCGTTGGCGCCGTGGTCGAGGGCGCGCACAATATTTTGCTCCTGTGACTTGGCAGTCAGCATGATGATCGGCACGTGCTTCCACGTGTCGTGTTCGCGAATTATCTTGATGATTTCGAAGCCATCCAAATAAGGCAGCATCACATCAAGCAGCACCAGCGCCGGCGGCGACGGTAAAGTGTCGACAAGATCTGTCGCTTGCCGGCCATCCAGAGCAATTCGCACATCAAAGCCGCGCCGCGAGAGCAGGTGTTCGAGCAGCGTGACTATGATCTGGTCATCTTCGACGACCACCGCAATGGGTTCTGTCTGACTCTGAAGTGTTTCCAAAGCTTGATCTTCAATAGACATGAGCCTCTATTCCACTGCTTCAGCATATTTTAAACGCTTTTAGCCTGTATAGTCTTAGGAGGTTTGCAATGGCAACGGTACTGTCAAAATTGACAGGTGTGGTAATTCACCGTTCAGGGGACGCACGATTTGCGAAGGGGTCTGAGGCCTGGGAAATACACCCGCGGATCTGAGGCAATTACAGATTCGCAAAGGATGGCTGAATCAATCAATTAATCGCTGAGCTGTTTGCCTTGTGGCTCAGATCACGGCGCCTTTTGATTACCGCAGGTAAAACTTTCCGGATAGGCCGCGACGTAGTTCCTTAACTGCGCGGAAACGTCTTTCAAGAAATCTGTCCCGCTGAACGAGCGTTCTATCAAATCGCGGTTTGCCTTGCGGGTGTAGTTAGTGAATTTTGCGGTCATGTCGCCGTCATCTTTGGCGTTCATATCGAACATCTTCACCGCGGTGCCGCACGAGTAGTCGAAGGCTTTCATGTCGATCGATTTGATTTCCGGACTCTGCAAGGTGCGAAAGTAGATCTTGCCGCGCTTCTGGTCATAGACAATGCTCCATTGCGTCCAGTTCTTTTGGGCGACCTCGCTCAAGACTTCAAATGCATAGGCTACCGCTTGCTGCTCGCTTAGAGCCTGCTTTTCAAATTCCTCCGTCTTACGCGCGGCGCGGGTGAACAGGTCAAGCGAAGTGCCGGATTTCGCTTTCTCCGGATCAGTCTGTTTCGCATAACTCAAAGATTCTTCGTATGTGTTGTTGGTCAGAGTCGGCACCGCAAGCTGGTCGCCCGTATGCACAACCATTTTGCCTTTCAGGAATTCCACCGAGGCCGTGTTCCCGGCCTTATCGCTGACCAGGTAATGAACCTTCACGAAATCGATGATGCGGACGCCGGCAGCATTCTTGAGAGCTTCCGTAGTGGTCGCCGAGGTGTCGAGCAAATACTGAATCCATTCCTGCGTGCCCAGGGTCGGACGCGAATCGTCTTTCGGGTATTCCGTCTCTTCGAGCCACATTTCTTCGACCACCAACCCCATCTCATTCATTCCGCCATTCGGATTTTCCCGCCCGAACTGATTGAAGGTGATGCTGCCGTATCTGGAAACCCATTTCGCGGAATTGGGCGAGTCACCGATACTCGCGGTTTTCGCTACGCCGCGTTTGTTGGCGAAGATCAGTGCGTCGCCGATGTTGAAATCATAGTTTCTGCCGAACAGAGCTTCGCCGTTGTGCTTCAGGCAGAAAGTCGTGCAAGCGAAGGATTGGTTTACCAGAGAGAAAACAACAAGTAGGCATGAAACGATGTACAGATAAGCTCTATTCATTATGAAAACCTCCCGGCGTTACTCGCAATTCTGTCCAATGAAGCTAACGCACTCCGCCTTGGAACAGTTAGCGGTTATCTGCCGGAAGATTGAACTATGCGTTGAGCCGCCTGATCTGCGCGTTAGATCGTGGCCAGCGACTTGGCTATCTGAGTTAGAATGCGGGTCGTGCTAAATCGCAAGGAACTACATGCAGCCTCGTTCTGGCAGTTTCAGATAATCGGATGGGGTGGCTTCTATCTCCTGGTCTTGGTGGCCTCACTCCCTTACGTGAAACAAGCGGGAGTGTTGCGAGACGATACCTTGTTCGTTGCGTTGATGTTTTTCGCTAGTTGCCTGCTGCGTCCCGTTTGCCGATCGCTCCTGCGACGCTCGCTCGGGTGGTTTGCCTTAGAAGCTCGCGCATTCGCATGGTCACTGCTGGTGGGAATAAGCGGAGCTTTTGTTCTCGAGTTGGTTAGCTCAGGCTTTCAGAAAATAGATTGGGCAGACTGGCTGGGTACTTCCGTGCAGTATTCGGTCGTTCTTCTGCTGTGGTGCAGTCTGTATTTCAGCATCAAGCAGTGGGGACAATCGGCGATGGAAAGAGAACGGATGCTGCGCGCCGAAGCTGAGGCACGCGAAGCCAGGCTCAGCGCATTGCGCTATCAGTTGAATCCACACTTTTTGTTTAATTCTCTGAATGCCGTCTCCACGCTTGTTTTGGAGGGGAATGTCCCAGCCGCAACACTGATGCTGGCGCAGATAGGTGAACTGCTACGCACGACCCTGGATAGTGAGGCCCTCCCGGAGGTGCCGCTCTCGCTGGAGATTGCTTCAGCCCAGCGGTATCTTGCGATCGAACAGACAAGGCTCGGGGATCGTTTGCGGATTGATTTATCAATCTCTGCCGAAACTTTCGATGCCCTCGTTCCGAACATGTTGCTGCAGCCGCTCGTGGAGAATGCGGTGCGACACGGCATTGCGACCCTCGTGGAGGGTGGAGTAATTGCGATTCACAGCAAACTTAACAACACTCAACTGCAGATCGTGGTCAAGAATTCGGGGAACCGTGGCATTGGCTTCGCTGCGCCGCAGAACAAACCTGGAAGCGGAATCGGCCTGACAAATACCGCGGAGCGTCTGAAAGCGCTTTATGGCACTGACCACAGGTTTGATCTGGGATGGCCTGAGTCGGGGGGGTGCGAGGTAACTGTGGAATTACCTTTCAGGAATTGCGAAAGAGGACTGACGTGCGCGCGTTGATTGTCGACGATGAGCCCCTGGCTCGCCGAGGCGTTTCGTTGAGGCTACGTAGGTTTAAGGATGTCGAGATAGTAGGAGAGTGTAATGCCGGGTTGTCCGCGGTCGCGAAGATCCTTGAGCTTTCACCTGATGTTGTTTTCCTCGATGTTCAGATGCCTGGCATGGACGGTTTTGAGGTGCTGCGCGCCTTACCGAAAGACAAAATTCCGAGCATCGTTTTCATCACGGCTCATGACCAGCACGCACTGCGCGCATTCGAGGCCCACGCCGTAGATTATCTGCTTAAGCCAGTTGATGACGTGCGCTTCGCCGCAGCCGTGGATCGCGTTCGCAAACTCCTGAATTCAGCTTCGAAGGAGTTGGCCGCCGAGCGGATTCTGAAATTGCTTGGCCGGGATTCCGAACAATATACTTCGCGCTTCGCTATCCGAATTGGTCCTCGTCTCCAAATCGTATTAGTGGAGGATATCGAGTGGATTGGAGCTGCGGGAGACTACGCCGAACTCCACACTCGCAACTGCTCCCATTTATTGCGGGAGACTATGGCTTCGCTGGAACAAAAACTTGACCCGAAGAGTTTTCTGCGCATTCATCGTTCCCGAATCGTAAGGACGAACCGCATTCAGTCGCTTCGATCTATCGAGAACCACGAGTACATTCTGAAACTGTCCGACGGATCAGAACACCGTTCCAGCCGAACCTACGCAGACCGACTCGAAGCTTGGCTGGCGTCGGGAAGAGGTTGACATCTGTCGTTAACATTCAGGCCAGGAATAAACCAAATGAGTGATATTGATCAGACCAGGGCGGGTCGTTCGGAATTGCTGGGGCGGACGAATGAGCTCGCCAACGACTTTCTCGATGGAGTCGTCGATCGTCCCGTGGCCCGGCCCGTTGAGTTCGATCAGCTGCTGGCAGAAATGCGAGCACAGGGACTGCCAGTCGACGGCGACGATCCGAAGCAAATAATCGAACAGCTTGCGAGTCTTGCCGGCCGCGCAGTCGTGGCCACCGCGGGACCGCGATATTTTGGTTTTGTCGTGGGCGGTTCATTGCCGGTCACGGTGGCGGCTGATTGGTTGACGTCAGTCTGGGATCAGAATGCCGCCTTCTATGCACACTCGCCGCTCGCCGCGGCGGCGGAGCAAATTTCAGCTGAGTGGTTGATTGAACTTTTTGGACTGGCGAAGGGTACCAGTGTCGGCTTCGTTAGCGGCGGCACGATGGCCAACTTTACAGGGCTGGCAGCAGGTCGCCACGCTTTGCTCGCAAAGCTCGGTTGGGATGTTGAGCGGCAAGGTCTGTTTGGCGCGCCGGCAATAACCGTGGTCACCAGCGATGAATCGCACGTTTCAATTTTTGCGTCGCTGCAAATGTTGGGTTTGGGAAGCGAACGAGTTGTCAGAGTTCCGGCTGACGATCAGGGCCGCATGATACCTGACCAACTTCGTCCGATTCTGGCCGGCATTGAAACGCCGGTCCTGGTTTGTGCGCAGGCCGGCAACGTCAACACCGGCTCTTTCGATCCGATTGTCGAGATCGCCGCTGGTGTGCGCGAGCACACGGGCTGGCTTCATGTCGACGGCGCATTCGGTCTTTGGGCAGCGACGTCTCCGGCTCAACGATCTCTGGCACAGGGAATTGAGTTGGCCGACTCGGTCTCGGTTGATTGTCATAAATGGCTCAACGTTCCGTACGATTCCGGCCTGGTATTCGTGCGCGATCCGGCTGCGCACCAGGCCGCGATGACTCTTAATGCGTCGTACTACGTGACCGCGCGCCGCGCTGAGCGTGATAACTGCAACTGGGTTCCGGAAGCTTCGCGCCGGGCACGTGGCTTTGCGGTCTATGCCGCATTGCGTTTTTTGGGTCGCAAAGGAATTGCCGAGCTCGTCGATCGTTGTTGTCAGCGTGCGCGTCAAATGGCCAGCCGGCTGGCACAAGCTCCGGGTGTCACGATCCTGAATGAGGTGGTGCTCAATCAAGTGCTGGTCCGATTTTCAGATCCTTCGCACAAGGACGACGATGAGTTCACCGCAAAGGTGATTAGCCAGGTTCAGGAAGACGGCGCCTGCTGGCTGGGAGGCACCACGTGGCATGGCCTGCAGGCGATGCGTATATCGATTTCAAACTGGTCAACGACGGAAAAAGATATCGACCTGTCGGCTGAAGCAATTCTCAGATGCGCCGGGCAGAAATAAGAGGAAGCGAGCGGTACCAACGTAGCGAGCTGAAACCAGCTGCGGAGCAGCGAACAGAGTTAAGCCCAAGGTGAGGCTTTGCGAGGGCATTTATATAGTTGACTCAGCTCAGCGCAACCCGAGAAGGGTTGCCAGAAAGTAGCCGGTGGTCGGAGTCCGCGGAAACCACCGGAAAAGTCATTAGTCATGACCGCACCCCGAAGGGGTGCCAGACGTCAGGTCAACGTAAAAGATCTTTACAGCGAAGGATCTGACACCCTTCCGGGGTGCGACCCAATTAATATCGCATTCCGGTGGTCTTCGAGGACTCCGACCACCGGCTACTTTCTTTGCAACCCTTCGGGTTGCTGAGGTGAGTGAACTATATAGTTACCTTTGCAAGCCTTGGGTTATCGT
>Ga0070694_100000557_pt1 | contig 20556 bp, 20 predicted proteins | sample KBSK1251metaG_FD_65470 | JGI IMG/M metagenome (GOLD analysis project Ga0070694, IMG submission 65470) | Corn, switchgrass and miscanthus rhizosphere microbial communities from Kellogg Biological Station, Michigan, USA - KBS K1-25-1 metaG | ecosystem: Host-associated > Plants > Roots >... | reverse complement strand
CTTGCTCTTGAAATAGTGATCGACAGCGGAGAAAGAGTCGAGTTGGTGGATGCCGCATAGACTATCTCGAAGGTCCTGAATGCAAAAAAGCCGGCATCGCCGGCATTATTTCTTTTTCTATGTTGCATTGACTACTCCCACGGCTAAAGCGCGTGGGCTTTCTCGGCGAAACTTAATCAGTGATGATAAAGTGATATCTTTGCCCTTACGCTATCTTCAAGAGGACTCTTGCCCTCTTTAGTGGTGACTACAGTTTCGTGAACTTTGGTTTGCTCAGATCCTTTCCTTACTAAGAACTTGTGGGTTATCATGCTCAAGTTTCTAGAGATTGAAATTAGGCCCAAGTTATTGTCAGAAATGAGTAGAGGAGGCACGAAGGAACCAGAGGCGTTGACGATACTCCTTGCTTCGACCCAATCAGGATTGTGTCGATCAATCAAACTTCTGAGCCGACTTATCCTTCCTGTGCGAACAATTCGCTTTAATGGAAAGAGTTGTCTGATGCGACCTAGGATTTCGCTAACGAATGCAATCTTGACTAGGCTGGTTGTTTTGAGGGCGCTGCTAGTTAACTGCGTAATGCTCATAATATCATCGTAACCGTACCCTTCCTCAAGTGGTGCGAACGATGCCTTCATCGTGAAACCGAAATGGACGTCGCCGGACAGAAAGATACAGTGTTTTGGTTTAAGTGTCTGCAAAAGAAATGTAAGAAAGCGCGCTCGACCAGTTGCATTTGCATACCAACTCTCCAAGTCCAGAGCATATATGCTGATTGTTAGTGCAAGTATTTTCTGGAGCCATTCTATGATATAGAAGCCAAAGACCGGAGTTGGAATGACGAGGATGACCGGATCACCTTTCTTGAAGTGGGCGTCCTCAAATGTTCTGGAGATCGATAGCAGTCCTTCTTCTCCGATGAGCTGCGGTGCCCCCTTGAATGTGTCATACTGGCGCTGGGTCCTGCAATCTAGAACAACGGTCAATGGATTGGTCGGTGCGCTGAATGTCCAGCCGTGGAAATTCCAAATGAAATCCTCAAAAGTTGCTATTTCATTCTCTTGCAATTTACCTCGCTTCCCGAAAAACTCCACAATCCTGCCTATGAAATGGTCATTGAACAACGACGGATCATTCCCCCAACCTTGAAATGCCCAGTAAGCGACGAGACCGTTGGTTATGATCTGCTTTCCACACTTGCTATCTGCTACATTATCGTGCCATTCCCTCGTAATATTCCAGTCATCGGTTATCTCGTGATCATCGAAAATCATGTACGTAGGCGTATTGGCTAGGACCCTCCGTATTGCTATCAAGTCCTTCATCGTTTCTTCTAACCAGGTGACCTGCCTCCTGTACTTTCTTCGTTTGCCCAATTCAAACTCCTGAGTATTCGCGAGCTCCTTCGGCCAGTTTTCCGCGTTCCACGCCAGCATGTACATTGCTGCAAATTCTCCAAAGCCGAGTAGGTGATTTCCGGCATGGCCTGCTGTGAATCTGGCGAATTCCTTAACCACCTTCTGACGTTCTCCCGGTCTGATTTCGGAGAGCTTTCGATTCGCGCCAGTAATGGACTCTTCCCATCCTAACAGTTTGATCCCAAGTTCGGTAATATGGCGTGCGAGGGGAAGCGCTACATCATCAGCGTATATTTGATCCCCTGTTAGAAAGAGTGCACTAGGTCTACTGCTCAAATCCCACGGCGATGAAGATACTAGTTCATCTGCCGCTACAAGACAGTCTTTGCCTTTGCCGTGAAGCTTCCTGCATGATCCATGCAGTATGTTGAATGAGGCATCCTTTCCTCTCAGGAAAAAAGTTGGCAGCAAACCCGGGTTATCCTCTTCACCGCCTAAAGGATCCTTGTATACGATCGCATTCTCGCCACTTGTAAGGCCAAGATCCGCAAGCCTCTTGCCGGGTCTATTGATCTCATCCATTTCGCTTATTTCAAGATCATACGCCAATAGAGTATCAGTCGGAAAGCCGACATTCACGACTGAATCTTGATTCTGCTCAATCGCGGCGGGACGTGCGATTACAAGAGCTATGTGGAGATGATCACCCAATCTGATGGACTTGGTGACGCCAAACCCAATCGCTATGGGTAGCGACCCGTTCTTTCGCGCCGTCTCAAGCTCAGAAAATCTATAGACTTCTGCCTTTATGCTTACAGGCAGATTGCACGCTACCCAGATGCACACCTGTTTTTCTTCGGCCCTTCTCAGAATTGGACCCAACAATATCCGCGGAAAGGTTAAGGGTAGTGTGCCGGTTAGCGTTGGCAATTAGTACCGCAAAGGGATCCCTTACATATTTGCATTTTCCGGGCTATTTCTATTTCGTGTGACCTGGGATTCGCATGTGGGTAGTCCAAACTTGTAATCACGATATCGGAGGATGTAGAATTTGTGGAGCTGCTAGTGAATTGTGATTTCGTTCCTGAACCGTCTTCAGAGTTTTCTGACTCGGGCGAAGTAGAATTGGTTTCATTCGCATGCTCGGAATCGGATCCTGCTGCTGTGGTTCGTTGCTTCCGATTCTGTAGATGTGCCATTAACTAGAGCTTGCTGTCCCGTCCCGTCTGATTCTTCAGGACTGTCGTTTTCATCAATGTCATCCAAAGGGGGAACAGCTATTGTACAGATTGCCATGTCGAGTGCCTTGTGATTATTCTCAGGGATCATGTCTTCAGTGGTTGAAGAAACATCAAAAGTCCATTGGGCAAATTGGCCTCTAACGGTGCCAGTCCACTACACTACGAAGTACTATGAGATTTTAGTGCCGAACACAGTATAGTGCCACGGTTTCTCTACTTGTCCAGTGGAATCAATGTAAATATGTCTGATTTCTGTATACTCGTGCAATGCATATACTGACAGATCCTTTCCAAATCCGCTCTGTTTGAACCCTCCATGGGGCATTTCAGATGCAAGGGGCAAGTGATCGTTGACCCAAACCTCGCCACATCTCAGGCGGTTTGCTACTGTCATCGCATTGTGAATGTCTTTGGTCCATACAGATGCTGCTAGCCCATATGCTATATCGTTGGCGCTTTGAATGGCGTCATCGGTGTCTTTGAAGGGCAAGATCGCAAGCACTGGCCCGAAAATCTCTTCTTGTACAATAGTCATATCCTGTTCTGCGTTTGAGAATATTGTAGGGTCAAAATAGAATCCTTTACTATGCAGAAGTCCTTTTGGCGGCCGTCCGCCTAAGAGCAATTTTGCACCCTCCTTCTTGCCGGTCTCAACGTATTTCTCAACCTTCGTCCTATGGCTTTCTGAAATCAGTGGTCCCATGTCCGTGGTTTCCTTTAATGGATTCCCAACTCGAATCTTCTTAGCTTTAGCAACCAGTGCATTGACAAATTTATCGTAAATGCGTTCATGAACATAGAACCTGGTTGCGGCGGTGCAATCCTGACCAGCATTTACAAAGCCACCTACTACAGCCCCTTGCGAAGCTGCATCAATGTCCGCGTCATCAAATACAACGAATGGCGCTTTGCCACCTAGCTCCAACGAAACCTTCTTCAGGTTATTAGACGCGAATTTCATAATTTCCCTTCCAGTATCTGTGCTACCGGTCATCGATACCATGTTGACTTTCTCGTTGCTAACTATTTCTTCGCCAATGCTGTTCCCTGGCCCTGTTACAATGTTTATTGTCCCTTTCGGTACGCCGGCTTGCTCCATGGCCCTTGCAAATTCGAGGAGAGTCAATGGGGTGATACTCGCAGGCTTTGCCACTATTGTATTGCCCATGGCCAAAGCCGGAATTATCTTCCAGGTTGAAATCATCCAGGGGTAGTTCCAAGGTATTATGCACGACACAACTCCAACAGGTTCCCTTCTGATGATGCTGGTCCCAGCGCCTGTAAACTCGCTGGAACTTATGCCCTCCAATGCTCTTGAAGCGCCAGCAAAGAACCTGATGTTGTCAATTCCAAACGGAAAATCGGAATCTCTGCTTAGCTTTATTGGCTTGCCCTGATTGATCGATTCCAATCTGGCAAGCTGACCAAGTCTTCTTTCTACAATGTCTGCAATCTTTAAGATTATCAATGACCGCTCACTTGGTGTTAACTTTGGCCATTTGCCCTTATCAAAAGCGTCTCTCGCGGAATCAATCGCACGCCTGGCATCTTCGACATTCCCATCTGGGACTTCTGCTACAATCTGCTCTGTCGCGGGATTTACAATATTCTTGGTCTTGCCACTAGTGCTATTGAGCCATTCGCCTTCGATATACATCTTGTACTTTTTCATTTCATGATCACATGACTCAGATCCATTTGAGAATTTCGCATAGTTTCCTAAGTTGACCAAGATTATTAACAGATCTCCTTTCGACCTCCAATTCATGACAAGAATTTTAAGGATCACCTCGTGGAATGAAAATATTTAAGGTACTTTCATTAGATAAGACAAAGCAGTGAGAACTGGTTTGGACAACATCGAAGAGGTTCACACTGCACCAGCTGTTATATACAAGATCCATCCGGCCATAGGAATTGCGCGTGTGGGCAATGCTGATTCTGATCAATTTTTTATAGGTCCAGAAATTCCGGGTTTATATGCAACAGGAGAACAACCCGGTACACAAGTCCCACCGTTCAAAGATCGCGAAGGAAGGATAAAGCCACAAGCTGCTCGCTTTCGGGTATGGGAGTACAGGCTCATCAATGGAAAGTATAATCCTACACGCGAAGTTACGCTGGATGATTCTAATGTTGTAGATATCAGATGGACTGTCCACTTGGCCAATGTCAAAGCTTCTTTCAATCAATTTGAAGGCGGGGCCGGTGAATCTCGAGATCCAAAGCCTAAGCGGAACACTGGAATACCAAAAGGGAAGCTTGACATTGACCCAGGACCTAGGTCGATATCTGGCAAAAGCTCCGGTGGAATTGAGTTTAGGAAAGGCTCAAGCGGAAATCCTGAAGGAGAAACCTGGCCAGAACCGCCTCCGTCCCCCCTAATCGACTGGTTGGGGGAATTGAGAACTGACGACAAAGGTCGTTTGATTGTAATAGGTGGTAAGGGAATATCTGCCAATAATGCTCCTGGGGCTCCCATTACCGATTTCTACAACAACGATCATTGGTTCGATGATGTTTCTGACGGGCCGGTCAAAGCTCAAGTCACCTTCAAGGCTGCTGGCACGCAAGACGAGGTCACGCTTGAAGCAGAAGGAGGTTGGGTGATCGTTGCGCCACCAGACTTTGCTCCGCATCTCGGCAATCTCGTAACACTATACGACACGCTCTATGATATGGCGGCCCGTGAAATGGATATTCCCCCAGACAATACAATCTATGACACCGAACTCAAATCCTTGAAAGATATTAATAAAGAACTTAAAAATCGTGGACGTGCCTTGCTGCGGGAATATCGCCCGTCATTCAATGACGACATCTATCCTATTCTTAATGGCGCCGCTGAAGTTGGCTGGGTCTTTGAATCTGCCAGACATGCTCATAACAGGATGGGCGAAAATCCTGCATCATGGCCAAAGCTAGCTGATCCAAAAAATTCACGCTTGCGGGACCTCGTAATGAGTAGGGTTCGTCCCCCGCCAACGGTTAGGAGGCCTAGAAAAGACGAAAACATGCCTAAATTGCTTGGAGATGAGTACAAAGACAAGAAGCATCCACGCTATCGTTTATCGCTTACACATACTCAATATGCATTGCTCGAACAGTGGCATAAAGGAAGGTTCGACCAACCTTCCGGGAGCCTTCCCCGAGCTAATTCTGCCCGCCATCGGATTTCTCCCGCAGGGTTAGACAGAGCGGCACTCGAGAATTGCGTAGGCGGGGCGTTTCATCCTGGTTTTGAAGTTGGTTGGCAAATTCGCCACAAAGATCTCTATTCAGAACCATTTCGCATAAACCATAATGCTAGATCTACCTATAGAGGAGAGACTGAATTGATTAGGGCGGGTCATTTTACACGCCAAATGGCTATTCCTTGGCAGGTAGACTTTCGTGATTGTAAGGGGGAGAAATTTGATGATGAAATATTTGGGTGGTGGCCAGCACAACGCCCTGACCAGGTTTTTGAAAATGAATCCGACGTGGCAAACAACAAAATGGTACAATGGCACCGAGCGTCCGCTGGTTGGCCTGTTGGCGACAAGAAACATCCAGATGCTCCTTCGTATGAAGAAATGATAAGTCATTTCTTCAAATTCGGATTCGTAGTGAGTATGGCATCTAGTTTCGTCGAGACTGAGCGAGCTTCAAGTATTCCATGAACAGTTTTGATGTAGCAATAATCGGCGGGGGTCCCGCTGGATCTTCCCTTGCAATATCCCTAAGAGATCAAGGTGCGTCAGTTTTGATGGTAGAGCGCTCTGATTATCAGCAATGGCGAGCAGGCGAAACGTTAGATCCCAAAGTATGCATTCCGCTGTCAAAACTTCGTGTTATGAGTAGTCTTGTGGATACTCCTCATATCGCATCCCAGGCTAGACTTGCAGCGTGGGGTGACCCAAAGCTAATTGAGAACCATTCAATATCAAACCCATACGGAACTGGCTGGCATATAGATAGAGGCAAGTTTGATTCAGCACTCGCGGCGGCCGCGGCGGATCGTGGTGCAAGAGTTCTGCGGAGAACATGCTACATCTCCGCGTTTCGAGAGGATCTTTGGCGCATAACGCTTAGAAATGAATGTGATACTTTTGAGGTAAAAGCCAAACTATTGGTTGACGCCACTGGCAGGATTTCACAAGTGGCGAGGTCTCTAGGGTCGCGAGGAATCTTTTATGACCAGCTAATCGCTCTGGTGGGCATTCTTGCTCCAAATTCATTGGACGAGTCGGTTGAATCTGCTTTAACACTTGAAGCAGTAGAGGATGGTTGGTGGTACATGGTACCGCTGCCTACTGGGAGAATATTGTTAGCTTTCATGACGGATAAGGACATCTTTCTTGGCAGTCGTGCAAGTCCATCGGAATATTGGCTCACCCTAATCAAGAAAACTGAGCATCTATCCAGACTACTAGCGAGTTATCATTTAGCAGAGAATGTGCTGATAAGGAACGCTAGCACGTTCCGTTTGGATAAGATGGCTGGTGCGGGGTGGATCGCAGTCGGAGACGCAGCGTGTGCGTTTGATCCACTTGCTGGAAATGGGGTATTGAAAGCACTTGTGTCGGGGATTGATGCATCTTTGGCCTTCGTTCGACATTCTAATGATTCGAATGCATTTGACAATTATGACAACAGCGTAAGAGTGATGTTCAATAACTATCTAGTACATAGGACCGCATTTTATCAAAGAGAAAAGCGGTGGCGACAATCATCTTTTTGGCTCAGGCGCCACCAAAGTGTGACCAACTAGTTTAGAATGGATCTTTATTCAGGCTCCACATTGGTTGGGGGCCGCTCTTGTATGCGCTGGCAGCTATGGCTATTACTATGACTGCTGCTATTACCAAGTTTCAGCGTGAAAGCCCACGCGCTTTAGCTGTGGGAGTAGTCAAGCCAGCAACGATAATGTCTATCAAGATTCGGTTCATAATTACTCAACTACTAAGGTAAGGATAAACTCATTATCGGCACGCACTTTTCTATCGCTTCTACTAGTCTTACCGAGTCAAAGGGTTTTGCTAAAAATTGGTCTACCTTTGCAGATGGCAGGGTTTGCAGCCATTCTTCTTGATTAATCTGAAATGCTGTCATCAATATTGCTTTCATGTCTGGGCGTGACTCTTTCAACTCTCGAATAAGCTGAAGCCCATTCATTTCGGGCATGCGAAGGTCTGTTATTACCACACCACATTCTTTACATTCTTTGGCATGAGCTAATGCCTTTACAGGTTCAGTAAAGCCATGCACCTGATAGCCTTTGTTTTCCAGCATCTTCTTTGTTACAGCCAGAATATCGTGATTGTCGTCAACAACCACTACATGCCTCGCCAACAAAGTCATCTAACAATATAATATCGACCGTAATACAAAAGACTGTCACCCAAAAGGCTTTTTTTGGTTAAACAAAAAGCCTATTATTCAACGCTCTTCGGGTTTATCGCTCGCCCGGCCTGTCATGTCCATGTATGGTCTGCAAGTGAATATCGTGCCAGTATTGGCTAGGAGATTCATGCCCACAAATAGGACAGGTAATCTTCGGCTTCATTCCCCGGGATTACTCCTTGATAAGCGTGGTAAATAATAGGTTTTACTGGTTATAAAAAAATGGAAGTGCTTATCACTTGACTAGCGAGAAAACCCACGTGCTTTAGCTGTGGGAGTAGTCAAGCCTGTAAAGATCGTACGTCGGTCGTTGAAGCAGGAAGCCCACGCTTTCAAGCGTGGGTAGTTCACTGTTCCGAATATGTGTAGTTGCACACACTCCAAGGCACCCCATCATTTCTACGGTGCTCAAATCGCATCGATAATTGAATTTGGAATTGAACTTTTCTGCCCTACTATTGTCACGATCTCACTCCAAATTACATCCCTTACACTCTGCATGGCCTTTACTTCTTCCATCAAATCAAGTAGCTGGGAATTGTCTTTGATTATTACTTCAGCTCTAAGATCAATCGTGTGCTCGCCTATGCTTTTTCCAACATACACTACTTCTTCACGTTCCAACAATTTGCTTGCTATCGCGCTCGTGCTACCGCCTCCCGTATAGATCAACAAGTCTATACGCCTGTATCCCAGATCTTTCAGCTTCAAAGAGTATGCAAATTCAAGAAAATGCTTTTCCAAGTAATTGCGCCTCCTTTGTATAGTCGTTCGAGGAATGCCAAGTTTAGCTGCCAGAGCATGCGAAGAAATTCTCTTAGAGGGGGAGAGAAGAACCTTCAGTATTTTTTTGTCAAGTAGCGATAATTTTCTTTTTGCAGGCGTGAATTCAATCATCATTTATACAGTAGTTGTCCAGAGATTAAAGCAATGCGGTCTAAAAGTTCACTTTAGTGTGACGCAATGTCCATTCTGGATGATTCATTGGTCTAAAAGCCCTCTTTCAATAAGCAGCACGACTTGAGGATAAAAGCATAATCTTTCCAAAGTGAATTAGCCTGATTTTGTCTAGCAGCTAGGTATCAAACACTGCGCAAGTGTAGCAAATCCTAGGAACTTCAGGAAATCCTCCAGCTGGCATCCGGCTCTTACACCTGCAGCACCGATCAACCGCTTAATTCCAGAGCTCCTAAGTCTCTGTGGATTCTTTGCTAATCCGTGATGGTAGTGTTGTGCATCCGAGCTGTTATGGGTTGGCCGCGATTAGCACATTTGTTTGACGGCTCAACGGTGATTGCTTCTACAGCCTTTTCAACAGTTCCTGCTTCATCTGCTGGAATTCCGCATCAGATAGAACGCCTTGTTCCTTCAGTTTGGCCAGTTTTGCCAATTCGTCAGCTACTGATAATTGAGAGCCTCCGTTAGATGGCTGCTGGTATGCCTGGGCTTTCTTCGCCTTGTCCATGGCATCGCGGATATACTCGGACATTTTTTCAGCCTTCTCCTTGTCGATAGCGTCAATATCTCCCTGGTACCCAGAAGCCCGAATCTTGAGTGTTGATGATAACATTCCCCTTTCCAGCTCAAAGGCGGTTATCTTGTCATAAGGAATTGACTCCACTTTTTCGCGCATTCCAAGCGCTGATGGATTCCGAATAATCATCCGTTTGTCAGTCGCAAATATCGTATCAGGACTCATCTTGGACCCGCCTGGCTTGAAACGCGATTGTTTCGCAACCATGACAACCTTCTCTCCACTTTCAAGCCTGTGCGCTATCCTGTGAATTTCTTCTACGTCATCCTTGTTCGTTACATCAGTCGTGAAAGACTCCTGATCCTTCTTACCCATCCCAAATGGCATATTGAGAAATAGAAGATGCTTCTATAAAAGATAGCTCTGTTCTGAAAAAGGCAGGTGATCCAAGCAGCCTGATGAACTTATGTCGCTGATAGACTTCAGGCCCTATTTTCAGAATTCAATTCGGCAAGAGAATTGCGGTTCAAGAATAGGATTGAAGGGAAATGAAAAATAGCATGGCACCAGATGGAATTCACGAGTATTGGCAAGTTTGGATTTTTTTCTGCGGAAATGAAGAATGGCTAGGGCAGGAACATGCGCTCGATACGTCGAGGACATTTTTTGTGAATACTTCTAGTAGTAGCCTCTGTATGGCAACCTGAAACGACGCGAGTCGAAAAAAGCAAAAGTCGATTTGTCACCAAAAGTAATTACACACAATCTCCTTTGTCCTCGTCCGCTGTTGTCTCAATGACGCACTATTGATGTACTTTAACAAGTCTGTTATTGGGATTGTCGCCGGATGCATTCTGCTTACTGGCCTTGTAGTGCCATACGATGCCTTTGCAGCTACAAAGTTTGAAAATATTGCCAGTAATCATGATGATTGTTCAAAATGCCCTTCAGATAATCTTGATAAGAAAAGTGATCCAGACAGGAAAGGACATAAAGTTGTCAAAAAGGCGCCAGTAAAGAAGGAACCACCGAAAAAGACACTGCCAAAGAAAGATCCGCCGAAAAAAGTCATTCCAAAGGCTCCAGGAAAGAAAAGGTAGTGCTGTAAGTGCAGTCTAGATTTTATCAGCTATAAACATACCTAACTGGCTGACCATTAACGCTGAAGCACATGTGGTCGTGAAGGTCGTCAACATTGACCTTATCAGTATCACTTTCACGCAAGATTTTGCCGCAATATGGACAACTGGCGCGTATCGGCACGAAAAACTTACGAGATGATCTGTATTAAATTGAGACGTGTAGCTGTGCCAAGCTACGAACGGGTGGAAGAGTTATTCCGTCGCAAGTCGAAAAATGGGATTACCTAGTTTCAGCGTGAAAGCCCACGCGCTTTAGCCGCGGGAGTAGTCAACTTCGCTGATAGAAGCAGCGACCACAAAGGCTTTTACCTAAATGGAATAACCGCCAGCGGCGGTAAGGCAGCGTAAACCGCTGGCGGGAGTGAAGCGAGGGATGCTCGGGAGAGCTATTCGCTTCTGCTTGCTGTCAGCTTTTTCAGCTATGTAAAATGGATGGATTTCGCGCCATGTAATATGGCACTCTCATTTACCCTGCAGGTCATTCGGTTAGTCACGGCTATGAACAGCCTGCGCCTGCCGAGAATTGATATTCAGTCTGTCGGGGTGCGGTAGTATGCGCCTAGTGACTTGAATCCTTCGATTCGCAAATATTGGCATATAGCGTATTCATTCGATACAGGCAAAGCCCCTGGCTCTGATATTCGATGGGAAATATGTGAACAGAGTGAATCTAGAAGGAGATTATAGAAAATGAAACTATATTTTTACCCGTTCAGGCCGAGAGAAACACCGAAAACACACCGTTACCGTGAAATTTCCTTCCGAGTTCAGAAATCTCATGCAACAGGTGTTCCATCCTGTGCAGGTCACGGCGGACCATGAACGCTACGTGCTGGTCAAGATTCTGGATATTCCAATAGAATAGACGCCAGAGTTGGCCAGTATCGCAACGGCCAGGGCCAGGGTTGGCGACTGTGCCGACCTGGCAGCTGCGGCGCACCTGGCAGTTACGCATCCCATGCTTTTTGGCTCAAGGCTGGCCCCTTTCCAACATGGACTCATATCTTAATTTTGCTGCCAAGCTGGAACTCGCTCAACAATCCCGTGAACTCGATGTTTAGAAATGCACAAGAACTTTTTAGGATTTGAAATGTTTTCATTTCTTGGGCTTGTCGGTTTCAGCTGCCTATTAGTGGTTCCCTTTTGTTACAACAGGTGCAGATCAACTGGATAGACTCATCATCTGATTGCGGAGCTATAATGCCAAAACTAGAGTATCCACATCGGCTACAGGTTTTTAGGGATTCATATGCTTCAAGTATTGCCATTTACAAACCTGTCCTTTCCGATCCATTGTTGTCCCTTTGCCGTAAATGTCCAACTTCCGTCTTGGCTGCAGTTTATCCAGTGGTTGTACTTAACAAAAAGTGTCCACATGTCAATAAGCTGAACATCGCCGCCAAAGGCTCTTGCGATATCCTCTTTACTTTGGCCGTTGACTAGACAACGTGAAACGTATGCGGCTTGTTTCAGACCAACCAAGTCTGTGGGGTTTACCTGCAATATAGTGAACACAATTAGTAAACAATGTAACTATAGATATTATACGCTCCCAATGCAAGCTCCACATGCATCAAAAGCCTATACCGCAGTCATGGACATGGTCCAAAGGACCAGGATTGAATGGCCGAGACCAAGTTACTAGCAATTCACCTACTTTATCATTCATTAGACTTGATATTTCAAATTACCAAACCTGATGTGTCAACAATAGCTAATTCGGCATTTGTCATCTCATTTTGGTCTTTCAGACTGGTTTTAACATCCAAGTAAGCATTTGGTCTCCAATGCGGTCGCTTCTGGGCGGATGACATATGTAGCTTCATTACATATTTGTGCTATGGGCTTAATTACATGGGTGATAATAGCAGTTGTCGTTCTAGCTGTAATAGGGCTAGGGGTAGGAACATTCTATTCTGGAATCTTGCAGGGAGCAGAAACGGTCGGAAGTAACCCAGTGGTAAAGGATGCAACTGGAGAAGCAAAAGAATTTGCAAACAATGTCACGCAAAAGAGCGCTTCAAATTGAGTAATTGAACGAGAGTTTTTGAATGTCAAACAAAATCTTAGCCAAACATTCAGCATATAGAGAAAGGATTTACATCATCAAAGACCTGATCTTGAAGCTTTTTGAAAAGGGAGAACTTGACCAGACGTCACTTATCGGTTTCTGCGGACTGAATCTAGTACGACATAAATCACTCCTTGATCAGATGGAATCCAACAACCTCATCAATACCACGAAGGTGATGAGCGGCAAGAAGATAAGCACAATTTATACATCAACTCGAAGAGGAGTTGAATTCTGCACAGAAATATTGGGGCCATTTGAGGCAATGTTTCCGCGGAAGAGTTCTAGGCCGATGGTTTGACTAATTGCAACAGTGATCGGCAACTGCGTCGCTAACACATTTCAAAAAACATTCTCGTCTTCTGAACAAATGCGCTAATTAGCGGCGACATCTGGCCCAACATCAGTAGATTGGACTAGGCACCGGCTCTTAGAATCGCATTTTCTTCAGAATGTCGCTCACATCGATGTTCCTGGCTTTGCAATCTCTGTCAAACCATGCTTCCACTTTGCGTGGAGATGTTCTTTTGATTTTGCGGCGGCAAGTTCGTCTATCCGGACCTTGAATAGTTCTTCTAATCTGGGTGGATAACCCGAGATTGCGGTCTCGAGAAATTGCTCAGTGATCCTTTCGAGCATTTACATTTCCTCATGTACATGTTCTGACTATCTTACGGCATATCAAACAAAAATCTAAGCAAAAGCAATGTGACTATTATTCCAAGGATTGCCTATATTATTGTCCATATCATATTATTCAAGAGGTCATACGACTAGAAATGCTAGACTCCCAGAATTTGGTTAGGAGAACGGAACAGTGCTCAGTCGGTATCGGTAAATGGTCTGAATGCTAACTCTGGTAGACACGCAGTATCATTCGCGCTCATCGTACTCACACTCTCTCCGGTTTTTTCTTGGCCGCATCAAGTTGGGCTATGGCGGCCTTGGTTTCAGATTCGCTATATGATAGCTTTATGTTTATCTCACTATCCAATCTCGTGAGATCGACTAGCCTGCCATGCAAATTGCTTTCAGCCTCCTCGGGATTCTTGTGATGTTTTTCCAAATGTCCTGACAGCGCATCATATATTTTCTTTAGCTCTAACGGCTTTCCTTCCTCATGACTTCCGCAGATCCCGCAATAGAGTATGACTGCGACGGGATGACTTTCCGGGGGGATATTCGGCATGTCCTTCAACCGTCAGAACAGATCTTAGAATACTCCAAAAGCGAACTTGACCACCAATACTATCACTATTACAACAACCAGTGCTCCGACTATGCTCCATATCATGCCGGACTATACACACCACGGATAGAAATGTCATAGGACCAAAATTGTATCAATGATACAGAATAACGCTCTTGAAAGCGAAGCGGATGAGCCTTCAGGTCGTTTAGGGTGAGATAGTGGCCACGTCATTAGAATGGAGGTTGTGTAACCATAAGCGTATATGAATATCAACGCAATTGTTCCGTATTTGTGCTCGAGGCTAGGAATGGGAATGATATTGTCAAGGATCGTATTAAAGCAGCCCGCAAAACATAATAGTTTTCAACATTATGCTTTTCGAAAAGTGCCAATCCGCATTCACATGCTATTTTTAGATCAAACGCATTCCGCAGAAAACAGCAATGGCCGCACCAACCATGAAGTATTATATTCATCATATGAGAATATCACGCATGGTATATGATTTTTCGAACAAGGTAGTCTTGATAACTGGAGGAACTGGCGCCTTAGGCAGGGCTGTGATTGAGGCATTTACTTCATCTAATGCAGCATCGATAGCTACCTACATTACTGACAAGGAAGCGGAAAACGCAAAGACAAGAATCGGAACATTAGATTTAGTCAAAGCGGACATGACAAAAGAAGATCAAGTTAGAAAGCTAGTATCACACGTTGTCCAAAAACATAGTCGAATTGATGTGTTGGTTAATGTTGTAGGAGGTTACATTGGAGGTAAGAAAGTATCGGAACTAGAGGAATCCGAATGGGACAAGATGATGAATCTGAATTTGAAATCTGCGTTTTTAATAAGCAAGCATGTGCTGCCAGTAATGGTACTTGCAAAGCACGGCAAGATGATCCACATATCATCAAGAACTGGTTTAAAATCTGGAGGTCATGATTCAGCATATGCTGCATCAAAATCCGGTCTGATACGGCTTGTAGAATCTATTTCTGAAGAAGTAAAGGAGTATGGCATAAATGTAAACTGCATTTTACCCAGCATAATAGATACCGATGCCAACAGGAAGGCGATGCCAAATTCAGATTTCAGTAAATGGGTAAAGACCAGAGATTTGGCAAGTTTGGTGCTGTTCCTTTGCTCAGAGGAGGGCAAAGTCATGAATGGAGTTGCAGTTCCTGCATATGGCCTGGCCTAAGTATGGTGGTGTCAAGTTGACGTTTGGTCGACGCTGTCTCATTTCTTATCACCAGACGATTTCGTGAAAGTACCTTAGTGGTTGAGATATTCCCCCGCGAGCAGGCGAAATGTATCTTTGGGTGCGAAGATTGTCAAAGGGAGTGTCAATGTAGCTAGTTTAGCGAGAAAACACAGTTATTTCGGTGCGCTAGATCGAGATTTTCTTCTCCACATGAAAAGTACTGTTGCAATGGCCGCGGCGGCGATTCCGATGAAAATTGGCATGGGTGGCAATGATCAGTCCATTTTAGGAAACGACGCGGTTAATGTAATTTTTGGCCTAGCCGGAGACGACATCATCAGGGATGATTTGGCCGAGTCCGCCTTTTTTGCGCTCTTCTACTCGGGATACTTTTCGATATACGCCGGGACAGCTGTAGTCATTTGCTATTTTATTCGGCGTAACCTAACCCGCGAACGAATAACGTCAACACCTAGTTTGCAACTGCATAACTACATGTTACAGTCCCAATGCGGCTCTGGATCGTCTTCTTTAAGTGCAATGGGTGTGTATGGATGGTATGTCACAAACATCAAATGCAGCAAGTAGATACAACGACGGTAATCCAGAAGCAAGGACAACCCAGTTGCGCAATGCAAAGGTCGAAGAGGCACGAATCGGACAGCTAGTAAAGTCAAGATTCGAGAACCTGACACCCGAAATCCAGTCAAGACTAAATAGCGTCAAATAAGAAACCCGCGGCAGCATCTAACAACTGCTACGTTTTTCATATTTCTTGACTTATGCACGCTCTATTCATGAAAAAGCACTCAAGCAATGATCAGCGATAAAGTAGCATCAATGCCGGGTACCGTCTGAATGTCGTTTGAAATTATCTCTCAGATTATCCTCGTTCTCTGCAGCTACCCTCAAGATGTGTTCGTATCTTCCCTATGTCCGGTGGACATTTCTTACGGAACGCAGCTTTGATATTTGGTGCATTATTGATGTGTCAAACGGAAAGCCGCAATTTACTATCAAAAATGCAAAAATCATAAAGTACTTGTTTAATGAAGCACATTAAGTGTTGTCTATAAACTGAACCAGGTTTAAATTCACTTGAGGCAGTTAGAAATATGCGTGACATGCTGTCGCCCTCAGTCATTGTCAAACTTACATTGCCTCTGAGGGAGCTAGATCACGCATTTTGTACCATCAACGACTCAATACAAACTTAAAGGATGGATGAAGCATTGGAGCCTGGAGTCATTCGTGCGTAAAGCCTGGAGAAAGACCGTGCTAAACCTGCATGACGCAGGACTTTTGCCAGATGTTATTGCGATGCAGCTTGATACAAGCAAAGAGCAAGTAATTGGGATTATCCGTGAACGTACAATCCAAAATGAAAGGCAAAAGACAACCATCAAGGAGGCTGCCGATGAGTCTTCATTGGGCATGTTTTACCTTGATGCAGTGGTCAACATTGACAGCATCATCAAATCCTCTCAGATGGAAATGTGGAAATCACTGAAGGGCGAAATGGAATTCAATATCTCTACAGAAGATAGCCAAGACGTTCTTGCAAAGACAGCAGGATCTAAAGTTACATTTGTGATATTGTACGTCGATATCGTGGGCTCAACAAAGCTTTCTATGACATTGCCAGTTGAGAAGATGGCTGCCATCGTGCGCGCGTTTACACATGAAATGTCGGTCATTGTTTCGGCATATGGCGGCTACGTCCTAAAGTATCTAGGAGATGCTATTCTGGCGTTCTTTGCCGTATCAGACAAATCGGATTTGTATATACCCTGCATTAATGCGGTGCACTGCGGCCGTTCAATGATCAGAGCGGTCGAGGACGGATTCAACCCGCTCTTGGAGCAGGAAGGATATCCTGATCTGGGGGTGCGAGTTGGTATTGACGTTGGAGAAGTAGTTGTTGTTCAATATGGGTGGAATATTCAGTCCTCAATTGTTGACGGCAAAAGACAAACGATCGCGAGAAAAGCGCACCACGATATACTTGGATATACTATCAGCATAGCATCAAAGATTACAGGGCTTGCGGATCCAAACCAGCTCGTAATCGGCCGTTACGTCTATGATGCATTAGATAGAGAACAGAAGAATACTTTCAAAATGCTTAACGTCCCGAGCGAGTTATGGAGTTACGTAAGCGGCAAAACAGGAAAACCGTATAAAGTGTATGCTCGCTTGACCTGATTGAAGTCCTATGAATGAACTTACCGACACGTTGACCTGAAAATTGAATCATACATGCGGACTGGCTTTTGTAAAAAGATACACTTTAAGAACTTCGCGGCATTTTGTCACGCCATGGGGGAATCCTTTACTCCTGATGAAGAGCTGGTCATGCTCTTCTTGAAAAAGCACGCCAATTCTACCGTTTCGGAGATTGCTCAGCATACCGGGCTGAAGCAACGCGGTGTCGTAAAGCGTGCACTTGATGGCCTTGATGCAAAGGGCATGCTTCGACACACAGCTGATGCGGATGAGCGGTACTATTTAATTCACAGCAGCTAGCGGATCATTTCAAGGGATATCATGATTTTGCTGTAAAGTAAGTCTTGACCCCGAAGTCGACATCGATATATTTCAATTCTACTTTCCCCGCAAAAGCCAGAATGAGCATGGCACTGCTAAAAGCAAACGTGTCGCCGGGCCAAGCAATGTGCTCAGGGTAAAGATGTTTCATGATCTCCTCCTCTGTGAAGGCCTTATCTTTGTTGGATTCAAGATAGCTTTGAATCTTGTGAATTATTGGGTCCTCGCTTCGACCCTTATCAAATTCAGTTTTGCTAATAGGCATGGACTATAGTAGCCGCCGCAGGTTAATTAATTCACCGTACTCGAAGAACAAGTGGATGTCAGCAATAATTTGATACAATTCAGGAGCGATTTTTAACACCTAGACTCGTGTTTTGTCGACAATGGTAATTTGGGACGCAATCCTATATTACTGTCAAACATCCGTTCATGTCCGAAAAATCCACAGAATTGCACCATCAATCATATTAATCTGACAAGAGGACCGTGCTATTGTCTCGCTGCGTTACTAGTGCTAACAAATACGTTCTTATGACTACGATGTCATTAGTAGATGATGAAAGTCGATAGTAATGCGAAATTCCTGTTTATCGCTGCAGGAATAATAACTGCGTCATTGATAATCGCTCTGTTTGGGAGCTGGATATAACGGGATGAAAGGAATTCTAGAACCGACCGCTTTTATTTCAGATGACAGGTCTAAATACTGTGTATACTGCGGGATCCTCGTTACTCAGGAAGCATTCTTTGATGCCGGCAATGGCGTCATTGTTGTTGAGAAATACTGCCATGATTGCAATGGCAGAGCTAATCTAAGGCTACACGCTTCTAGTTACCACCATGATCTCAAGGGTTAATTCTCAAAATTCGCTTGAAGGCTAAGAGAATTAGCGCGAAAAATCAAGATAAATATCAAATAGCATTCATTTTCCTTCGCGATATTCACCATGTCCCAGCTGCAAGCCAAGGATGGGGTTCTATCAACATGACGGGGATGTAACAATCAGAAACGCTAAATCGGCATCCTATTCGCGATTTGGTCATTCAGACCAGTTTCTAGTGATCTTGGTAGGCCTAGTGTCTCCGTCTAGTGTGATTTATGAGCGTATGACATTAGTATGCAGGTTACATGGTCTGGTATAGACCAGACCAAGTTGCAGGACTAGTGAATTATATCTCTTAATGAGCTCGCCAGCTCCAGCCCTTCTCTTTCACTAGCCTGCAACCCTGATTGGCAAGGAATGGTTCAGATTCTTAAAACTATATAGTCAAAGCTATCGCCAATTCAACTATCCTTAGCTCATTTTGGCTCTTCAGACCGATTGGACACTTTCAGCAGCCATTTAGACTCGTGCGCAGCCAAATCTGGGCGCACGACATTTGTAGCATGATTGAACATGAGGTATTGATAACATACATGAGGGTCAAAAAAGAAGTAACATACAAAATAGAACGCAAGGGTGAAGTTCAAAAGGACGTTGAGGAAGCTGCCGACAAGGTGAAAGCAGGGGCAAGAACGGTGTACAATAAGCTTGATAATTCGTATGGTGAACTGAAGGTAGCCTACCATAAAGAAAAACGTAGGCATCGTTTGAATTAGGGCGAACTCGCCCCTCCCAGAGTTCTCTCCTTCGCTTTTACCGCGGCAAGCTCATCTACGCGTATTTTAGATAATTCTTCTAATTTGGGGGTATACCCAGACAGCGCATTTTACCAGCGAATTTTATCTTTCAGGTCGCTAAGCGCTGCTCCAGCCGACATCAGGTCATCTTCGGTACCACAGTAGAATCTTTAATGACAATGTTAATAGTAACTGCCATCTCAACTGTATCAACCGCCTTGACCATTCATGAACTGAAAATTAGGCATTCACAAAAATTAGAATCTGAAACCGTACTGATAATGCAGGGAGGGGGTTCATTGGGGGCGTACGAATGTGGGGTTTTCAAGACTTTGGTCAGCCATGGGATCAAATTCGACATCATTGCGGGTACCTCCATAGGAGCGGTCAACGCGGGAATAATCGCCGGATCGAGAAGTAGTCGTCCCGAGGAGGATCTGGAGGATTTTTGGTTAGATGTCGCAGAAACTGTGACGCCATCAGCGATGCCAGATAATCTCAGAGCTATTATGTCGTCAACTTATGGTGCGTTCTATGGTAACCCAAAAGTCTTTTCCCCTGTTTGGTTTATTCCGCAAAGTGCGAGTATAGGTGGCTATTTTCCATTCAGATTACCTCATCTATACGACCTCAGCGTTCTTAAAGATACATTACAAAAGTACATCGATTTCAAGAAACTGAACAGCCAGAATTCTACCAGATTGATCGTAACATGCACTGACATAAGGAAAAGTGAACCCGTGGTATTTGATAGCTGGACAACCGCTATGGATGCTGAGCATTTAGTGGCATGTGCGGGCTATCCATTTTATGGAATCGGATGGACGGAGAAGGAGGGGAAATATCTTTGGGACGGCTCTCTGCTTAGCAACACGCCCCTCAGGGAAGTGATTGGCTCCTCGCCAAAGCGCGACAAGAAAGTATACATTGTAAGCCTATTCCCGCGTAATCAGGACGAGCTACCAGAAAATTTGGCGGATATTTGGCATAGAGCCAGGGACATTATGCACACAGACAAGACAGAGCACAATGTGAGAATGTCAAAGGTCATCTCGAAGTACCTCTTGCTACTGAGAGAGATGCATGACATCATAAGCAACGTCAAACTGGACACGGAGTTACATGACAGGTTCGCAAGAATAGAACCGGAATATCACAAACTTGCTGATGCACGAGGAGCAATAATCCAGGAAATAACCCGCATAGAACGAAGCGAGGACACCCACTTTATTTTTGAAGATGCCGATTTCTCTATTGCGACTGTAAAGAAGTTGATTAGGCAAGGAGAAGAGGACACCGAGAAGATTCTAGCTAGAT
>Ga0070694_100000556_pt1 | contig 20559 bp, 18 predicted proteins | sample KBSK1251metaG_FD_65470 | JGI IMG/M metagenome (GOLD analysis project Ga0070694, IMG submission 65470) | Corn, switchgrass and miscanthus rhizosphere microbial communities from Kellogg Biological Station, Michigan, USA - KBS K1-25-1 metaG | ecosystem: Host-associated > Plants > Roots >... | reverse complement strand
AGCGTTTTCCGCATGTATCGCATGTGTACATTATTTCAGCTTCGATAGATTCTGTGGTAGACATACAGTACTATTCACAGTCATCGTATATACACTCTCCCCGGCGTCCTTGTTTTTGACAGCGTCAAGTTCTGCTCTATACGCCAGAGTGAACAACTGAATCAAAAAGTAGCTAGAGCCGATGAGGTTAGCACGGTGCTGCAAATGTAACATACAGGTGCTACCTGGCCGACCTGATGTCCCTCGGATGGACACAAACTGATGGAAATAGACCGACATTTCTCTCACAAGATGTCCTCGCTGTATCAATGATCTTGTTACGAAAGTGACAGCACTATGGAAGAGCTAGCGACCTACCTTGCTAGTGGATACCCGGGGTAGCTCATGCCTGCATTCAGAATGAACACCATTCCTACGAAGGAATACGCAAACTCGAACCGCTATCCCAATAAGCAAAGATAGAAAACTGCTCGAATTCTTAACAATTGTTTAAATAATATTATAGTCTCTTGAGAAAGACAATATATTACTTCTAAAATGACATTACTAATTTTGTAAATTTTACAAAGGTTCATATGCGCTGTCGTCGTAATACTAGAGGAGATCAAAATGGATACACTACTCACAGTCCTTTTTGTTGGAATTGGCGGACTTTTAGCCGCGATGGCCTATGTTCTCTTTGGTCCTAGAATCCGCCAGCGAATACATAACGACACATTCCGAACTCGCTCCGCTTGAGCAATCCCCAACTTTTTGGATTAACGTCTGCACTATCAAAGGTTCTTGGCGACGCATCGACACCGTGGTAGCGCGGTAACTTTCAGATGTCAACCTCAACACCGTTCTTCCTTGACTTTCTGTTCTCGTGTGGTCGGTTCGAATTAGTCAGTGCATCAACGATTTAGCGATGGTTCTTAAACTGTTAATCTTGATGCAACGCGTTTATTCCACGTTGCCCCTTTTTCTGTCACCGACCACCCTGCCACTGTTTCTGTCATCCATTGGTTGTGCTTCAGAAACGATTTCCACATATGAAAAAGCTGGTTGTCTCCGCCCATCGATGTTACAATTTGATCTTCGCTATCATTTCTGACCAAGCATCCCATGATATATGCAGCTTGTTGAAGACCGGGAAGCCGCACCGGATTACTGTTGGTAGTCATTTAGTTCGATAGTATGATACAATGTTACTAGAAATTCCTTTGCCCCAAATTGAGCTATTAAGAGCATAGAAAGACCGAAATCATCAGCAAATTGCACTAGAAGCCCATCCGCCAGCTCATTTATCAATTCATTAAAGAACTGCAGCTGGTCTTAAGTTCTCAATATTGCGATCCGTCTGGAGGAGCACTTGGTAAATCATACATAAATCCTGTGTATAGGGCTCCCGCGTTCGGTCGCATGGCATCTGTCTAGAGGTGGCTGATTTGCTTCCTTTAATATGCGACTTGATAATACACTGATCGATGACATCTGCAATCGTGCTTGTCAACTGCCGTTTCCCATTCGATACCAGAATCAAGGAACAGTTATCCATGATGCAGCAGGTAGTGGCCGTCTATAGAACAGAGGGAAGATATGACCTCCTGTTCAAGGTCAACGCAGATTCGGAAGAAAAGCTTAAGGAGATGATATCTATGCAAATCAACAAGTTAAGCGGAATCGACGGTACGATCTTGCTTATTACCAAGGAACAATTTGACAAGGCAGATATCTCATAGGTGCAAAAGTCTCGCCTGCAATAGTGTCTAAAGAAGACTACTGGCTTAATTCTTGACCGGACCTGATAGAAGCATTTTCTTTTGAGCAATGCTCAGAACTGCATATTGAGTCTTGAAATTGGCGCAGCAGCTTGTAATTTCCTCGGACTTGCACGTTCCAGCTGTTGCCCCCTGAGCACTATGTTTGACAGCCCGACGTTGAGAAAGTTAAATTTCTTTATGAATTCTTCCTCTGCTTGAATCTTGGCCCGGTCGTGGATTATTTGCTTCATTCCTACTTCTGGTTTGATTTAGTATATGTTGGCGCAACGGGCTCTTGGTCCGCATTAGTGGTTGATATTGAGCAATCCGACAACGGATTATGTCTTTTTGACCGCATTGTATTAATCTTTGAACAGCTTTAGCGTCAATGTAACCGCATTGGAATTGACTCAAGCATTAAGGAAATTATCGCATGTTGACAAGAAAATACTCAAGATCCTTCTCGATCCTTCCCGCAGAATCTCTTCGCGAGCTCTGGCTATAAAGATAGGGCTTCCTCGAACTACAGTGCAAAGGAGGCGCGCTTACTTGGAAAAGCATTTTCTTGAATTTGCATACTCGCTAAAGCTGACCGAATTGGGATATAGACGTGTGGATTTATTAATTTATACAGGTGGCGGCGACACGATAAGGATTGCAAACAAGTTGCTAGACCGGGAAGAAGTAGTCTATGTTGGGAGAAGTATTGGTGAGCATACGATTGACCTGAGGGCGGAGGTGATCATCAAAGACAACTCACAGTTACTCGACTTGCTGGAAGAAGTCAAGGCGATGCCCAGTGTCAAAGATGTAGTATGGAGTGAGATTGTAAAGATAGTAGGCCAGAAAAGATCAGTGCCTAGTGCAATCATCGACAATCTTTGAGCTTACAGAGCTCGGTAACTGTCAAATCAAGCAACACTCAATTCACTGTGAGTAATCTCCTAATTGGTCTTTGAGACCATACTTATCATTGATGTGAGCCTTTTTTGGATTTGCGAGCTTGTTTGAGGGCTGATGCTATTTCTACTCGGATCGTCTAGCAGTAATAGTGAATAGAATGGTTACACAGAATGATACAAGTCCACAAATGAAGAGGGAACGCAGACATTTGGTTATCAGACATCTAGATGATCTAGGAAACACTAAAAGATTAAACTCGAGTATGAATGATGCTCGACGTTCACTGGGTATTGCTGAAATTCAATAACCGGCATTTGGCTCGAACAGAGAGTATTGTAGTAGGTATGAAGCCGGACTGCTAGAATCAGTGCAATTAGTGTTTCTATTAATGCATACCCTTACTGTAAAGAACGCTGCTGGACAAACAGCGGTATACTAGAGTTTGCAGACCGGCAAAAGCCTCTTCTGGGGAGAGCGGGGAGTTTGCCAGTCTGCAACATGGTCTGCGTGATATTATCATGGATAATAGAGTAGAAATGACATGCGGTCTATATTGTCCCTGGTGGTGGATTGATAGCTTACTATGATCGGAAGGAATGGGTCGATAGCTCATTTTAGTTACAAATCCAGAAATCCTGAGAGGATATGTGTGGTGATTCCTGAGCCATGGATTCAACTAGATTTTGCGAATGTATGCCCGGGTACTAGAGGATCTCCAAATCGCAACGCCATCCAGTTCCGATGGCTAGTCGTCAACCAAGAGCTACGTTTCTATGTTGGGAATTATCAAAATCGCAGACTAATCTCTCGATCCCGGCCCCAAGATTCAGCATGAAAATGAGAAATGAAAAGTATGACCTGAATCTCGAGGCCCACAAACCTCGCGTGGAGGGAGTTACGTAATAGTGTATACTGCTGCATGCAATAAGAACCTTTGTTAAATGAGGATGGAAACGCAGATTTCGAATAGATGTCTAGTAACTCCGAAGCCTTAATAGCCGCGAGGGCGATCATAGTGTGTGTTAATTATCGCTGGTATGAAAACCACCCTTCATACAGAATTGGTGTGTAGCGTTAGGGGGGTTTCAAATGACTTTCACCCGGGAGTGTAAGTTTTGTGGTCTGGAGATCCTGTTAGATCTATTGATCAATGGTCGGTGGCAGGTCCAGAACTTGGACAATACTCTCCATAAATGCGCTATGGATAGATATGGTACTCCTACACGACTGGGCGCTGGAGCTGCATGATTTTACATTATAGTTAAATCAAGATGATTCTTGCAGCAAACATCTGAACAGAAATCCAGAATGCCTTTGGTCACACTGGGTCGATGACTTATTCTATTTGCATTCTAATCAAATCGTATGCTTTGGCTGCATCCTTGTTGCTCAATATCAAGACTATTTCGTTTACAGTAAAGAACGCACTGTGTACATGAATCTGATGATTATACAACATAGTAGAGATAACTGATAACAGATAGTAAGGGCTTTGCTCCTCTGAATTCAAGGATAGGCTAACCTTGGAAAGACCTTGTGATACCTTGCCTTCAAATTTTTCCGATGCACTACTGACCATCTTTCGTGTGTCCTCCGCGTCTTCTACAAGCAACGTAATATGATTATCTGTCTGAAATAAATGATATCGATTGTCCCGCCCAAAGAATTCATCCAAAATTGTAGCCAAGTCTTCATCGTTTTCTTTTTGAAAGGATAGGTCAATAATACTGCCCGTCAGTGACATTTTGGCCTTAGTTGCCAAAGGTTTACTGTCTGGCTTTTCGTGTAACGTATCCGCATATCGTTTGATGGCAACGACTATTGTGTTTAGATTCACCTTGTCTCCCATCAATTTTTCAATGTCAGGCTTGATCCTTCCGGCCAATGCAGTATAGTTAACGATACCCAGCTCTAGCGTCTGCAAGTAAATGTTGCTGTTTGCGAGCACGGTTCGCACTGCCTCAGGAACAGTGAGCACCTGTGAAAACATTGCTATGTAATAGCTTTACGATTCTGTAATAAAAAGGCTTTGGCAATCATAAGGCTTATATGTTGTAATATGCATTACACTATGTATGATGAATTTACAACTACGAGATTCAGACTTTGGAAGAGGGCTCTTTGAGAGCATAGACCAAGAGTTTGCTGAAGCAGAGGAAATGCTGAACAGGATGTTTAGAACAGTAAGAGACATCAGACCAGAGGAATTAGCCTCGAACTTTCCATATTTCTACGGATACCAGGTCACAGTGGGTCCAGACGGCAAACCACACGTAAGAGAGTTTGGCAATATCAAACCTAGCGCAAAAGGATTGGTATCACCAAGTGAAATCAGGGAACCACTTGTGGACTCGCGGCTTGACGAAAAAGAGAATTTGCTGACCATTACTGCAGAAATGCCGGGCGTGACGAAGCAAGACGTGAAGGTCAGCCTATCAGAATCGCAGGTCAGCCTACACGCAGAAAAAGGTGACAAGAAGTACCATACGGATATACCTGTGACTGTGGCACTCGACGACAAATCAGCAAAGGCAACCTACGCAAACGGCATCCTTGAGCTAAAGATAAAGCTCAAAGAAGCCCCGAAGCCAAAGACTAGAGACATCCAAGTCGAATAAACAGAGGGCCAAGATCCCGTCCCTTTTTGTTTTGAGGTGAAACACTAGAATGGTAAAAAATGACGCGGCTAATCGAGTAACATTGAAGGTAGCTGAAACCAACCCCAAGCTTGTTGGCAGGGGAATGGCAATGGTAGACCCAAGCGCGATGGAAGAGTTGGGGCTGTCAACGGGGGACGTTTTAGAACTTACCGGCAAGAAGAAAAGTTACGTATTGTTATGGTCAAGCCAACCTGATGATTATGGCAAGGGGCTAATCAGAATTGACGGATACACTCGCAATAATATCGGTGTTGGAATCGATGATCATGTGGCTGTCCTGAAAGCCAGTCCGAAAAGAGCAGAACAGGTAATTTTGGCACCCACAGAGGAGCTCAACATTGTGGGATTGGACGAGTATCTCCCGGAGTTGCTTGAAGGGCGCGTAGTCACCACAGGTGATATCATTCCGCTTAACATAATGGGAAGAAGAATAGGCTTTGCTATTACAAGTACTTCACCATCAGTCGCAGCATCTCTAATTGATACCCACACAGAATTCGTCATCGGAGCGGTACCAAAAGCGACAAAAGGCGTTCCAAGGATATCCTATGAAGATATTGGGGGTTTGAGGAACGAAGTGCAGAAGGTCAGGGAAATGATCGAACTGCCATTGAGGCACCCCGAAATATTTGAAAGAATTGGAATTGAGGCGCCAAAAGGAGTATTGCTATATGGGCCTCCTGGAACCGGCAAGACCCTGCTTGCAAAAGCCGTAGCCAGTGAGACAAATGCCAACTTTTACTCAATTGGTGGCCCTGAAATTATGAGCAAGTTCCATGGAGAAAGCGAAGAGAGGCTAAGGGAAGTCTTCAAGGAAGCCGAACAAAATGCGCCTTCGATAATATTCATCGATGAAATAGACTCCATTGCTCCAAAGAGGGAAGAAGTTTCTGGTGATGTAGAAAAGCGGGTTGTCTCGCAGCTACTAACTCTCATGGATGGCTTGAAGTCGAGGGGCAAGCTCGTTGTAATTGGTGCGACAAACAGGCCAAACGCGCTTGATCCAGCACTGCGGCGTCCAGGCAGGTTTGACAGAGAAATAGAGATAGGGATACCAGACGATAGGGGTCGTTTAGAGATTCTTCAGATTCATACCCGGGGCATGCCTATTACAGATGATGTTAACATTGAATCAATAGCAAAGGTCACTCATGGATTTGTAGGGGCTGACTTGGAGGCGCTAAGCAAGGAAGCTGCAATGCGCTCCTTGAGAAGGATATTGCCAGAAATTAATATGGAGCAATCCAAGATCCCCGCTGAAACCCTGAACAAGATCAAAATAACAAATAACGATTTCCAAGAAGCCTTGCGCGAGATACAACCATCGGCTCTGCGCGAGGTCCTTGTCCAGCGCCCAAATGTTCATTGGGAAGATATTGGAGGCCTTCAAGGGGTGAAAGAGGAGCTTGCCGAGGCTATCGAATGGCCACTCAAACATGCTGACCTATTCTTGGAGGCGGATGTCAAATCCCCAAAAGGCATACTGCTCTACGGGCCACCTGGAACCGGCAAGACCATGATAGCGAAAGCCGTTGCAACGACATCAGAGGCCAACTTTATCAGCGTTAAGGGACCTGAATTGCTGAGCAAATGGGTTGGCGAATCTGAAAAGGGCGTACGAGAAATATTCAGAAAAGCAAGGCAGGCATCGCCATGTATCGTATTCTTTGATGAGTTAGATGCAGTAGCCCCAAGGAGAGGCGGATCAGAAGGAGACTCCCACGTTACTGAACGAGTAATAAGCCAGATGCTGACGGAGATGGATGGCCTCGAAGACCTAAAAGGAGTGATAGTGATAGGGGCTACGAACAGACCGGACATAATTGACGAGGCACTTTTGCGCCCCGGAAGGTTTGATAGAATTCTTGAAGTGCCTGTGCCCGACAAAGAGGCTAGAATGCAGATATTTCAGATACATACGAGAAATAAGCCAATTAATGGATCTGTGAACCTTGACAATTTAGTCGAAATGACTGATGGCTATACAGGGGCAGATGTTGCGGCACTCGTAAATGCGGCAGCAATGTCTGCAATAAAAGAATACATCAACGGTACCAAGAAGGGGAATAAGAAAGAGAATCTAAAGATATCGATGACGCATTTTGAAGGAGCAATGAAAAAGGTAAAGAGAACCAGAACTGTTGCCTTCCCCGATTCGCACCTAGCCTAATGTACTGCTCAATTGCACAATGTAACCGACTAATTGATTAGGTTGCATATTCAAACAGATGACTGAATGCCTATTAGGAAAAACGACTTTACCAAAGACCGCTGCAACTATTCCTAACATCTTTGCGTTTATCATGCGGGCATGGGAGATTTGACCGGTATTTAGCCACAGGTGGAATTCAGGCTGCCCGCAGAAACTCAACTTAAAGTGCCAGATTCAATATGATCGGCCGACGCGAGCAGGCCTTATGAGAATCCAGCAAGAAATTATCCACCTGTAGCTGTTCGGCGACGCTCCACGAGAAGAAAACTCAAAGTTATTCGAGCAAATGATGTCAGCTAGCTCCAATAATCCCAAGGGCTGCAAGTCTAGCCAGGGACCCCCTTTGAAGTTGTAGTAATGGGGCTGATATTCCTGAAACAAAAGATGCTCACTAAATACCGAATCGAATAGTAGCTTAGACGTTATTCTTAATTCGCTCTATTCACCCAAAAACTTGGGACTATGAGATCTCTTTGAAGGATGGAGACGCACCAACGAATTTGGCAATATTGTGCCGAAGAAGGACCTCATGTTCTTTCCCGCAGTCATTGCATCTGAGCCTGATCTTGCCCGAAATGCTCCTGTATTTTGGTTTTGTTGCATCGTCCTCCTCGATGCATTCCATGACATTTCCGCAATCGCACGAAATTAGATGTCTTGGCATTGGATAATGTCACGCCGAAGAAGAATAAAAGCATGGAATAGGTTCAGTGCAGCTACAGTGCCATCAAAAATGCATTTGATATTTGCAGCTAAAAATGCCGCTATTGCAGTTTGACGATTTCATCCCATGTTCCCGTTTGTGAGAACATGAAATACTTGTTATGATTGTCAGACTCGAACTGCAGAATGTCGCCAGCTGCTATCTGTATCTTGAATAACTTGTTTAGGTATTGCATAAAGCTTGGTCCGGCAACTATACTCTTTGCGGCATGTTCGACAGGTTTTGTATAGTATTTCTTTAGTGCATCTGACAGCCCGATATCGCTTAATTCCTCCACCAAACTGGCCAGATCAACATACGTTGAATTTCTCTTGTGTACTCTAATAGTTGCCATGTAAAAATATCCTGCTGATTCTGTGATGTCTCGTTTATTTATCTTTGCCTCTATGCACCCTCAGCGCAACAAAAAGACTTATGGAAGGTGCATGATAAGGGTAGTGTATGTACATAACTTGCAAGTCATGTGATAAATCATTCAATAACCTCTCGGTCGGTGTGCAGTATTCGAGTGTCGCTTTTGGGCATTTGCAATTTTGCTCCGACAAATGTTGCAAGACTTACTTGGACTCTGCATTCAAGTAATTACATTGCCGACATAGTAGCTCATTGTGCTGACGCCGTTGAGCCTACTTTATCAGTTAGTAGGGTGTACTATGACTATGCACGAACACCTTGTATCAGCAGATAACCTTGAGTACGGCGACTGCAAGTTATGTGGCGAGCGCAAGACTATGATTTGTGCCAAATGCGGCTACTGTTACACGTGCCATCCTCTGGCAGTAGCCTAGGTCTATTATGCTAGTTCTCTTTGCTCTGATTCGAAGTAATATCTTTCAGTGGCGTGCAGCTTATCTAGCAATTTGCGCCATTTCACGTGGCGGATTTCACACCATCATATGAGTCTCTCACCACTGGAAGTTGAGACGTGAAAGCAACCTACTTAACTAGTCGATGTTATTTAATAGCATGAACACTTCTGGCAATTGCATCCAAAACGAACACGATTCTTGTGAAGGGATAGTCAAGACTGTCATAAATGGCTCAGATAACACTGGGATGTGCGCTTGCAAGTGTCATGACAGCAATTATCAGCTAGTTAAGCGGATGTTCGGAGTCATCAATCAAAAGGACTATCAGACACCATAAAAGCCAACGTTCTTAAGAGTAACGGGATCCAACCATATGATGAACTTTATTAACTTCTTCGTAATCGGGAATTGGTTGTGACAAGTATCATGAACATTGCAGGCTCGGAAATTTCGGTCACTATAGTTGCAAAGACTTGCGGATGCACAGAAAATCGGACGGTATCATATGCGTTCTCTCAAGGGTATCACGATCTTTGCCTGGGTAAGAAGGATATAGTATCCGCTCAAGTGGAGGCGTGTGAGAGACTTTTGAAATATGCAAGTGAACGATCTGACAGAGTTGCTTTGGAACAGGAGATAAGAGAGTTAAGGATGGCACTTGACCTTATGACGTAACCATTACAACAAGAAAGAATTCTGTTCAACTAATCATATGGTGATGGCAATTTTCTAGTTCAATTCAGCGCAAGCTTCGCTCTCAAGTCCTTGATCCTATTTCTGATTGTTACTTCTGTCACTCCCGCTGCATCTGCAAAGTCTTTCTGAGTCTTAATCTCACCAGTGGCAAGGCAAGACATGTAGAGCACCGTCGCTGCAAGCCCCATAGGAAGCTTGCCTGCGGTAATTTCTTTTCCAATAAGTTCCTTCATTGTTCCCATTGCCGCCCTTGTCGACTTTTGGCTCAACTTTAGCGTGTTTGCTATCTTGGTGATACACTTTATTGGATCTACTAGAGGCACTTTAATGTCAAGTGCCAATACAATCATTCTGTAGCTGCGTGAAATGGCCTTGCGCTTGACGTTAGTCGCTTCAGCGACGTCCCTTAGTGATCTCGACGCCTCCATCTCTCTACATGCTGCATATATGGCTGCCGCCAAAATTGAAGAGGTAGACCTTCCCCTAACCAATTGTTTTTCTTGAGCTTTTCTGTAGATATAGGCGGTCTTTTCCATTATTGCGTCGGATAGACCGAGTTTATCCTTTAATCTACTGAGCTCGTTGAAGGCAACCATGAGATTTCTATGGGTAGACGAGTATGCTCTTGTTCTGAAATCCCAAGTTCTTAATCTCTGAATTCTTGAACTCATCGACGCATTTAGCTGCCGACCGGCTGAATCCTTATTTGCCTTTCCGATTATTGTAGCTAGGCCCATGTCATGATAGGCAAGAGAAGACGGAGCTCCAACCCTTGACCTGTCATTACTTTCTGAATCGAACATTCGCCATTCTGGTCGGATTTCCTGGACTCTATCCGATAATACTAACCCGCACTTGCCACATGCTATTTCGCCAGATTCCAGGTCTGTGACAAGATGTTCTTTGCCACACGCACACGACAGTATTGAAGCTTGCATTACTATGACGGAGGACGGAGAAATAGAAGAATTAACTTCTCGGATTACCTATTAGTAATAGTATATACGACTCTCAGCTATATAAAGACGCTTGACTCCCACATATTACAGCCATATACGCCACAAGCATGGTCGACTATGAAATATTTTGCAGATTTGACGGCTATTGCCCACTTGCAGGACTTATCGCATGCGTGCTTGGTGCCTTATGATGACTACATCTCGCTTCCATGTCACCATTAGATTGCAGCTGGTAGATGACAAGTGGGCTAGGCAGGATTCGCAATCTTGTCATCCACCAGTTTGCAGCTTGTCGTGAAATCAACAGCTGCTTCAGGCTACAAAAGTCATGCGCTCAGTAACAATCGTAGGAAAGCATGCAAAGCTCATCAGAATTCCAAAACTGGCCCAAATGACCAAAGCAAGGATGACAGCGGATATCGTTTGACTGATTCCCAGATCGAGGCTTGCACTTCAAAGCTTGTCAATAATAGACGTGGGTATGGACCTTTTTCTGCCTACGATCTGGACAATCTCGCTCCATATGACGTCTCGGACACTAGGCATAGCTTTTACTTCTTCTAGGAGGTCAAGTAATTCTGAATTGTCGCCGATGATTACCTCTGCTCTCAAGTCAATCGTATGCTCTCCAATACTTCGTCCAACGTATACGACTTCATCACGTTCGAGTAGAGTTTTCGCAATGGCGACAGTATTCCCCCCACCTGTGTAAATTAGCAAATCAACGCGTCGAAAACCTAGGTTTTTCAAGTTTAAGGCATAAGAGAATTCAAGGTAATTTTTTTCCAGAAACCTGCGCCTTCTCTGGATGGTAGTTCGAGGGACTCCCAGCCTTGCTGTCAGAGCATGCGAGGATACTTTGCCGTCAGGGTTAAGCAGAACTTTCAGTATTTTCTTATCTATTTTGGATAGCCTCCTCAAGGCAGGAGTTACCAGATCGGACACCATATGTGCTCTATTGAGGCATCCGGTTACTAAAGTTTTGAGGGCATTTTCGTGGCTGGCGGGAAAAAGCCGACATTGGAGCAGATAAAAGGTTTGATCACAATGATCTTGTAATTACTATTTGACCGCTGAAGTGCATCTAATCAGTGGACTATTTGCCGCCTGCACCGCCACGCGCCGCCGCAAGTATGTCGTCTATCCTCAAGATCATGGCGGTCGTTTCGGTAGCAGATTTTAACACTTGTTCTTTCACGGCTAATGGCTCGATGATATTTATCTTGCGCATATCCGCTACCTTCATCCTTTTTACATCGACTCCTATCCACGGATTGTTTCCTGATAGCTGCTTTGAGCGCATTTCAGCGATCGTATCAATGACATCCATGCCGGCATTTTCAGTCAATGCTATGGGGATCGATTCGATGGCATCTGCAAAGGCCAAGATTGCATAGTGTTCTCGGCCAGACACCCCAGAGGCCCAAGCTCTTAGTTTTTGCGCGATATGCACCTCTGCCGAGCCTCCGCCAGCGATGATCGCGGGCTTTTGAACAACGTCTTTTACTACCATCAGTGAATCGTGTATCGACCTCTCTGCTTCCTCGACTACTCGTTCCGATCCTCCTCTAATCAAGATAGAGATTGCCTTTGGATTCCTACATTTTTCGACAAAGACCCACTTGTCCGTCTCCACTTTTCTTTCTTCAACAAGCCCTGCGAATCCCACGTCTTTTGGAGATAAATCGTCCAGACTGGAGATTAATCTTGCCCCGGTCGCTCTTGCCAGAGCGGTTACATCTGATTCCTTTACCCTTTTTATTGCCGCTATGTTTGCTTTTTTCAGATATTCCAAGGCCACATCGTCAATCCCTTTCTGGCAGATTACGATGTTCGCACCAGACTGAACTATCTTGTCCACCATTGCCTTTAACATTCTAGTTTCCTCTTGCAGAAACCCGGTCATTTGATCTGGCCTGTCTATTGATATTTTGGTGTCAAATTCGGGCTTTTCGATCTCTAACGCAGAGTTGAGCAACAAGATCTTTGCATTAACAATCTTCTTTGGCATTTCAGAATGGCCTATTTCCTTGTCTATGATTATACCTTTGATGAGGCTTGAATCGCGCATTGCTCCGCCAGGCTTCTTTTGAACCTTTACATTGTCAAGGTCCACCAGCATGAAATTATCGTCATTCGGAACTTCTGAATGTCCGGTTTTTTCAGCAACTGCAAGTATGGCGTTTACAGCAAGATCTGCGAGTACGTCGCTGTCAACAGAGACGATTTTCGACTCCATGCTTGTCCTTGCAATATCCTTAAGGACAGCATGATTATCTGGAGTTACTTCCTCCGCAATTTTGTTCAATATTTCAATCGCCTGCCTCATGGCCTTGCGATAACCGTCGACAATAACAGTGGGATGAATGCCCTGCATGACCAGCTTTTCTGCTTTCTCTAGCATCGCGCCGGCGACGATTACAGACGATGTTGTTCCATCTCCTACATCATTATCCACTGTCTTTGCGATTTCAACCATCATTTTGGCAGCTGGATGCTGAACATCCATTTCTTTGAGTATCGTGGCGCCATCATTAGTGATCGTTACGCTCCCCATAGAATCTACAAGCATCTTGTCCATTCCACGTGGCCCGAGGACCGATTTTAGCATGGATGCAATAATTTTTGCGGCCGCTATGTTGTTCTTGAGCGCATCCCTTCCCTTTGTTTGCGAAGAGCCCTCTTTTAGCAGCACTACGGGAAGCCCCTCCCGCGTGGTTCCAACGACAGATAATGATGACATAATACGATTGTATAGTGTTTGTTTATCTACAAATGTCATCCACCCATAAGGAATCCATTGTGGGACGGAATGCTTACCGCAATCATACGATTGGGCTAAACGACCACTTTTACGATCTTGTTGAGCATTCTATCGCGACGTGATTTTATCACTGAGCGTATTGCATATGTAGTTTAATCTCCAATATGTCCACATGACGGCTTTGGCAGTAAGAACTGCTGGCCTTGGAGGCATGAAAACATGGATGTATATTCTTCAATGCTTCTGCAAGGGCCAATCTCGAAAGCAGATTGTCAAAGCAATGAATGGTGATGGGGAGTTGGTCGACGTGTGGATCACTTTTCTCATGCAATATGATTGGATAGAACAACACGATGAATCAGATGAATGGGTTGTCACGCTTAAAGGAAGGGAATGGTACGAAAAACATACCATATTAAATTGAAATTAGCTTCTTTTGAATTTCTGCTTCTCATTCGTTCGTACCACAGAGGGAAGTCCCCCTGGGGTATTATTGTGCCTTAGGGATTGCTGCCAGAATTTCTATCTCTGCGCCGGTACTGACATTCAGGTCTTTCAGTGACCTTCCTTCTTCCTTGCTGATGACTGCTCCGGCCTTCTTTGCATCCAATTCGACTGAACTTTCTATCTTGAATGCCGACCGTACGGCCTCTATCAAATCCTTGAAATTCTGGTTTGCTTGAAGAACTAGCACTTTTCTCTCGCCCTTGTATGTTGCATTAACGTTGAGCTGATTTTCAGATTTTGTCGGTGTTGGTGTTGTTGACATCGATATTACATACATGCACCGCACTTATACTATGGCATTGCCGATATCTTTGATTTTCTGAAACAGTGGCTTTCTAGAGAATGAGAGATTCCATTCGATAGGATTTAATCACCAAAACATGCGTGATGCAATGAAAGCTTGTCAATCGAAGGTCGTATCGTAAGCGGCTGGTTGCCATTTATCTATGCGAAATTTATCTGCGACCAGCTGCAAGTTAACATTGATATTCTTCTTGTCGTCGACACTGGAACCGCTATCACTACCATAAATGAATTTGACGCACGACAAATGAAAATAGATTATTCCAAATTGACAAGAAAGCAAGATTCGTTGGGGATCGGTGGCTCTGCCGAGTCGTATGTTGCAGATTCATGTCATTTGTATTTTGGAGAGGGGATAGAATCTGTGGATGTCACGCCTGTCAAATTTCTGAGGCAGCTCAATGTGGATAAAGCTGATCAGGAGCGTTATCCCAGCTTGTTGGGAATGGACGTGCTAATAAACTACAGAATTAGTTTTACAGAGTCTAAGGTAATTTTAGAAAAAATTGAACGCCAAAAGCCTTGACTGCCTCAAGAGGGGGAGCCTAGACTTTGGCTGCCTCTGTCTGCGTCTTTTTCCCAAAGTATTCTCTGACGTGTGGCCTGTATAGGTAATACAGGATTGCACCGCTGATTACGATGCCCACTATGGATCCGATGCTTCCAGTAGCTATCGAAACAATCCCCATGGCAATGGATACGATTGACAATGCCACATTAGCAGTCCATGCCCATTTCTTTGCCTTGAAGAGGCCGTAGGCAACAATCAGGGATACGATACCTATGATTATCAAGATGGTACCAACTGCCAGTGAGGCGATGCCAAGATATTCTACTGGAATTGAGCTTGGAATTTGCGATTGAGGCATACTGGTTTGATCCCCCGTGGAAGTTAAGAGTGGAAAAGCCGCAGCAAGTGCTGCAATAGCAATTCCAGAAACGAGCATTAGAACTCCGCCGATTATTGTGAGAATTCCAATTATGGTTACGCCCGTAGGCCGGTTTTTAGGTGTTGTTTGCATGCCATTATATGCGCTCTCCCTCCTTGAAAGGGGCGTATTGGCATACTGCAAGTCGACTATCTCATCCAATGTCCGTACTAGTGAGAACGTGAAGTATTAGCTGTCATCCTCTTTCTCGAGTTATACGGGCCAAATGAATGACTATGACGCCATCCTTCTCCATACGCAACACCGCGACATAAGGTGATAACCTTAACTCTTGGCAATACCATGGATATGCGATGTTGGCGGCCATCAATGGAATAAATCTGTACTATAACGATAGTGGCAGCCCGGAATCGTTGCCAATTATTCTCATTCATGGGTTTCCATTTAGTTCAGAGATGTGGAAAGGTCAAATTCAAATGCTCCAATCTTACAAAAAGAATTTGCGCGTCATCACATACGATCTTAGGGGCCACGGACAAAGTGACGTCGGTGATGGACAGTATACTATTGAATTGCTTGTTAACGATTTGATCGCACTACTCGATTACCTGAAAATAACAAAAACTATACTCTGTGGCTTTTCAATGGGCGGTTACGTTGCTCTAAGAGCAATTGAAAGAGACTCAAGTCGATTCAGCGCATTGATTTTATGTGATACCATGTCTGCAGCAGATTCAAACGAGGCAAAGATCAAACGTGCCACTTCGATAGAGTTGATAAAGAGTGAAGGAATTGCGCGATACGCAGAAACCTTCTTGAAGGCGGTCTTTGCGCTTCAGACTTTCGATACCAATCCTGGCATTATCGAAGAGATGAGAAGAATAATTCTATCAAATTCCCCACTTGGTGTGTGTGGAGCGTTGCTTTCAATGGCTGGAAGAACCGATAGCTCTGAAGCTCTCTCCAAAATTGGTGTACCGACACTTATCCTAGTGGGAGAGCATGATGCAGTTACGCCTCCAACTGCAGCCAAGGACATGCGCGACAGGATACCGAATTCTGAATTGCATCTCATAAGCAATGCGGGACACATGAGCAATCTAGAAAATCCAGCCACTTTTAGTGAACACTTGATTAGGTTTCTAAATGAGATCAGCTAGTGGTTCCGTCCTCTCAAGTAGCTGCACCATAAAGCACCTTTGGTTTATTGACTAACCTGAGCAGACATTTACTGCTTCCTTCTTGATTTCAGCTTATAAGCGGGGGATGTGATAGTATAGTAGGTAGTTTTAGTGCAAAATAGTTTTCCAATGAAAGAATGGCATATAGAACATATGCAAAAGACAGTTGTCAAATATGTTAAGGGAGTATCGCCTGATGCTACAGGATGGGAAAAAAGGAATCACAAAAAGTATGGCGGCCTTGCAAATATGTGCAGGCAGATAGAATATGATATAAAGCATGGTGCAACCAAAGAACAGGTCCTTTCAATGTTTCATCAAGTTCGCAACGGCAAGTCATTTTCGGAATTGCGCAATGGCGTAGGCTCTATGGAAAGACTCGATGAAGTAGAAGGTCACTTTACAAAGCCCAAGTTCCAACCTGCAACGTGGTATTAGCAACACTCTTTCAGGTCGCGGATTTCACGCTAATGTTTACGTTTATTGACGCAAATAACGGACGCACCCATCAGTTGATTGCATTGTAAACAGTTCACTGTACTCACCGGCGGATTACCTCATTTCGTGTGTATTACGGACATCCCAATTTCTCAAATCTCTTGTTGAGCAAGGATCGCTAAGGTCCAGAGTGAATGTTCATTTCCGTCCCACATGCCCTGCAAGAACCCATTGAGTATTCGTTTACTCTTCCGCAATTCTGACAAATATTATTGATTATTGGTCCCCCTACTGTTATCATAATGATCTTGCTCATAGCACAGATAAATGTCATTGGAGCAAGATGCGCAGTTTGCTGAGCATTCCGCTCATTAGCCGCGTTTGTTTGGTCAGAATGACGAAATAACAACAACTAATCCTTAGCGTACATGAAGTGAGACAACATACTTCAACAACGACACATAGATTGCGGCAAACTTTCTAACGTTTGTGTAGCTCACGTAATGAATAATTCAGAAAGAGAAATCTGAAGAACCAGCAAAGGATATCCTTTTACTTTATCGCGACCATTCTCGATAACGCTCGAGTTGCCGCAACATATCAGCTCCGCTCTTTAAGGCGCTGCTGATGGGCAAGTCAAAGGGATATTGGGTTCGTCACGGACTTGGATAGTCTTTGTCTGTCGAGAATGAATTCGTTCAACCACCCGGCCTATATGATGCTCCTCGCATGTGAACGGAACAAGAATAAGGAAAGGTAGGGGCAAAAGGATTCAACGGCCAGGAAAGTCAAAGCAACTCTATTGGTCTACTGGTTTTCATGGCGGCCAATACTAGTGCATTGATAACTAACAAGCCAGCATCAAGTTAATTCAAGATAAAAACAATTCATTCGTGGTGTCCTTACACACACTCGAAGGAACGTATGGCGGTTTACTTCTTTGTCCTTGTAGCCTATGCCATCATCCTAGGCGGAAGGATTGCATCGATGAAGATTGTCGGTGTTGCGGCATCGAGGACACATTTTCGCTCCTAACCCATTCAGATTTCAAGCCGCATGACCCGGAGCGAACGCATACTTTGAAAAGAACATATGGCTAGCCAATGCTTTCGTAATTCTTGTGACCTGTATTGAGCTGGTGTAAAAGCAAATCTGACCATGACTCGCAATTTTGCTGACATTCGCTACAGCGATAAATTGCCAAAGGTAACATGATCTAAATGTCGATTTATTTCAGCATTCTGCCCGCTCAGCCAATTCTCTTCTGCTTCAAAATAGCGTCTTTCAGTGCCCTGCAACGTATCGGTGGAAGCAGATGGCTTCCAATGGTATTATATACCATTTATTACCAACCTTTATAAGCGCTGCTTGTGTATGGTATTGTGAACTAGAATGGTAGACACTAAATCTAAAGAAGAAGGCGTTAGCAGAACGACTGGCGCAAGTGAAATATACGATACAGTCAGGGAGAATTCCATTAGGATAATCGATGAAATGGTAAAAGTTCAGCCGCAATATACACAATCAATCTCGAACCTGCAATTGGATTACATCCAAACAATGAAGAATGCTATTCAGACGGTATTTGCAACCCCAGGGCAATTCGCAGGTAGCTTGAACATTACAGTACCTAGTGTTTTCGCAGAACAATTCGCAAAACAAGCAAATGAATTCACAACTAACCTGGTAAGAACAGTAGGGACCAATAATCAGCTGGCAGTCAATGCGTTAGACGCAGCTAGGGAAAATGTAAAGATCTACGGCAGAACAGTCGACGCGATTACAGAATTCAACACCAACGCAGCGAAGGCGTGGACGTCGTTGTATTCCGCGCAGCAGCAACAGTATTTCAAACAATAACCCCACCTTTTTTTAGTGGTAATTCCGCAGATTGATCAAGCTACTGAGATTGGAGTGAGAATCCTTCATTTTGGATGTTCTCCTCCTTTTTGATCGGTCATTCTGATCTTTAGAAAACTTGTTATGATCATGAGTCCAATATCGCGAAATGCTTGACCTCCGCCATAGGAACAACCTCAAAAGGGTCTTTGGCTAGGCTTGCTTTTACCAAGGTTTCTGGATCTATCTTTGACATCATTTTTCAAGCATGAGCCGGTTCTCCTCCCAAAGTGCAATGCCAGAGATGGAGCTCGGATTTCTTGGTCATTGATCATGTTGGCAAGCTCAGAAAGAGTGGCTTTAACAGAGCTAGTGCCTTAGTGGGAGTGAGTCTAGGAATCAGACTTGTTCCATAGCTAGATTTATGCAACTATCTCAAAGCATGGACAATGTTCAGTGTCAAAATCGCCTCAACGATTGCCATGGGACTTTGTGCTTCGTGTGTTGATGACCGATGTGAAGATTGTCGCGGGGATTGTGACTGTTCGCACCCTTGCTTTGCATCTAGCCAGCTTCCTTATGGACTGCAAATGAGTGCAGACGTCAATCAAAGATATGCTACAAGCATCTAACCTGAATGTCTATCTCCTTATCATGTAGGACATGGTCAACAGCCAGCGTGCATGACAGATGGCGTATTCAAGAACCGTGAATCAAATTGTAGTTCAAGAATTCAGATGCCCGGAATGTGGTGAAAAGTTCAACGAAACGATTCAGTTGGCTGTTCACTTCACCATAACACATGGGAAAGCAGCCACCCCCTCCCTCTGAGGAGCTAGCTACCATATATCCAACCTGTTTCAGCTTGCCCTATGACATGTCGTAACATGTGCGTTCGTGTTGGTATCCATGGTCATAATGGGAGCTTGTATGATAAGGGGTTCAGGTACTGCACGAAGTGTGCGATTTATTTGAAGTTTGACAAAGCGCGCTGCTTCTGCTGCGGAAGGACACTGAGGACAAAGAGCCGGGGCGAAGATGTGGTCCATTGCTGCAAATGCAATTCAAGGATGCCAGCTGGACGTTATCCCGGCGTCCCTAGAATATGCTATACGTGCGCGATTCTCGCCGGATGATTGGCTGCACTCTAGAATTTCTATAAGAATCAACACCGTTTTGTTTTTTGTCGCGAAAGAATAATCAGAAATACTGCAAACTCTGAAAGTTACCACGAAGGATTTTCACCCTGCAAACTCCGTTAAGTTACCAGAACTGGAATTTCAGTTCCGTTGCAAAAACGACTGATTTCGGGTCGCGTTGCAAATCGACTGATGCCCTAATTCCATACTCCCAAGAATCCTTGAATAATTGACTCAGTTGCCAACTATGCAAACGTATTGAATGCGTTGCTGGGCACGCTGTTGGTTGGAGCTCTTACATTAGTGTTATTTGTAATGTATAGTGCGTATGGTCAGGATGGCGGCGATAACGAAACGCCGATTATTTTGACTGCCTTCGACGTAGGACATCAGGACCGCGCTTTTGAAGCCACGATAACATGGACACCAGCCGACATTGGTCAACCAAACAAGTTTCATGTGGAGATATTTGATGCAAATCAGCTCGAACCTAGGTCTCCATTAGCAGCTAGTTACGACATTAAGATCTACAAAAGTGACAAATATCTATTGCCACCAGAGGGTATCGGAAATAGCGCAGAGTTGAATGAAGACTTTTCTCAGGATTTTACTTTTATTTTCCTCGATGAGTGACCTTACGTTCTAGCTATTGAAGAAATTGAGCATGAGGGCGGAAATATCAGGATACCAATTCAAGTGACACCAGAATTTCCCTATGGGATATTCGCACCCTACAGCACTTGCGAGTGTTTTTGTAATAATGAGAGTAAATCCTTTAGGACAACGGTAAATT
>Ga0070694_100000553_pt1 | contig 20572 bp, 13 predicted proteins | sample KBSK1251metaG_FD_65470 | JGI IMG/M metagenome (GOLD analysis project Ga0070694, IMG submission 65470) | Corn, switchgrass and miscanthus rhizosphere microbial communities from Kellogg Biological Station, Michigan, USA - KBS K1-25-1 metaG | ecosystem: Host-associated > Plants > Roots >... | reverse complement strand
AGGCAATCATGATTGATCCGGTGAACGGGACTCTCATGGGCGCGTCCGATCCACGCAAAGATGGACTGGCTATTGGTTATTGATCCCGGAAGGTGTTGTCTCCACTCGAGAGGAGTGAAATGTTTATAGAAGTCGACAGCTTAATATTGTCCTCGCTCCGCCAGGAGCGAAATGAACAGTTTCGAAAAGAGAACTAAAACTTGAGAACTAAAACTTGGGTCAGGCCTGCGATTTGCGATTCTTCGCTGCCAAAGCAACAACATCGAGTGCGTATCGAATCGCAAATAGGAGGCCTGACCACCTCGCGTTGCTACAAATCCCCAATTTAACTGTTTAGGGTTTCTCGCCAGTTATTCCCCAGACCAATCGAGATAGTCCTTCTCTTTCGGCGACGCTGTCCGTGAATTTCACGTAGTCTAGTTCGCGCAAAAAAGCTAAGTCGTCAGGAATGGCTGAAACTCCTGGCAGCAAGATTGGAATCAGCGTGGTTCCGTGTTCGACACAACGACTTACAAAGACCCGCATTTCCAAAGCCTGCCATCTTCCTAGTCCCGCTTTTCCAATCACGATCGCTGCAGTCTTAACTGTTCTCACGGCGGACTGGATAACATCTTGAAACCATCGCCCTGGAGGAATTTGTTCTACGTCGATCCAAGGGTAAATACCGTTTCGTCGTAACTCCTCGCCAAGCAACAATACCGAGGGCTTATCTTGAGAATTATGGGCTAGGAAAATGTCGAATGTTCCCCGGTTAACCTTGTCCCTTAACATTGTGAGTTTATCGTCGCTCAGCGGCTCAATAGGAATCTCTGCTTTTTGATGTGACAAGAGTCCGATTGAAGTTAAGATGGAATCATGAAGATCGCGTTTTGTCGCGGCCATTATGTTGGGCCCTTGCGCTCCTTTAGTGAGATCGTTCTCAACTGCCACGAGTTCTTGAGCCGTCAACGAGTCAAGCAACGAGACTATACTGGCCCTGTCAATAAGCACATCTAGCGCAGAATCGACTCTGGCAGCCCCGAACACCGATAGAACATTGGACAGACGAGTTGAATCCAGAGCATTCTTCATTGCAATCAATAGCTTACCCGCAGGACTCCAGTTACGCGCTTCTGTTCTAATAGAAGACCATTGTTCAGCAAGACGCTCGTTTTCCCGACGTGTTTCCAACAGTTCGTCCCGCAATCGAACCGTCGCGAGAGAAGTTCGTTCATCTGCCGATAATCCAGAAGCTTCATAAAGTGTGGTTTCTAAGCCAATTCTCAACACCTCCGGATCATGTTGGAAAGGAAACTCGATCGATCGTACTGCCCTGTCATACTCATCAAGCAGGCGCGACAGTTCCGCGGTCGCAGATGCAGTCATTACATCACCAGGGTAAGAGGCATCCACGGCATCTTTCGCATTCTTGAAGGTCACGTTTTCCAATTCCTGCTGTAGACCCGCCATACTCGTCATTAGCGATAGCCAAACGGATTTCTGATCTGTTATTAAGAGGTCGGTTTTGGAAAGCCAGTCATCAGTTGTTGTAATCAAGGCTTCGAGTGTTTGACGCTGCTGCTCTCTATGTTTGTCTTGAATGCCTTGTATGTAAGATCCCCAACGGCTCGTGGCTTCGTGAACGAGTGCCTGAAGTCGCGGTAGGTGTTCGAGGGCCCCTCGATAACCTCCGGCTTTCAGCTGGTCAACTGTGGGAAGACAATCTCGCCAAAGTATGGGTAAAGTTGTGTCGGCTCCGAACGCGATCAACCACGTCGGCGCATATGTTTTCAGATTTGTGAAGTAATTTGTTAGTTCTTCTCGATAGCTGGAGATACAGGTCTCCCAAGAAGGATCCGACGGGTTTATGTCTAGGTGAGTCGCCAGGTGATTAATAACAACTCGTGCGGACTCCGATGGCTTACTCGCCACCATCTGTGCGCCGATCGCATCTTGAATGAGCTCAAATTCATTCCTCAGGATTGATGCGATATTTCCAACAGCTTCCGCGCCGTGTTTCATTTTCGAATACTCGACCCAGGCCAAGCGGTGCTTCTGATATTGTTTTTTGGACGGCAATCTGCCGAATTTCGAACGCCACCACTCTGTCAATTCAAACTCTGGCGAAGATGGGACTGCGAGTGGGCTGGAAGTGCTAATCGCTGCACTAAGGTTGCTGGCTATTGATTCGGGTAGTTTGTTCGTTCGTTGTTGAGCTAAGTCCGAAAGCTTATTTCGGACCAAATGCGGATCCGAGATTATCTTGATCTGATCCAACCACGACTGCAACTCCCTTGCGTCCTTTGACCGTTGATCGATTCTTTCTAACTGAGTCAAGAAAGGTTTTAATTGATCCGTCGCTTCCCAAGGTATTTCTCGATCCTCAATTATTCCGCTTAACAATGCAGTACTGGGAGAACTATTGCTGACCTCCTCCAAATATTTTGAAACCCTCTGAAGAGCTTTCCAGTTAGTCTGTCGTTTCTGTTTCCAATCGGCTGCCTCACGTATCGAAAGTTGAAGCTTTCGAATAGCTGCTTCAATGGAGTTCTCAACGGTCTGCCACCGAGTCAATGCTACGTGATTTATCTCGTAAAACGAGTCAATCAATTTGCGAAGATGTCTAAATAATTCGTCGGGAGGTTTTTGAGACGCTGGCAACAGATGAACGTGAGGTGCACCTACGTCTGAGAATAAGAGAAAACAAGGAACGAAGCGTCCGATACCTAAAGTCTGGGCCAGCCGATGAGCTTCGCTTGAACCCGGCATGGCCGTATACAGCTCCGCTTCGAAACTTATCTGTCGCCTTATTTCGTCGTGAGAGTCAAGTGGGCGAAAGGCCCTGGGTCTAAGAGTGTCCCAGTCGTCACGTTCCCAATCGTATCGATGGGCAGCCGATTTCCAGTTCACCGTAGCGTTGATGATTCTGTTGAGGAATCCGCCGCCACGCTGACCCGCTTTCGCAATTTCTTGCAGTTCATTTTCATCAAGGCCGGAAAAGAATACAAATCGAATCCGATCAGCCGTTCGGTAACAGAGCTCTGTGCCGTACTCTCTTAGAAAATCGCGCGACGCTTGAGAACTATCGTTTACAAACAGAATGCTCCAACTAAAACCGTCGCTGAGCGTGGGTGCATGATAGCGGTCTCGCCGGAAGACGTAACGGTAAACCTCTTCAGCGCTCGAAGCACGATAACCCATGGTGAGACTCTTCCTCTCGAAACGAATGCTGCGTATTAGTCGAAATCGGACTTGCTTCTTAAGCGGAACGTCAGAACTCAAGCCGAAACCGGGGTCAGGCCTACGATTTGCGATTCTTGATTAGCAGCTGGGTGTCGCTTGGCGGCGAAGAATCGGCCTGACCCCAGTCTCCCAATTTGCCTCTAACGCTACGAGCTACTCTTATTTCGGAGCCCCGCTTTTCTTCAGTGGCCTCTCCTAGGTCAACGAAACCACCATCGGAAGTGGGAAAGGCTTTTTCTTGGGATCCATCACGTTCGTCAAGGGTTCGAGTTTGCCATTCTTCAGTTCGCCGTAAGGAGTCACCTGCATTTTTCCGCCTTTGTATTCGACCAGGATGAAGTGATGCGCTGGCGCCCACGCGATGTTGCGGGCCTCGGGTTTTTTCTTTAACTTGTCCGATCTTAAGTCAGCGGCACTGCCGGTGAGCACATAACGAATATCGTTACTGCTCGCGATTTGCAGGTTGTGTTCGTGGCCATTGAACACGAGCCGCACACCTCCCTTTTCAAAAATGGGTTGGACCAACTCCTTAATCACTTCGGTGAAGTTCGAATATTTTGGCCCATCAACGTACGGCGGATGATGAAAGAATGGGATGCGCCAGGTTGTGGCCGGTCCTTGAATCTCGGGAATGGCCTTCTTGATGAAGGCCTTGTTCGCCGGCTTCTGGAATGCGCGCTGGTCGGCTGGCGTCTGTCTGGCTGAATCGATGGCGATAAACTGCGCATCCCGGCCGAATCTAAACTCATAGAACAGCCCTTTTTCCTTGAGAGCCTCTCCCTCGTCATGGTCCCCGGAAAGAAAGCGCTCGCGAATATAGAAGTTGTCCAGTAGCTGGGTGTAGTCATCGCTGCCTTCCGTCTCATCGGTATCGTGATTACCGCAACACGGGTAAAAAGGCACCTGATTGAGAATGTATCGGTACGGCTGATAGTGAGTAAAGAACCAATCCGAATCGGCGCCGCCGCCGGCGTAAACCTGGTCGCCAGTCGTTAGTACAAACCGCACGCCTTTGCTGCGCACGGCCTGTTCCAGGGCGAGCGCAATTTCGCGCTGCCGGTTCGAAGACGACGAGGGCTTTCGCACTCCGCGCCCGTAGTCTCCAATTACGGCGAAGGCGAAGTCCGGGGTCGCGTCGCCGGAACGCGGAGGCGTTCTAAACTTATTCTCGTATTGCCCCTTGTTGGGAAACATTCCCTGCTTGCCGTTTATGAAGACCCAATCGCGGCGTTCATGATCGGCCCATGGCTCACCTTTCACCGATACCTCGTACTGATATTCGGTATCTGGTTTCAGGCCGCGAATCCAGGCGTGGTTGACCCGCAACTGAGGAGTGGAGCCGTCGACTTGCACCTCTGTGACCGGCTCGCCATTCTTTTCCCGCACCCGGACGGTGGCGGCTCCGTAGAAATTAGAACTTTCTCCGATGGAACTTTCCCGCGGCGGGTTAACGTCCTTAAGGTCCTTATCTTCAATGACCTTGAAACGACCATCTATTTCCTGGCCGGTTACCTCGAAAAAGAAAGCACCCCATGCTATTAGAGCACTATCTTCCGTTACACCAGCTAAAGTTATGTAAGGCTCGCGATGTATGTGTGCCATCGAATCGGCTCCTTTCCTGTGACGAGAGTGCAAACAACACAGTCACGTAGATTTTTGAACCCAATCGGCCGGCCACTGCGTTGTTCATGACATCCTGAGCAGTTACGGATCAACCGTTCAGAACATTTCAAACCAGTTCCAGTCTCGCTACTCACCTCTAAGTCCGAAGCATGTGACCGAGGCGTTAGCATCAACGCTTAATTCCGAAGCCTTCGATGGTACGGGGGTTACCAGTTCTTAGGTGAAGACATTTGGAAGTGAACATTCGCCAAAATCAGCCACCTTATACTTTCGCATGCAAACGCTTGTCAACAAGATTTCTGCCCCCCACTTCGGCGGACCGTCGCCGATCAGTTCGCAGCCATTCGCTACTAGACGTGAACCCTTAAACGAGCTGCGGAGCAGCGGCCAGAGTTAAGCCAAAGGCGAGGCTTTGCGAGGGCATCAATATAGTTTGACTCACCCCAGCGCAACCCGAAGGGTTGCAAGAGAGTAGCCGGTGGTCGGAGTCCGCGGAGACCACCGGAAAAGTCGTTAGGCATGACCGCACCCCGAAGGGGTGCCAGACGTCACTAGATACTTCTCGTCAAATTCGATACCCGCCGCGTGAAGAAGCTCTCTCAATTCATCAACAAAAGAATGTTTACGATGATGGGCATCCTGTGTGGCAATGTAGGGCCGCACTAAAGATCGTTTACCGCGAGAGTTCAGCACCCCTCAGGGGTGCGACCCAATTAATGTCGCATTTCCCGGTGGTCTCCGCGGACTCCGACCACCGGCTACTTTCTTTGCAGCCCTTCGGGTTGCGCTTATGTCGGTCAACTATATTAATGCCTTTGACGCCCCAGTTCGTATAGAAACTCAACATACGACCGGGTGGCGCCGTCGATTCCCTGTACCTTTGAGTTGCTTGATTCGATCACGTAGTACTCGTTCGGCGCATGCGCTCCCCCACCGTGACCGAGGCCGAAATGTCCGGCCGGTAGAGCTAACGGATCGCCAGTGAACACATAGCCGGGCCATGAACCAGCCAGCCGCGGCATCATGATCGGATCAATTCCGCCGCGCCGGTAAACCGCCGCTTGCGCCCGTACCAGAGCCGAGTCTGCCGGCGTGCTGGTGGGATCGTATCCACCAGTCATGTTCACTTCGACGTCTGCGAAGCCCTGTTTCGCCAGGTGCGCCTTGAGCGAGGAGAGCGCTTCGGCCGCAGTCATATCCGGGACTAAACGCAGATCTAACTTAGCTATGGCGCGGTAAGGCAGGATCGTCTTACCCCCGACGCCAGTATATCCACCAACTAGCCCTTCAATGTTCACGGTTGGTTGCGAGACCAGCATCTCGAGGGCTTCCCGCCAACTGACGTCGCGAATCCAATGTTGGACGCCGAGCGATTTCTTGGTTGCAGCTTCATTAATCCGCCCTGCAGCCACGGCGATCATCTCCTTCTCGGCTTTTGACAGCGGACGGACCTTGTCGGCGAAGTTCTCAATGGCCGGAGTGTTCCCATCGTCCGCGACCAGAGTGTTCAGCGCCTTCACTAAATGCCAGGCCGGGCTATCTACGCGGGCCTTGTTGCTCGAGTGGATATCGGCCTTTGGGCCGCGTCCCCACCGTTCTCCGGTTGCCACCAGTTCGAGTTCGACGACGCCTTTTGCGCCCAGGTTGATCACGACTTCGCCACTCGGGTCCTGGGACGAAAACGGCATGAACACACCACTGCAGCGCTTTAACGCGGTGAGCACTTCGGGTTTGTGCACCACCTGCCGAAAATGAGGAGAACCGATCTCTTCCTCGCCTTCGGCCACAAACACAAGATTGACCGGCAGCTTCTTGCCGGCATTGCGGATGGCGTGCAGCGCCGCCAGAAATGTTGCTTCCGGTCCTTTCTGATTGACGGCTCCTCGGCCGACTACCACTTTGCCAAACCCGGGCTTGTCGACTAGCGCTGCTTCAAATGGAGGAGATGACCATTCAGCGGGATCCACCTGCTTCACGTCATACATAAAATAAAGACCGAGCGTTTGGGCCGCGCCGGCATCCAGCACCCCGAATATTCCCGGCTGGCCATCGGTCGGTACTTTCGTAACCTGCGTGAATCCGGCGGCGCGCAGCATTTGTATGGTCAACTCACAGCCTTCGCTCATCCCGCGGTTCTCGGCGGCGATAGACGGTTGCCGGATCCAGGTCTGCAGACTCCGCACAGTCTCGTCATGACGCTTTTTGATTTCGGCCCAGATTGGTTGCAGCTCTGAATCTTGAGCCAAAGTTAGCCGGGACATGCCGAGTGATGCGGCGCCCACGGCGCTCACGGCGGCGGTTCTGACAAAGTTTCTGCGGTTCATAGGTCCTGGTTCTCCTCCTGAACTGTCATGGAAATGAACAACCCGAATATCGCGCGACACAATAACGAAGCATGTCAGGCAGTGCAAATGTATAGAGGCGCGAAGCGCCGGCAGGTAATAGCCCGGACCGTCAGGTCGGGGTTGCGATCCCCAGGAAACGAATGAGGCCCGAAGCGCCGACATGCTCATGCCGGTCCTTCGGACCTTGGGTTCTTTCTAATGTGCTAACCACGACCTAATGGTCTAACGGTCGCGGCATTTCATAACGGCCCCTCAGACCTCACGAATGGCAAGCCTGACCCCCGGTGACCTGCAATTATCAGTTCATTGCGAACGACTCAACGTGTAGCTGAAATCGATCGTGCCCACGAGCGGTTGTTTGCGCTCGTCGAGCAGGAACAGGACGTTGTCGTCTGCCTTCCACAACAGCATCGGCCCTTCGGTCGCAGTCCCGTCAAGTTGATAGACGACCGCGTCTGCGTCGGCGGCGGTACCGCGAACGATGCGCCACGCCCCTTCACGGGCGGGGTGGTGCAAAGATCCTTCAATCTTGTACCTCGTCGGCTCCCGCGTGCTGGCGTTCTGCAGTAATGTGACGCGCCATTTCAGACGTTGGCACCCGTCGTTGAGGGTGATGTGAAGCGCGCGCACGAGGCTCGTGCATGGCGTGCGGCCGCCAAACATCCCGAACAAAGTGTTGCCCGTCTCGCGCGGCGAAAGTGTGTACGACCCGCCGAACACTCGTTCCGGCCGGCCCGGGTCATCGGTCACATCCGCTCGGCTGAGAGTGTAGCTCCATCCGGGGGTGCCGGGCATAAGGCGGTTCTGTTCGTCGAGCAAGTGGATGAGCGCGCTCGACACCTGGCGAAACGAGATCGATTTGCCGCTATTGGAGATCAGGCGATACATCGTCCCGGATTTTTCCAGTCTCCCAGAGAGGTGCAGTCCATCAGGCATCGCGCCGACACTCGATGCAGAATTGGCGCCGTACGCTGCGGTGAGACTCCAGCCCGCCTCACCGCGCTCGGTGACTCCGAGATCGAGCCGCCAAATGACGGACTGACACGGCTCGCCGCCGACGAACGCGCGGACGGCCTCTCCACATGGCATCGTTCCCACGAACTGAGTGGTCGGGGGAGTTGGCTTTGTCTGTACGCGGGCCCCACCATTGAAGAAGACCACCGCGACAACGAGTATTCCCATGGCTATAGGTTTCATTTTTGCCCTCCGATTCCGAAATTGCAGTTTATCTGTTTGCCACCGTCCTCGATAGCTTCTCCAGCTCGCATCCGCGGTGAGATCCTTTGGGCTAACCGTCTATTTGACGCGGCCGCCCAATAATTCCTCCCGCCTTCATCCTTCCGCCTTCATCCTTGCTTTCTTAGCCCGGCGAAATTTCCGCGCACCGGCAGCGGACTGTACGGCCACTGGGCAGTCTTTCCGGATTTAACATTAATGCACCTCATAACCTCGACCACAAAGCTGCCGTCGATCTCGCCCGTGTACACACTCATGGTGTCGAGATAACCCACCGGAGGATCCGCCGGCCGGCAGTTGAATTTATGCGGCGTTCCGCCGATTGCGATGGGGAATGCGATGTGTGTTGCGGGAGTGAGCCGCCCTTCGCTATCAGTCTCGATCAAAAAATCCCAGCCACCCTCTGCACTGAGCTCAAAACGGTGACTTGTAATGTTGCCGATTCGGACACCGGGGCTGTTTTGGTTTAGCCTTGGCCCGCGCTCGAGTGTTCCTAAAATAACGCCAGGGATTTCCCAGGGTGGCCGCGAATTTAAGAGAGGAGCCTCGACCGCGATCTCGAACCACGGACCTTCCGACGTTTGCGGTGCGCCGTCGGTCGAGCGTTGAGTAACGCGCCTTTCTCGGCGAAATCTGAGCACGAGGACACACCCGAGCAGCAATGCCACTCCGAGAATGATTACCCATGTCTTCTTGCTACGCATAATCCGCGCAACTGATTTCCAGATACAGCAGGTGTGCCAGATCCAAACACACGTTACCGCGAATCGAAGGCCTGACCCCTAGTTTGGTTCTTTGCTGTCACCAATCTGTGTAATCTGCGGATAAGCCAGCCCAGCCGCTGACGATGGAGTCTATATTCCGGCGCACGTGGATCATAAGGCTTGCTCGGATCGACGACACAGCCTTACGCCGAAGGCGTGAGACGGTCAAGGTTTCTTCTGCTCTGCGATGTAGCGATCTAATTCTTTGCGATTGGGATAGTCCGGTTTCTTCTTGAGGAACTCTTCGTATTCAAAGGCGGCCTCACTCTTCAGACCGGCGGCATTGTAGAGCGTGGCCAGACGCAAATGCGCGTCGGCCTGTCCCAGCCGCGCTGCCTCTTTCAGGTAAGGAACCGCTCTCGAGCCCTTCTTCATCTGTAGGTAAGCCTCGCCGATTAGAAAATTACCATCGGCTGAGTCATTCCGCACTTCTATGAGCTGCGTGAGCGGTCGAATTGCTTCTTCAAACTTTTTTTGAGCGATGAGCACCCGGCCGAGATTGAGCAAACCCAGAGCGAACTTTGGTTTCTCTTCGAGCGCGCGCCGGTAAGCATTTTCCGCGTCCCCAAATTTGTCCTGCAGGAAGAAGGTTGTGCCCAGTTCGGCCCACGCGCCAAAGTCTTTGGGGTCGGCGGCCAGCAATTGCTTAAATAAGGCGGCAGCGTCGCCGTATTTCTGCTTTAGCATCGCGGACCGTGCCTTGGTGAAAAGCGTTTGGTTATCGGCGGCGCGCTCATAAAGATCAGCAGCTGAGATAGTCCCAGGCTTTGCTCTTACCGCGGCACGGTTCGACTGCAACTCCAGATCCAGGTCCTGACGATATTCCGTTTCGATTGACCCGCCGACGATCGTGCGAATGCGCGCGACCTCGTTGTTATCAATCTGTATTACGAGGTCGTACGCCCCGGTGCGGATGCCGACGAACCGATAGCGGCTTCCGGCCATGATGGCCTGCCTGCCGACCACACTGCCCGATTCGGTGTAGAGAACCAGATTGATGCTTAAACGCGCCTGACCCTGAACTTTGCTGTCATCAATTTTCACGTCTCCGAAGAGCGTGTACTTGCCCTGAGCTAGAGCGATTTGCGTCAAGGCGAGCAGCACGATCAGAAGCCGAAAGGTAGATTTGATCATGTGTATTAGAGCCACGGCGCAAAGCCGTAAGCGGTACTCTCTTCCGCACGCATCCCAGGTGTTACCACGAAAGTTTGGGGCCCGCAGTGGACCGTCGTAAACACCGACTGCGACGATTAGCTCCGCGCTGGCGTTATATCACCGATCCTCGATTTCCTTAAAGTTAATAAGGCACTCAACATCCTGCCCGAATCCTTTTCCCAATGAGATCACGAACCACAGTCCTTGGGGATCAGGCCTGCTATTGTCAATGATTCAATGAGTAAATGATTCAATTGATGAGGGCTGAGGAGATTGACGTGCTGATCCGCCAAAAGACAGGCGGGAAGAAGCGATTGCGCGATTCATTTCACGCGATGATGAGTTGGGCAGAGAAGTCCGCGACGCCGTTTCGTCTCGAAGAGTTGCCCGGGTTGTTTGGCAAGCCAGTCGGGGTCGATGGGAAAGAGATAAAGGCGATCGCGACCCGGCGTAGCGACGCGTTCTGACTCCACACCGGACTAGCTTGTCGCTTTCCGGAGACTAGGTGTATAAGCGTGCTGTTCTTCCACTTGTACCAAAGGGAGTCTCACGCCATGAGGCGAAAGCTTGCCCCATTAAATCCAGGCGGATCGAGATTCACCCTTGGAATAATCCCCGTTCTAAACTCGTTGTTAGAATCGGAAATATTTGTCTGCTAGTTGAACTATGAAAAAAAAGAAATCTAATCCTGAAAACGACCCAACCCCTGGGAACAGCTTCCAAGCTTTGTGGCAAATGCTTCGCCGCTGGCCGTTTCTAAGGGCTTGCTTAATTATACTAGTGTCGCTCGTGACGGTGAGCGCGACAGCATGGGGCTTTCTTCCAGTAAGTACGAAAAACGCAGTTGTTAAATGGGTTAGAACGCGTCTTCGTCCGACAGTTGCGGTTGGTTCAATGGATTTTCCCGAGCAGCGTACCGTTGGAGAGGTTATCGCACAAATGCTTGAAGCTAAGGGAATAAACGTCGAGCGCAACTTTGACCAAAATAGTGAACTCTTGCGCCGCGCCCTAGAGGGGCGGAACATCGACTGCTATCTGGAGTACACAGGCGTTCCTTACACGTTGGTTTTCAAACAAAAGCCGATACCAGATGAGATCACGGTCTATAATTATCTTAAAGAACATTACGAGGACAAGAATATCGAAGTTAGTCAACCGTTCCACTTCCAAACCGAGTGGGCGATTCTCATACGAGGCAAGGATGCATTGGACCTAGATGTCCATACTATTTCGGAAGCGAGTAAGTTTGCCTCCAATTGGAGAGCCGGATACATTCCCGATTTTCAGTCTGACGTAACCGGAGCGGAGGGACTGAAAAGAACTTATAACCTTAAGTTTAAGTCGGAGCGCATAATCCCTCTTCCCAGTATTTACGGAGAGTTGAACAGAAATGCAGTTGATATCATTTCAGGTAGTTCTACAGATAGCGAGATTGAAACTTATGATTTCAAACAGCTTAAGGATGATCTCCATAACTTCCCCCCTTATCAACCCATAATCCTTGCCCGACGTGAGACACTTGACCGCGTCCCAGCGTTAAGGGAGGTAATGGTCAAACTCCCGGAGATAATGACCCTAGATGAGATGAAACACTTGAATCTTCAAGTTAGAACACATCCAGAGAAAATGAAGGAAATCGTCCAAACCTGGCTACAGACTAATGGATTCAAGTAAGAAAATAACCAACGAACTGACCGGGTCAGAGTGGAGTAGGACTGGGGTCAGGCCTGACCCCAATTGTGAATTAACGCATCAAGAAAATGAACATGCCTAGTGCGCTTAACAACGGATTTTTGTTCCTCGCATTAGGTGCTGTGTTTGTTGGGCTTGTGAAACTCGAAAACTTTCGGATTCGAGAATTTGCGCTTTTCCTGCTTTTCTTTGTTTTCTTCAGAATTAAGATGTGGCTGGATGACGCCGATTACTTCTCTCAAGAACCTGGAGGTACTCGTTCAAATAGTCCTGGCTGCTTTGTGCGTATTTGCGGCCGGGCCATCAGTTGCCGCTCAGGAAGAGGTCATCCGTGTAGGGAGCGGAATATTTAGCGATCGCTCACTCTCTTCGATCGCCGTAAACGGCGTGCGAGTTGGGCAGCGTGAATATCCTGCGGAATGATCTGCTGGGGCGGAATCGCCTCAAACCATTTTCCATTCAGGTTCTTCTCAGCGGGTTGTCGAGTCTCAACCGCTACCAGATTGATTGAGATGGGGCCAAAGTCCGGCGGCGGATAATTCTGTGCCCGTTTGGCGCGAATGTTCCAGAAGGTATTGCGCGCCGCCGCGTGCCTGCCCAAAGCGTCGCCGCCGCTGGAAAGCCACAGACGAGTTCCGGCGCCCGCATCAATGTCCGTATAGAGATTTTCGTTTACAGCGCGCCGATGATGATCGAGAGAAAGATCTACGCCACGCCCGTGCGCGCTCACGTTGCCACTCGCGTTGTGATCGACTGTAATGTCGTGAATGAACTGCGTGCGAAAATCAAAATCGGTGAAGAGGTTGTCTTCGCCCTCGAAGTTAAAGCCGTGATGGCCGGTGCTCCCGCTCGTATCCGGCGGTCGCGCTGATTCAAAGACAAGGCGGGTGATAGTGCAGAAATAGCTGTTGGTAAAGATTCCGCTGTCCGCGTTCATAATGCGCAGATTGCGCGCCCAACAATCCGAAACGCCGCTAAAAGCGACCGCATTGAATCCCAGCTCAGTGAAGTGACCCTGGTACGGTGTGATCGGGAATTCGAACCCCAAATCCTCCACCCCCGATTCGCTGACCGTTGGTTCAAAGCTGACAACTCGCGGCTCCCACTCGGGCTTGATATCAAATCGCAGCGGCCGATCGATCTCGATGTTGTCATCTGTGATTTTGAGAATATGACAAACAATCGACGCGCGCGTGCTGCCGAGCAGCTTGCTGGTGTCTCCCGCATCGTCCGAATAAAGCCAGGCGGCCAGCGAATTGTCGCGCGTGTCAGTCTCCAGAATTTCGACGCGTTGGCCAACTCTTAGATTCGTCAGGTTAGATACTCGTACCGAAATATCACCGCGCCGGGCCGGCGCCGTGATCGACGCGAGCGGGCGATTTCCCACGCTTCCTTTGAACCATACGAAGCCGCCTGACCATGAATAGTTCGAAGTGGGCCGGCCTGAGGTCGTCTCTCCCCAGTTAGGTTTGATTGTATTGAGTTGTTTCGGAAAGAAGAGCACGCTCTGCGCGGGCCCCTGTCCGCGCAAGACGATGCTGCTGTGCTTGATTTCGAGCATGTCGGTAATGCGATAACGACCCGGCGGGACTTCGATGGCGCCGTTCTTCACAGTCGCGAGTGCTTTCTGAAAAGCAGCGGTGTCGTCGGTCACGCCATCGCCCTTTGCGCCGAATTCTTTAACACTCACGCCGCGCGGCGCCTGGGGCAACGGAGCTTCACCCGAGTGATACCCGGCGTAGGAAAAATCCGGCAGCCGGCTGCGTGGACTCCAGCGCTCGCCATTCAAGCCCCAGAGATCAGAAGTCTGGCCTGGCGCCGAAACCGTCAGGCCAGCGAATAAGAGGTAGATCAAGAGTCCCTTCATTGACGGCGGATCTCGTCGCGATTAAGCTCTGTGCCTGCGTCGATCCTCGAAAATTCTCTCGCGCAAAATGCTCAGGTCACGGTCTGGAAACGTGAGCCGGATTCCCTGTGTTTGCGAGTCGGTGGTCCCGGCAATCGAAGGTGCCGACATCCCCGCCCTGTTGAAAGAAGCATACTGTAAAGGCGCCGGCGATACGATCGCCGAATAGGAAAAAAACAAAACCGGGGTCAGGCCTGCGATTTGTGCGATTCTTAATCTTGGGCTCTAGTATGCCGATGGCAAATCGAGAATCGCACAAATCGCAGGCCTGACCCCCTTTTAACCTCTTATGCTCAAGAGCAACTTATCACGCACAAAATGAGAATTGCAGAATTGCAGGCCTGACCCCATTCCCGGACCTGAAAGGATTGCGTTTGATACTTCACCCTATGATACTTCACCCTATTGTCTCCCGGCGAAATCGGTGGTATAAACGCCCAGTCCGAACAGGTTCTCAATAATCCCAGCGCAAAATCGTCTGAGAGCCTCTCATCAAGCCAGGGTCGAAAATTAGTAACTCCGCGATCTCCTCAGATGCGGAGTGAAACCCCTAACTAACTCATCTCTGGAAGTGGAGGTTTTCGAGCGATGCGCGCGCAAGCGGTCGCGTGCGGGGATGGCCGCTTCCGCCATCAAGTGAGACGGCCGCTTTCCCGCAGGAAGGTGGGAGCGATGGGTAAGAATGTTTCGATAGCTCTGGCAGTGCTGGCGGTTATGATCGGGTCGGTGCAGGCTCAAACCGACATCGGAGCCTGGAAGGTTGCACCCGCTGATCCGATTTTGACGGTCGGCCATGGAGCAATCTTCGATTCTCAAGGAAAAGAAATTAATCCCTCGCCGGAGTTCATAATTCAGGCCCAGCAGTTTTACCTCAAACGTCTGTTCGAGCAGGCCGGCAGCAAGCTACAAATAGAATTAACATCAAAACAGCAGCGTCTGCAGGACCTGAAAGGACTAACGCCGCCAGATCAGATTCTCGTGAATTCCGCTCTGATTGCGTGGCTGATTGAATCGGTTAAGCCCGCGGACGCGGCACACCTCGCCAGCAAGAGTGGCGCTCTGCGCAACCGGATCTTCCGCATCACCGGAAAACAATCCGCGACCGTAATCTCGAAAGACGTTCTCAGATTTCTGGATGAGGAGAGGTTGATAAGCTACATCTCGCCTACCACGAACGGGGGTCAACCATACATAGATGAATGTCGGGCTAATCGGGTCCCGATACCGCCTGATTGGGGGCCAGCCAGGGCTAGTCTACCCACATGGGACTACGGTAGCAGACCGATCGGCACACTTCGCACGAAATTCATTATCCGGGACCAGATTGCAGAAGTATTTAAGTTTGAGAATTCCGACGGTATTTGCCTCGCGCTGCCACGACGGGTCGGGGATACCATCACAGCACTCGGCATTATCTGCATGAACAGAGAAAGCGGCAAAACATGCTTCTGGGACAACATTAACGTCACGCCCGCACCCCCGTTTACGGATGACATAAATAGCCAGTTCAGGTTTCCGTTCGACATACCCCGAGGTGTACGTGTTCCCCTCTCGATATTTGCCGGTGGCGCTGACCTGTTCGGTGGGAATGGTGTTTGTTCTGACTGTCATGCCGGCAATAACCCCTTCATTGTCCATCCAACCGATGCGATGGATGTCGGGGAGCAGTTGTTATCCAACAACTGGCCTGAACCTCTGGTCGATCCTCGCTGGCCGCAAAACCCTGGACCGACCACTTTGCTTGAAGGCGTGCCGCGGATTTCAGCTAATACGTGCCTGAACTGCCATAACAGCGGGCGAAAGCTCAGGTTTCCCGAAGTGTCTAACCAGCTTCCTGGTTACTGCACCACTGTCCTGCGGGACGCTCTCGGTATCGGACTTGACCCGACCGCACCGATACCTGCCGCCACGATGCCTTGGGGTGATGTCGGCAATCCAAATTATCAAAGCGACATTGACGCGCTGCTCAGAAGTTGCTCGCAACCGCCAATACCTATCCCTCTGCGCGTGGTAGTGAATGGCGCGACGCAGGCCCAGCCTGGCGGTCGCATTGATCAAAGCGGAGACCTCGGCGTATGCACAGGCGGGGATTGCCCGATTGGCTTCTGTTATTGGCGTACGCTGCACGGACCGTTTTGGCAAAGAACCGACGCCAGCATTCCATTCGGCGCCGCTGAGTATCGCGGCAGCTTTCTACGAATTTTCGCCGAGGGAGGCCGTTGGAGATGGCGTGACTTCAGCGACGCGGGCGGCCCGCTTATGGCGGCCCCGGGAGGCACGGCCGAGTGCATGATATTCAGAAATATTTCCGGCGTTCCCAACCCAAACAATTGCGGCTCGACCTTCGCGACCATCTTTGATCCGACCGGCACACGCTTGTCAGATTCCTCGTACGTGACGTCCGCAGGTAGCACCGCGAACGCTCTGACCGGGTTTATCGGAAATGTTGCGCAAGCAGCGATTGGTAGGGACCAGATGCCGGACACTCTCCGGATCGTACCAGAAGTAGTCGGTAGCGTCGTGCTGTTCCAGCGCCATACCGATAGCCTGCCTTCACCACTTGCAATCGGGCCCCTCACTGGAGAAGCCTGGATAAATGGCTGCGAAAGGTGGACGCCGACTTACCTGGCAAGTCACGTCTATTCACTAACGGATGTGGAATTGGTGCCGGCGGGTCGATCGCGCGAAGCTTTTTGTTTCATCACTGGCATTACGGGAGCGTGGTCCACTACTGGCAGCGGTGGAGCGCAACCGTTTGCGGAAATTTATAACGGCACGGCGGGAGAGATCCGGCTTAGAGTCTCCCCGAGCGGTGGCCCGGACGGCGTCGGAGCATACGCTTCTTGTATCAAATTCCGGTGAGGACTTCCGAGTTCCAAAGGACTGGCCGCCCCCAATTAGGGCTGTCTGGTCTTACTGTCCATCGCCATCCCCGATTAATCGGGGTTGCCAGAAAATAGCCGGTGGTCGGAGTCCGCGGAGACCACCGGAAAAGTCATTAGTCATGACCGCACCCCGAAGGGGTGCCAGACGTCAACGTAAAAGATCTTTACAGCGAAGGATCTGGCACCCCTCTGGGGTGCGACCCATTTAATCTCGCATTCCCGGTGGTCTCCGCGGACTCCGACCACCGGCTACTTTCTTTGCAACCCTTCGGGTTGGGGCGAAATCAATTGCTACTCGAACGACATCGCGCTCTCTGTCGCTGGTCTGATCAAGGTCGCGCCACAAATAGACCCGCAAAAATCGCCGGATGTTAGGCAACCTGCTGCTTCTCAAAATATTCTGAGTGCCTACTCGAGCTGCAGGAGGTGGCTGTGAGCCTGCCCACCCATCGAAGAAAAATTCAAATAGTCCTGGCTGCCTTGTGCGTATTTGCCGCCGGGGCATCAGTTGCCGCTCAGGACGAGGTCATCCGGGTACAAACCGAGCTGGTCAATCTCAACGTCGTCGTCAAGGATCGTCAGGGTAAACGTGTGAAGGGGCTGACGAGGGAAGATTTCGAAGTGTATGAAGATGGCGTGCGTCAGGAGATCACACACTTTTCCGCCGACGAGCGTCCGTTGCGGCTGGTGCTGCTTTTCGATATCAGCATCAGCATGGAGGCTACCTTGCCGACCGTGAAGCAAGCGGCCGTTACGTTGGTCGACAGTTTGCGCGTGGACGACGAAGTGACTATCGTCTCGTTCGCCGAACAGACCCTCGGGCTTTCCGCCTGGTTGCATAAGACAGAAGCCGGCGCTGTCATTAGAAAAATAACTGCTGAACCGCACGTGCAACCCGTGCCGGCAACAATCTTTGGTCCCGGCTATCGAGTCGGCGATTACAACACCTACATGTACGAAGCCTTCCGCTACGTTTTTGAAAACTTCCAGGCCGGTAATGATCGCATCGCGATCATCATGTTCACTGACGGCGTGGACACCGCGGCCGGGCGAGGCGTCCCTGACATCAAAAGGCGCGTCGATGGAATTGGGAAGGAAGTTATCCGCCAGGCGCAGGAAAGCTGGGCCCTGGTGTATCCAATCCGCTACAAGACCGATCAAATCATTGGAGAATTGCCCCCGGCGGGGCGGATACCACCCTTTCCCGTTATTCGCATCGGGTCAGCTCCGGAAGATCCTGGTCGCAAACTACTCGAGCAGATAACTGCAGCCAGCGGCGGCGAGGTCTTTCAATGGAGCACCCGGCAGGATTTGCTCAAGGCGGTGGGCGATGCTTTAGATGATCTGAGGAGCCAGTACAGCCTCGGCTATAAACCGCCGCCCGAAAGGGAAGGAAAGTCCTTTCGCCAAACCAAAGTTCGCGTCAAACGACCGAACCTCGTGGTGCGTACTCGTGAAGGCTACTTCTCCATTGAATCAACTCGGCCCCGCAGGGTAAGTAACTTGCCGCCCCCTTAACTGTTGGAAAAGCCTCTACTGTGCGCGAGCTTGAATCGCAGAATCAAAGGCCTGAGCCCGGTTTCTCATACGAAGGGCTCACTCGCGCAAAACGACTTTGCCTCAAAAGTATTTTTCCTCGTCCGCGAAGCGGACTGAAAGAAAATAGCCCAGCGCTTCAGAGGCTGTGTCAAAACTCGGAGTTCCAGCGCCAACGGCGCGAAATGTAACAGCCTGGGCCATCGGCCCAGGTTGATGTAGTTGCAGGATCCAAGCGCTGAAAGCGCGAAATAACTTCAGCGCTACTAATCAGTGCGGTCTTCGTTTAACGATTCTATTTCGCGCCTTCAGCGCTTTCTAAATCTCGCTTGACCCTCACCTGGGGCGTTGCCCCAGGCTATTACATTTCGCGCTGTTGGCGCTCGGCGGATTGCGTTTTGACACAGCCTCTTCAGCGCTGGGTGACGCGGTAAGTTCCGAAGAGTGTCAGAACCGCGAGCGGTAGCGACCGGATCAACATGCGACTGGGTCAAGGCCAGGTTGCGTGGGCGATCCCGTCGCTACCGCTTCGGGTTCTGACACATTACTCAGCCGTCCGTTTCACGGACTGCATTTATGTTTCCATCTCAATCCCACCGATGAATCGGTGGGCTATTATCATTCGTCGGCTTCGCCGACTTTTGAGGCTCACTCTCCCGAAACGACAATTTGATTCTCAACTGATTTCACGCCTCGAACCGCTTTTACCAGCTGTTCCGCCTTCGCCTTTGTAGCTTCCGAATTGACGGTTCCCGTCAAGATTGCTCGGGCTGCATTGATGGCTATGGAGACTGTAGTCATATCCGGCTCGTGATTAAGCCTGCTGGTCGCAACTTCCTGCATGTTTGCATCATCGCTCGCGATGTCTCTCGTGGTTGGCTGTTTAAACCTCATACTAAGGAAACGTCTCCGGCGAAACAGCGCGTGGTAGACGAACATGAACACGAAGGCGCCAACCGCTGCTACGACGAGGCTATAAAGATCCAGACCCGGACGACCGGGTTTCCCAAGCAGATTAGCCAGGAAACCGCTGACGAATGCCCCGACAATGCCTATCAGGCAGTCGCGACCCAGACCGTGACCCGTCTTGTTGAGGATTTTATTGCCGATGAAACCGATTACCAGACCGATCACAATCCAGGCGACAAAAGACAAGGTCGAACTTTCCTGGCCGTTCAATATGGGATTACCCGTTCTGTTGCCGATAATGACTAATCTGTTGCTGATGCTGAGGAAATAGAGAGCGACGCCGATAGCCGTGACCGCGAGAATCCCAACTATGATTATCGTGCCTCTTGAGATCCCGGATTCCCTCGGGCCTCTCCCTTGTTTTTCGGTTTCCATCTCGCTTCCCTCGCCAGCCGACATGATCATGCCGGTCCTTCGGACCTTGTCATTATTTCTAACTGCCGATCACGACTATTTCACAGCGGCCCTTCGGGCTTCACCAGTCGCAGGCCTGACCTCAAGCATTTACTCTTATGCGGCTCTGCCGCAGCATACGGCGGTAAGCCTCCGGCTTACCGGCAGCAGCTTCTTTCTTAGTTTGCGGCTATGCCGCCGTTCGAGCCGCTGCCTGTGAAGACTCGAATCGACCCGGTCGCTATCGCTCCCGGTACTGACCTCATAACCTTAGGGTCGCGGCTATTTCATAACGGCCCTTCGGGCCTCGCCAGTCGCAGGCGACGAGGCGCAGCCTCGAACATCAATCAATCACCACCGGCAAAGGCGGAGCCTTTCCGCCGTGTGCGGCGGCAAAGCCGCGTCCCCGTGATTAGATTTTACGTACACCCCTGTCTGTTAATCGTTCAGGGCATTCGCCAATCCACGAATCTTTCCGATTGATCAAATCACACCAGCAAACACGATGCCTGTGGAGACGGGTGATTGCTGGAACGATTGGTTGACGGGAACGTTTGGGTACAACAGAGGTCAGAGGTCAGAGATCGGCGGTCAGTGCGTTTTACGCAGTCCATGGTCCATTTCTTAGGGAGGTCCTCATGAAGACCGTTGCTATGGTGTTTTGCTCTGTGACGCTCATGCTTGCGGCTGGGTTAAAGACGTCTGCCCAGACCAGCAATCCTTGTGATAGTCGGGACAAGCTCCCTCCGTCATTCTATGAGGTGCCGCCGGGACCAGAAGGGAATTGGAAAGCTTCGCATGCCCCTGATCTTCTGCAAAGTAAAGATCCGCTGGTGCCGGTGGTGG
>Ga0070694_100000552_pt1 | contig 20575 bp, 13 predicted proteins | sample KBSK1251metaG_FD_65470 | JGI IMG/M metagenome (GOLD analysis project Ga0070694, IMG submission 65470) | Corn, switchgrass and miscanthus rhizosphere microbial communities from Kellogg Biological Station, Michigan, USA - KBS K1-25-1 metaG | ecosystem: Host-associated > Plants > Roots >... | reverse complement strand
GGGTCGAGAGTTGGCGCCGCATATTTTCGGTCTCAGCCATTAACTCGCGACGTTCGAGAGCTTTCTCAGCCAGCGGCAGCAGCTCTTCGAAATCAAATGGTTTCTCGACGAAATAAAAAGCCCCAGCCTTGATTGCCTCAACGGCGGTCTGCACTGAGCCGTAACCGGTGACCACGATCACTTCCGTGTTGGGCTTGGCATCTTTCATGTGACGCAGCAGCGTCAATCCATCCATGTCCGGCAACTGCACGTCACAAATCGCGAGGTGGTGCGCGCCGCCATCGAACATGTCGATGGCTTCCGCCCCGCTGGCCGCAGTGTCAACGGTATAGCCCTCATCGGCCAGGTGCTGCCTGAGTGAGTCGGTCATCATCGGCTCGTCGTCAACGACCAGGATGCGAATATCTTGATTTTTCGATTTTGTCATTTCAGCTTCAGTTGTTTGATAACGGCAGCGACACGCGAATCACATCCTTGCCGAAAAACACGTCGCCGCCATGAGCCTGGATCATTTTGGTAGCCAGTTGTGCGTGAATTGTTCCACCCTCAGCAGAGAGTGACTGGTGGCGCGTGTGGAAATGCCCACCTCGCCATTCGAGCACTGCCTGGCTGGATTCGTCACGCCGCATAGCCATTGAAAGTGGCTGGGGGTCCTTCGCGGAAATCGTTGCCCGCACATCGTCCGTGATCGCCTGAATGGCTTCGGTCAACACCACGGGGTCGAATTCACCAATGAACGAGTCACTCGCAAATTCGCTGGCGATGATCACCTTCGGCAATCCGCCGGTTTCACGCTCGGCAGCTTCCGCGATCACCTTCGCCGCGATTCGCTTTACGTCGACTCCTGCCTGCTTCCGCAATTCCAGTGGTCTCGCGAACCGCACCAACGCCGTCAGGTCCTTGGCGGCACGATCAAGCCCCATAATCAATTTCGCCAGGGTTTCTCTTTCATCTTCTGGTTGATCCGCGCGCGCCAGCCGCTTGCGCAGGAACGTGGCGTATAATTTGAGTCCGTTGAGTTGGTTCTTCAAATCGTGAACGATTTGAAAGGTCGCGCCGCCCAAGCGTTCGAGCGCGGCGGTATCGGAGGCTGTTGCTGGTGCAGGTGTCATTTGCAGTACCGTCAATCCTACCGATAAAGTGTACGAAATAAACTCGGTAACTTTACGTTTTTGTGTCGTGTTTCAATTCGACAGAATAGCAAACGAGGATGTTTGTATGCTACTAATGCGAAAAATCGAGCGTGGCGCGCAAAATGTAAGGAGCCTGAGCCAACGATGAAACGCCCAAACAAACTATTTCTGGTCGTGGAAGACTTCGAGGACAGTCGTTTCATGATGAGACGTCTGCTCGAAATGGCCGGCTACAAGGTCCTGGAAGCCAGTGACGGCGAACAGGCGGTGCAAATGGCGGTCGAGTCCCGGCCCTCGCTAATTCTTATGGATCTGAGTCTACCGAAGCTTGACGGGCTTGCGGCCACGCGTCAGATTCGCCAAAAGAAAGGTCTCAAGCGAGTTCCGATTCTGGCCGTATCTGCCCACGATTCGCCCGAATCTCGGACTGAAGCCCTGGAAGCTGGTTGCAACGAATACGTCACTAAGCCAATTGACTTCGACCAACTGCACGCGCTGCTGCGGCGATTCGTGCCTTCGAACTAAAGACTCGCCCGCCGCGCCTTGATATGTTGTACCGGAATCGCTCGACGGTGGACGAAATTGTGCCCGAAATTAGTGTCTCGCAGCTGCCTGCGGGAATCTGACGGTGAGATTCTCAGGAAATCTCAAGAAAGTTGCGCAGGCACGTGAATTGAAGAAAGAGTTGGGCGGAGGTCTCGCGGCCTGAGTCCCTTGCTAATAGATTCACGCTGAGAGTATGAAGAGTGAAGCCAACTAATGTCCCACCGAAACAGCCGAGCGTTCCCGACAGTGTTCTTGCCGGCAACTACAGCAGTCCTGAATTCCTAAAGTCGATCAGTCACGAGATGCGCACACCGCTGAATGTCATCATCGGCATCTGCCAGTTCCTTGAGCGGGATCGGAAAACGCCACTGTCGCCCATGCACCGTGATGCCGTAGATCGAATGGATCGAAACGCTCGTGCTTTGCTGCAATCCATCAATCGACTGCTCAGTACGCTACGTAGTGAGCAGATGAACTGACCTGACCTGCCGCGGACGAATAGGCTTATCGAGCATTTGCAGACGGAATATCGATCCTGAGACCGTCATATGCGGCGATCGTAGTACCGGGCCAGGACTTTCCTGCCTCAGTCTCCAGGTCAACCTCATCCCACTCAGCAAATAAATGAGTCAGCAGCAAGCGGCCTGGTTCGGCGTGCTGGGCGATGCGCATAGCGTCGGCCAGTTCGAGATGTTTCGGCGTCGCTTTGTTGCGGTAAAAGGAACACTCGAGAATTAGCAGGTCGGTTTTGCGCGCGAAGTCGGCGAGTGTTTCGGAGTAGCCAGTGTCAGAACTGTAAACCAGCGTCGCTCCGTTTGCGTCCATGAGACGAACCGCCAGGCTTTCACGGCGATGCGGCGTCGAGATCGTTTCAATGGTCACGTCCGCGAACAGGCCAAGATGCGTGGGCTCGTTGTGAGGCGGAATCTCATGAATCTCAATTGCGAATGGTTGTTCAAACAGCCTGTAGTGATGAACTTCGTCGATTGCTTTCAGTAGTTTTTCAACGCCTTCACATCCAAAAATCCTTAAAGGCTTTTTTCGGGCCTTGATTCCCTCGGCCCACTTGATTCCAAAAAGGAACGGCGTCAGACCGGCGCAATGATCCAGATGCAGATGGCTGATCCAAATCGCATCAAGGTTTGGCCAATCGAGATGCTCTTCGGCCATGCGGTGCGGCGCGTCGCCCTGCAGTCGAGCAGGATCGAGCCGGCTGTGGTTTGCAGCCAGAACCCCGCCGATGCGCGGCGCGGATGGAAAACGGAAGTCCCGGAACCGAGAACGACAAGTTGCATGGGAAGAAACTAAATTGAAAATTGAAAATTACAAAATGAAAATTGCAAATTGTCAGAACCGAGAGCGGTAGCGACCGGATCAAGATGAACCCCCCGAGGGCCGGATCTTGATCGCGGGTACTGACACGCTTGCTGCGCTCCCGACTCTGTCATATTCTGTGCGCCGCTTAATGAAACGGCACATTATCCCCCGACTGCTGGTTTTGCTCATGGGTGTCCTGCTCGTGACCTCGCCCGCTGTCTCAGAACGCCTGCCGCTCAAAATCTACACGTCGGCCGACGGCCTCGGGAGCAGCTTTGTCGATTTCCTGATGCGCGATTCGCGCGGCTTTATGTGGTTTTGCACCCGCGATGGATTGAGCCGCTTTGATGGAGCCCGGTTTGTGACTTATCGAGTCGGCGACAAGAATTCTCCGCCCGGCATTGAGACCATCAGCGAAACCAGCGATGGCAGTTACTGGATCGCTACGACCGGTGGGTACTACCGTTTCAGAGCCGCATCCCTCTCACGTCCCGACCGAGAAAGCGGGACTCAACAATTCCTTGATGCCGAATACATCGATGAGGGTCGTGGCTGGACCTTTGAAGACAGTCAGAAAAACATCTGGTACATAGGCCGGGATTTGTACCTTGAGCGTGACAAGAACGGCAAGGCGGATTATGAGCGCAGGAACCTGAACTTGCCGGAGAATCCCAGGCTCCCCGTCATTATTTTTCAGGGGCGGCCTGGTCCTGACGGCAGCTTTTGGATCACTACGAACAACGGTCTGGTGCGGCGGCTTCCCGACGGCCGGCTTATGATGCTGCAACTCGAGCGCGACGTTCCTCAGGGATTGATCGCTCTCACTGTCGAGAAGAACGGCCGCGTTTGGGTAGCCTGGGGAGGTGAAATCTTCGTGATCATGCCTCAGCCTTTGTCAGGCTTACCGGCTTTCGATCGGATCTTGACGCAGCCCCTCGAGCCGAACGCCACAATCGCAATCGAGCCTGATCGTCCAGTCAAACTGCCCGAGCAGCCCGGGGAAATTGTCCGACTGGCCATGCATTCGCTAGGCACCTTCAATATCCATTTCAATTCGACTTCTGATGGTCATGTCTGGATCACTTCTAATAACGAACTGCTGGAATTCGATGGACAGGCGTTTCGTCTCTTCGGCGCTGAACAGGGCTTGCCGAGTGGCATGGCCGACATTGCCGAAGACGCCGCCGGTAATCTGTGGGTTGGCGGCAGAACGCTGATGCGACTGAATCGCAAGGGCCTGGTCTCTTATGACCAGGATGATGGTCTGAACTCGTCGGCGATTTTCGCAATCAACGAGGGGGTGGATGGCTCGCTCTACATCGCTAACGGCGATTTTTGTCTGAGTCGATTCGACGGAAAGCATTTTCAGACCACTCGCCCAAATATCGATAAGCAAAGCAGGTTCTTGTGGAGCTCGCGTTATGCGTTCCTTTCCAGCGCCAACGAATGGTGGATTCTGACCGCCAACGGGCTTTACAGATTTGCCGCGGGCAACCTGCAAACGCCTCTGGCAATTTATGACCACAAAAATGGCTTGGCCGCCAGCGACGCTTTTCAAATCTTCGAAGATTCGCGCGGCGATATTTGGTTAAGCCAACAGCCTTCACGCTGGGAAGACCATGCTTTGTACCGGCTGAAACGTGGCGAGGATAAGTTTTACCGATTTACCGAGGCTGAAGGCTTGCCCGCCGCCAAAGCTGCGTCGTCGTTCGCGGAAGATCGAAACGGCAACCTTTGGTTCGGCTTCTACGAAGGTGGTCTCGCGCGGTTCGCTAACGGGCGATTTACCGAGTTCACAACTAAGGATGGGTTGCCGGGCGCGCTCATCTCCGACCTGTTAATCGATCACCTGGGACGGCTGTGGATCACGTCTGCCGTAGGCGGCGTGAGCCGGGTCGATGACGCGAGCGCGGCGACCCCGACATTCATTGCGTTTACGACCGATCAGGGACTGTTGAGCAACAACGCCCGGACAATTACCGAAGATCGCGCCGGGAACATCTACGTAGGAACGGTCAGAGGCGTCGATCAAATTTCACCCGACCTCGCGCACGTCAAGCACTATTCGATTAACGACGGTCTGGCGGGAGATTTTGTTGTTGACTCCCACTGCGATCACGACGGGAATTTGTGGTTTGCCACCACGAATGGCTTGTCTCGATTGTCGCCCCGCGCGGGCGAGAAGGATCCGCCGCCAAATATTCTGCTGGGTGGTTTGCGCATCGCCGGAGAGAAGCAGGCAATCTCTGAGTTGGGTGATGCTGAGATTTCGCGCGGCGATCTGTCGCCCACGCAAAACAATTTTCAGATCGATTTCTTCGGGCTCGACCTTCATGCCGGCGAGACGCTGCGTTATCAGTTCATGCTCGAAGGCGCGGACAAAGACTGGAGCGCGCCGACGGAACAACGGACCGTGACTTACGCGAATCTTCGTCCCGGTGCATATCGCTTCCTGGTGCGCGCGATAAACAGTGACGGCCTTACCAGTCTGCGGCCGGCAATACTTTCGTTCACGATCCTCCCGCCAATCTGGCTGCGTTGGTGGTTTCTCGCATTGGCGACGTTGGTCGTAATCACGCTGCTCTACCTGCTCTACCGTTACCGGCTGGCGCATCTGCATCAAGTGAACACCGCTCTCTCTGAAGCGAAGACGGCGGAAGAGAAGCTGGGTCGCGCCCGCGAAGAGCGCCTGAGGGAATTACAAACGGTCCGCACTCGCATCGCTACCGATCTGCACGACGACATCGGATCATCTTTGACGCAGATTGCGATTCTTAGCGAAGTGGCGCAGCAGAGTATCAAGGGAAACGGGGCTTCGCTCACCCCACTGAAATCGATCACCACAGTTTCTAACGAGTTGGTCGAAGCGATGAGCGACATTGTTTGGGCGATTAATCCCGAAAAAGATCATCTGCAGGATTTGATTCAGCGCATGCGTCGCTTTGCCAGTGATGTGCTCTTAGCAAAGGGAATCAGTCTGGATTTTGACGCCCCCAGCTATGCGCCGGATATTCCGCTGGGAGCGAATACGCGCCGGGCGGTCTTTCTGATCTTTAAGGAGAGCCTGGCTAATATTGTGAAGCATGCCAACGCCAAACATGTCGGCGTTCAATTTGGCTTCTCGTCGCGCGAATTGACCTTGACGATTTCTGATGACGGGTGTGGCTTTGATGTCGACAAATTATCGAGCGGGCTGTTCACCGATCAGAAAGGCGGGCATGGCATCCTCAGCATGAGAAAAAGGGCCGCGGAAATGAATGGCCGGCTGCAATTGGACTCGCAACCCGGCCAGGGGACCACGATGACGGTTGAATTATTATTGAGTCAGACGCACGCTGCCACCCAAACAGGTGGCGACAACTGAGTCGAGATCCCCTAGATTGAATCCTGTGGAAACGACTATGCAAAATACCTCGAATGAAGTTATTAAGGCCGCAGTCATTGAGGACATGAAGGATATCCGCGATGGCCTGACGACGCTCATTAACTTCACTGAAGGGTTTCGTTGCACCGGCAGTTATCGCTCGATGGAAGAAGCATTGGCGCGCCTTGATTCCGAGGTGCCCGACGTCTTGTTAAGTGACATTGGCTTGCCGGGAATGAGCGGCATCCAGGGAATTCGCATCATTAAAGAGCGTTACCCGGAAATGCAGGTGCTGATGCTGACCGTTTACGACGACGACGATCGCATCTTTGACGCGCTGTGCGCGGGCGCGAGTGGTTATCTATTGAAGCGGACGCCGCCGGCAAAACTGCTCGACAGCATTCGTGAGGCCATGTCAGGCGGCTCGCCGGTTTCTCCCGAAGTCGCGTCCCGCGTCATAAAATTCTTCCGCGAGTTTCATAGTGCCGAACGGGAGGATTACGATCTCACCCCTCACGAGACTCGCCTCTTGAAATTATTGACCGAAGGGTACAACTACCAAACGGCTGCGGAAAAACTCGGCGTCAGCTACAACACCGTCAAGTTTCACGTCCGCCACATCTTCGACAAGCTCCAAGTCCATTCCAAATCGGAAGCCGTCGTGAAAGCCATGCGCGATCGGCTGGTCTAACCGCCTACAAGACACACCTCGATCCACCCATCCGGATAGTTCAAACGTAGAGTTCTGAAGGGCACGTCAGTATTTCCTCAATCAGTGACGCAAAACAAACTATCCAACCGGATGGCGACAGCCTCCGCGTTTGAATTTATAAACGGTATCACGCTGTCCGGTGGCCCAAAGGAGCAAATGGACGGCCGAATGATTAGACCAAACAGGAGAGACGTCATGAAAGCAAGCAACTTCATCTTCGCCGCAATCCTCGTGGTGGCACTCACTACAGTCATCAGCGCGCAAACCAGCGCGTTTACTTACCAGGGTCGGTTCACTGACGGCGGAACGGCGGCCAACGGAACGTATGAGATGCAATTCAAGCTGTTCGACGGCTCGAGCACTCAGATTGGCTCGACGGTTACGAACGCTGCTGTGGTCGTGAGCGATGGCGTCTTCACCGTGCAACTCGACTACGGGAGTGCGGCATTTTCAGGTGCGGATCGGTTCCTCGAAATTGGTGTACGGCCTGCCGGAAGTGGCAATTCATTCACGACCCTGTCGCCACGCCAGCAGCTTACTTCGGCGGTTTACGCCATTCGGGCAGGTTCGACCGCGACGGCCGACAATGCGACGCAGCTCGGCGGGCTGGCAGTAAATCAATTCGTGCAAACGAATGATTCACGGCTTACTGACAACCGCGCCCCAACCGGCGGTAGCGCAAACTACATTCAGAACACGCCGGTTCAACAGAACGCTACTTTCAACATCGCTGGTAATGCGTTTGCCGGAACCATGTCAGCTAACTCGGTAAACGCCGGCACCGGTTATTACCTCGGTGGTGTTCGAGTGTTGCATGCTTCGGGAGATCAGAATTTGTTTGCCGGTGAGGGCGCGGGAGACGCCACTACCACGGGCTTCCTCAACGCTTTCTTTGGCAGCCAGTCTGGATTGAACAACACGAGCGGAGCCCTGAATGCTTTCTTTGGAAAATCTACCGGCAAGGCAAACAAAGATGGAAGTAACAATTCCTTTTTCGGAGCGCAATCCGGTGTTCGGAACGTTTCGGGCGGCGCCAACACGTTCATAGGCGAAGATGCGGGTAGCAAGAACATCAGCGGCAACTTCAATACTTTCGTCGGCCACAACTCTGGAACCGGTTTTGTAGATACCGATTACAACACAACCATTGGCTACGGGACGGGAGGTTTTCCTGGGGCCCAAAATACCATTATCGGAGCCTTCGCCAACACGGACGGTCCCGGCCTGTCGAACGCGACTGCGATCGGCTACGGCGCAAGGGTTTCGCAGAGCAATAGCCTGGTTCTGGGCAGCATACACAACGGACAGGGTTCGCCTCCGGACACGAACGTTGGCATTGGCACCATGGCGCCGAACTTCCGACTTACCGTCAAAACTGGGACCAGCAGCTACGGCCTGATACATACCGATGGAACAGTCAGTGTGGGTACGTTCGTCGGTGGCAGCACTGGTGGTGGATGGATCGGCACCAGGTCAAATCACTCGCTCAGCTTCTTCACCAACGACGGCGGGGCAGCGATGACCCTGGAGACTTCCGGTTTTCTCAGGCTCAACAACGTCGCCGCCGGTGGCCAGTTATCACTTTGCCTCGGCAATTCAAATCAGATCTCTTTCTGTTCGTCCAGCTTGCGCTACAAGACTGCACTCAAGGACTTCAAAGGCGGCCTCAACGTCGTAAATCGTCTGCGGCCGCTTAGCTTCACCTGGAAGGAAGGCGGGATGCGCGACCTCGGCTTTGGCGCCGAAGAAGTCGCCGCCGTCGAACCTCTCTTGGTAACTCGCAATGACAAAGGCGAAGTAGAGGGCGTGAAGTACGACCGCATCACGGCGGTTTTGGTGAACGCCGTCAAAGAGCAGCAAGAACAAATCAAGCGACAGCAAAGCCAGATTCAGATGTTGAAAACGCTCGTCTGCCGGCGCAATCGTCGCGCGCCGGTCTGCCAGTGAGTTCGCCAAACTAACCGCGAGGCGTGAAGCCGCATTTGAAACAGAGGAAGGCTATGCAAATACAAAATTACAGCCGCCGCGTTGGTGTAACTATCATCAGCATTCTAATCGCTGGGATAGCAAACCCGGTCGGGACGCTGGCTCAAACAATGAGTGGTGGCCCCTATAAAGTCACTTCATCAGTGCAGGCGAGTGGTGGCGGCTCAAGCGCGGGTGGTAATAAGGTCATCGACGGAACCGCAGGACAATCGGCGGCCGGTCCTTCGAGCGGCAGTTCGATCTCGCACGTGGCGGGCTTCTGGCCGGCTACGCGTGGTACGACACTGTCGCAGCCGGGTGGCACGACAACGGTGCAATTCAGCGCAGCAAATTATTCGGTTCAGGAAGATCTTACAGCGCTGGCCATCACCGTCACCCGCGGCGGCGACACCAGCGGCACGACTAACGTGGATTATTCAACCGTCGATGCGAGTGCCATACAACGCTCCGACTTTGAATACGCTGCGGGCAGATTGATCTTCGCACCCGGCGAGACGAGTAAGATCTTTCTTGTACTCATCAATGAAGACAGGTTCGTCGAGGGCGCAGAGACGTTCAACGTCGCGCTCAATAATCCGGTGGGAGCGCAACTCGGCTCGCCGAGCAACGCCATGGTCACGTTCACTGATGACGCCCCCGAAGCTGTGTCGAATCCGATCGACGATGCGCAGGCGTTTGTTTATATGCACTATCACGATTTCCTCAATCGCGAACCCGACGCGCCCGGCCTTCAGTTTTGGACAAATGAGATTACCAAGTGCGGCAATGATCTGACCTGCATCAGCGCCGCCCGCACCAATGTGTCGGCAGCTTTTTATCTGTCGATTGAATTTCAGCAGACGGGTTACCTGTTGTACCTGATGCAGAAAGCGTCGTACGCCACGATGCCGAAGTACGCGCCGTTCATGCGCGACTTGCAGGACGTCAGCCGCGGGATCATCGTCAATGCGCCCGGCTGGCAGCAAAAAGTCGCCGGCAATCAACAGCAGTTTGCCGACAAGTGGGTGAGCCGGCCGGAATTCACAGCGATTTTCGATGGCCTGTCGAACATGGCCTACGTCAACGCGCTTTACGCAAATGCCGGTGTGGTTCCGAATCAACCTGATCGAGACGCGCTGGTGGCGCGACTCGACGCTGCAGATGAGACACGGTCGGCGGCGTTGCTCGAGGTGGCCAACAACTTAGGGTACCGGCAAAAAGAAATGAATAGCGCCTTTGTGCTGATGGAGTACTTTGGCTATCTCCGGCGCGATCCGAATGCGTTGCCTGATATCGACATGAACGGCTACAAGTTTTGGTTGGACAAACTCAACCAGTTCGGCGGCAACTTCCAGGACGCTGAGATGGTGAAAGCATTCATCATTTCGCTTGAATACCGGCAACGCTTCGGGCAGTAAGCATGTCAGAAGCCCGACCGTAAGGGAGGGCCCTTTGCGAAAGATGCCCTCCCTGACGGTCGGGCTAACGTCCCGGCAACACAACTATCAGACACTACCCGTGAGCGCGAACAGCTTGCCGCCGCGCGCCAAATTGCTTATGCTGACGCGCTCTCTTACTCCAGACTTCAGAGGCTGGACTCGAGACTACTTTCATGACAGTAAAATCTGATCGTTGGATTCGCCGCATGTGCGAAGAGGAGCAACTCATTAGCCCGTTCGAGTCCCGGCTAGTGCGCGAGGTTGAAGGACGGCGCATCATCTCTGCCGGCGCGTCCAGTTATGGCTATGACATGCGTCTTGCCGATGACGGCTTCCGCGTCTTCTCGCCGATTCACGGGCGCGAAATCGATCCCAAACATTTCGATGAAGACTCTTTGGTCGAACCACCGTTACGCACGACCGATGATGGATCGAAGTATTACTTAATGCCCCCGCATTCCTACGCGCTGGGCGTAACGGTTGAAACGTTTCGCATGCCCCACAACATTACGGGAATCTGTATGGGCAAGAGCACCTACGCGCGCGCCGGTCTCGCTGTCAACACGACGCCGCTGGAAGCCGGTTGGATCGGTCGTTTGGTCATTGAATTAGGCAATCTTGCGGACCTGCCGTTGCGTGTTTATGTGAATGAAGGAATTGGTCAGGTGCTTTTCTTTGAATCCGACGAAGATTGCGACACGTCATACGAAGACCGCGGCGGCAAATATCAAGGTCAAACAGGATTGACGTATTCGCGCTTGTGACGATCTAGGTTCTCATAGTCATTGATATCCTCCGCTACGGAGTAACGCCATACCGACGATAACTCGGATCAGGTTGCTGTAAACCAGAAGCCAGTCGTCGAATATCGAGACTGGCGGGCTACCCATCGCCCTCCTTATTTTACAGTCGCGGTGGGCGGCGCGTAGACCGGCTCGACGAGGCAGTCCGGCTTGTTCAGACTGACGGTATAAGACTCACCACCCTTGAGTTCTGCGCTGCGTTTTTCGACGGCTTCATCCTGCCGCCAGCCAAGCAGTGCGCGGCCGCCGTAGTAGGCCGGCGCGGTCAGCGTTACCGATTCCTGTTCCTTCTTAAAAGTGCGGAGGAAGCTGCCGGTTCCGTCGCCGCTGCCGTTCTCATCGAGAGCACTGCAGCGAATGAGAGGCGCGACGCCGTCGGCCACCTTGACCACGACGGTCGAGTACTCTGGATCGATGGGGTCCGCGATGTATTTGATCCTCAGCGCGAGGCGCTGGAATTTGACTCTATCACTGCCTGAACGTTGGATGGCCAGCCGCGTCCACGCCCCCGGCCTGAACCTCGTCATCGGATTCTTGTTGCTGTTGGGCTGGCTGATCAGTTCATTCAGCAGCCATCGCGCCTCAGGGTCACGCTCTGGCTGCGTGACCGTCAGCTGAGTCATTCTCACTCGCGGGTTGTATTCGATGTTTGATGCCCAGTGAATGGCCGTACGCGGTTTTCCGGCCGTCTCTTCGACACGGTACTGACCGCTGCGGAAGAGGTACAGCTTCCCGTGCCGCCGGACTTTCGAGATGCCGTCGTGGATGTAGTCAAGCTTCGCCGTGACCACCTCGTCGGGGTAGGGCTGAGCCAACTCCAACAGTTTTTCGTCGGTCTCGATGTCAACGATCCGAATGTTATCCTCCTGGCGATTGAGCGCCACCAACAGATCAATCTCGACGCGCTTGGCGCTGCTGTTGAGGGTCGCGATCTGGTCCGGTGTCAGCGAGACTACCTTGAAATTCTGGGTGGCTGCATCGTTCTTGCTATACCAGTCGATGATCTTCTGGGCGATGCCTCTGAGCTGTTGGCTGAAGATGACGCTCAGGCTTTCGTATTGCTCCTGGGTGAGCATGCCGTTTTCGTTCTTGGTTAAAAGCGTGGCGAATTGTTTGAAGAGTTCCACCGCCTGAAAATCAATGTCAGGCAGGTCTGCAAGCCGCAGGTAATGATAAGACTTGAGGAGGTAGTACTGATAGAGCAACAGCCGCTCGCGCGCCTTGCGCCCCATCTCCTGCACAGCTTGTAGCGCTTCCGGGCTAATCTGTTCGAGGATGGTGTCCCGTTGGCCTTGCAACTCCAGGATGGCGATCTGGTTGTTGAGAATGGTCGTGGTGAGGGCGCCGATGGCGTTCAACGTGGCGACTAATTTTTCGCTGAAGTCGCGCTTTCGCACGTTCAGCTTTTCGATCGCCTTAATTGCGTTCTCATAAGCGGGCGTATCGGCCAGCACCTTCTCGAGCCGCTCCTGCACGTCCTCCTCTGAGACGGCGAGGCCGGAGAAGCCTTCGAGAATTTTCGCCTTGGCCTCCTCCCTTTCCTCCATGTACTTTTTGACTTTGCTTTCGAAATCCTTCTTCTCTACGGCCGTATCGAATTTCTTCTTCTCGTCCCTGTCGATTGTCTCCTGCTCGGTAAGGGCGAGCTGCTTCTGGCGCATCAGGTCTTCGAACAAACCCTCCGCCACCTTCTTTCCCAGATCCTTTCCCTTTTCGGCGATCTTCGTCGCCACCGGGGAGAAGGCGCCGGCCACTTTGCCCAGGCTGGCCGTGGGATCATCCGTGTCGATATCGCCGAGCACTGTCAAGGCTTTGCCGAATGAACCGAGCGCGGGCTGGCCGACAGGGATGAGTTGCATGACGCCGCCGAGGATCTTTGCGGAGGCCCGTAGCCGGTGCTCGAGCTGCAAGTCGTTTTTGGCTTGATTGGCCAACGACTTCTTCATGTTCGTCACTTGGTTCCATATCGTCACAATCTGATCCGCGATCGAGAACATGCTTGACGAAAGCTCCCTGACTTTAGCCTCCGCGACTTCGAGGTCAGCCAGGGCCTGCACGTTCTCCTGGTACAGGCGCTCTTTAGCAGCTTCGAGAATATCGGCGGCCGCCTTCGCACGCTCCTTCTTGAACTGGACCCAATAGGCAAGGAACATCACGCGGACAGCGCTCTCCATCTCCTTATTGAAGAGCTGGTAGTTGGTCTGGAACGATAGCATTGGCACCCAGCCGGCCGGGTTACCGAAGGAGTCATACGGGCTCTTGACCCGCTGAACCATGGCCGTCAACTCATTCTGCAACAAGGCCCATCCGGGCTCATCTTTGTCCGATGCAGCGGCGACCTTAACGGCGTCGAGATAGATTTCCAATTTCTCCAGCGCCTTCTTTGTGTAGCCGGCCAGACAAAGGTCTTCGGCGTAGGCGATGACCGCGCGCACCGCCGCGAGATGCAACCAGTGTGACTCGCCGGACTTGCTCTGCAAGGTACGAATCTTGCCGGCCTTGGTAACAAACGGCGAAGTTTGCGGGGCGCGCACAACAACTCCTGGTTTCGTCTTGTACCAGGTCTGCAGAAAGAACTTCAATGGTTGGGGCGGAAATGGACCAGCCTTACTGTAGATCAAGGCATACCTGAGGGCCGGGCTCGGTTCGCCGGCCTTCGACGGCGGTACGTCATCGGCAGGCAGGCCGACTTCGCCGGCGCTGAGATTCACGCGCTGCTCCAGCTTTTCCTCGAATTGGGTGTAGACCGATCCACCATCACCACCAGCGCCGGGCCCGCGCGGGGACGCAACGGGATCTTTGCCGTCGGTCGGCCCATGGTCCGCCGGCCAGTGGAACCGGAACTCCTCCCTGGTTTGGACCTTCTGATAAACGCTTACCATGATGGGCTTCCCCTTCTCGATCTCCTTTCTGTCCGCCTCCGAAAAGTTTTCGAAGCCGTTCTTCAACTCGCCTGAGAGATCGAGCTCGGTTCCCTCCACTAAGACCTTGCCATTCCAGGGCTCGACGCTGGTGCCATCCCTGCCCTGCTGGCCGTGCTGGCCAGGCTGACCTTTGCCGCCGTTGGCGATGATGCGCTCCTGCGTGCCGGGCACGACGAGGTTTTTGACGAAGAGATACACGTCGCCGCCCTTCTGCCCGCGCATGGCGGCAAATTTGGTCGGATGCGCAGTGATCGGGAGTGGGGTGGTGTCAATGCGCGCTATCCGGCCGTCCGTGTCCTCGAAGCGCAATTCGCGCGCGTAGATGTGGACGTCCGTGCCGGGTACCTTCAATTCGCAGCGAAGTACGACTTCGTCGGCGCAAATTATCAACTGCTTGAGATTGGTGCGCTCCTTCAGCCGCTCGAAGATTAATCCCGGATCCTTCTTATCGTCGATGACCACGTTGACACCCACGATCGTCGCCTTCTTCGTCATAACCTTGGCCTCGCCCTCCAACCCGGTCCGGTTGAAGTAAGCCTCGTCCGCGTTCTCCCGCGAGAGCGTGGTGTAGAAGGCGCTGGTGTCGTCGGGCTTCTTTACGGATACATGTTCGATAACTCGGAAGTCTGAAGGCACGTTCGGATGCGGCGTGACGTAGACCACCTGCTTCTCATCCCTGGTGTCCTTGCTTGCCCGAATAGATACGGTGAACTGCTCCTTGTCTTCCGCTGACGGCTGATAAACGAAGACGCCCGTGTTTTCGTCCAGGGAAATTTTGCCCTTAGGACCGGGCGTCGCGAGTTTTGAGAATTTGGTTCCTTCACCGAGAGTGCTCGTCACTTTGAAGCTTAGCGTTTCGCCCTGCCATGCGGAGAGCGGCGGGATACTGCCGAGGGGGAAAGTGTCTGGCATGCGGTCCTCCTAAATCGATAATGGGCAAATCTGGCGACGCAGAATAATGAAAGTTCCGCCGATTAGCAACATTTTATTCACACTCTGACAAGGCTTCGAGCGATGCGGGACAACACAATCCATCGGGTGTTGAGGGGGAGGGCTAAGAACTATGAGAATTAGACTTCACCATCTCTGATTGAATCTCTGTAGTCTGTTGCAAGCTCGTTCTCACAATTTCACTAGCTTTGAGAACCTGGAGATGATGCTGTTGGTTCTCAGAGTTAGTGAATGCCGGTCTCGCTGTTAACACGACACCGCTGGAAGCGGGCTGGATCGGACGGCTGGTGATTGAACCGTGTCTACGTGAATGAGGGAATCGGTCAGGTGCTTTTTTGAGTCGGACGAAGACTCGACACGTCCTACGAAGATCCGGAGGGAATATCAGCGCCAGACGGGATTGACCTATTCGCGATTGTAAGAAGAAGCACCAGGACGAACATCTCCCACGCCTGCACGCAGGGTAAGAGTCACACTTGATTCATGGTTCGGCGTGAGTCGTGTCGTTACGACGAAGGCAGCCATGACGCGTCCTTCACGTCGCTTCTATTCGTGACATCAAAGGACGCCTTCGGCTGACTGCTTTGACCGTTCGCGCCCTCGAGAACTTCGCGTGCCTTTCGGGCGAGGGCTTCGGGTGAAAATGGCTTTTGAATAAAGCAGACGTCGTCGGCGACAATGCCATGTCTGACAACCGCGTCATCGGTGAATCCTGACATGAAGAGTACCCGCGCATCAGGACGCAATTCGCGCGCTTTTTCCGCAAGTTCCCGCCCGCTCATCTGCGGCATGACCACGTCGGTGATGATCAAATCAATTCGTTCGGCGAAGTCCTGGCACATCTGCAAACCTTCGCGGCCGTTCCCAGCCGTCAAGACGCGATAGCCGTATTCTTCGAGAAACTCTTTTCCCAGGGCGCGCACCATCGGTTCATCTTCAACCAGAAGAATTGTCTCGTTGCCGTAACCGGTATCCATTGGCGCGGGGTGGTGCTCGGGTTCCGAAACGTCATCGATCCTCGGCAGGTAAATCTTAATCGAGGTCCCCTTGCCGGGTTCGCTGTAGACCCAAATGGTCCCACCACTCTGTTTCACAATCCCATAGACCGTCGCCAACCCGAGACCCGTTCCCTTGCCGACTTCCTTGGTGGTGAAGAATGGCTCGAAGATATGTGACTGCGTCTCGGCATTCATGCCGATGCCGTTGTCAGTCACTGAGAGGGCGACGTAGCGGCCCTGCGCGATCATTGCGCGGTGCTTATCCGATCCGCCGTTGAACTCAACGTTTTCGGTCTTTACTGTCACACAACCGCCCGCAGGCATTGCGTCGCGGGAATTGACGACGAGATTCATTAAGACCTGCTCCATTTGTCCGGGATCGGCGGTGACCTTGCCAACACTGGCCGCCAGGTCAAAGCGTAGCTCAACATCTTCGCCAATCACGCGCGGCAACATTTTGCCCATACCGGTGACCACCGCGTTCAAATCGAGCACGATTGGTTTGAGCATCTGCTTGCGACTAAATGCCAATAGTTGACGGGTGAGTGAGGCTGCGCGGTCGCCGGCGCTCTTAATCTCTTGAATCCTGGTACGCAAAGGTTCGTCACCATTCATTCGCCGCAGAACCAATTCGCTGTATCCCGTTACCACCGTCATCAGGTTGTTGAAATCGTGCGCGATGCCGCCAGCCAGCGTGCCGACACTCTCCATTTTCTGCGCCTGCCGCAGCATTTCTTCGCTGTCATGCAAAGCTTTCTCGGCACGTTTTCGGGCGGTAATGTCCGTCGCCACACCGAGCATCTGGCTCACATTTCCGTCGCCCGAAACAATCGGACGCTTCACCGTTTGCAGCCAGCGATGGCTGCCGGAAGCGTCAGTCATCAACTCCTCGGGAATGAACTTTTCCACTCTTTGCTCAATCACTTCGAGGTCATCGCGACGAAAGCGCTGGATCTCTTCCGCATTCGGGTTGAAGTCGGCATCAGTTTTCCCGAGCAGGTGTTCGACCGATGTGCCATAAGCTTCGGCGAGTGCCTGGTTGACCAGCGTGAATTTGCCGTCTTTGTCCTTGGCAAAGACAAAGTTGGGATTAAGATCGATGACCTGCCGCAGAAACACGCGTTGCTGTTCCAGTTCGGATGTGCGTTCCTTCACCTTCGCTTCGAGAACGCTGTTTGCCAGTTGGATTGCCTTTTCGGCGCGCTTACGCTCGCGGATATCGCGGACCACCGTGCACAGAACGTCCTGGCCGCCGTACGAGATAATGCTGTTGTTGACCTCGACCTCCAAAATACTCCCGTCCTTGCAGCTAAAATGCCGCTCGGCGACGGGGGTTAATTCGCCCCGGCGCAAAGACAGCACGCGCTGATCTATTGATTCCCGATCGTCCTCAACGAAATCATAGGCAGTGAGGCCCAAAACTTCGGACACGGAATATCCGAGCATTGACGCGAACGCCTGGTTGCACTCGATGACTCGCAGACCGTTTACTTCGGCGAGAATCATCCCTTCGGAAGTCTGTTGGACCACGGCCCGATAGCGCTCTTCGTTGTCGTTAAGTTCGGCGGTGCGCACGGCGTGTTCCCACATCTCGGCGACGTTCCGCTTGATCGCGACAAACAACACGGCATCCTCGAACAAGACCCACCCGGCATGCTCCAGCCAACGCCATTGACTGGCGGCCAGCACGCCATAAACAGACTCAGGCCAGAACATGCCGCGCAGCAAATGATCGGCAGCAACTACCACCGTGGCGGGCACCAGCACGCGCCAGTCGCGATAGAAAGCGAGAAAAGCCAGCGAGCCGAAAACGTGAAAGTGCGTCTCGATCCTTCCGCCGGTGAGATAGATCAACAAGGCCGACATGAGGATTTGTCCGGTGGCAATTGAGTAGCGGGTCAGCGGCTCGCCGGGTTTTTTGATGGCGAGGGCAATCGGAAACAGGCTGATGGCGCCGCCGAGAAAAATCGAAGCCCAGACATGGGTGTGGGTTTGGCTGACCGTGCCGATCCACGTGCGCGGCGAAATCAACAGCGCAGCTCCGATACCGGCAATCCATTGCACCAGCATGAGCCCGGCAAACAAATGATCGGTATTGCGGTAAATTTGCTGTTGGTGTTGCGCGAAAAACATCGTCGCGCGATCGAGCGTGGCCGCCCCGGACTTATTTTTGAGAGTTGCTTTCATGATTTGGCACTCGACATTCGGACTCAGGATTGATCAGCGGACAACCAAAGACTGCAGTGTGATCGATATCTGACTGACCGCTGTTGATTGTTGCCTCGATGGCACTGCGGCCGGCGTTATCTCCAACGTGACCGCGTGATTGGGTGATGCCGCCGCGAAAACGTAATTGGCCGGTACTGTCGTAGAGAATGACTTGTCCCGACGTGTGTGAGTTGAAACGCGCCGCCTCGGCGCCGTCGCGATCCACGACGGTTTTTACGCCCGGAATCATGGCCGCGCTCTTCCAAAGATCGGTCTCATACCAATCCGGAGCGGCGCCGTTGGGGATGGCGAAGAGTACGTAGACGTTCACACCTCCCCGGGTGTTGGCCATCAGCTTCGAAAGTTCCTCGACTGTGGCGCGGGTGCAGGGGCACTTTGGGTGCGCCAGAACGAGCAGGGTGAAGCGATTATGGTCGCGTTGAATGGAAGTTTGCTCCGGCCAATGTTCAGTTGGAGTGCCGGGAGCGCCAGCCACCTGGTTGTAGCGCCAGAGCCATCCCATGCCTAAGCACACGATGCCAATCCAAAGGCAGACCGCCAAAACCAGCGCGATACGACGAATCATTTTGATTGCTTTTAGCTAAGAGAGTCTTGAGGAAGGGCGATTAGTTCTGGACCTGTGTGTGGCATTTGGGTCGGGAGCCACGGATCGGATTATAAGTGTTAGAAGCGGGGCGTGTAAACCCCTTAGTTGACGGCGGCATCTGTGTCAGAACCGTGAGCGGTAGCGACCGGATCGCAACTGATAGCAAGAATCATGTTTGCCAAGGACGTTACCCGGTCGCTACCGGTACTGACCGGATCCTCAAAATACGGCCCTGCCCACGGCTATTGAATTTCATGCCTGCGGCGTGAGATAAGGCATACTGCGGCGAGAGAGTATGGTCGATTATTATCAGGTTCTCGGGGTCAAGCACACTGCCTCAGCAAAAGAGATCAAGGCGGCATACAAGCGGCTCGCGCGCCTGCAGCATCCGGATCTCAACGGCGGCTCGGCCGAGGCCGCGCAGGCCTTCGTCCAAATCTCGCATGCCCGGGATATTTTGATTAACCCAACGCGCCGCGCTGAGTATGACGCGCAGCGCCACGCCGCCGCTCCTGGCCCGGGCACTTATGCTCCAGTCCTGAAACCAAAGGGCGAAAACTATTTGCAACGCGCCCGGTCCGATGTCCGCATCAGGCAGAATCTCGAAAACTTCCAGATCGCTCAACGCCAGGAGGCACGCGCGCTGCGACAAGCTGTCTTTCCAATTGTGGCGTTCCTCTTCGCCGCGTTTTGTGTGGCGCTGATCCGGCCTCGGATCTGGCGTTACTCCGGCTGGACCGGGCGGGCGGTGATATTAGCGCTGGTGAGCCTGGGCGTATGCGGCACGGTGCTGAAGATTTGGACCGCCATTAAACTGCTGCCCGAGGATCAGACGGGCGCCCGGGTGGTCAAGCTGCCGCTCGTCGGCAAGGCCTTGAGCGGACGTCGGGCCGTCTTCTTAATTGGGCTCGCGGCGATCGGGTGCGGACTGCTGGGCACTCTAGTTGGTATGTCTCTCAGTGACCTCTTGTCGATAGCCATGCCCCGGTTCTTTGACCAGTCGATTCGTCTGGAGTTGTTGCTCTACCCCTGGGTCATGGTCCTCTTTCTCAACGCCTGCCATTCGGTCAGTCAAAGACTCGACATATAGCCCCAAAAGAGAAACCGGATCCGTGTCAGGCCTTCGATTCTGCGATTCTCCCAATCGAGGCTTGCCACTAGCTTCAGCTAGTGGATCCCTAATCAAATGAAAATCGGCTTTAGCCGAATTCACCAGGAGTCTTCCTCCCTAAATCTCTGAAATTCGGCTAAAGCCGGATGTGGATTGACTCTCGATCCACTAGCTGAAGCTAGTGGCAATTTAGCTGACAGGGGGAACTATATATTTGACTCACTTCACGGGTGTTTGATCGTTTTCGCGGCGGCGGGGAAGCTGCCTTTGAGGAAGGTATCGATGGCGGGGAAGAAGATTTCGGGTGCTTCGACCTGGCCGATGTGACCGGCTTTTTCGATGACCAGGAGGCGGGCGTTCGGGTAGCCGAAGGCCCAGAATTCAGAACTCTTGAGTGGTATCACGTCGGCGGCGCCGTGAATGACGAGGACGGGTGCTTTGACGACGCCGAGCTGGGACATCAGGTTGTAGTCACCGAGGCTTCGCCAGGCGTGGGC
>Ga0070694_100000551_pt1 | contig 20595 bp, 22 predicted proteins | sample KBSK1251metaG_FD_65470 | JGI IMG/M metagenome (GOLD analysis project Ga0070694, IMG submission 65470) | Corn, switchgrass and miscanthus rhizosphere microbial communities from Kellogg Biological Station, Michigan, USA - KBS K1-25-1 metaG | ecosystem: Host-associated > Plants > Roots >... | reverse complement strand
AGCTTCCGGTCGTCACTCATGCGTTCCATCCTTCCCGCTGCAGGTTGCCCCGGCGTCCGCTGCTGCCGGACGGGCCCATGCCCGTCCGCTCGCTGGTTCTCATTATAGGCGGCCCCACCGAAGGGTACCGGCCAGATTTCACAGCCGCGTGACATCGCGGGGCCGGGTCCGGCTAGACTCTCCCTGGAGGCGACCATGAGCGCGATCCGAGTGCTGACACTGTGCGCGGCGGTGCTCCTCCTGGCCGCCAGCGGGCCGGCGACCGCCCCGGGGGGCGCGGCCGGCCGCCAGGTGCGGGTGGGCCAGGCGGCTCCCGAGATCACCGGCGGGCCCTGGATCAACAGCGAGCCCCTCTCGCTCGCCGGGCTGCGGGGGCGGGTGGTGGTGGTGGAGTTCTGGACCTACGGCTGATACAACTGCAAGAACGTGATCCCGCAGTTGCGGGACTGGCACGCGCGGTACGCCGAGCGGGGGCTCACCATCGTGGGCGTGCACTCCCCGGAGTTCTTCTGGGAGAAGCCGCTCGACAAGGTCACGAGCGCGACGAAGGAGCTGGGCGTCCGCTACCCGGTGGTGCAGGACAACGACTTCGCGATCTGGCGGCGCTACGACAACTGGGCGTGGCCGGCGGCGGTCATCGTGGACAAGAAGGGTATCGTGCGGTTCACCCACGTGGGCGAAGGGGCCTACGCCCTGATGGAGCAGCTGATCCAGCGCCTCCTGCTCGAGCCGGCGTGACCCCGGCCCGCCTCCCGCTCCTGATCTTCGGCGCGGTCTTCGCCGCGGCGCTGGTGCTGGCCGCACTCGGGTACCTCTCGCTGCGCCGCTGGGAGCAGGCCGCCGAGCGGCAGCTCCGCGAGCAGGCGCGCGACGCGGCGGTGATGGCCGCCGAGAAGGTCGAGATGGCGGTGGTGCGCGCCGAGCAGGACGGCGTGGCCGACCTGCAGGCGATCGCCCTCGAGCCCGGCTTCGGGCCCGACGCGGTCGAGGCGTGGCGTGGCCGCCACCCCCTCTTCGACGCGGTCTATCTGTGCGCCCGCGACGGACGCGTGCTCTACCCGGTCCGCTGGTCGCGCGAGGAGGGGCTGGTGATCGCGGCGCTCCGGGCCGAGATCTCTCAGGGGTTCTGGGACCGGGGCGGGCGGCGGCATCTCGACGTGGACGGGCGCGTGGTGCTGGCCACCGTGCTCCACGGCTCGCCGTGGGGGCCGCTGCTCGTCGGCCTCCGCCGCGACGACGGCGCCCTGGGCCGCGACGTGGTCGACCGGGCCCTCGCGGCCCCCGAGGGCCGGAGCGCGCTGGTGGTCGTCGACGCGACCGGCCGGTCGGTCTGGGCCTCCCGGCCGCTCGAGAGCGCGGCGCCGGTCATCACCGTCCCCTTCGGCGAGGCGCTGCCCGCGTGGCGGGTGGCCCTCTACGAGCCGGCCGGCCTGGCCCCGCGCGACATGGTCCGCCGGCAGGCCATGAGCTTCATGGCCGCCTTCGCGCTGCTGCTGGGGCTCATCGGGACCGGGCTGGTGGCGACCTACCGCCTCCAGCGGCGCGAGTCCGAGATCGCCCGGCTCAAGTCCGACTTCGTGGCCAACGTCTCGCACGACCTCAAGACGCCGCTGTCGCTGATCCGCATGTTCGCCGAGACCCTCGAGATGGATCGCGTGCCCGAGGAGGCGCGCCGCCGCGAGTACTACGCGGTGCTCACCCGGGAGAGCGAGCGGCTGAGCCGGCTGATCGACAACGTGCTCGACTTCTCGCGCATCGAGAGCGGGCGTCAGCGCTACGACATCGCCCCGGGACCGGTGGAGCCGGTCGTCCAGGAGGTGATCGAGAGCTTCCGGCACCCCCTCCACCAGCAGGGGTTCACGGTGGACGTGGCGATCGCTCCGGACCTGCCCGACGTGCCGCTCGACGGCCAGGCCCTGAAGCAGGCACTCGCCAACCTGCTCGACAACGCGATGAAGTACTCGGCGGAGCGCCGGAAGATCCGGGTGGTCGCCCGGCGCGACGGCGACGGGATCGCGGTGGAGGTGGCCGACGACGGGATCGGGATCCCGATTTCCGAGCGCGAGCGAATCTTCGAGAAGTTCTATCGCATCGGACGGAGTGAGACGCAGGGCCGGCGGGGGAGCGGGGTGGGACTGGCGCTGGTGAAGCACATCGTGGAGGCGCACCGGGGCCGGGTGACGGTGGACGGGGCCCCCGGCGAGGGCAGCCGGTTCACCCTGCACCTCCCCGGAGCGTGAGGCCGCGATGCCGCGCATCCTGATCGTCGACGACGAGCCCGAGATGGTGCGCGGGCTGGAGGACAACCTGCGCTTCGAGGGGTACCAGACCGTCGCGGCGCCCGACGGCCGCCGGGGGCTGGCCCTGGCCCTCTCGGAGGCGCCGGACCTGATCCTGCTCGACGTCATGATGCCGGGGATGAGCGGCTGGGATCTGTGCCGCGAGCTGCGCCGGCGCGGGCTCGACATCCCGGTCATCATGCTGACCGCCCGGGGCGAGGAGGTGGACCGGGTGCTCGGGCTCGAGCTGGGGGCGGACGACTACGTCACCAAGCCGTTCAGCCTGCGCGAGCTGATGGCCCGCATCCGGGCCGTGCTCCGCCGGCCCGGCCCGCGGCAGAAGTTCGAGGAGTTCGGGTTCGGCGACGTGCGGGTCCACCTGCGGGCGCGGCAGGCCTTCAAGGGAGGACGGGAGATACGGCTCACCCGCAAGGAGTTCGACCTCCTGCGCTACCTGGTGGAGCACCCGGGCGAGGTCATCACCCGCGATCGGCTCCTCGACGAGGTGTGGGGCTACGAGCAGTTCCCGACCACCCGCACGGTGGACACGCACATCCTGAGGCTGCGGCAGAAGTTCGAGGACGATCCGGAGCGGCCGGCGCACATCCTCACCGCGCACGGTCAGGGCTACCGCTTCGTCGCGTGAAAGGAGCCCAAGCATGAGGAGCCAGCCATGAGCGATCCCGCCCGGGATCTGGCCCGGCGCACCCCGCCCGGTCAGGTGCTGACCACGAAGTGGCCCGTGCTCACCTACGGCCTGACTCCGCGCTTCGATCCCAAGAAGTGGTCGTTCCGCTGCTTCGGCCTGGTCGAGCAGGAGGTGAGCTGGACCTGGGAAGAATTCCAGTCCCTGCCGCGCGCGGAGGTAACCTGCGACATCCACTGCGTCACCCGCTGGTCGCGGCTCGACAACCGCTTCGAGGGCGTCCACGTCCGGGAGATCATGAAGCGGGTCCGCCCGAAGCCCGAGGCGAAGTACGTCATGATCCACGCCGATCCCGACTACACCACGAACCTGCCGCTGTCGGATCTGGTCGACGACGACGTGCTGCTGGCCCTCAAGCACGACGGCCGCAACCTCACCCCGGACCACGGGGGGCCGCTGCGGCTGGTGGTGCCCAAGTTCTACTTCTGGAAGAGCGCGAAGTGGGTGCGCGGCTTCGAGTTCCTGGAGGTGAACCCGCCGGGCTTCTGGGAGGTCAACGGCTACCACATGCACGCCGATCCCTGGGCCGAGGAGCGCTACGCCGACCAGGAGACTCACGCGATGCAGACGATGCGGGCCGAGGCCGCCCGCCGCCTCCGGGCCCGCTGATCGGCAGTTCGGAGCGTCCTTGGTGGACAAGATCCTCGGAGCGGCCAGCTCGGCGGACCTTCCGGTCGCGCAACCGACGAAGCTCGAGCTGTTGATCAACCTCAGGACCGCCAGGATCCTCGGCCTCACGATCCCGCAGTCGCTCCTCGTGCGGGCGGATCAGCTCATCGAGTGAGGTTCCCGAGGAACGCGCGGATCTCCCGGACGAACTCCTCCGGGCGGTCCGCCGGCACGGTGTGGCCCGCGCCCTCGATCTCGACCACGCGCCCGTCGGGCAGCCGCTCCGCCATCTTCTTGGCCACCTCGGGGGCGAGGATGTCGCTCTCCGCGCCGCGGACGATCAGGGTCGGGCAGGGGATGCGCGGCAGCGGCTCCCAGAGATCCACCGCGTCGCGCCGGCCCTCGCGCATCATGTCGCGCAGCCCCTTCGCATACTTCCAGGTGAGCTCGCCGTCGGGCAGCCGCCTGAGCCCGTGCCGGACGCGCTCGCGGAGCATGTCGACGTTCTGAAGGGGATTGGCGCGCCGGATGTACTCGACCGCCCACTCCTCGCTTTCGATGCGCTCGGGCGATTTGGCCATCATGTCGCGCACCCGCTGGAGCCCGGCCAGGTTGATGTCGGGGCCGATGTCGATGATCACGAGCCGCTCGAGCCGGGCCGCGTGATCGCCCGCGTACTTGATCGCGATCCGCCCGCCCATCGAGTGCCCGACCAGGGCGAAGCGGTCGAGACGCAGGCTGCCCGCGAAGGCGGCCACGTCGTCGGCCATCGCGCCCACGCGATAGTCGTCGTCGGGCGCGGGGCCGCTGTCGCCGTGCCCGCGCTGGTCGAGGGCGAGCACCCGGCGCCCGGGCAGGAGCCGCTCGGCCAGGTGGTCCCACACCCGCGCGTGCCCGGTGATGCCGTGCAGCAGCACGACCGGCGGGGCCTCGGCCGGCCCCCAGTCGAGATAGTGGAGCGTGATGCCGTTGACCCGGACGGTGCGCTCGGTGAAGGACATGGGGGGCAGTCTAGTCCCCGGGGTGGTCGCCGGTCAATCCGGCGCGGCTTGCCTAGCCGGGAGCCCTGACGGTAGAGTGAACCACCCCTCACCCTGCCCTCTCCCCTCGGGGGAGAGGAAGAGAAGAGAGATCACTACATGGCAACGCTCGCGATCACGGACGTGGCGATCATCCTGAAGCCGGAGGACGACGTGGCGATCGCCAAGAAGGAGATCTCGGCCGGTACCGTCCTCGAGGACGCGGGCGGCCGCATCGAGGTCCGGCAGGACATCAAGCCGGGCCACAAGGTCGCGCGGCGGGCCCGGCGGACCGGCGAGACCGTCCGCCGCTACGGGCAGCCCATCGGGTTCGCGACCGCGGACATCGCGGTCGGCGATCACGTGCACACCCAGAACGTGGGTGTGGGCGACCTCAAGCAGCAATATGAAGTGGGCACCGATGTTCAGCCGGTCGCGTTCTATCCGCCGCACGAGATGCGTTACTTCGACGGTTATCTTCGAGACGACGGGCGGGTCGGCACCCGCAATTATGTAGCGGTGATCTCGGGGGTGAACTGCTCGGCGAGCGTGAGCCAGTTCGTGAAGGACAAGTTCCGCGACGTCACCCGCGACTACCCGAACATCGACGGGGTCCTCGCGATCACCCACAAGTCGGGCTGCGGCACCAAGCTGTTCGGCGAGGACCACATGGCGCTGCAGCGGGTGCTGGCCGGCTACGCCAAACACCCCAACGTCGCGGCCTACATCCTGATCGGGCTCGGCTGCGAGGTGAACCAGGCCGCGGTCATGGTGGACAAGCAGCGCATGGCCGCGCCCGGCCATCCCGAGCGCCGCCCGTTCCTGGTCAACATCCAGGAGGCGGGCGGCATCCGCAAGACGGTGGAGGCGGCGGTACGCGAGGTGACCAAGCTCCTGCCGGTGGCCAACGACGCGCGACGGACGAAGCAGCCGGTGTCGGAGCTCTGCCTCGCCACCAACTGCGGCGGCTCCGACGGGGCCTCCGGTATCACCGCGAACCCCGCGCTCGGCTGGGCCGTCGACGAGCTGGTGCGCTACGGCGGCACCGGGGTGCTCGCGGAGACGCCCGAGATCTACGGCGCGGAACACCTGCTGATCCGGCGCGCGATCAACGAGGGCGTGGCCAAGAAGCTGATCGACCGCTACAAGTGGTGGGAGTGGTACTGCCGCGGCATCGAGGCGATGGACAACAATCCCGCGCCCGGCAACAAGGCGGGCGGCATCACCACCGTGTTCGAGAAGTCGCTCGGCGGTGTCACCAAGGGCGGCACCACCCCCATGATGGACGTGTTCCAGTACGGCGAGCCGATCACCACCCGCGGCTTCGTGTTCATGGACACCCCCGGCCACGACCCGGTGTCGATCACCGGCCTGGTGGCGGGCGGCTGCAACATCGTCTGCTTCACCACCGGGCGCGGCTCGGTGTTCGGCTGCAAGCCGGTGCCGTCCATCAAGCTCGCCACCAACAGCCTGATGTACCGGCACATGTCCGAGGACATGGACATCAACTGCGGGGTGATCCTCGAGGGCACGCCGCTGCCCGAGGTCGGCCGCCAGATCTTCGAGGAGATCGTGTCGGTGGCCTCGGGGAAGCGCAGCAAGAGCGAGCTCTCCGGCGTCGGCGAGGAAGAGTTCGCGCCGTGGATCATCGGGCCGGTTATGTAGTGCGAGGCGCAGCCGAAGGCGAGCCGAACGCATCCCAAGAAACGCAGTAAGGAAGTAGAGCAACGAGAGCTGCACCGCGACCGTAGCACTCAGTCACGACGCCGGGCGCGGCGCCCCCCACGGTGGACGGGATCGACGACTGGACGCTGATCAGCGAGCCGCCGGCGGGCGGCTAGCTTCGGGCCGGGGCCGAGCGGGGCGCGGGCGGAGCGGTGCGCTCGACGGGCTCGTCGGCGAGCCGGCCCCCCACGAAGAACGCGCTCCAGACCTCGCCGGCGGGCACCGGCTTCACGCGGCGATCGACGAAGCGCGCGGCCCGGAAGCCGGCGCGGGCGCGCACGATGAAGCTGTAAAAGTGCACGAGTCCGCCCGAGGCGAACTTGCCGTTGAAGATGATGTCGAGCGGCAGATGCAGTAGCATGCCGAAGACCCAGCCCCAGAGCCACTCGACCCGGGTGAGCCACGCCAGCGCGGCCAGCAGGGCCAGCAGCTCGTAGGAGTGCAGCACCAGAACCGCCCGCTCGACCCGGCCGCCGAGGTAGTAGCGCAGGAACGCGGCGGGGCGGAGATCGCGCTGGCGCTCGAACAGCACGTAGTCCACGACGTGGTCGACGTCGATGAGGACGCCGCCCGCGGCGAGGCCCGCGACCAGCTCCACGCTGCCGGTTCCGGCGTAGACTGCCGCGCAGGCCGCAGCGGTGGTGACCAGATGTCCTCCGGGGCTCATGGCGCTCCGGCTACCGGGCGTAGGGGCGGCGGAAACGGCGGACCGGTACCGGGACCGGCCGGCGGGACGGCTCGAGCCACCCGAGCGGGATCGTGTCGATCAGGTCGAGGAGGCGAAGACCCAGTCGCTTCAGCATGCGGCCCTGAGGGAGCAACTCTGGTGCCAGTGGCTCGAGGGCTGCAAATGGTTGAATTGTCGAGGGGTCTGGGTGGCGGTGGAGACTCGGCGGGCCAAAACGGGAAGCGGCGAGGACCAAAATGGGGAGATCGTTGGCAGGAGGATCGGCATGACGGGCAAGAGAGCGGCGGCGGTGAGCTTCGGTGAGATCGTCTCCTCGGACGCGGCGGCCTGGGAGATCCAGACCGCCGGTCCGGGCCCGCAGGGGAGCCTGCCCCTGACCGCCGAGATGCTGCTCGAGCGGCCCAGCGGCGACATCTTCGGGATGACGCAGAACGCGGGCATGGGCTGGGATCCGCGCGAGCTGGGTCGGCCGCAATTCCTGATGTTGTCCACGCAGGGCGGCATCCGCGCCACCGACGGGCGCCCGGTCGCGCTCGGCTACCACACCGGCCACTGGGAGATCGGCCTGCTCATGCAGGCCGCGGCGCACGAGCTGGTCGCGCTCGGCGGCCTGCCCTTCGCCGGGTTCTGCTCGGATCCGTGCGATGGGCGTACCCAGGGCACGCCCGGCATGATGGACAGCCTGGCCTATCGCAACGACGCCGCGATCGTGCTGCGGCGGCTGGCCCGCTCGCTGCCGACGCGCAAGGGCGTGCTGGGCGTGGCCACCTGTGACAAGGGCCTGCCGGCCATGATGATGGCGCTGGCGGCGCTGCGCGACCTGGCCTGCGTGCTGGTGCCCGGCGGCGTCACCCTGCCGCCGCAGGAGGGCGAGGACGCGGGCACGGTGCAGGCCATCGGGGCGCGCTTCGCCCACGGCGAGCTCACCCTCGAGCGGGCCGCCGAGCTCGGCTGCCGCGCCTGCGGCTCGCCGGGCGGCGGCTGCCAGTTTTTCGGCACTGCGGCCACCGCGCAGGTGGTGGGCGAGGCCCTCGGGCTCTCGCTGCCGCACAGCGCGCTGGCGCCCTCCGGCCAGCCGATCTGGCTCGACATGGCGCGGCGCTCGGCGCGGGCGCTGGTCGCGCTCGAGGCCCGCGGCATGGCCACCCGCGACATCGTCACCGACGCCGCGGTCCGCAACGCGATGATGGTGCACGCGGCCTTCGGCGGCTCGACGAACCTGCTCCTGCACCTGACCGCGGTGGCCCACGCGGCCGGCCTCCGGCGCCCGGTGGTGGAGGACTGGATCGACGTCAACCGCCGCGTCCCGCGCCTGGTCGACGTGCTGCCGAACGGACCGCGCAATCACCCGACGGTGCGGGTGTTCCTGGCCGGCGGGGTACCCGAGGTGATGCTCCACCTGCGGCGCGGCGGGCTGCTCGACGAGGGCTGCCTCACGGTGTCGGGGGAGACGCTCGGCCGCGTCCTCGACTGGTGGGAGGGCTCCGAGCGGCGGCGGGCCTTGCGCGACCGGCTGCGCGCGCAGGACGGCGTCGATCCGGACGACGTCATCATGGGCCCGGAGCGCGCCCGCGCGCGCGGCCTCACGAGCACCGTCACCTTCCCGCGCGGCAACCTGGCCCCCGAGGGCGCGGTGATCAAGTCCACCGCGATCGACCCGTCCGTGGTCGACGCGGACGGGGTCTACCGCAAGACGGGACCGGCCCGGGTGTTCACCACCGAGCGCGCGGCGATCGCCGCGATCAAGAGCACCGGGCCCGAGCGGGTCAGGCCGGGCGACGTGATGGTGCTGATCTGCCGGGGCCCCCTGGGGGCGGGCATGGAGGAGATCTACCAGATCACCTCCGCGCTCAAGCACCTCTCGTGGGGCAAGCAGGTGGCGGTGCTCACCGACGCGCGCTTCTCCGGCGTCTCCACCGGCGCCTGCATCGGCCACGTCGGGCCCGAGGCGCTCGCGGGCGGGCCGATCGGCCGGCTGCGCGATGGCGACGTGGTGCAGATCGTGATCGACCGGCTGCGGCTGGAGGGGACGGTGGATCTGGTGGGAGCGGACGGGGTCACCTTCGGCGCGGCCGAGGGAGCGCGCGTGCTCGCAGGCCGGCCGCCGCGGCCCGATCTCGCGCCCGACCCGGGCCTGCCGGACGACACGCGCCTCTGGGCCGCGCTCCAGCAGGCGGGGGGCGGGGCGTGGGGCGGCTGCGTCTACGACGTCGACGCCATCGTCCGCGCCCTGTCCACGCGCCCCCCTCTCCTCTCACGGGAGAGGGCAGGGTGAGGGGTGGTCCGACGCCGCGCTACGACTGGGTGACGGTCACCACCAGCCCGATCGCGGCCAGGATGTTGCCGACGCGCACGCACTCGGTCTCGGGGCCGACCTTGACCACCGCGCGCCCGGTGTTGTGCACCTCCCACGCGAGCTCCCAGCCGCGCTCCTCCGAGCAGCCGATGGCCTTCATGAGCTGGCGCACCACCTGCTCGAAGGTGTGGCAGTCGCAGTTGTGCAGCACGGTCATCCAGGGCGGGGCGACCGCGACGTCGGTGGCTTCGAGATCGTCGACCTGAGGGCTCTCGGTGGAGGCCCACCCGGTGGCTCCCCGCCACATCGCCGCTATCCCCACGTTGCCGCTATCCAATGACTCCGGCCGAGCGGAGGCGGGCGATCGTGCTGTCGCCGTAGCCCAGGACGTCGCGCAGGATCGCGTCGGTGTGCTCCCCCAGGCTCGGGGCCCGGCGCGGCCGGCGGATCTCCCCCTCGGTGCGCACCGGGCTCCGCACCTCGCGCAGCGTCCCGAACTCGGGGTGCTCGACCTCGACGATCATGTCCCGGGCCAGCACCTGGGGGTCGGCCAGCGCCTGGCGCACGTCGTTGACCGGCGCGCACGGCACGCGGCCGCGCAGGCGGTCGAGCCAGTCCGCGGTGGTGCGGGTCTCGAAGCGCGCGCGCAGCAGCGGCAGCAGCGCCTCGCGGTTGGCGAAGCGGTCCGCGAAGGAGCCGAAGCGCGCGTCCTCGGCGAGCTCCGGGACGCCGAGGGTCTCGACCAGGTCGCGCCAGAACTTGTCCTTGTTGCAGAACACCACGATCCAGCCGTCGCGGGTGGGGAAGTTCTGGGCCGGGACGAGGGTCTGGTGGGCCGAGTCGCGGGTGCGCTCCGCGATCCAGTCGCGGTTGAGGGTCCAGACCGCGAAGTAGGAGAGCATGCTCACCGCGGTGTCCAGGAGCGAGACGTCCACGTCGCGGCCGACCCCGGTCCGCTGGGCGTCGAAGAGCCCGACCATCAGCCCCACCATCCCGGCGTAGCCCCCCGCGAAGTCGATCACCGAGACCCCGCACTTGCCGGGCGGCCCGTCGGGCTCCCCGGTCACCGACATGTACCCGGCGTAGCCCTGCACCAGGTAGTCGAACGCGGGCTCGCCCGCGCGCGGGCCGGTGCGGCCGTAGCCGGTGAGCGAGCAGCAGACGATGCGCGGGTTGGTCTCCCGGAGCGCCTCGTAGGTGAGCCCGAGCTTGTCGGGCAGGTCGCCGCGCGCGTTGTTGAAGACCGCGTCGGAGACGCGCACCAGGTCGTGGAAGACCGCCTGGCCGTCGGGGTGACGCAGGTTGAGCGAGACCGACCGCTTGCCGCGGTTGAAGGACTGGAAGTACGGGGAGTCGGCCTCGCCCTGGAAGGGCGGCACGTAGCGCGCGCTGTCCCCGCCGACCCCGGGGTCCTCCACCTTGATGACGTCGGCGCCCAGGTCGGCGAGCATCTGGGTGCCGAAGGGCCCGGCGCCGAATTGCGACACCGCCAGGATGCGGACCCCGTCGAGCGGCGGGCGGGCCATGTCAGTACGGCAGTCGGCCCTCGCCGAGGGTCGCGTGGCTCTTCCTGGGCACGAGGACTTTCCGGGTGTACGAGCAGACGACCTCGCCCCGCTGGTTGAAGCCCTCGGTGGCGACGGTGACGATGCCGCGGTCGCCCTGGCGGGACTCCCGCAGCTCGAGCACGCGGGTGCGCGCGTAGAGGGTGTCGCCGATGAAGGTGGGCTTCTCGTGCTTGAGCGCGTCGACCTCGAGGTTGGCGATGGCGCGCCCCGAGATGTCGGCCACCGTCATGCCGATCACCACGCTGTAGACGAGCGGCCCCATCACCACCCGCTGCTTGTGCTGGGTGTAGGTCTGCGCGTAGTGGGCGTCGGAGTGCAGCGGGTGCTGGTTCATGGTCAGGAGCGCGAACCAGGTGCAGTCCGCCTCGGTGATGGTGCGCCCCGGCCAGTGGGCGAACTCCTGACCGACCGCGAACTCCTCGTAGTAGCGCCCGTAGCTCATGGGGCCTGCGCGGCGAGCCAGCGGGCCGCCAGCCGGCGCCGCTCGGCGGCCGGGTCCCGCGGCCCCAGCAGCAGCGCGGCCGCGTCGCGGTAGTAGCGCTCGACCGGGAACTCGCTGGTGTAGCCGTAGCCGCCGTGGATGCGCATGGCCTCGAGGCTCACCGCGTAGGCGGTCTCGCCCGCGGCGAGCCGGGCCATGGTGGCGCCGGTGTCGTCGCGCGAGTCCACGTCGAGGCGCTCCGCGGCGCGGGCGGTGAGCAGGCGGGCGACCGTGATGCGGGTGGCCATGTCGGCCAGCTTGAGCTGGATGGCCTGGTGCTGGCAGATGGGCTGCCCGAAGGTGGAGCGCTGCTGGGAGTAGCGGAGGGCGGCCTCGAAGGCGGCCTGCGCCAGCCCGACGGAGGTGGCGGCCGCGCCCACGCTGCTCACCGCCTCGAGCAGGGTCTCGGCGCCCTCGCGGAGGGCCGCCGCCGGGCCCAGGCGCGCGCCGACCAGGACCACGTCCGCGGCGCCCAGGCCCCGCAGGCCGACGGTATCGGAGCCGAGGCCCACCGTGAGGCCGGCGCGCCCCGCCTCCACCACGAAGCAGCGGCTCCGGCCGTCCTCGAGGGCCGCGTTGACGAGGAAGAGCTTGGCCCGCGCCGCGTTGGGCACCACCGGCGCGGGGCCGGTCAGGACCCAATCCGGGCCGGCCCGCCGCGCCCCGATGGAGGGCCCGATGACCGGGGCGGTCCAGCGCTCGCCCCGCGTCATCGGGGGGATCAGCCGCTCGCGGACGTCGCGCGGGGCGTGGCGGGCGATGGCGAGGGTGGCCGCGAGCTGGGCGGTGAGCCAGGTGGCCAGCGTCGCGGAGCCGCGGGCCACCTCCTCCACGATCATGGCGGTGGTGGCGAGCGAGAGGCCGAGGCCGCCCTGCTCGGGCTCGGCGAGCGCGCCGAAGATGCCGAGCTCGCCGAGGGGGGCGACGAGGGCATCGAGATCCCGGCGGCCCCCGTCGTAGTCGTGGATCACCGGCGCCACGTCCTTTTCCACCGCCTGCCGCACCGCCAGGACCAGCAGGCGCTGCTCCTCCGGGAGATCCTCCCGGCTGGTCAGTGCCCCCGGGCGCTCGCCGTAGCGCTCGAGGAGATTGCGGCAGATGATGAGCCGCTGGATCTCGTTGGTGCCCTCGCCGATGATCATGAGGGGGGCGTCGCGGTAGAGCCGCTCGGCCAGGCCGGAGGCGAGCTGACCCCGGGCCCCCTCGATCCGCATGGCCTCGACGGCCACCTCCTGGGCGGCCTCGGAGGCGTGGAGCTTGGCCATGCCGGCCTCCAGGTCGCAGCGGTCGCCCCGGTCCTTCATGGCGGCGGCCCAGTAGGTGACCAGCCGCGCCGACTCCACCCGGGTCGCGATGTCGGCCAGGGCCGCGGGCGGCTCCGGCAGCGCCCGGGCCACCCGCACCGCTTCGTCCAGGCCCGCCTGGGCCACCCCGACCGCGCGGGCCGCGATGTTGATCCGGCCGGTCTCGAGCCCCGACATCACGTGCTTGAAGCCGCGGCCCTCGACCCCGCCGACCAGGTTGGCGGCCGGGCAGGGGAAGCCGTCGAAGACCAGCTCCGCGGTGTCCACTCCCTTGTAGCCGAGCTTGGCGATGGACTTGACGACCTCGAGCCCGGGGGCGCCCTTCTCCACGATGAAGCAGGACATGCCGCGGTGGCGCGGCCGGGCGTCGGGCTCGGTGAGCGCGAGGAGGGCGAAGGTGTTGCCCTCACGGCCGTTGGTCACGAACATCTTGGAGCCGGAGATCAGGTAGCGGTCGCCGTCGCGGCGGGCCACCGTCCGGATGGCCTGCACGTCCGAGCCGGCGTGGGGCTCGGTGAGGCAGAGTCCGCCGCGGGCCTGGCCGCTGGCGAAGCGGGGCAGCAGGCGCAGGCGCTGCTCCTCGGTGCCGTGCTGGAGGACGATGAGCGCGGCCATCGTGTGGCTGTTGATGACCCCGGCCAGGGACATGAAGCCGCGGCAGAGCTCCTCGATGATCCGGGCGTAGGTGGTGACGTCGAGGCCCAGGCCGCCGTACTCGGCGGGGACCAGGGCCCCGAAGAGGCCCATCCGCTTCATGCGCTCGACCATGTCCCGCGGGTACCGGTCGGCGTGCTCGAGGGCGGAGGCCGCGGGCCGCACGTCCCGGTCGACGAACTCGCGGACGGCCTCCACGAGGGCGGAGAGGCGGGTAGGGCCTGAACTCACGGAGACGGACCTCGCGGTGAACGCTCGGCTGCTGCGTCGAGACTAGCAAAGCCCGCTCGCCCATTGCAAGGCTCGGCCGCTCGTTTCTTGGACGCAGGTCGTCCGGACCGGTATGCTGGAGGTATGAACTTTACCGTCGCCAGCTACAACATCCACAAGTGCGCGGGCCTGGACGGCCGCGTGGACCTCGATCGCATCGCCGACGTGATCCGGGAGATCGACGCCGACCTGATCGGCCTGCAGGAGGTGTTCCGGCCGCAGGCCCTGGGCCTGGCCGAGCGCCTCGGCGTCCAGGTCGCCATGGGGCCCACCCGGGAGCGCGATGGGCAGCCCTACGGCAACGCGGTCCTCACCCGGCTCGCGATCCGCAGCAGCCGCACCTTCGACCTCTCGCGACCGGACCGCGAGCCGCGCGGCGGCATCCGGCTGGATCTCGAGATCCCGGGCGGGCGGCCGCCGGACGGTCTCCTGCACCTCTTCAACGTCCACTTCGGCCTCAAGATCCGCGAGCGGGCCGCGCAGGTGCGCATGCTGGTGCGCGAGCACATTCTCCACGACGAGCTGACCGGCCCGCGCGTGGTGGTGGGCGACCTCAACGAGTGGTTCCCGGGCGCGGTCGGGCGGACCCTGCGCCGGGAGCTGCACGGCCCGCGCATCCGGCGGACCCACCCGGCTCCGCTGCCGCTGTTCCCGCTCGATCGCATCTACTGGGATCGAGATCTCGCCGCCGACGGCTTCCACGTGCACCGGAGCCGTCTCGCCCGCGTGGCCTCCGACCACCTCCCGGTGGTGGCCCGCCTGCGGATGGCCCCCACGCGCGGCTGATCCGCCGCGCTTCCCGGCCGGCCCGTGGCGGACACCGAGCGGCTCCTGCACGCGGCCCAGCGGCTGGTCGGCAGCGAGGCCGATGCCGCGGACGTCGAGATGGTGCGGGACGCGCATCCCGCCGACCTGGCTCACGTCATCCAGCAGCTGGCTCCCGAGGAGCGCCAGGCGCTCTTCGGCTCGCTCGGGCGCGACCGGGCCGGCGACGTCCTCTCCGAGATGGACGACCACACCCTGCTCGAGCTCATCCGCGGGCTCGACGACGTCGAGCTCTCCCGCATCCTGGAGCAGATGCCGGCCGAGCACGCCGCCGACGTGGTGGACGAGCTGCCCACCGAGCAGGCCGAGAAGATCCTCGACCTCATGGAGGAGCAGAAGTCGGAGGAGGTCCAGGGCATCCTCGAGTACCCCGAGCAGTCGGCCGGGCGCCTCATGTCCCCGGACTTCGTGGCGCGGCCGGAGGCGGCCACGGTGGAGGAGGCGATCCAGCACATCCGCCGCTCGATCACCCAGGAGCGTCCCTTCGAGCTCTACGTGGTGGACGACCACCAGCACCTGGTCGGGCGGGTCCCCCTGCGCCGCCTGCTCATCGCGTCGCCCGGTACCCCGCTGTCCGCCCTCCTCGACGAGGAGCTGGTGAGCGTGCGGCCGGAGATGGACCGGGAGGACGTGGCCCGGCTCGTGGCCAAGTACGACCTGGTCAGCCTGCCGGTCGTCGACGAGCAGAACCGGCTGCTCGGCACCATCACCGTCGACGACGTGATCGACATCATGCAGGAGGAGGCCTCGGAGGACATCTTCCGCATCGCCGGCTCCGACGCGGCGGAGCTCGAGCGGCGCACTCCGTACCAGGTGGCGCTGCTGCGGCTGCCGTGGGTGCTGAGCACCCTGGTCATCGAGCTGCTGGCCGGCCTGGTCATCCACTTCTTCGACCGGACGCTCGGGCAGGTCATCCTGCTGGCGTCCTTCATGCCGGTGATCCAGGCCATCTCGGGCAACACCGGGCTGCAGTCGGTGACCATGGTGGTGCGCGGGCTCGCCACCGGGCAGGTCCAGCTCACGCGCTGGTGGGAGCCCCTGCGCCGGCAGGCGCAGACCTCGAGTATCCTGGGGGCGGTGTGTGCCGTGGTGGTCGGGGTGGTCGGCTGGCTGTGGCACTCGCCCGCCTTCGCCCTCGTGGTCTCGGTGTCGATGTTCATCTCGGTGAACCTCTCGGGTACGGCCGGAACCGTGATCCCAATGCTGTCCAAGCGCCTGGGCTTCGATCCGGCGCTGACCGCGGGTCCGTTCGAGACCGCGTTCCAGGACGTCCTCGGCGTGACCATCTTCCTGTCCCTGGCCACGCTGCTGCTCCATTGGCTCGCATGACCACCGACGCTTTGTTGCCGGCCGGTGCCGCGCTTTGTACCGGCATCGCGCCGCGCAATCTTGCACGGTCAGGAGATCGCTCAATGTTCTCCATCACTTGTGGTCTGATTCGCGCTGGCAAGCGCCTTGCTCTCTTCCTCTATCGTCATGGGAGTCGAGCCTTCGGAGCAGGAGAAGCTGGTCCTGGTCGAGCCGTCGGCGGCGGCCTACGCGGCCCAGCCGGGCGTCGAGCCCGGTCCCTCGCGCCTGCCGTCGCGGGCCCTGGTGGTCGACGACTCGATGGTGGTGGCCGACGTCGTGACCGCCCTGCTGCGCCGGACGGGCTGGACGGTGGACGTGGCGAACACGGTGGACGCGGCGCTGGAGCACGTGCGCGGCGTACCCTACGACCTGGTGGTCTGCGACGTGTGCATGCCCGATGGCGGAGGGCCGGCCGTCTACTACGCGGCCATCACGCGGCGGCCGGACCTGGCCAGCCGGTTCCTGTTCATCACCGGGAACATGGACGACCCGGAGCCCTGGCGGTTCCTGGCCAAGATCCGCGCCCACGTGCTGGAGAAGCCCTTCACCGGCCGGGCGCTCCGGCACGCCCTGATCAAGGTCATCGCCTGACGCGCCGGCTCGCGCCGGCGCTCCTGCTGGTCCTGGTCGCCGCCGGCTCCGCCTGGGCCGGTCCCCCCACCGAGCAGCTCCGGGTGCTCACCGACCGCGTGGTGAAGGTCCTCGACGATCCCGCGCTCGACACGAGCCAGCGCCGCGCCGAGATCCGGGCCATCGCGCTCGAGGCGTTCGACGTCGGGGAGGCGGCTGGCCGGGCCCTCGGCCCGCATTGGCCGAAGCGCACCCCCGCCGAGCGCGAGGAGTTCATCCACCTCTTCCAGGGTCTCCTCGAGCGCGGCTACCTCTCCCGCATCGGCGAGTACGGGGGCGAGCGCGTGCAATATGTCGGCGAGCGGATCGACGGCGACCACGCGACGGTACGGGCCCTCATCGTCACCCAGAAGGGCACCCAGGTGCCGGTGGAGGCGCGGGTGCTCCGCCGGGAGGACCGCTGGCGGATGTACGACGTGCTGATCGAGAACGTGAGCCTGGTGGCGAGCTACCGCTCCCAGTTCGACCGGGTGATCCGCACCTCGTCCTACGAGGAGCTCGTCCGCCGGCTGAGGGCGCGCGAGTAGCTCTACTCGGCGCCCGCGAGGCGGGCGCAGGCCAGCAGCAGCGCGTTGGCGCCGTGCTCGACGTCGTCGAGCGCGGTGAACTCCTCCTCGCAGTGGCTGCGGCCGCCCCGGGAGGGGACGAAGATCATCCCGGTGGGGCAGATCGCGGCCATGTACTGGGCGTCGTGGCCGGCTCCGGAGAGGATGCGGCGGTGGCCGCAGCCGAGCTCGGTCGCGGCGGCCTCGACCACGTCCACCACCTCCCGATCGAACGGCGTGCGCGGCACCCGCCAGTAGTGCTCGACCTCCGCGCGGACGCCCTCGTGCCGGGCGGCCCCGCGCACCACCTGGTCCAGCATGACCAGCGCGCGGTCCAGGTTCGACTCGGCGGGGTCCCGGAAGTCGACCGACAGGCCGACCCTCCCGGGGATCGCGTTGGGGATGTTGGGCGTCACGTCGAGGCGGCCCACCGTGGCCACCATGTCCCCCGCGATGTGCCGGGCGATGCCGCGCACCCCGGTCACGATCTCGGCCGCGGCCACCAGCGCGTCGTGGCGCAGGCGCATCGGGGTCGGGCCCGCGTGATCCTGCACCCCGTGCAGCGTGATCCGCGACCAGGCGATGGCCACGATGCCCTCGACCACGCCGAGCGGCAGGCCTTCCTCCTCGAGATGCGGTCCCTGCTCGATGTGCAGCTCGAGATAGGCGCGCATGGGCCGGGGCACGCACGGCTCGGAGCCCAGATACCCGATGCGCTGGAGCTCGTCGACCAGGCGCACCCCGTCGCGGTCGCGCGCGTTGTAGGCGTCCTCGAGCGGGATCTTCCCGGCCATGACCCCCGAGGCGATCATCGCGGGCTGGAAGCGCGCGCCCTCCTCGTTGGTGAACACGATCATCCCGACCGGGTGCCGGGTCCGCGCCTTGCGGTCGTTCAGGGTGCGGAGGGTCTCGAGCGCGCAGAGCACGCCGAGCTGGCCGTCGTACTTGCCGCCGCTCGGCACCGAGTCCGCGTGGGAGCCCATGAAGACCGGCGGCCGCGCCTCGGTACCGGCGCGGATCCCGAAGAGGTTGCCCATCTGGTCCACCGTGACCGTGAGGCCGGCCTCCTTCATCCACCGGACCAGGAGGTCGCGGCCGCGCCGGTCGTCGTCGGTGAGGGCCACCCGGTGGAGGCCGCCGCGCGCGGTCTCGCCGATCTTGCCGAGGGCATCCATGCTCTCCGCCAGCCGGGCCCGATCGATCCGCATCGGCTCCCTCCTCATAGCCCGAGGTACGCCTTCTTGAGCCGCTCGTCGGCCAGGAGCTCGCGGGCCGGCCCGGCCAGGACGACGCGGCCGTTCTCGAGGGCCGCCGCCCGATGGGCCAGCGCGAGCGCGCGGCGGACGTTCTGCTCCACGAGCAGGATGGTAACCCCGTCGCGGTTGATCGCGGCCACCGTCTCGAAGATCCGCTGCACCAGCACCGGGGCGATGCCGAGGGTGGGCTCGTCCAGCATGAGCAGGCGGGGCCGGGCCATCAGGGCCCGGCCGATTGCGCACATCTGCTGCTCGCCCCCCGAGAGCGAGCCCGCGAGCTGGGTGGCGCGGTCCTTCAGCACCGGGAAGAGGCGCAGCACGTAGTCGAGCGAGGCCTCCTGGTGCGCGCGGGCGTGGGGGGCGTGCGCGCCCAGCAGCAGGTTCTCGTGCACGGTCATGAACGGGAAGAGGCGGCGCCCCTCCGGCACCTGGACGATGCCCTGGGCCACGCGCAGGTGCGCCGGGACCGCGGCCAGGTCCTGGCCCTCGAAGAGCACGCGGCCGGCCCGGGCCGGCAGGGTGCCCGAGATCACCCGCAGGGTGGTGGTCTTGCCCGCGGCGTTGGCCCCGACCAGGGCCACCAGCTCGCCCGCGCGCACCTCCAGGCTCACCCCGTGCAACGCCTGGAGGTCGCCGTAGAAGGCGTCCACGCCCTCAAGCGTCAGCAAGCACGAACTCCTCGCCGAGGTAGGCGTCGACCACGCGGGGGTCGCGGCTGATCGCCTCGGGGCGACCCTCCGCGATCTTCTCGCCGTGGTGGAGCACGACGATCCGCTGCGCGAGGCGCATCATGGCGGCCATGATGTGCTCGATCACGATGAGGCCCAGGCCGTCGGCGTGCAGGCGGCGCAGGATCTCGATCATCTCCACGAGCTCGGTGGGGTTGAGCCCCGACATCACCTCGTCCAGCAGCAGGAGGCGGGGCTGGGTGGCGAGCGCCCGCGCCACCTCGAGGCGCTTGCGCAGGCCGATGGGCAGGGACCGGGCCCGGCTCTCCGCGAAGGCCTCCAGCCGACAGGTCGCGATCACCCGGCGCGCCGCCTCGCGGGCCGCGCCCACCGCGCGCACGCGGGTGAGCGCCCCGATCATGACGTTGTCGAGCACCGAGAGGTTGCCGAACGGCTTCACGAGCTGGAAGGTGCGGGTGAGCCCGAGCGCGCAGACGTGGTGGGGCGCCAGGCCGCCGATGTCGCGCCCGTCGAGGCGGACGGTGCCGGAGTTGGGCGCGTAGAAGCCGGAGATGACGTTGAAGAGGGTGGTCTTGCCCGCTCCGTTGGGCCCGATGATGCCGAGGATCTCGCCGGGCGCGGCGCGCAGGCTGACGTCCTTGACCGCGGTGAGTCCGCCGAAACGCTTGGTGACCGCCTCAAGCTCGAGCATAGCGTCCCATCGCGCGCAGCCGCTCCCCGATCCAGCCGACGAGGCCCTGGGGCACGAAGCGCACGGCCACGATGAGGAGGCAGCCGTAGATGATCAGGTAGATGCCGATGAGGCCGGCCTTGAAGTCGCTGAACGTGGCGCGCAGGTAGGTCTCGAGCGAGGTGATGAGCAGCGAGCCCACGAAGGGGCCGATCGCGGTCCCGATCCCGCCGATGATGCTGTTGAGCGCGAAGCGGATCGAGAGGTCGACCGAGAAGACGTAGAACGGGTCCACGAAGCCCACGTACTGGGCCCACAGGCCGCCGCACACCGAGGTCAGCGCCGCGCTCGCCGCGACCGCCGCCACCTTCAGGCGCCGGCACGGGATACCGATGGCCTCCGCCGCGTCCTCGTCCTCGCGGACCCCCGCGAGCTGGTAGCCGGGCCGCGAGGTCTCGAGGTAGCGCGCGACCAGGTAGATGCCCACCGCGAGGGCCAGGACCAGGTAGACCCACGGGATCTTGGACTGGAAACCGAGGGTCGAGAAGCCGGGGCGGAACGGGACCGGGATGCCCTCCGAGCCCGAGGTGACCGCGCGCCAGCGGCTGGCCAGGATCAGGAGGACCTGGGAGAACGCGATGGTGGCGAGGCCGAAGTAGGGGCCCTTCAGACGGTTCGCGAGGTAGCCGATGACGAGGCCGGCCACGGTGGCGAGCAGCGCGCCCACCAGCAGGCCGAGCCAGGGCGACTGGTTCCAGCGCGTGGCGAGCAGGGCGGCCGAGTAGGCGCCGAGCCCGAAGAACGCGGAGTGGCCGAGCGAGACCTGGCCCGCGTAGCCGCCGGCCACGTTCCAGGCGCCGGAGACCGCGCCCCAGAGGAGGATCAGGATCAGGCTGTCGAGCAGGAAGCCGTCGCGGGTCACGAGGGGGGCCAGCGCGGCGGCGCCGAACAGGACGAGCGCCGGGAGGTCGCGCTTCACGTATTCAGGCCCCCAGGGTCTCGGCCCCGCGCTGGCCGAACAGGCCGGCGGG
>Ga0070694_100000549_pt1 | contig 20633 bp, 16 predicted proteins | sample KBSK1251metaG_FD_65470 | JGI IMG/M metagenome (GOLD analysis project Ga0070694, IMG submission 65470) | Corn, switchgrass and miscanthus rhizosphere microbial communities from Kellogg Biological Station, Michigan, USA - KBS K1-25-1 metaG | ecosystem: Host-associated > Plants > Roots >... | reverse complement strand
GAAGAGTACCGGGATCCGATCGTGACGTTGAAGTTCCCGTCTGACTCGGATGAACACTGGTACGACGCCACCTATTTGAACAAGGCTGACGTGCCGACAGGCAAGCCGAAAGCCGGTGGGAACATTCAACTGAAGAAGAAAGCTCTCAAGAGGAAGTGACCAAGTCTGCTTGGCCATATACTTGGAACATTCATCGAGGACACTTGGCCAACAAGTGTCCTCGTTAACTTTTAGAATGAAAACCAGTTCACGTGCGTCAAGTCCAGGCCCAAAAACCCCACGCTCACCGACAATCGCAGTCCGGCCGTGACATCGTTCTGCTGTTGACGCACAGCGCCGACTATTTCACCGTCGATCGCGTCGCTGAGGCGCTGATCGTCCGGGGAGCAACGCCTTTTCGTCTCGATACGGATCTGTTCCCGGCAAAGGTTCAACTGTCCGCTGAATCGACCACCGATGAAGTCTGTCACACGATTTCGCATCGCCGGAAGCAGATCGCGGCGACTCAAGTGCGGGCCGTTTGGGCGCGCCGGATTTGGCGCCCCCGGTTCGACGATGATCTGAACGTCAGATTTCACGATGTGTGCATGAACGAATCGCTGGCAGCGTTGGATGGCTTTCTGGATGGACTGCACCAGGCGCGCTGGGTAAATCACCTGGCGAGAGAGCGCGAGGCTGAAAATAAATTATTTCAGTTGAGAATCGCGCGAGAGGTAGGCTTGACGATCCCGCGTACCCTGATGACCAACGATCCCCGCCAGGCTCGGCGATTTTTTCGCAAACTGAATGGTCAGTTGGTTGCCAAGCTTTTGCGGCCTGTGTCCGTGAGCATGAGTGGCGCATCATCATTCGTTTACACCAACCGCGTGACAAGCAGCGATCTGTCGGATACCAGCCTGCTACGTCATAGTCCGATGGTTTTTCAGGAACTCATTCCGAAGCGGCGCGAGCTGAGAGTTGCATTTGTAGGCGATCGTTTATTTGCCGGATCGATACAGGCAGGCGAGTCGGCACGCGGTCAGGTTGATTGGCGCCTGGCTGAGCCCGCGGAGGTAAGTTGGCAAGCTGCCGGGGTTCCGCGTGAAGTGGCGCGTAAGCTCGCGGTGCTGATGTCCAGGTTAGGGTTGGTTTACGGCGCGATTGATCTTATTGAAACCCCAACTCGCGAGTGGGTCTTCCTCGAAGTGAACCCCGGCGGTGAATGGGGCATGCTGGAACGCGATCTTGGGTATCCGATTTCTGACGCCCTCGCGGACGCCCTGTTGGCCTGACGGAGATCCCTGGCTTTGTCGATTGTTCTCATGATCACGAGGAGTGGTGACAACAAATCGGTTGATTCGGTGGCTGCAGCCATTCGGGAGAAGGGCGGGCGGCCTTTTCGTTTTAATACAGACGAGTTTCCCACTAAAGTTCGTTTGATCGCCGAATACGCGCAAAAAGAGAAATTGCAGTTGGAGAGCGAGGAGGGCCGGGTGAATCTTCGCGAGGTCAGCGCGGTTTGGCATCGACGTTTAGAGATTGGCGGCCGGATACCCACCACCATGGATCCCCAGTTGAGAGTCGCCTCAATTGGCGAAGCCAGCCGCACCGTGAAGGGCATGCTGGAGAGCCTGAAAACGTTTCGTTTGGATCCGGAACCGGCGATTCGCCTGGCTGAGAACAAACAACTACAACTTCAGTTGGCCCGCGAAGTGGGATTGGAAACTCCGCGCACGCTCATTACCAATGACCCCAACGCCGTGAAGGCGTTTGCGAAACACTGCCAGGACGGAATGATTGCCAAGATGCTCTCGTCGTTTGCGATTTATGATCGGCAAGGTGAAAAAGTCGTCTTCACGAATCGCGTGTCGACCGCAGACCTTGACCATCTCGACGAATTGCAATTGTGCCCGATGACCTTTCAGGAGAACATCGCGAAGGCTTTGGAAATCCGGGTCACAGTGGTCGGCAACCAGGTGTTTGCAGCGTCGATTGCGTCTCAATCTTCCGCGACGGCCAAAGACGATTGGCGAAAAGACGGGATGGCACTGTTGCCGGAGTGGAAGCATTACAAGTTGCCGGCGGCAGTCAAGCGTCGACTGCTGAAACTGATGGACTGTTTCAAGCTGAATTATGGCGCCGCTGATTTTATCCACACACCGGAGGGCCGGCTGGTGTTCCTGGAGATCAATCCCGCAGGTGAGTTCTTCTGGCTCGAGAAGTGGCCGGGCCTTCCCATTTCGTCGGCAATTGCGGACGTGTTGCTGGGCCGCGTCTTCAGGCGTTGATCGGCAAGATCTCACAACCAAACGCCGAAGCCGAGAGATGTCTGTGGCCCAGGGCGTAAGCCCGGGGATCATTTGGCCATTCAACGGACATTTGAGTGCGGATAGCTTCAATCGTCGTCACTACTATCAGTGTCGCGTTGAGTCAGCAGCACGCGCCCGGATTGGAACGAATAGCGCGCAACTTGCGGAGCCCAGTAGATGAAGTCGGCGCACGACTGATTATCTGGAATAAGCTCGCGCACCTCGCGAAGGTTCTTGAATAGTTGCCGCAAGTTCTCCGCTTCGGCTTCGCTTAACTGCCCCTGCGGCTTCCCGTCTTTATCGAGTTTCATCTCAGTTGTGATCTGCCCTTCAAGCTCGTCAATAAACTGCCACCAATTGCGCGACTTGTCCTGCTTCAACAACTCGCGCAAAATCTCGGCGGCTTCGTTGGGATAGCCCGTCACGATTGCGAGCAGCAACAGGGCGACGCGATGTTGTCCCTCCGTCTCTCCGCCGACGAACGCGGCATGCTCTTCTTCCGGTACGCTGGCGCGCAACAAGCGATAGATATTGACGAAACGCTTGGCGGCGCGCGGCGAAGGGATAAGCCAGAACAAGCGCTTCATGTAAGCGCGCTCCCAATCCTCGATGCGCAGATGTTCGGGAGGCAAGTCGACTTCACCAGGCTTTTCTTCTTTCTGCACTTTCGGTTTCGCGCCATCAGTCGCGCCTGCGCTGATCTGCTGCTCCGCGGCTTGCACCGATTGATTCGTGGTCGGTGCAAGCGCGTCAGGTGCGACTGAAGACGAGGTCTCGGACTTTGACGACTTATCGCCGGTCGGCGCGGGCTTGTCGCCGGCTGCCTCGTATACAGACTGACTCGGTTGAGTCCTGGCGCCTGGCTTTGCTGTCTGGTTTGCTGCCCCCGCGTCTCCCGGAACGCCCACTTTTGGCCCTGCGCCGTCGTTCGGTCGCGCGAGGTCTTCGATAAACTCGCCAAACCCGTCATAAGCCATCGGGCGGAGCGTAAACGGTATTTGAAAAATCTTTTCGAGATAGTTAAGCGGTGTCGACTGCCAGTGGCGCTGCTCCTCGTCGGTTCCGTCGTTTCCCGCTTCGGGTGCACTCTGAAAAACTTTCGAGTGCTGCTTGAGTGAGTGCAATAGCCAGCGCGGGTCTACGCCTACGATGACGATGAAGAGGGAGAAGGCGAGCAAGAGATGTACAGCTTGCAACACCTCCACAACCTTGTCTTCCGGGCAACGATCCAAATCGTCGATGTAGAGGACGATGCGATCAATGCGAGGCAATAGCAGATTTTCCTCGGTCGGTTTGCCGTTTGTCGCCGCTGTATCCGGCGCGCCTTCCGCTTGCGCAACTTTTTTCTGTGCTGCCGCCTCAGCTTCAGCGAGCGTTTGCTTTCTTACTTCTGCCAGCAGATCGCTTAATTTCTCAAAGTCGTTGCGCGCGCGAGCGATGGTTCCGAGTTGGTTGATGTAGTCGCTGCTTTCATTCCGCTGCTTGATGAAGTTGGCCATCTGGCGATCGGCGCGCAACTCATCGAGTTGTTGTTGAAGTTGCCTGACCTCGTCGCTCGCTTCCTGCACGCGTTGATTGGCGTCTTGCAACCTTTCGCGCACCTCGGTTTGCTGCTGCGTCAACAGGTCCCGCCGTTCGGCGCGTTTCTGCTCGATGAGTACGTCTTTTTCCGCGCGCGCTTTCTCGATGATCTTCAAAGCCTTGCGGACGCCAGCAAGGTACGGGCTAACCGCGACCACCAGGCCGCCCAAGGTGACCGCTAAAGTGGTGACCACGCCACGCAGATGGGAGAGCTGGTCTTTGTAGTTCAATAGCAGCGGGATGGCGGCGAGGACGAGCGCCAGGCAAACCAGCAGGGTGAACCACACCCAACGCGACTTGTCATTTCGAATGGCGATCCAAAGAGCTTTGATGCTACGCCCGAAACCTTCGAGCTCCAGCAACTTTGCTTTGGTTTCCGTCGCGACCTGGTCGGCCTCCGACAAGTTCAAAGCCTGGCCGGCTAGCTCGATGTTTGCCCTCACGTCCGGCTGATTGACCACAAAGCGATACGCAGAGCGCGAAATTTCCTTCAACGTCAAACTGTCTGCCAACTCCGCATCGGCCTCCTTGAGCCGGATCAAGCGTTCTTCACTCGCCTTCAACTCCGTCTCGGCGACGCTCTTTCTGCGTTCCGCATCGACCAGCACATTCTTCTTGCTCGCGGTCGCGGCGAGCAGACGTGCGCGGGCCGTCGCCGGGTCAGTCTGACCAACATCCAGATTCTTGTCCTTGGCCAGTTGCTTCGCCAGCCCTTCGAAGATTTCCGATGCGAGACTTGCCCAGAGGTTCCCATCCATGTAGTGCCAGGCGTTGAACCAGAGCTGGACGATGTTTGGGCAATAGGGAGAGTTCTTGTCGGCGCGCGCCTTTTCTTTAAGGACGTCGAACTCCTTCTCCATCTGGCCCATGAAAAAACTTTTGCCGCTGCCCCACTCGCCGAACAGACCGAGCGAGAGCGGCGGCTCGACCGACCTTGCTGCCAGCACTGAGCAGAGCGCTTTGACCTCTTTGTCGATCCCGAAGCGGGCGGTGCCTTTCCGTGGGTCATCGGAACTAAAACCCGCGATATTAGGACGCGCCGTGCCTCGCGCGATGGTGCGCTCGGGAGAGGGCCCGCGTCTGACTTTCTCTTTAACCAGGTCGTGCGTACGCAAAACCTGGGTGAGGTTGCAGTCGTCCACGGCAAGCACGCCGTAGAGGAGATGCCAGTTATTGATCGCGGTGCTCTTGTCTTCGTCAGCCGCGATTTGCGCGTTGAGAAGCGCAATCCGCACGTGCTGGGAAAGCGGCGGCAATGCGAGCAGCTCTACGGGCGCATAATCGGGTAGGCGTGGAAGTGTTGTGCGGGCTTGCTTATCGAGAATTTCAAAAAGACTGTCGCCGTCCAGCTTTGGCCCATCAGGCTTTGCCCTCCCCATAAGCGCGCGCAACTCGCCGTCTTCTTTCTGGTAGAGGCCGGCTATGAGTTGTTCGGTGTGCACTTTGCCCCGCTGCATTTTGCGTTGGATACCTTCGGCGTGACCCAACGCTCGCAGCGAAGCCCCGCTGAGCCGCTTGAATAACGCCTCAAGAACAAATGCTAATTCGGACTCGGACTGAGGGCTGACCGGTGGATCAGCCGGAACGCTATTCTCTGCTGGAGATGAGTTGATGCTCATACTCCCCGAACTGGCGCTCGAGGAAGGGGCCGGCGTCTCCTGCCTTGGCGGGACCCGCCTGGACGCGACCTCCTGAATTGTCTCGGCAGAGACGGCCTGCAACTCCAAACCTTGTGGCCTTCCGATACTATACGCAGAGATGATCCCGATTAGCGCATCTTCGACGACGACCGGCGCGCCGCTCATCTGCCCCTCGAGCTCGTATCCGATTAGGTCACCAAGCGAAGTCGTACCGTCATCATCTGAGAGCAGTCTGATAATTCGTCCGTCATTACTGATGGTGCGGCCCTTGAGGTTCAGTCTGGCACCTGGTGACGGTGGCAGTAGAACCGATTCCCATTGCTTGCCCTCGATTGCTCTGAAGTCCGTCGCGAGCTTAAACGATGGCACCTGCTCGGCAGGCAGTTTGGATTCGAGTGTCAGAACGGCCAGGTTAGTTTCAGAATCGACTGCGACGACTCGCGCCGGCATATCGAACGGCTCAGGCCAGAAATCGAAATGAAGCAATACTTCTCGTTGCTCTTCTCGGGCGACGTGATAAGTCGTAATTGCTAAGGCGGGTGAGAACAACGTCGCCATGCCCACATATTCGAAAGGGGCTTCCGGCTCTGATAGTCTCAGAGCGATCAGTTCGAGCATGGGAGGCTGTCGATCCATATTGTGCTCCTGGACGGCGCGCGCAGCATGTAAGAGCGGCACGTCTGTTAGGCGGCAGTGGAGTGCTGTGGCCAGATGCTCTAGAATCCAGCGACAGCGCCCTAGTTGCCGACGATCGTCGGAGACTCCTGCTCAGTAGGTTAGACCCAACAAGGACAGCGATAATAAGCGATAATGAAGCCGTCCTGAGGGCACAGTTACCGAGACGGCTTCATATAGCACCCCGCACGCGATTTAATCAACCTCATTAGAGAAGTGAAACCAATATGGGAATCATATAGAAGCCGAGTAATGCTTTACTTTGGAGCGCAAGGCTGGCATCCATGAACATGAATGAGGATATCCGGAAGTCCCAGTTCTTAGCCTACTAGATTCTTTGTCGGTCATTTCTTTGCGTAAATCTCCCCCCCACTCGCCACAAACTCCTCCGCCTTCTCTTTCATCCCCACACCCAACGCCACCTGTTCATCAATCTCCTTCTGCGCCGCATACTCCCGCACGTCCTGCGTAATTTTCATCGAGCAGAAATGCGGCCCGCACATTGAACAGAAGTGGGCGAGCTTGGCGCCTTCCTGGGGCAGGGTTTCGTCGTGGTATTCGCGCGCGACTTCGGGGTCGAGCGAGAGGTTGAATTGGTCTTCCCAGCGGAATTCGAATCGTGATTTCGATAAGGCGTTGTCGCGGAACTGGGCGCCGGGATGGCCTTTGGCTAAGTCGGCGGCGTGGGCGGCAATCTTGTAGGCGATGACGCCGTCTTTCACGTCTTTCTTGTTGGGCAGGCCGAGGTGTTCTTTCGGCGTGACATAACAAAGCATCGCGGTGCCGTACCAGCCAATCATCGCTGCGCCGATCGCCGAGGTGATGTGATCGTAGCCAGGCGCGATGTCGGTCGTCAGCGGGCCAAGCGTGTAGAACGGCGCTTCGTGACAAGTCTCGAGCTGCTTGTCCATGTTCTCTTTGATCAAATGCATCGGCACGTGGCCCGGGCCTTCGATCATTACCTGGCAGTCGTACTCCCAGGCGATCTTTGTCAGCTCGCCGAGTGTTTCCAGTTCGGCAAATTGCGCCTCGTCGTTGGCATCGGCGATCGAGCCGGGGCGCAGTCCGTCACCAAGCGAAAACGAAACGTCGTAGGCGGCCATGATTTCGCAGATGTCGCAGAAGCGCGTGTAGAGAAAACTTTCTTCGTGATGCGCGAGGCACCACTTGGCCATGATCGAGCCGCCGCGACTGACAATGCCCGTCGTTCGCTTCGCAGTCATCGGGATGTAAGGTAGGCGCACGCCGGCGTGAATCGTGAAGTAGTCGACGCCCTGTTCGGCTTGTTCGATCAGAGTGTCGCGGAAGATTTCCCAGTTCAGCTCTTCAGCTTTGCCGCCGACTTTCTCAAGTGCCTGATAGATCGGCACGGTGCCGATGGGCACCGGCGAGTTGCGTATGATCCATTCGCGCGTGGCGTGAATGTTCTTGCCGGTTGAAAGATCCATCACCGTGTCTGAGCCGCACTTGATCGACCAGCGCATCTTTTCGACTTCGTCATCGATAGAAGACAGCACGGCAGAGTTGCCGATGTTGGCGTTAATCTTCACCAGAAAGTTGCGGCCGATGATCATCGGCTCGGATTCCGGATGGTTGATATTTGCGGGGATGATGGCGCGGCCGCGGGCGACTTCGTCGCGGACGAATTCGGGTGTGACGTATTCGGGGATGGCCGCGCCGAAGGATTGGCCTTTGTGCTGATGAAGGAGCGAATCGCGATCGGTGTTCGACAAACTTAAGTTTGTCGGACGTTGTCGTCCGAGGTTTTCGCGGATCGCGATGAATTCCATTTCGGGTGTAATGATGCCACGCCTGGCGTAGTGCAACTGCGTCACGCACGCACTCTTCTTTGCGCGCAGAGGCGTACGACGCAAAGCGGGAAAGTCTTCAAGGCGTCCTTTATCCTTCACGCGTGCCTGGTTCGCCGCGTCGAACGTCAGATAACCGTCGTCGATGGGTTGGATCGAACGGCCCTCGTATTCTTCGACATCACCGCGACTGACAATCCAATCGCGCCGCAGAGGCGGCAATCCTTCGCGCACGTCGGTCGCGACTGATGGATCACCGTACGGTCCGCTGGTGTCGTAAACACGCACCGACGGATTTTCTTCCAACTCGTTTTTGAAATTGCGCGTTGGGTTTTGATCTATTTCCCGAAAGGGGACGCGCACACCGGGTTGCTCGCCTTCGACGTAGATGCGACGCGAGTTGGGAAGTTGTGCATTCTCGTTCGACCCGGTCGCTATCGCTCCCGGTACTGACTTCATTACGGCGCTCATTTTGTGTCTCCTCAGATCAACCCGGTCGCTACTCTATCTATGAAAGGGCGCTCCCGGTAATGACTTTACTTCATCTACATAAGCAGGATGCTGCTAAAAAATCCTTGCTGCCAGCCCATTTCTCTCGACTTCGTTTCGATGATTTCAAGTTCGCCTTTATCGAACCACATTCCGCGGCATTGCGTGCAGACGTCGATCATGACTGCTTCGGCCACCAGACGCTTCTTCATTTCTGCGCCATCTACCGGACATTTGCGCGCCATCTCGATTCGCGGGTTAATCTTTGACCAGCACGCCTGACAGAAACGATTTCCCGCCGGTGACGCGGTCAACTGATTCGGTTCGAAGCTCTGCCCACAGCGAAAGCAATTCTGATCGTCGGCCATATTTTCTCCTTTTTTGGAGTACTGCGACTGGTCGCAGCTTTTGAAAGCGGTGACAAGTCACCGCACTCCGAAAAAACAAAAAACCGCACCATCAAAAAAGGATGGAACGGTTGCGATAACTGTTTCTCCCTTCGACGGTCTTAACCGTATCAGGTTCAAGGGGTCTCCGGATATTGCCGATTGGCAAATTTCCGAGTGTCGATCGATCGCTGAATTCTCTAACAGGTGATCAAATCGGCAATCGGCAATCAAAAATCGGCAATGTTCCGGACTCTCAGCCGCTGGTCCAAAAGAACTCGGCTCCCCCGAAACGGATTTGATTATCAATACACGTTGGATTCTAGGAGCCTTTGCCAGCGCTTGCAACCAGTGGCTGGAAAGTGGCACGCGCATCTTGCGCGTGATTTCACGGGCGGGACGCCCGTGCCACCCCGGCACCCGGAAGATATGGATCAAGATGAGGCAAGGCGCAGACTGGACAGTCTGCGCTACATAAAAAATAGTTCGATTTGACGAACTAAATTCCGTTTCTATAATCCAGCCATATGAGGGACGACGTATTCGAAATTCAGCGACTCTATCCACAGATTTATCTCGCCTGTCACAACGATCACATTCGGGCGAGTTCAACCGAATTTCGTGTTTCTTCACAGGACGGTTCGGTCCTGGTCCACCTCGATCAAGAAACGGGAATCAGGCCTAACGCACTCGCCAAGCATTTGGGCGTGGCCGCATCAACGTTGTCCGCGACGATCTCGCGCCTCGAAAAGCTCGGATATTTATCGAGTACCCCGGCAGCGAACGACAAGCGACAACGCGAATTGAAGCTTACTGGCCGGGGAGCTGAAGCCATCGCCGCTACTTCAGTGCTGAATGCCGATCGAGTAAACGCGCTCTTGAGGAAACTGACACCCGACGAACGAAAAGCGGCCTTGAAAGGACTGGCTTTGCTTGCTCGCGCGGCGCGGGAGATCGGAGACACGCCATGAAACTCGTCCTGTTGATCCTGGCCGGAATCGTTGGCGTCGTTATTCTGGCGTTGCTTTTGATGGCGCTGGTAGGTGCTTTCCTACCTAAAGAGCATTCCGCGTCGCGCTCAATTCTGCTCCACAAATCGCCTGAGATCGTCTATGCGGTCGCGCGCGATTTTGAATCAATGCCGAAATGGCGCACCGACGTGCGCACGGTAAATGTCAAAAGCGGAGACGCAGACCGGGTTCAATTTCGCGAAGAAGGAAAGCACGGAGCTGTTAACTATGAATTGACCGAAGATGTTCCCGCACGACGCATGGTCACCAGGATTACCGACACTGATCTTGGCTATGCGGGCAAATGGACATACATCTTCGCAGCCGAAGGATCGAACACCCGCGTTACGATCACCGAAGACGGTGTAGTCTCGAACGTGTTGTTTCGCTTTCTTTCCCGGTACGCGTTTGGCCACACAGCGACGATCGATACTTACTTAACGTCACTCGGAAAACAATTCGGAGAGACGGTCACACCGGAGTAGTGAAGCAGTTTGATGTCCGACAAGCTTTAGCTTGTCGAAGCCTCGGCGACAAACTGAAGTTTGTCGGACATTCAAGCAGTGCTCAGTCCCGATATGTCTGGTATGATTCGCGACGATATTCGCGAGCGCTGGACGTTATGAGACGCTACTCATTTATTCACGCGTTTGTCTTTTCCTTCTTCTCGAAGTCTTTTTACCAGGATGTCGGCCGGCATTGGCGTGGCACCGGACTCCTCTATATTTTCATTGCGCTCTTGCTGGTGTGGATTCCCACAGTGATTAGAATGCAGGTGGGGTTCTCTCGATTTGCCGCACAAGAAGGCTCACGATTCACTCAACAGATTCCTCAGATCACAATTAGAAAGGGACAGGTTTCGACTGACGTTACCACCCCATATTTCATTAAGGGCGACGATGGAGAGCCGTTGGTCATTATCGATACCACGGGGAAGTATGAGAGTTTGGACAATACTTCAGCCTCCTTTCTTCTTACAAAAACCCAAATCCATACCCGCAATAACCAGCGAACCCAAATTTACGACCTGAGCGGCGTCGAGAGCTTTGATCTCGATCGAACGCGGGCTGAAAACTGGCTGCAAACTGGCCGGACATTGCTGGTTCCGGTCGTCTTTCCTTTGGGCGTCGTTCTTGGGTTTGTCTTTCGCGCAATCCAGGTACTGATTTATGCGTCGGCGGGCCTTTTGTTTGCGCAAATCTCGAAAACAAACCTTAGCTATCAAACATTGATGCGCCTGGCGGCTGTGGCTCTGACTCCGGTTCTGGTCTTGAACCTGATATTTGAATTCCTCCCTTTCAGAATCCCCGGATGGTGGCTCATCGGAACTCTGATCGGATTGGGCTACTTGTTTTTTGCGGTAAGGTCTAACGCTGGATCAAATTTTCCGACAACTGCTGAATCGATACCAGCGACTCCGAGTATGCTTTAGATCTTCAGTGGTTCCCTGATTTCATTTTTCTCTGCGTGGTCTGCGATCTCGGTGTCTCTGCGGTGAGTAATGCTCCCGACATCTTCACCGCAGAGTCGCAGAGAACTGAGAGTGGCGCAGAGAATTTAAAGCCAGAGCAATACCAGGTCTTCCCACAGGTTCATCAACTGAATGTTCCAGAGTATAATCCCGCTGTTTTTATCACACCTGAATTTTTCGGAGACAACTAAATGCTGAACCGAAGAGCCGTGGCTATTGGCCTGATTACCATTTTGCTGTGCCTGCCGGCGCTGGCCCAGAACGGCGCCGACAAAGACCTGCTGGACCGCATTCGTCAGGAAGAAAAGAACAATTCGCAGATCATGAAGACGATGCACATGTTCAGCGATATGTATGGCCCGCGATTGACCGGGTCGCCGAATCACAAAGCAGCGGCCGAGTGGGCAGTGAAACAGATGACTGCGTGGGGGATGAAAAATGCGCACCTCGAGCCCTGGGATTTCGCTCATGTGGGTTGGTTGAACGAAAGATTGACGGCGATGATTGTGTCGCCGGTCAAGGACGTGCTCACAGTGGAAGCCCTCGCCTGGACCCCGAGCACCCGCGGCGTAGTTACGGCGAAGGCTCATCAGATGATCCTGCCCGAACGTCCAACGCAGGAACAGTTGACCGCCTACTTCGAAACTCAAAAAGCAAAGGTCCGCGGGCGGATCGTTTTGGCGGGCAAGCACACAATGATTCCCGTTGATTTGAATCCGCCGGCCAAGCGGCTGACCGACGAGCAAGCGCAACAACGTTACGGTCCTAATGCGAGACCGGGAGGTGGGTTTCCCCAACCGTCCCCCACGCCGACTCCGGCGCCGGGTACGCCCAAACCGCTTACCAATCGACAGATCGACGAACAGATTGACACGTTTCTCAAAACCAGTGGGGCCTTGATTCGCGTCAACGATGCCGCATTTGCTTTTCGCCGGATTCGCGCTTTCAACAATCGCTCGTTCGACGTCGCTAAAGTCTTGCCGACTATCGTGATGAGCAACGAAGACTATGGCCGCATCGCGCGTATTCTCGCCGACGGCACCGACGTGACATTGGAATTCAACATCCAGAATCGCGTCTATCCTGAAGGTAAGACTTCATACAACACGGTCGCGGAAATTCCCGGCACCGACAAAGCTGACGAGGTGATCATGCTGGGCGGCCATCTTGATTCATGGCACGCATCGACGGGCGCGACTGACAACGCCATCGGCTGCGCCATCATGATGGAGGCCGCGCGCATTCTGCTGACGCTGGGCGTTAAGCCGCGACGCACGATTCGCGTGGCGTTGTGGAGTGGTGAAGAGCAAGGTTTGCTGGGATCACAGGCCTACGTGAAAGAGCATTTTGGCTCGTTTGAAAATCCCAAACCGGGATACGAAAAATTTGGCGGTTACTTCAATATCGATTCCGGCACCGGGCGAGTGCGCGGCGCCGGCGTCTTTGGCCCGTCAGCAGCGGCCGAGATCATGAGAAAGATTCTCGAGCCTTTCAAGGATGATGGCGTCGTTGGCGCGGTGGCTTCGCGCAGTCGTAATCTGGGCGGCTCAGATAACACTTCATTCAGTCAGGCCGGCTTACCCGGAATCGGCATGGGCCAGGATCCAATCGAATATAACTCGCACACCTGGCACACGAACTTTGACACTTACGAACGCATTCTGGAAGACGACGTAAAGAAAGATGCCGTCACGGTCGCCTGGTCCATTTATCAACTGGCGATGCGAGATGAATTGCTGCCGCGCTTTGCCAAAGCGGATATGCCGCCGCTGCCGCCATCTAATCCAAATGCTGAGCCGTCACCGACGCCGACACCGGCGAAGCCGGCGGTGAAGCCGCCGCGAAAGAGATCGGCGAAGCCGGAATAGGTTAGTTTAGAAAGAGCGGGCTGCGGGCCGGTCAAGGTAGGCGGCACAGACTTCAGTCTGTGGTTCCAAAGCGATCACAGGACTAAAGTCTGTGCCACTGCTCAACATGAAAAAGAAGCGCTTCCAAGCCGAACTACTCTCCGGTCACAAGGAAAGCGCGGTCGAGATTCCGTTCGATCCTGCGGAGGAATGGCAAATCGATCCACAGCCGCTTTGGCGCGGACGGCGTGGCTACTCTGTCGATGCCGTCATCAACCGGGTCTCTTTCGAAAGCGCAATCGTGCCGCGGCAGAAAAAGTTTTATTTGTTGATTGATGCAGAAACAGCCAAGTCCGCGGGAATCTCACCGGGAGGGTTAGTGGAGGTGACCGTTGAACCCAGTGCCGACTAATCCTCTCGAGAACACGATCGTCGCCTTGATCGGCTTTGCCGGAACGGGCAAGTACACGATTGGGCGCGAGTTGTGCGAACGGACCGGCGCCCGGCTGATCCACAATCACCTGATCAATAATCCGATCTTCTCAGTCGTCAACGCTGACGGCGTAAGCCCGCTGCCCGCTGGCATCTGGGACCGGGTGAAAGAGATTAGGGAAGTGGTGTACCAGGCGATCCGAGAGCTTTCACCTCCGGAAATGAGTTTTGTGATTACTACCGAACTCCGTGAGAGTAATCCGTTGGATCACCTGGCGTTTCAGAATCTGGCAGAACTCGCCGGGGCGCGGCAAAGCCGATTTGTGCCGATTCGTCTGATTTGCGGCGTGGAGGAACTCTGCCGCCGCGTGGCCGATCCGCAGCGCATCGCCATGCTCAAATCGATCAGCCCTGAACTCGCCCGAAAGAAAAGCCTCGAGGATGAAGTCCTGAACGTCCCTCATCCAAATCTGCGCACGCTCGATGTCACCAAAAGGTCAGCAAGCGGCAGCGTGGATGCTATTCTCGATGAAATAAACGCGATCAAATCAGTCTCAAACAAAACATTCACCGCCGGAGGTGCTGGTGTCACGGGAGACTAACAAAGAGATCGTTCTGGCTTACGTCGATGCCTTCAATCGTGGCGATATCGAGGCCTTAATTGATCTTTTTGCGCCCGATGCTTTGGTTTATGGGGTGCTGGGTTGGGGCCGCATGGACCAGGTCGTACCCATCTGGCGCGAAATTAAAGCCGCCTTCGACATGCAACTTCAGGTCGAATCAATAGCCGAAGACGATATTGTCGCGGTGCGTTACGTCGAGCGCGGTACCTCTGTAGGATCGTTTCGCGGCGGCCCGGTTACCGGCAAGTCGTTCGAGGTGGTGGCGATGGAGTGGTTCATCATTAAGGAAGGAAAGATTCATCGCCGTTGGGGCGCCCGCGATAACGCCGCGCAAATGCGTCAGCTGGGTTTGCCCTTGAGTTAACTTTGCATATCTTCGTGACTATTCGTGTAGAGTAGCGGTTTTGTTTCACGCAAGGTCGCAAGGCAGGTCGTGAGGTCAGTACCGAGCGGTATCGACCGGGTAACAACGCCAGCTAGCTCGGATGACGGCTTACCCGGTCGCTACCGCTCCCGGTACTGACCCTCGTCCACAAAATCAGGACATAGCCTGCAAGGCACGCAAAGAAAAACCGCAGAGAAGAAGAGAGGAAAAACACACATGACAGCAGAAGTTGGACAGCGCTTTCCGGATTTCAGTTTGCAGAACCAGGACGGCCAGACCGTGACCCTGGGTGATTTCGCTAACAAATGGCTGGTCGTTTACGTCTATCCAAAAGATGACACGCCCGGCTGTACGATTCAGGGCAAGTCGTTCACGGCCACGAAGCAGGAATTTGACGACGCCCACATTGCGGTCGTGGGCGTGAGCGAGGATGACGTCGAATCGCACAAAAGCTTTTGCAACAAGTTCGCGTTCACCATCGACCTGCTTGCTGATCCGAATCATGAACTGCTGAAGGCGGCCGGCGTCGGCCAGAGCGATTACAAGGGAACGATGTACTGGAACCGCACCTCGTTTGTGATTGATCCGTCGGGCAACCTGCGTAAGGTTTATGAAAAGGTGAACCCGGAAGGGCACGAGCGCGTATTGCTTGATGATATTAAGGCGATGCAGGCGGGCGAGTAGACCGCCGAGTCTTCCCCAATCAGTAACAAAAGCGGCGACAAGTCACGGCATTCCAAAAAGTGGGATCCGGTGCTGTAAATCTATACAGGTAAGCTGAGATGTCCCGCATAGACAGACGCCAATTCATCAGGCGGAGCGCAATCGCCGCTGCCGGGATCACTCTCGCGCAGTCGAGCGCCTTCGCGTCGATCGCGATCAATCCCGCCCCGAAAAAGATCGTGATCATCGGCGCCGGCATGGCCGGCCTGGTTGCGGGTTACGAACTTTCTCAGCTGGGGCATGACATAACCATCCTCGAGGCGCAGACCCGTGCCGGTGGCCGGGTGCAAACTTTGCGCGCTCCGTTCTCAGATGGTTTGTATGCTGAAGCGGGCGCGGCGCGCATTCCCGAAAATCATAACCTCACGCTGAAGTACGTAAAGCTTTTCGGGGTCCCCCTCGAGCCGATGTATCCGTCCCGGCTTTCGGCCCTGCGGGTGGCCGGGGATTCCCGGCGCGAAGTTTCCATCGGCGAATTTACGGATGGCCTCGCTGAATATTTTGGGCCAGAGTTTCGCGGGCCAACTCGGTTCTCCAAGGTCAAGGGCGGGAACGATAATTTGCCTAAGGCTTTTGCTCAACGACTTGCCGCCAAAATCTCTTACGGTTCACCGGTCGTAAAAATTGAACAGGATGCCCACAGCGCCCGCGTCACGTTCCTCGACAAGGGAAAGCAACAGACAATGAGCGCTGATCGAATCCTGTGCGCACTTCCTTTCTCGGTACTGCGAAACATTGAATTGCCTGCTGGTTTTTCCGAGCGCAGGCTAAGCATCATCAAAAATCTTGGATACGCTTCAGTGTCGCGCGTGTATCTTCAGGCAAAGAAACGCTCGTGGGAGGAAAAGGGCCTCAATGGATTTGCCTTGACCAGTGAAGCCGTTGAGATCTGGCAACCGACCTGGAACCAGCCCGGCCCGCGCGGAATCCTGATGACTTACAACCGGCCAGGACAGGCTGAGCAAATTGCGGCGATGAAAGAGAGCGAGCGAATCAACTCGACCCTCACACAGTTGGGTCAGTGGTTTCCCGGATTATCGGAAAACTTTGAGCGCGGCGCGACAAAATGTTGGATCGAAGATGAATGGGCCCGCGGCGCGTGGTCGTTCGTTGGGCCGAAAGATTATGAAACCGCGTCGTCATCCGCCGGCCGAATTCATTTTGCCGGGGAACATCTTTCACCATGGTTCTCGTGGATGCAGGGCGCGTTGGATTCCGGTTTGCGCGTAGTCAAAGAAATTAACGAAGCTACGGAAGTTCGCGCCGGCGGGGTTGTGGACAGGCTTTGGCGTTCGGCAGCCGCTTGATTATCCCAGGACCTTTAAGTTACCGATCACGCTAATCAACTCGTGGGGCTTGACCGGTTTTGGCAGGAACATGTTGAAGCCGGCCGAAAGGGCCCGGGCGCGGTCCTCGACGCGGACCAACGCCGTCAAAGCTATCGCGTGGGCAAGTTTTCGTTCCCCGTTTTCACGCGCCCGTATGGTTTGGATCAGGGAATAGCCGTCATCCTCGGGCATCGCCAAATCTGACACGATCACATCCGGTTGAAAGCGATCGAGAACTTCGATGGCTTCCTTGGCTGATTGTGCTACTTCGACGATCGCGCCGCGTTCTCTCAAAACCTCGGCCAACATCTCTAAAGTATCTTCATTGTCGTCGACCAGCAGGATCTGTTGGCCGGCAATCGAGGCCGGCGGAACATCTTTTTCCGGGGCCTGGATCCAGTGCGAAGATTTTTCCCTGGAGACTGCATCGGGTTCGCAGGATGGGGGAACCGAATTTGGCAGAGTAATCGTAAAGGTCGCGCCTCGCTCTTCACCTTCGCTGTACGCTTCGACCGTGCCACCGTGAAGTTCCACCAGATGACGAACAATCGATAGCCCCAGTCCAAGCCCGCCAAAATGCCGGGTGGTGCCGGTGTCTGCCTGCCGAAAACGATCAAAAATAAACGGTACAAAGTCCGGATCGATGCCCCGGCCCGTGTCCGAGACGATAAGTTGAACGTCCGAGTCTTTTCGTGTCAACGAGACATTGACGCGGCCCCTGGCCGGGGTGAACTTGATTGCATTCGAGAGCAGATTCCAAACGACCTGTTGCAGCCGGCTGGCATCGCCGGAGATGTGCTGGATGGCCGGATCAAGCGTGACCTCGATCTGAATTTCTTTGGACCTGACTGCCGGCTGCACGGAATCGATGGCGGCGTTGATGATCGAAGCAGCGTCAACCGGCCCAATGTTCAGCTTCAGTTTGCCGGTGATACAGCGCGAAACATCCAAAAGATCTTCGACCAACTGGGCTTGTGCTTTAGCATTGCGATCGATGGTCTCGATGGCCCGGCTGCCGGCGTCGTGGTCCAGGTTGCCTAGACGCAGCATTTGCGTCCAGCCCATGATGGCATTCAGCGGTGTGCGCAATTCGTGTGAAACGGTGGCCAGAAACTCGTCCTTCATGCGATTGGCCATCTCGGCTTCAGCGCGCGCGAGTTGTTCGGTAATCAGTAGCTTCTTGAGATCGTCCGTAGCTGCGCGCAGCGCTTGTTCAGCTTTTTGTCGTTCAGCAATCTCTGACTCCAGCTCGTTCGCCTTCTGTTGCAGCACTACGATCGTGCGCAAACGATCTTCAGCGGTGGGTAAAGCGTTGTAGCTCTCAGCGGGGATGACATGAGAATGTTCCTGGCACACATCGATCAAGGCTTTGCTGTCACCGTTGAAGCTGCTCAACGAGTAGGCGCAAAACAGCGCAAATTCCCGATTCTTTCGTAGCTCGTTCCATAACTGTTCCAGTTGAGTCGCGGCTTTGAAATTGCCACGTTCCGCCAGTAGCGCCACCATTTCTCCGAACGCGCGGACGTGGCGACCGCCCCTGCCGGCGGCCCGTGTAAGGACGTCACCCACGAGCTTGCGGAAGAGTTCGGGATAGATCACATCGTTTACAAAGAACCGCGACAATGTCTCCTGGGCATCGAATGCAAAGTAACGATCAGCGAAACCGTGATTGACCACGTCAAGACCGTGCTCCAATAGTTTCGTCGCCAGCCAGTCACGATGCGATGCGGTCCCAATTACCACACACGCGTCGCCGGCATGCAGGCCGTCACTTATGAATTCGGTGATGGAATCGAGCAGAAAAAACTCGTTGTCGTAGAACTGTGCGAAATGGCCACCGCTTGGCAGCTTGCTGATGTCAGGAACGGGAGGCAGCACGCCCAGGCGATCGGCGTGGGTCAATTTGAGCACGGGACGGTTGTCTCCCACAGTGTCACTCATAGTTGTTTCTGCGATCCTGACGACTCGGGAGAACGGCTCGCGTCATCATAACTGCTTTTTGACCCGAAGCGCGGTTTTTTTTCATCACGAATCCGTTGAAATGAGATGAGCCGGTTTGGTATCAACCACCGATGAAGCTCATTGAACGCGACGGCGCGACAAAATTTGGATCGTTGATGAAATGACGTGGCTCTTTTTTCATCACCACGGAACGAATGAAATCGATGATTTCAGATCTGCTGGCGCCATCGCGCAGCACGTCGCGCAGAGAATGTTCGACATGGGAAAACAGGCAGGTGCGAATCTGGCCGTCAGCGGTCAGCCGAATCCGCGAGCAGGCGCCACAGAAAGGCTCAGTCACGGGAGCAATAATTCCGATTTCTCCCGGTGCCCCATCAGCGAAACGGTAGCGGGATGAAGTCTCAGAGCCACGAACTACCTCGAGGGATTCAAGGGGAAATCGTTCTTCGATCCTCGCGCGAATCTCACGTCCGGAAACGACGTCCTGACGCGACCAATCATGCCCGGAATCGAGCGGCATGAATTCGATGAAGCGCATCTTCACGTCATGCTCGCGCGCGAAAGCGGCAAAGTCGGCGACCTCGTCTTCATTGTGACCGCGCACGATGACTGCGTTGATCTTGATGGGATCTAATCCCGCTTCTTTCGCGGCCAGGATGCCTTCGATCACGCGGTCAAGAACATCGACCCCGGTCATCTGTTTGAAAACGTCGCGCTTCAAACTGTCCAGGCTGATGGTTATGCGATCGAGGCCGGCGTCCTTCAAACTCCGGGCGCGATGGGGCAGGAAATATCCGTTGGTCGTCAGCGCCAGATCGCGCAACCCGCGATGTCCGGCGAACTTCAGTTTGTCGTTTCCCGGTTGATCGACAAGCTGAAGCTTGGCGGACAAGGGCTCCTTCAGTTTCGAGAGCTTGTGAATGATCTGCTCGATGTCCCGCCGCATCATCGGCTCGCCGCCGGTCAAACGAATCTTTTCAATTCCCAGCTCAACGAAGATGTCACAGGCATATTCGATCTCTTCGAATGAAAGCATCTCTTCCTTGGGAGCGATGGGTGGCTCGCCATGCGGCAGACAATAGAAGCAGCGAAAGTTGCAACGGTCGGTCAGCGACACGCGCAGGTCGCGGATCGGGCGGTTGTAGGAATCTCTGAGAGGTTCGGACATCGTTTCGGTTTCGCTGGATAGAATGATACGCCGCAGGGAACTATCGTCCAAACCGGCGTCCTCTAGTCGTGACCGTGGATGGGATTAACGAATGAAAGTGTTTCAATTCTTAATTATGTGAATCATGTAAATCATGTCTATTCTCAACCGGCGCGTGCCGATCATCGCGGCTTCAATGGGTCGATGAAATCGCGATCCTTTGCACCCTGATGACAGACGACGCATGATTGCTGGCCCCGCTCATCCAGATCGGAAACCAGCGCGTAGGTGAGGCCGCGATCGGACCAGGTGATTACTTTGAGTCCGTCGATCGCGTTGTAGTGAAAGGTCAAGTCTCTCGCTTTGATCTGTTCACCCCCGGTTGCTTCGGCCAGCGTCTGAGAAGTGATTACCAGACTGATCGGTCGCTGCTTCATTTCATAAGCCACATAGGCGGCATAGTCGCCGTGATAACTGACCAGTCTTCCGCCTTCCAGGCGGTAGAGCTTTTCCTGCCCCGACGAATCCTGATAATTCGGTAACTTGACCTGGAAACCAACCTTGTTTACGAACCAGTTGGATAGTTTGTCGCCCGAATCGGATACGACCTCGAGCGGCAACTGCCCGCGAGTGCGTCGCAAATGCGTGTCTGCGGCCATGAGCGCAAACGTCGAGGGCCCCGCCGAGACGCTCTGATGATTAGTTCTGATTAGCCAGACGGCTGCCGGGATAATCAGCAGCAGTAGAGTTGCGACCGCCGCCCCGGCCCAGAATCGGGGTTGATTCCTTACCTGGCGAATTCTTGATCTGGCCGGGACCGGCGCAACTGAAGTCTCAG
>Ga0070694_100000548_pt1 | contig 20661 bp, 17 predicted proteins | sample KBSK1251metaG_FD_65470 | JGI IMG/M metagenome (GOLD analysis project Ga0070694, IMG submission 65470) | Corn, switchgrass and miscanthus rhizosphere microbial communities from Kellogg Biological Station, Michigan, USA - KBS K1-25-1 metaG | ecosystem: Host-associated > Plants > Roots >... | reverse complement strand
CACGCGCGCGTGGCGATGTACAAGGGGCTCTGGTCCACGCAGGACGGGTCCACCGCGAGCGGCTTCACCAGCGACCTCGTGGCCGCTATCGATCAGGCCGTCGCCGACGGCGTCGATGTCATCAACTACTCGATCAGCGGCACGACGACGAACTTCCTCGACCCCGCGCAGGTCGCGTTCCTGTTCGCCGCCGACGCCGGCGTCTTCGTCTCCGCTTCCGCGGGCAACAGCGGGCCGACGACCGGCACGGTCGCGCATCCGGGCCCGTGGCTGACGACGGTCGCGGCGGGCACGCACAACCGCGACGGGCAGGGGTCGGTCACGCTCGGGAACGGCGTCACCTACAACGGTGCATCGGTCGCCACGCCGGTCGGTCCGGCCCCGCTGATCGATGCGACGGCCGCGGGGCTTGCCGGCGCCGACCCGACGAAGGTCGCGCTCTGCTACTCCACGATCGACAACGCCGGTGTGCGCGTCCTCGACCCGGCCAAGATCGCCGGGAAGATCGTGATTTGCGATCGCGGCGTCACCGCACGCGTCAACAAGAGCCTGGCGGTGCAGGAGGCGGGTGGCATCGGCATGATCATGGTGAACGTCACCGCCAACTCGATCAACGCCGACTTCCACATCGTCCCGACGGTGCACCTGCAGAACACCGATCGCGCCGCGGTGAAGGCGTATGCGGCGACCGTCAACCCGACAGCGAAGATCAACCAGTCGACGATCGTCTTCACGGCGCCGGCGCCGTTCACGGCGGCGTTCTCGTCGCGCGGCCCGCTGACGGCCGGCGGCGGCGACCTGCTGAAACCGGACGTGATCGCGCCCGGGCAGGACATCCTCGCGTCGGTCGCGCCTCCCGGCAACGGCGGACGCAACTTCAATCTCTACAGCGGCACGTCGATGTCAGCGCCGCACGTGGCGGGCATCGCGGCGCTGTTGAAGGACCTCCATCCCGACTGGTCGCCGATGATGATCAAGTCGGCGCTGATGACGAGCGCGGGCGACATCCTCGACGGCCCGAACACGAATCCGCTCGTCATCTTCCGCCAGGGCGCCGGCCACATCGCGCCGAACCGGGCCGCCGACCCGGGCCTCGTCTACGACTCGGGGTTCAACGACTGGCTCGCGTTCCTGTGCGGGTCGACCAACGGCGTGTCGCCCTCGGCCTGCAACGCGCTCGCGGGACTCGGGTATTCGTTCGATCCGAGCGACCTGAACGTCGCGTCGATCGCCATCGGCGATCTCGCGGGCGTACAGACGGTCACCCGCCGCGTGACGAATGTCGGATCGTCCACCGCGACCTACAACGTGTCGATGACTGGGATGGGCGGTTTCAGTGTCAACGTCAGCCCGGCGTCGCTGACGATTCAGCCGGGCAAGACGAAGTCGTACGCCGTGACCTTCACGAGGGCAGCGGCGACGTTGAACGCGTACACCGGCGGCCAGCTGACGTGGAGCGACGGCGTCCACAGCGTGCGCTCGCCGATCGTCGTCAACCCGGTCGCGCTGGCCGCGCCCGCGCAGGTGTCGAGCAACGGCGCCCCGATCAACTACAACGTGAAGTTCGGCTACGCGGGAGCGTTCACGGCCTCCCCGCGCGGCCTGGTTCCGGCGGTCGTCACCCCGGGGGCCATCACGGACGATCCCGGCGACTCCTTCAGCCCGGGCGGCCCGGGTGTCGTGGCAATTCCGGTCACCATTCCGACGGGAACGACCTACGCACGCTTCTCGATGTTCGATGCCGACGTGCCGGCGGGTACGGATATCGACCTCTACGTCTACAAGGGCGCGACGCGCGTGGGCGCCAGCGGAGGCGGAACCTCGGCTGAAGAAGTCAATCTGGTCAATCCAGCCGCCGGCACCGACTACATCGTGTACGTCCACGGGTTCAACGTGGCGGGCACGGTGAATTTCAAGCTGTTCTCGTGGATGCTCGGCTCCGCGGCGGCGGGCAACATGGCCGTCACTGCACCCACCACCGCAACGGTCGGAGGAACGGGAACGATCAACCTCACGTTCACGGGGCTGACGGCGGGGACGAAGTACCTCGGGTCTGTCGCTTATTCGGGCTCGACCGGGATGCCGAACCCGACGATCGTGCGCGTCGATCCCTAACGAGACCTGCCGATCGGGATACACAACACGGAGGCGAGGCTTCGGCCTCGCCTTTCGTGTGTACCGGCCGGCGGGAATAAAATCCTCGAGTGCGTCTGGCGTCCGCGCTGCTGGCAGCCACCTTCCTCTGGACCGCGTGCCGCCCTTCCGAGCCCGCGGCGAGTGCCCCTCTGACGAAGGTCGAGGTCACCGATCCGCGCTACGAGGGCCTGGTCTTCCTGGTCGCCACCATCCGGCGATCGGGCTCCGGCTTCACGATCACCAACGACAGCACGCAGCCGTGGTTCGACGTGACGGTGGTGCTGGCAACCGGCGGCGCCGACGAATATCGACTCCAGCTCAGCGAAGTGGACGCCGGGCAGACCGTGACGGCTTCCGCCGCGCAGTTCGTCACACCGGGCGGCGTGACCTTCGATGCGCGGCGCGTCATGCCGAACACCCTGATTGTCAGCGCCGAGATCGGCGAGGGCGGCCCGACGGGCGTGTACGCGGTGCGCCTGTAGAGACGCCGTTGGCCGAAGATCCCCTTCCGCTCGGGCGCGCGCATCTGCTGGCCTCGACCGCCATCCGGGAAGCACGGAAAGCGGGACTGGCGGTCGACACGATCGTCAGCGTCGGCGATCTACGGCGCTTCGAACCCGCCGTCACCTCCGTGGAGATCCTCGGCATCACCCAGGTGGCCGACTACGCCATGGTCCTGAAGGCATTCACGCGTCTGCCGCTGGCCTTCGCATCGCGGACCATCAGCGACCGCAGCACGATGATCCGTACCGAGCGCGGCACCGTGACGTTGCATCTGACGCCGCCCGAGCAGGCCGGCGCGGCGCTCGTGTGGCACACGGGGTCCGCCCTGCACCTCGCCGCGCTGCGCGACCGCGCCCTGGCCCGCGGCCTGCACCTGTTCGACGCGCGCTTGACGGACCGCCAGGAGCGCGCCGTCGCCTGCCCGTCCGAAGACGACCTCTACGATCGGCTCGACCTGCCGTTCATCCCGCCGGAGTTGCGCCTGGGCGGCGATGAAATCGAGTGCGGGGACGACAACGCGCTGCCGGAGCTCGTGCTCGAGCGGCACATCCGCGGCGACCTGCACACGCACACGACCTGGAGCGACGGGCGCGACAGCACCGAGACGATGGTCCTCGCGGCGAAGCAGCTCGGATACGAGTACGTCGCGATCACCGATCACTCGCAGCGCGCCTGGTCGAGCCGGAAGCTGGCGCTGGACGAGGTGCCGCGCCAGCGGCAGGAGATCGAAGCCCTGCGCAGCCGGATCGACGGCATCGACATCCTTCACGGCATCGAGGTCGACATCATGAGCGACGGCACGCTCGACTTCGAGGACGACGTCCTCGCGGGATTCGACATCGTGCTCGCCTCGCTGCACGACGCAAACGGCCAGATGGGCGGCCAGTTGACGCGGCGCTATCTCAAGGCCATCCGGCATCCGCTCGTCAACGTCATCACGCACCCCGCCAATCGCTCTCCCGCCCGGTCCCAAGGCTTCGACATCGACTTCAGCGCGCTGTTTGCGGCGGCGGTGGAGACGGGCACCGCGATGGAAATCGACGGCGCGCCCGGGCACCTCGACATGGACGGCGCCGTGGCGCGCCGCGCTGCGGCCGCGGGCGTCACGATCACGATCGACAGCGACTGCCACCGCGCCGAGTGGCTCGCGCGGCAGATGCGCTTCGGCGTCGGCACGGCGCGGCGCGGCTGGATTGAGCCGCGGCACGTGCTCAACACCGGCGGCGTCGACGACGTGCGCGCCTTTGTCGCGCGCAAACGATCCCGTGCATAAAGAACGGATCGTCGCGGCGGTCGCCATCGCGACGCTCGCCTTCGTCGCCTACACCAGGACGCTGCTTCCGGGCGTTGATCTGGGCGACACCGGCGGATTCCAGGCGGCGGTGCTCTGGCCTGAGGTCAGCGCGCGGCAGGCGTATCCGCTCTACTACGATCTCGCGCGTCCGTTCGTGAGCGCGGTCAGCCTCGCCAACCCGGCGCGCGGGCTCAACCTGTTCTCGGCGATTTTCGGCGCGGCCGCCGTCGGCCTGCTGACGCTCCTGTGCGCGCTCGTCACTGCGGCGGGTCCGCGACGCGCGGAACCTGTCGCGTCGCGGAACCCGCCCTACGAGTCGCTGGCCGCGGGCATCGGCGCCGGCCTGCTGCTCGCCTTCTCGTACACCTTCTGGAGCCAGGCGATCATCGCGGAGGTCTACACGCTCCACCTGGCGATCGTCCTCGTGTGCTGCCTGGCGCTGTACGCGTACGCCGCCCGGCCGACGCGCGCACGTCTCGCGCTGTTCTTTGCGGTCTACGCGTTCGGCTTCGGCAATCACCTCTCGATGATTCTGCTGTTCGTTCCGTTCACGGTGTTCCTGCTGCAGGTGACGCCCGATCGGCGCGCGCTCTTCTCGCCGGCCGTGATCGGGATCGCTCTCGCCATGGCCGCCGCGGGCGCGCTCCAGTACTGGCCCAACCTGATGGCGACGGCGCACCTCCTCAACGGGCCCGCGACGTGGAGCGATCGGCTGGCCGCGTTCTGGTTCGACACGACGAAGGCGGACTGGCGCGAGTCGATGGTGATGGGGGTTCGCGGCGATCAGCTCGCCGGCCGTTTCGGCATGTGGTGGTTCGACGCGCGCCAGCAGTTCGGCCTCCCCGGCCTGCTGCTCGCGGCCCTCGGCTTGGTCAGGCTCTGGACGATGTCCCGGCCGTGGGCGACGCTCGTGGCGCTCGGCTACGCCATCAACACGACCTTTGCGTTCACCTACAACGTCGGCGACACGCACGTCTTCTATCTGCCAGGTCACCTGTTCACGGCTCTGATGGCCGGGGCTGCGCTCTCGTCATTTGCGGGGCTTAGAAGGACCAGGCCTTCACTGCAGATGCTCCTCGCGATGTTCGCAATCGTTTACGCGGGCTGGCGGGCGTGGGACACGTGGCCGGCGATCGATCGGCACGACGACCACCGCGCGGAAACGCTGGTCACCCGGCTGGCGCTCGGCGTCAATCCGCAGAGCGGCGTGCTGGTCACCGATCTGAACTGGCAGCTGGAAAATGCGCTGCTCTATTACAGCCGCTGGCAGCGGCGCGACCTTCCCTGGGTGCGCCTGCCGGATGTCGAGCTGCACTTCCCGTTCCTCGTCCGCGACAACGAAGCCATCTCGCGCGACATGGTCCTCGACTCGTATTCGGCGCGCGAGGTCGTCGCCGCGTTCGGTCCGCTCTTTCCCATGCAACCGGACCCGTTCCCCGCGTCCCCGGATTTGCTCGACGCGATCGCGGGCCTCCGGCCGGGAACGCCGTACGTGCTGTGCATCCTCACGCCGCCTCGCGAGGAACGGCTGGACCCCAGGCTGGTGACGTCCGCCCTCGACATGCTGACGCACGGGCATGTGCCCTCCTGGTCCGCCGGTCCCTATCAACTCATCGCCGGGATCGCAGGAGAAGCGCCCGCGATAACGCGATCGGCGGAGTACCCGTTCCGCCAGGACTTCCGGCTGCTCGACGATCCGTTCACCGTCCGCATGGAGTCGTGGCTCCCCTCGGACACGTTCAGGCGCGCGGGCTTTGGCCACGTGATTGCCGGCCGCGAACACGTGCAGATTCTCGAACGGGGCGTGAATCTGGTCTGGTTCGACCGCAACGCGCGGCCGTCGGAGCCGATCTACGCGGCGAGCCTCTACGCGCCAGGGGCGCGCTACCGTATCTCATCCGTATCACCATCGCTGGCGCGTACCCGGCAGTAATCCTGCTATCCTCGGATGAAGTGGTTCGATCGACCCCAGCTCGACGATTCCTGACCGCGTTCGCCGTCTGCCTCACGGCGGCGGCAACCAGCGCGCAGCAGAAGCCGGCCCCCGAGGCGCTCGCCCGATCGCTTCAGCAGCGTTACCAGGGCATCAAGGACTTCTCCGCCGACTTCGTCCACAGCTACCGTGGCGGCGTCCTGAAGACGCGGACACAGGAGAGCGGCAAAGTCTCCGTGAAAAAACCGAGCCGGATGCACTGGACCTACTTGGCCCCCGAGAAGAAGGAGTTCGTCTCGGACGGCGTGAAGATCTACTCGTACATCCCGCAGGACAAGCAGGTGATTGTCAGCAACGTCCCCGCCGGCGACCAGGCGACCACCCCGGCCTTGTTCCTGGCCGGCAAAGGGGACATCGTCCGTGATTTTTCAGCAAGTTACGCCGACGCAACGATCCCTGGCACCCTCGCCTTGAAGCTGACGCCGCGGCGCAGCGAGCCTGACTACGAATACCTCGTGATAGCCGTCGACCCCGCCTCCCTCCAGATACGCGCCCTCACGACCCGCGACCGGGAAGGGGGCGAATCGACGCTCGTCTTCAACAACTTGAAGGAGAATCGGGGAATATCCGATAAGGAATTTGCATTCAGGATTCCTCGCGGCGTCGATGTGATCACTGATGGCACACACAACTAGTCGGCTGGCTGCCCTCCTGGCACTCACCCTCGCCCTCGCGGGGTGTGCCACCACCGGAACCTTTCGCTCGGGACAACTCGCGGAACAGGGGCAGGATTACGACCGCGCCGTCGCCGAGTACACCGCCGCCCTCAAGAGACACCCCAACGATCGAACGCTGCACCTGGTGCTGCAGCGCGCCAAGCTGCGCGCCGCGCAGGACCACGTCCTGCGTGCCCGCCGGCTGGAAGCGACCGGCAAGCTGGACGAGGCGCTCGTCGAATATCAAATCGCGGCGGATCTGAACCCGGCCAACGGCGACGTCGACGATGCGCTGCGCAACATCCGGACGCAGCTGCGGACGAAGGTCGTCGTCGCGCGTGAAGGCAAGACGCAGCTCCAGACGCTGATCGATCAGTCCCAAAACCTGCCGCCTCCCGGCCTCGATCTCCCGGCGGACGTGCGGCTGCCGTCCTCGCTCGTCTTCCGCGACGCGAGCGTGCGCGACGTGTACACGGTCATCGCGCGCTTCGCCAACGTGAACATCGTCTTCGACCCGACCTTCCGCGACGATCGCATCACGATCGACCTGAGCAACGTCACGCTCGACCAGGCGCTCGGGGCGGTCTCGGCGGCGACACGCAACTTCTACAAGGTCACGGCCCAGCGTACGATCGCCGTCATCCCCGATACGGCCACCAAGCGCCGCGAGTACGAGGAGGAAGTCGTCCGCACGTTCTATCTCAGCAACGCCGACCTGAAGGAAACCATCGACCTCCTTCGCATCGTCGTGGATGCGCGGCGCATCGCGCCGCTGACCGCGACCAACGCGCTCACGATCAAGGACACCCCCGAACGCGTGAGCGCGGCGGGGCGCATCATCCAGGCCATCGACAAGGCCCGCCCCGAGGTGGTCATCGACGTCGAGCTGCTCGAGGTGAATCGAACGAGGCTGCTCGAGTACGGCCTGCAGTTGGCGAGTCCGGGTTCTGCAGGCGTCAACGGCGCCGCCGACGCCAACCGCGACAAGCTGACGCTCGAGAACCTGCGCAACCTCTCGCAGACCGACATCATTCTCACGAACCTGCCGGCGTTGTACTACCGGCTGCTCAAGAGCGACGCGAACACGCGGACGCTCGCCAATCCGCAGCTGCGGACGTCGGAAGGCGTCGCCGCCCAGGCGCGCTTCGGCGAGCAGGTGCCGGTTCCGGTGACGACATTCGCGCCGATCGCGACCGGCGGCGTGCAGCAGCAGCCGATCACGTCGTTCCAGTACCAGAACATCGGCGTGAACATCGACATCACGCCGCGGACGCATCACGACGACGACGTGTCGCTGGCATTGAAGGTGGTCGTCACGAGCCTGTCGGGAACGGGGTTCGGCGGGCTGCCGACGTTCGGCAACCGCGAGATCACGACGTCCATCCGGCTGCGCGACGGGGAAACGAACCTCCTTGCCGGCCTGATTCGAGACGACGAGCGAACGGTGCTCGAAGGGATTCCCGGACTGAGCGACCTGCCCGTGGTGGGACGCCTCTTCGCGCACAACCGCAAGGAAACGCAGCAGACCGACGTCGTGCTGACGCTGACGCCGCACATCATCCGGATCCTCGATCTCTCCGAGGACGACCTGCGCCCGTTCCGCGTAAGCAGCGACGCGAACGCGCCGCTCATCGACCTGCCGATCATCCAGACGCCGCCGGTCACCGTCCCGCCGGCACCGGCACCGCCGGTTCCTGGCGCTCCTCAGCCGGCGCCGCCCGCACAGTCCCCGGGCCAGCCGCCGCAGCCCGCGCAGCCGATCCCGGGTACCCTGGCACCCGCGCCGCCCCAGCGATAACCGTACAATTTCGGTACTCGCGTGAACGACTCGTCCACCATCCTGAATCGACGGTCCGATGCGTGGGTGCCGCGTGTCGCGACGCTCGACGGCTTCACCGAGCACACCGCTGACACGTGCGGGATCGATCTGCGCGACGTCGAGCCGCTGACGACCGTCATCATCCGGACGCGCAATTCGCAGTACCGGATGATCGTCACGCACGGGACGTCCGTCGTCGTGCAGGGCGGCCAGTTCTTCCCCGACGCGGTGCCCGGGCGCGTGGACGGCTCCGGCTTTGGCGGCAGCCTTCTGAAGATCGGATGGATTGGGATCGGCCTGCGGATGGAGATCCTCGCTGGCGACCGGCGCATCGTCACGTCGCCTGTGCGGGATATCTCGATCGAGCCGCGCACGTCGACGACGGCGCATTAGCTATCGCTGTTTCGCCTCTTTCGCCTGCTGGTCCTGCCGATTGCCCACGATATTCACCACGATGCCCATAATCAGCCCGAGCACCGTGACGGTGGATAACAGAATCATGACGTTATCCATTGTCTTCCTCCTTCGTGCAGCGAACGGCGGCCGCACCTAACAGGAGCCACATGACACCGCCGAAGGCGAACAGCCACGGCGACGACGGGCCGCGACCCAGGAATTGACCGACGACCAATGCACCGATGATTACGTTTGCCGCTTCCCGCAATGTCTGAGCCGCTACGTCGCGCCGCCGGCGCCCAATCGTAGCATCGCCATTGATACTGCTTGTTACCGTCGAAGCCGTCATTCGTGCCGAGCGAGGATGAATCGCCATGACGCGAGAAGAGATCGTCTCGCTGTTCTCCTGCCGTAACACCGCCCAGGTCGACCATGACGTCGAGACGCTGACTTCACTGCATGCCGAATCGTCCGTCGTCGAAAGTCCGCTCGGCGGCACACATCAGGGCCGCGACGCCATCGCGCGCGTGTAGGGCCGACCTGAAGGTCGGCCCCTACGATTGGTCTGTCACCGACCTGAAGGTCGGCCCCTACGATTGGTCTGTCACCAGGTCGGCCCCTACGATTGGTCTGTCACCAGGTCGACCCTACGACGCACAAGTGAGGTCAGCCCCTACGATCGGGTCGGTGTGTAACGGACGATGAGCGCGGTCATGTCGTCGTTCTGCGCCGCGCCCTGCGCAAAGCCGCGCACCGATCCGAGCAGCGCCTGCAGGACCACATCGCTCGGTTCGAGCCAGTTCGGCGCGACCGCCTCCTGGATGCGTGACTCGCCGTACTCGTCCCCGCCGGCGTTGAGTGCCTCGGATACCCCGTCGCTGAAGATCGCAAGCGAATCTCCCGAGGCGAGCTGCACGTCCTCCTGCTGGTAGGAGGCGTGCGGGAAGAGGCCGACGATCATCCCGCCGGTCTCGAGCTTTCGAACGCCGGACGCGCTGAACAGCAGCGGCGGATTCTGGCCGGCGTTGCAGTACGTCAGCCGCCCGTCGACCCTCAGGATCGCGTAGAAGATCGTCGCGAACCGGCTCTCGATGCCGCGCGCGAGGAGCGCGCGGTTGACGCGCGTCATCATCTCCGCCGGCTCGACCGGCGCGAACGCCTGCGTCGAGAACATCCCCTGCAGCATCGCGGTCAGCAGCGCGGCCGGCGGGCCCTTCCCGGAGACGTCGCCGAGCGCGAAGCCGAAGCTTCCGTCAGGCAGATCGATGTACTCGAAGAAATCGCCGCCGATGGCGCGGCAGGCGATGGAGGTCCCGCTCGCGTCGTAGAAGCTGCCGCGCGTGCGCGACCGCGGCAGCAGCGCCTGCTGGATCTGCGAAGCGATCTTGAGCTCGTTGTCGATCCGCCGCTTCTCGACCGCCTCGCGATAGAGCTGCGCGTTCTCGATGGCAACGGCGGCCTCCGCGGCCAGCGTTTCGAGCGCCTCCCTTGTGGCCTGCGAGAGCAGCGTACCCTTCTCGCGGCTGTCGAGATACAGCACGCCGGTCGGGCGCGATTCGATGGGCGCACCTGGTTGATCCACGTACCGCACGAGCAGCAGCGGCACACAGAGCACGTGCCGTATGCCGTGCGCGATGGTGGCAAGGTGCGCATCTGCAAGATTCCCTTCCGGCAGGTCCGCGATCACCAGCTCCTTGCCCGTGGCGAACACCTGCTCGGGAATCTTGCGGCTCGTGTCGAAGCGCGCGCCGGCGAGCGACATGCGGCCGCGCATGCGCGCGAGCTTCGGCTCCAACTCGCCGCGCTCGTTGGCCAGCATGACGAAACCGCGCTCTGCGCCCGTGACGTCGATCGCCGCGTCCATCACGAGCGTGAGGACCTCGTCGAGCACACGGCTGCTGCCCAGGCCCCGCAGCGCCTCGAGCAGCGTCGCAATCTGGCGGAAGCCGCCGACGACACCCGACGCCCCGGTCCGCGACCCGGTATCCCCGGACCTGTCGTGCAGCAGGAAGAGCAGCTGGGCGCCGGCCGCGCGCCCGACCTGGATCCGATCGCCGTGCGACAGGCGCTTCTCGGTGACCTGCGCGCCGTTGACATAGGTCCCGCAGCGCGACCCGCGATCGCGGACCAGGTACTGGCCGTCGTTCCGCAGGATTTCGGCGTGATCCCGCGAGACGTCAGTGCCAGTCAGCTGCAGGTCGTTCGCGGAGCGCCGTCCGATGGTGAACGCCGGCTTGTCGAGGACCACGACACGGTGGCCCTGGCCATCGGTCACTTCCAGCCGCGCATCTGGCATGGGGTGCGCGGATTATAACGAACGGCTATAATCCGCGTGCTTCAGCCCTCTACAATCCACTCATGGACCGCAGGAGAGCGACATGACCATTCAGGAGCGCGTCGTTGGATCGGTGACCGTTCTGGACCTCGATGGGAAACTGGTGCTCGGCGACGGCGATACGCTGCTGAAGGACAAGATCCACAGCCTGGTGTTCCAGGAGCGGAAGAACATCGTGCTGAACATGGGGCGCGTCGGCTACATGGACAGCTCAGGGCTCGGCTCGCTGGTTGCCTCCTTCGTGACCGCCAAGAACAACGGCGGGCAGATCAAGCTGGTGAACCTCACCGGCCGGCTCCAGGACCTGCTGGCGATCGCGAAGCTGCTGACCGTGTTCGAAACCTTCGACACCGAAGCCGAGGCCATCCGCACCTTCGGGGCCACCGCCACGGCGTAATCCCCGCCTGCCAAGGGTCGCTACTCCACCTTGGCGATCTTCGCCCCGAGAGCTTTCAGTCGATCGACGAGCTGACTGTAGCCGCGCTCGACGGTCTCGAGCGGCGCGACGCGCGTCTGCCCGTCCGCCGCCAGGCCCGCGGCGATGAGCGACATCCCCGATCGCAGGTCGCGCGTGTCGAGCATGCGCCCGCCGCGCAGTCGCGTCGGGCCGGTGACGATGATGCGGTGCGCATCGGCGAGGAACATGTCCGCGCCCATGCCGCTCATCTGCTCGAGCGCGAACAGGCGCAGCTCGTACATCCAGTCGTGGACGAGCGTCCGCCCTTCCGCCTGCGTCGCCAGCACCGTGACGAGGCTCACGAGATCGCTTGGAAATCCAGGCCAGAGTCCCGTGGTGATCCGGCGGACGGCCTTCGGCTTCGACGGCTTCACCTCGAACGCGCCGCCACGCATCCCGCACTGGATGTGCATCCGCTTGAGCACCGACGCGACGACCTCCATGTCCTCTTCGCGCGCGCCGTCGATGACGATCTCGCCGCCGGTGATCGCGGCCACGACCGCCCAGCTCCCCGCCTCGATGTAGTCGCCGCCAAGGCGGTGCTCTGCGCCGTGCAGGCGCCCGACGCCTTCGATGCGCAGCGTCGAGCTGCCGATGCCCGTCACGGCGGCGCCCATCTTCGAGAGGAACTCGCAGAGCTCGACGACGTGCGGTTCGGTCGCCGCGTGGCGGATTTCGGTGGTCCCTTGGGCACTGGCCGCGGCGAGCAGCGCGGTCTCGGTGCCGGTTACCGACGCCTCGTCGAGATACATCGACGCATTGTTGAGACCGTCGGGCGCCTCGAGGAAGTGATCGTCGCCGGAGACGATGCGCGCGCCCATCGCCTGCAGCGCGCCAAGGTGCGTGGAAATCGTCCGCCGCGCCGGAAAGTCGCCGCCCGGCGGCGCAATGTGCGCGCGGCCGGTTCGCGCGAGCAGCGGCCCGAGCAGCAGCACCGACCCGCGGAGCCGGCCGACCAGCGATCGCTCCGGCGCGTGCGTCTTCACCTGCTTCGCCCGGATCCGCAGCGTCGTCGTACCGATGCCGTCGACCTCGACGCCGAGGTCGAGCAGCAGGCGCGCCATCACCTCGACGTCGCCGATGCGAGGTACGTTCGTCAGGACGCATTCGTCCTCGGTCAGCAGGCACGCGGCCAGCAGCGGCAGCGCGGCGTTCTTGTTGCCCTCCACCGCCACGCGGCCGCCAAGGCGGTGGCCGCCCTCAATCAGCAGAGTTGACATCTAGCCTCGCAGGTACTGCACGTCCGGGTCGTCGTCGAACCCGACGAAGACGGGTTCGGGCCGAAGCGTGATGCCGAAGCGATCGCTGACGGCAGCCTTGATGCGTCGCGCCAGCCGGATCACGTCGCGGGCCGTCGCGCCGCCGCGGTTGATGATGGCGAGTGGATGCTTCGTCGACACGCCGGCGCGGCCGTCCACGTGGCCGCGGGCGAAACCGCTCTGCTCGATGAGCCACGCGGCGGGAATCTTCACGCTGTCATTGTCCATCATGAAGTGCGGAGCGTGCGGCGCGATTCGCTCCCACACCGCTCGATCGACGACAGGGTTCATGAAGAACGATCCGACGCTGCGCGTGTCAGGATCGCCGGCGTCGATCACCATCCCCTTGCGCCGGCGGATCGCCAGCACCGCGGCGCGGACGTGGCCGACCTCCGGTGACGAGATCCCCTGCCGCGATACGTACTCGATGACATCCGGATACGCCACAGTCGGCGATCCCGGGCGCAGCCGGAACGTCACCTCGCAGACGACGAAGCGGCCGGCGTCCTGTGCCTTGAACCGGCTCATGCGATACGCGAACCCGCATTCAGAAGCCGCGAGAACGATCGTTTCCCGCTCCCGGCGATCGAAGGCAGTGACGAACTCGATGACGGTGGCGACCTCCTGGCCGTACGCGCCGACGTTCTGGATAGGTGTGCCGCCGACGGTGCCGGGAATGCCGGACAGGCATTCGATGCCAGCCAGCCTGCGCTCGACCGAAATCGCCACGACGGCATCCCACGGCTCGCCGGCACCTGCGCGCACGAGGCTGTCGCCGTCCCGCTGTGTCGTGCTCACGCCGCTGAGCGCCACCTGGAGCACCAGCCCGTCGAATCCCTCGTCCGCGACGACCAGGTTGCTGCCGCCGCCGAGGACGAACAGCGGCAGACGCCGCGCGTCCGCCCACGCCTGCGCGGCCGCCACGTCGGCCGCGGACGAGGCGCGCGCGAACCATCGCGCGGCACCGCCCACGCCGAGCGTCGTCAGCGGTGCAAGCGGGACGCCGGGCGCCGGCGGGTCAAACGACACGCAGCGCCTCTTCCTGCTCCTCGAGCGCGGCGATCGCTTCGCTGCGGGTGCAGAGCACGAGCTCGATCCAGTCGCCCGGCGCCAGCTGCCCGGCGAGCGGCAGATCGGCGGTGATGACCGTCGCAATCTGCGGGTAGCCGCCGGTCGTCTGCCGGTCCGCCATCAGGAGGATGGGCTCGCCCGATGGAGGGATCTGCACGCCGCCGATGAAGGTGGCGTCGGAGATCATGGAGCCTTCGCGGGCCGGGATCCGGCTTGCCCCGAGCGGAGCCGAGGGGGATCCGGGATCGGGGATCCGTAATCGATAGCCCATTCGATCCGATTGCGGCGAGACCGTGAAGCGCGTGCGCTGCAGCAGGTCGAACGCGGATTGGTCGAAGTAGTCGTCCTGGGGTCCGCGCATGATGCGAAGGCGCGCACCGCCTTCGATTCGAAGCGGCGACAACCGTGGACTCCTGCGTCCGGCGTGAATCGGCTCGCCAAGCGGTAGACGATCTCCGGCTTTCTGCGCACGCCCGTCGATGCCGCCAAGCCCGCTGACAACGTGTGTCGCGCGGCTCCCCAACACGAGCGGCACGTCGATCCCACCATCGAACGCGATGTATGCGCGCGTGCCGCGCCGGCGATCCCCAAACCGCAGCACGCTTCCCGCGCCGCACGCATGCATCGAGTCGACCCCGACGGGAGCGCCGTCGATGGAGGCGCTCAAGTCGGCACCCGCGATGGCCACGCGCGCCGGCTGCTCGATCCGCAGTTCGGGGCCAAGCAGCGTCGCCTCGAGCACGGCGGCGCCGGGCGGGTTGCCGACGAGCGCGTTCGCAAGACGCGACGAACGCCGATCCATCGGCCCGGCGACGGGCACGCCGCGATCCTGATAGCCCCATCGGCCGGCGTCCTGGATGGTGGTGAAGAGGCCCGGATCGAGGACGGTCACGCGACGGGAGGGATCAGGGATCGGGGATCGGGGATCAAAAGCTGCAGTCGCGAGATCATGCGCTCCGGTGTTCTTGATCCCCGATCCCTGGTCCCCGATCCCCGTCACGGCCACAAAGCGGACCCGGTCGCCGGGCGCGAAGAGCGATGCCGGCGCTCGACGGGGATCGAAGACCTGCAGGCCTGTCCGCCCGATCACCTGCCAGCCGCCCGGCGATTGCTGCGGGTAGATCCCCGTCTGTCTGCCGGCAATGCCGACGCTTCCCGCCGGAATCCGCGTGCGGGGTGTCGCCTTCCGCGGCACAGCGATCGCATCGTCGACACTGCCCATGTAGGCAAACCCCGGCAGGAATCCGAGCATGAAGACGCGGTATTCGGTCGCGCAATGGCGGTCGACGACCGCAGCCGGCGAGAGCTTCGCGAACGACGCCACCTCGTCGAGGTCGGGGCCATGCTCGCCTCCGTACGCGACAGGCACGCTCACGAGCGCGCCGTCCTTCACGACCGGGGCCGAACTCGCCGCGCGGCGCAGCGACGCGCGCAGGGCGTCCACGTCCGCGACGAGCGGATCGAAATGCACCGCAACCGATCGATAGGTGGGAATGACGTCGCGAACGCCCGCCTGCTGTTCGGCCGCTACAGCCGCCGCAATCGCAATCGCGCGCGCGTTGACGGAGGGGTCGATCACCGCCTCGAGCTCGAGCAGCAGGCCGGAATCACCCGCGTCCCGTATTCGGATCCCGGATCCCGGATCCCCCTCGGCTCCGCTCGGGGCAAGCCGGACGCCGGCCACGGTCACGCTCCCAACGCCTGCAACAGCTTGCGATGAATGCCGCCGAAGCCGCCGTTCGACATCAGCACGACGATGTCGCCGCGCTGATGTTCGTCGACGACGGTGCGGATGATGTCGTCGACGGCGGGGATGTAGCGGGCATGCTGCTGTCGCGCGTGCAGGTCGTTCACGAGCTGCTCGGCCGAGAGCCGCTCGGATTCGGGAAGCGACGATCGGAACACCGCCGCGACCACCACTTCGTCAGCGGCGCCGAACGAGCGCGCGAAGTCGTCCTGGAAGACGCGCCGGCACGACGAAGCCGAGCGCGGCTCGAAGACGGCCCAGATGCGGCGGTCCGGGTACCCCGTGCGCAGCGCCGCCAGCGTTTCGTGCACGGCCGTCGGGTGATGCGCAAAGTCGTCCATCACGGTGACGCCAGCCGCGGTTCCCACGACTTCGAGGCGGCGCCTGATTCCCTTGAACGCTCGCAGGCCGTCTGCGAGATCGGCCGCGTGCATGCCGACATAGCTGCCGACCGCAATCGCGGCGACCGCGTTCCGCACGTTGTGGACACCCAGCAGCGGCGATGCGAAACGGCCGAACGGCTCGCCTCGACGGTGCACCTGGAAGCGCGTGAGGCCGTCGGCCGACGTGATGTCAGTCGCCTGCCAGTCGACGCCCTGCGCGGTTCCAAACGTTTCCATCGGGCTGACCGCGTGCTTCGCGAGGCCGGCCGCATGCGGGCTGTCGGCGCCCAGCAGGAGCAGGCCGTTGCGCGGCACGAGGTTGCACAGCCGCCGGAACGCCAGCAGCACCGCGTCGAGGTCCGCGTAGATGTCCGCGTGATCGAACTCGACGTTGTTGATCACGGCCACGTCGGGCAGGTACTTGAGGAACTTCGCCGTCTTGTCGAAGAAGGCGCTGTCGTATTCGTCTCCCTCGATGACGAAGTCGCGGCCGTTCCCGACGCGGTAGCTCGATCCACCGTCGCCGAAGTTCAGCGCAATCCCGCCGACCAGCACCGTCGGGTCGAGCCTGCCGTGCGTCAACAGCCACCCCGTCAGCGACGTCGTCGTGGTCTTCCCGTGCGTGCCGGCCATGACGATGGAGCGGGCGCCCCAGAGGAAGTGGTCGCGAATCGCCTCGGGCAGCGAGCAGTAGCGGATCTTCCGCTCGAGCACGCTCTCGAGCTCCGGGTTGCCGCGCGAGATCGCGTTGCCGACGACCACGAGGTCCACGTCGGCGCCCACGTGCTCGGCGGCATAACCGGTCATGGTGGCGATCCCTTCGGCGAGAAGGAAATCGCTCATCGGCGGATAGACATTCTGATCCGAGCCGCTCACGTCGTGGCCACGACGCTTCAGCAGCGCGGCAAGGGTGGCCATCGCGGTGCCGCACACGCCTATCAGGTGGATCCTGCTACTCAACCGGCGCGTCCTCCACGACAACGGCAGCCCGGGGCGCGGTCACGACACGCACCCGAACGCCGAGCGGCAGCGTCCAGCACGGCCCTTTCGTGTGGCCGGACGGAAAACCGGTAATCACTGGCCCCTCGCAGTCGCGCGCGAAGGCGCGGACGACGTCGAGGGCGCACGTCTGCCCGTCGGCCTCGTCGCAGCCGCGCATCTCCCCAAACACGAGCGCGCGAGCGCGCGACAGGATGCCGGCGAGCCGAAGCTGCGTCAGCATCCGGTCCAACTTGTACGGCCGCTCGTTGACGTCTTCGAGGAAGAGCACGCAACCCGCCGGTGGATCGAAGGCGTACGGCGTGCCGAGCGAGGCGACCAGCTGGGTGATCGTTCCTCCGTACAACGGGCCCACCGCCTCCCCGGCGCGGATCACGGAGACGCCCTCGGGCGCCAGCGTGCGGCCCGTGCCGTCCTGCATGAACGCGAGCATGGACTCCGCGTCGTAGCCCTCGGCGCCCTTTGCGAGCCGCCCTTCGATCATCGGCCCGTGCAGCCCGGTCATGCCGCAGTGGCACGTCAGCCACGAGAGGATCGACGTGTTGTCGCTGTAGCCGATGAACAACTTCGGCGTCCGGCGAATCATCCCGGCATCGAGCAGCGGGAGCAGCTGCACGCTGCCGTACCCGCCGCGTACAGCGATCAGCGCGGCGATGGTCGGATCCGTCCATGCACGCGCGAACGCCGCTGCCCGGACCTCGGGCGCGCCGGACAGGTACGTTCCCGTCCGGGCAAACACGTCCTCGTCATACGTGGGGTCGTAGCCCAGACGCCGCAGTTCCGTGATGCCGCGGTCGAACTCCTCACGCGAGAACGGGCTCGCCGGCGACACGACTGCGATTCGCGCGCCAGGCTTCACCGCCGGTGGTTTCAGCACGGCGATTAGAGAAACCGCCCCATCTCTTCGGCGATGCGCCGATGCGCGTCGTGGCCAATCACCTGGCGGAGCGCCGACGGGCGTCCAGGAGCAACCGGCGCCGCGAGGAAGCGCTCCTTCGCCCTGCGGTTGCGCGCAATCGCGTCCTCCGCCCGTTTGACGGGGATGCGTCGGTCCTCGACGGCGTGAATCAGTGCCTCGAGCACTTCGAAATGCACCTCGGCGTCGCGCGAACGCTCCTCGCTCAACGCGCGACAGACGAGCACGCCGTCGCAGCCGGCGGCGATGGCCTGCACCGCCGCGTCACCGATGGCGTACGTATCGGCGAGCGCCTTCATCTCCAGGTCGTCGCTCAGGATGACGCCGTCGAACCCGAGCTCCTCGCGAAGCATGCCGCGGACGATCGTTGGAGACAGCGTCGCGGGGTTCTGCTCGTCGAGCGACGGGACGAGAATGTGCGCGGTCATGATGAAGGCGACGCCGTTCCTGATGGCTTCGCGGAACGGCACGCACTCGACGCGCCGGATGCGATCCGGCGGATGCTCGACGAGCGGCAGCGCCAGGTGCGAATCGACCGAGGTGTCGCCGTGCCCGGGGAAATGCTTGCCGCAGGCGGCGACGCCGTTCTCCTGCAGGCCGCGCACGATTGCGGCGCCGAGCCGGGCCACCGTCTCCGCGTCCTCGCCGAGCGCGCGGTCGCCGATGATGGGGTTCTTCGGGTTCGTGTGGATGTCCAGGACGGGGGCGTAATCGAGCGTCACGCCGACGGCCTTCAGCTCCGCGGCGAGCGCCGCCGCGAACCGTTGCGCCAGCGTCTCGTCGCCGCTGCGCCCCAGCGCGGCCATCGGCGGCCACTCGGTGAACGGCGCGCGCAGGCGCGCGACGCGGCCGCCTTCCTGGTCCACCGCAACCCAGAGCGGAAGCTCGGACGCGAGCGACTGCAGGTCGTGACTGAGCTCCGCGACCTGCTCCGGCGCCTCGATGTTGCGCTTGAAGAGCGTGACGCCGCCGAGCTGAAACTCGCGCGCCAGCGATCGCATCTCCGGCGTGATGGTCGTCGCGGGCAGGCTGCCAATGAGCAGCTGACCGATCTCGCGGCGGAGAGACACGAAGTCATTAAACCACGAAGAACGCGAAGAGCACGAAGGACCCTGTGGTCGTCGTGACCGTCGCGACCTTCGTGGTTTAATGCCCTCGTGGTCATCGAGACGTCGGCGCCGACCCGCATCGACTTCGCGGGCGGCACGATCGACATCTGGCCCCTCTACCTCTTCCATCCCGGCGCCCAGACACTCAACGCGGCGATCAGCCTCCGGGCGCGCGCGCGCCTCGAGTCGCGCTCCGACGATCGCATCGTCATTCGCTCGGAAGACACGGGCGTCACCGTCGAAGCCAACGGCTGGCAGGAGCTTCGCGATCGCCGCGAGCTGCGCCTCCTCTCGCTGCTCGTCCACTTCTTCGAGACGCGCGGCATCACGCTGACGACCTCGTCGCAGTCGCCCGCGGGTGCGGGCATCGCCGGCTCGTCGGCGCTCAACGTCGCCGTGTGCGGCGCGCTCGCAGACTGGAACCGCACGCACTTCGATCCGGAGGCGCTGCTTCAGATCGCGATGAACGTGGAGGCGCAGACGATCGCGGTGCCAACCGGCCTGCAGGACTACCGGCCTGCGCTCTATGGCGGCGTCGCCGCGCTCGAGCTCGGCGTCGACGGCATCCGCCGCATGCCGCTGGCGGTCGACTTCCGCGAGATCGAACGGCGGATCGTGCTCTGCTACACCGGCGAGCCGCGCAACTCGGGCACGAACAACTGGGAGATCACGAAGAAGCACATCGACGGCGACCGCCACATCTTCGACTGCTTCGAACGCATCCGTGATACCGCGGCTGTGATGCGCGAGGCGCTGGCGCGCGGCGACTGGGACGCCGTCGGCACGGCGATCGCGGACGAGTGGGAGAACCGCAAGCGGCTGGCGCCCGGCGTGACGACTCCGGCGATCGACACGCTGATCGCCCGAGCGATCGCCGCAGGCGCCACCGCGGCAAAGGTGTGTGGGGCGGGCGGCGGCGGATGCCTGTTCTGTTATGGCCCGCCGGACACGCGCAGCGCCATCGCCGAGGCGCTTGCCTCCGGTGGCGCCCGGCTGCTCGACTACACCATCGAGCGCGACGGCCTGACGCGTGGATAACCACCCGATCGCGCAGGTCTTCTCGGAGATCGCGGACCTTCTCGAGATCAAGGGCGAGAACGCCTTTAAGATTCGCGCATACCGCTCGGCCGCGGACACCATCAACGCCTGGGCCGATCCCGTGGCGCGCATGGACGAGAAGCAGCTGCTCGACCTGCCCGGCATCGGCAAGGACCTGGCGAAGAAGATTCGCGAGCTGGCCGACACCGGCACCTGCCGCTTCCACCAGGATCTGCTCCTCGAGTTCCCGCCGACCATTCTCGACCTGCTGCGCCTGCAGGGCGTCGGGCCGAAGACGGTGGCGCTGCTCTACTCGTCGCTGAACATCCGCAGCATCGAGGAACTGGTGGACGCGGCGAAGGCGGGCCGGCTGCGCGAGCTGAAGGGGATGGGCCCGAAGAAGGAAGCGCTCATCCTGAAGGCGGTCGAGGAGCGGGAGAAGGATCGCGGGCGGCACCTGCTCTCCGACACGACCTCGATTGCGGCGGAGCTGGTCGGATACCTGCGCGAACATGCGCCCGCCGCCGAGTTCACGCCCGTGGGCAGCCT
>Ga0070694_100000547_pt1 | contig 20699 bp, 17 predicted proteins | sample KBSK1251metaG_FD_65470 | JGI IMG/M metagenome (GOLD analysis project Ga0070694, IMG submission 65470) | Corn, switchgrass and miscanthus rhizosphere microbial communities from Kellogg Biological Station, Michigan, USA - KBS K1-25-1 metaG | ecosystem: Host-associated > Plants > Roots >... | reverse complement strand
GCGCGGCCGCGCAGGCGGCCCTCCAGGCGGTCGGGCGCGCGGCGACAGGCGGGGACAACCTCCTGCCGCACATCCTGGCCGCGGTCGAGGCGCGGGCCACGCTGGGGGAGATCGCCGACCGGCTGCGGGCCGTGTTCGGCGCCTATCGGCCGGCGGTCATCTGACATTCTGAGCGCCACCATGGGCATCCTGGAAGTCACCGACCTGTCGACCCATTTCGGGACCGCGGCGGGAGAGGTGCGCGCCGTCGATCGCATCTCCTTCCGGGTCGACGAAGGGGAGACGCTCGGCCTGGTGGGTGAGTCGGGCTGCGGCAAGAGCGTCACGGCGCTGTCGCTCATGCGCCTCGTCCCGCCTCCCGGGCGGATCGTCGCCGGCCGCATCATCTATAAGGGGACCGACCTGACGGCCCTCCCCGAGAAGAAGATGAGGGCCTACCGCGGCCGCGAGATCGCCCTCATCTTCCAGGAGCCGTCCACCGCCCTCAATCCGGTGTTCACGGTCGGCTACCAGATCGCCGAAGGGCTCATCGTCCACGGCATGATGAAGAAGAAGGAGGCGCTGCGCGAGGCGGTGCGGCTGATGCATCTGGTGCGCATCCCGGACGCGGAGCGCCGCGCCCGCGAGTACCCGCACCAGATGTCGGGAGGGACGCGCCAGCGCGTCCTGATCGCCATGGCCCTGGCGTGCCGGCCGTCGCTTCTGGTCGCAGACGAGCCGACCACGGCGATCGACGTCACCATCCAGGCGGAGATCCTCGACCTGCTGCGCACCCTGAAGCGTGAGCTCCGCCTCTCGCTGATCCTGATCACGCACAACCTGGGCGTCATCGCCGAGACCGCCGACCGCGTCGCGGTCATGTACGCCGGCCGCATCGTCGAGGAGGCCCGGGCAGCCGACCTCTTCGCCTCGCCGCGGCACCCGTACACCGCGGGGCTCCTGCGATCGGTCCCGAGGCTCGGTGAGGCCGGCCCGTATTCCCGGGGCGGGCGAAAGCAGCGCCTGCCGTCGATCGAGGGGAGCGTGCCCGACATGCTCCACCTTCCGTCCGGGTGCGCCTTCCATCCGCGCTGCCCCGACGTGATGCCTGAGTGTCGTGAGCGATCGCCGCGGATCCTCCCCGTGGGTGCTGCAGCCGGGTCGACCGCATCCCCCGAGGCCGCGGGCGCCGTCGCCTGCTTCAAGCACCATGACGGGGAAGGACGGCCGCGATGATGCCCGCGGGCGGCCCGGGGACGGCGCGGGCCGATGGCGGCCCGCTCCTCGAGGTGCGGGATCTCGCCAAGCATTTCCCGATCCGGCTCGGGCTGTTCGCGGGAGTGTCCGGCTGGGTGCGGGCCGTGGACGGCGTGTCCCTGTCGATCGCCCCCGGCGAGACCCTGGCCCTGGTGGGGGAGTCGGGGAGCGGCAAGACGACCACCGGGCGCTGCATCCTGAGGCTGATCGAGCCGACCCGGGGGTCGGTCCGCTTCGACGGCGCCGATCTCCTCGCCCTTCCGCCGCGGGACATGCGCCGGATGCGGCGGCAGATCCAGGTCATCTTCCAGGACCCCTACGGATCGCTCAACCCGCGCATGCGGGCGGGAGACATCGTGCGCGAGCCGCTCGACATCCACCGCATCGGGGCGGGGCGCGCCGAGCGCAACGATCGCGTGGCGGCCCTCCTGCGCAAGGTCGGGCTCGATCCGGCGATGCGCGACCGGTACCCGCACGAGTTCTCGGGCGGGCAGAGGCAGAGAATCGGCGTGGCGAGGGCCCTGGCCCTGCAGCCGCGGCTCATCGTGGCGGACGAGCCGGTGTCGGCGCTCGACGTCTCGGTGCAGGCCCAGGTGATCAACCTCCTCATGGACCTGCAGGAGGAGTTCGGCATCGCCTACCTGTTCATCGCGCACGACCTGGCGGTGGTGGAGCGCATCGCCGACCGGGTCGCGGTCATGTACCTGGGCCGGATCGTCGAGTCCGGATCGAGGGAAGAGATATTCAAGAACCCCCTACATCCGTATACTAGGGCCCTCCTGCAGGCGATTCCGATCCCCGACCCGGCGAGGGCGAGGGAGCGGCAGGTGCTGCGCGGGGACCCGCCGTCTCCCGCCCAGCCCCCGCCCGGCTGCCGGTTTCATCCGCGCTGCCCGAGCGCGATCGAGACCTGCGACCGGATCGAGCCGCCGCTGCTGGAGGTGGCGCCGGGGCACTGGGTGGCCTGCCACCTGTATCCCGGCGAAGGCGGAACCCGGGGGAACTTGTCCGCCCCGGGGTGCGTATAGACGTCCATCAGGCGGGGGGAGGACCGTGCCTTCTCCCATGTACGACATGTGACGGCAAATCGAGGTGATCGGATGAGACGACGTGTGGCGCCCCCGACCTTGGCCCTGGTGATGCTGGCAACCCTCCTGCCTTCCCTGGCGGCGCCCGGGGCGATGGCCCAGGAGGCTGCGACCCCCGCTCCCCCGGTCGCCCCGGAGGCGCAGCAGGGAACGCCCGAGGCGCCGGTGGTCCTGTCGCTCCAGGACGCGCTGCGGGCGGCGCTCGAGAACAACCTGGACATCGTGGTGCGCTCCTACGATCCGCTGCGCAGCGAGACCCGGGTGATCGCCAGCGAGTCGGGGTTCGACCCGTTTCTCACCGCGCTGGCGAGGAACGCCGAGAGGGATCAGCGCGGCGTCACGTCGTTCACCGGCACGTTCCTGGACTTCACATCGACCGCGAAGTCCCATTTGTACAACGTCCATTTCGAGGATCCGCTCATCACCGGCGGGCGCTACTCGGTCGACCTGAACGGCGACGACAGCGACTCCTCCTTCCAGCTTGGCTCAAGCCCGGCCAGCACCTCCCAGGAGTACAACACGTCGTACCTGCTGACCTTCTCCCAGCCCCTCCTGCGCAACCTCGGGGCCAGCGCCAACCGCTCCCTCATCATCGTGTCGCGGAACACCCTCGGCGCGACCGAGGCGCGCTTCCGGCAGACGGTCATCGACACGCTGGCGGCGGCCGAGAAGGCTTACTGGGACCTGGACTTTGCCCATCTGAATCTCAAGACGCGCCTGGCCGCCCTGCAGCTCGCCAAGGACTTCCTGGACCAGAACCGGATCAAGGTGCGCGTCGGCACGCTGGCGCCGATCGAGATCACCCAGGCCGAGGCGGAAGTCGCCGACCGCGAGGAGGCGGTGATCATCGCGCAGGCCGCGGTCCGGACCGCCGAGGACGCCATGCGCCTCATCATGAACATCCCGAAGACCTCTCCCGACTGGGCGCGGCCGATCCAGCCGAGCGACATGCCCGCCGTGGTCGAGATGACGCCCGACATGGACGCCGCCGTGGCCTCGGGAATGAGCCACCGTCCCGACCTGGAGGCGGCCCGACTCGACCTCAAGAGCCGCGAGACCGACCTGGCCTGGCGACGCAACCAGAGGCGCTGGGGCCTCGATTTCCAGGGGACCTACGGCAACTCGGGGTTCAACGACGCGAACTACGGCGACTCCATCGACGACCTGAGGGACCGGAACCAGACCGACTGGACCGTGCAGCTCAATCTCCTGATCCCGCTCCGCAATCGCCTGGCGAGCGCCAACTACACCGACGCCGACTACGCCCTGACGCAGGCCCGCTATACCCTCGACAGCCTCGAGCAGTCGGCGCGCATCGAGGTGCGGAACGCCGTGCGCACCCTCGAGACCAACCTGAAGCGCGTCAAGTCGGCCCAGGTGAACGTGCGCCTGCAGCGCGAGAAGCTCTCCGCCGAGCAGAAGAAGTTCGAGAACGGCATGAGCACGTCGTTCCAGGTGCTGCAGTTCCAGACCGACCTCACCACCGCCGAGGCCCGGGAGAACCTGGCGATCGTCGACTACAACAAGTCCCAGGCGGAGCTGCAGCGCGTCCAGGGGACGCTCCTCGAGGCCCGGAACATGACGATGCCAGGCCGGGACTTCCAGCGGAAGCTGTCGTTCCCGCCGGAGAGCGGGCCGGGGGACCAGGGCGGGTCGGACAGCGCCACCCTGTTCGGACCGGGACAGGCGACCGAGGTCCCCACCCGGCTTCCCGGCGAGTTCGCGTGGAGCGGCCGGCCCCTTCGGGCCAGGGGGGGGCAATCCCCGGCTCGATGAGCCGGGATACGACGGCCCGGTCGGAAAGGTTGGGGCGGGCCCCCTGGTCGGCTCTTCTGCTGTCCTGCCTGGCGACGCTGTCCCTTGCCGGATGCGGTGGGGGGGCCCGGCCGAACGTCCTCCTGGTGGTCATCGACACCGGACGCGCCGACCGCTTCAGCTTCGACGGCTACACGCGCCAGACCACCCCTGAAATCGCGATCCTCGCCTCGGAAGGGACTGTCTATGAACAGGCCCGCAGTCCGGCCCCCTGGACCCTTCCTGCCCACGCCAGCCTGTTCACCGGCCTCCACCCCTCGGCGCACGGGGCCGATTCCGGCAACCTGAAGCTCGACGACCGGCACCGCACGCTGGCCGAAGCGTTCCGGGACGCCGGGTACAGGACCCAGGCCTATGCCGCCAACCCCTGGGTCGGCCGGCAATACGGCCTCGACCGGGGGTTCGACGGCTACGAAGAGCTCTGGAAGGGGACCCCGGCGGGGGAGCAGGACGCCGGCGCCTCACGGGTGAACGCCCGCGTGGCGCGCTGGCTCGAATGGCGCAGGAGCACCGCCGCCGCGCGGGAGCAGCCCTTCTTCCTGTTCATCAACTACCTCGAGCCGCACCTGCCCTACGACCCCCCGGAGCCGGAGCGCTCCCGCATGCTCTCCCCCGGGACGGATCCCCTGGCCGTCGAGAGGCTGCGCCGCTTCCGGCATCCCGAGGAGGTCAAGTACGTCCTCGGCCTCGGGGGCCTCCAGTCCGGAGACCTCAAGGTGCTTTCGGACCTGTACGACGGCGAGATCGCCTACGTCGACCGCCGGGTGGGGGAGGTGGCCCGCCTCCTGAGGCAGGACGGCCTCTTGGACGACACCGTGGTCGTCGTCACCTCCGACCACGGCGAGGCCATAGGGGACCACGGCTTCCTCGATCACAAGATGAACCTCTACGAGGAGCTCCTGCGCGTCCCCCTCGTGCTGCGCTATCCCCGGGCGGTCCCCGCAGGCGAGCGGATCCGGGAGCCGGTCATGCTGCAGGATCTCTTCCCCACGCTTCTCGCCCTGGCGGGGATCGATCCGGGCGGCAAGGGGGCCCCCGGCTCGACCGGCTCCGAAGCGGTCCCGCTGCCGGGCATTCGCGGGATCGCGACCGTCCCCCGATCGGACGTCCTGGTCGGCGAGTTCGCCCGGCCGATCCAGTTCCTGGAGCTCATCCAGCAGCGCTTTCCCGAGGCGCGCATCGGCCCGTGGGACCGCGCCCTCGTCGCCTTCCGGATCGGCCCGGACAAGCTGCACTGGGCCTCCGACGGCCGCCACCACCTGTACGATCTGGAGCGCGACCCGCTGGAGAAGGAGGACCTCGCCCCGTCCCGCCCGGAGCGCGTCGCCGAGCTCGCGGCGCGGGTCGAATCCTGGCTGCGGCGCCCTGCCAGCCGTCCCCCGCTACGCCTTCCCGACCCGGTCCCGTCGCCCGCACCGACCGGACCCTGAGACTGCGGCCGGCCGGCGCGGGAAGGCGCAACCCGTCGCGCGTTGACAGGCTGAAAAGCCGGGTGCTAGCATGACGCCCTTCGACAGGGCCAGGACGCGATCCGGCGCGCCCGCACTTGTGAAAAAAGTCACGAGTCGACCGGGCGGCGGCGACGGACGGGGGAGAGGGCATGATCGACTACGTTCCGATCGGCCTGCAGCTGGTGTTCGCTTGCCTGGTCGCGGGGGCGATGCTGGGGCTGTCCTCCCTGGTCAGCCGGCGCTCGAAGAGCCGGACCGACCTGAGCCCGTACGAATGCGGCGTGGACCTTCTCGAGCCGGGGGGCAGGCGCTACACCATCCGCTTCTACATGGTCGCGATGCTGTTCATCCTGTTCGACATCGAGGCCGCCTTCCTGTACCCGTGGGCGACGGTGTTGAGGGACCTGGGGACGCCCGCCTTCTTCGAGATGGCGGCCTTCATCGCGGTCCTCCTGATCGGATTCCTCTACTGCTGGCGGCGGGGCGCCCTGGACTGGGACTAGTCAGGCTCCTGGGGAGACGACATGGAAGGCCCCTACATCGAACCGCAACCGCCGCGCGCGGTAGTCGATCGCCTGGGAGAGCAGTTTCCCGGCGCGGTGCTCGAGGTCGCCGAGTTCCGGGGCGAGCTGACGGTGGTCGTTCCGAAGGAGCGGATCGTCGAGATCGCCCGGTTCCTCCGGGACGACCCGTCGACCGCCTTCGAGATGCTGATCGTCGTCACCGGCGTCCACTTCCTGGGGCGCGATCATGATTTCGAGGTCCTGTACCACCTCTACTCCCTGAGCAGGAACCACAGGATCCGCATCAAGATTTGCCTGAGAGAAGGGGAGACTGTGGACAGCGTGACCTCCGTCTGGCCCGGGGCGAACTGGCCGGAGCGGGAGGTGTTCGACCTGGTGGGCGTGCGCTTCCACGGCCATCCGGACCTGCGGCGCATCATCATGCCCGAGGACTACACGAGCCACCCCCTGCGCCGGGACTTCGACGTCGAGGGCGGGCCTTCGGACATCCGGCCGGGCGGCCGGCGGGCCTCGCCGGGGTTCCGCGACATGGAGAGCGTCTGATGGCAGCGCCGCCGCCGTCCATGAGCCCGGCCCCTCCGGACACGGAAGACGCCCTGCACGGTGACACCATGACCGTGAACATGGGGCCGTCGCATCCCTCCACGCACGGCGTGCTGCGCCTGGTGCTGACGCTCGACGGCGAGACCGTGAAGGGGGTGCAGGCGCACGTCGGCTACCTGCACCGCGGGATGGAGAAGATCGCGGAGGGGATGACCTACAACCAGTTCGTCCCCTACACCGACCGCCTCGATTACCTGGCGCCCCTGTCCAACAACGTCGCGTACATCCTGTCCGTGGAGAAGCTCATGGGGATCACCGTGCCGCCGCGCGGGCAGGTCATCCGGGTCATCTGTTGCGAGATGGCGCGCATCTCGGCCCACCTCCTGTGGCTCGGCACCGGGGCGCTCGACCTGGGGGCGGCGACGGTCTTCTTCCATACGTTCAGAGAGCGCGAGACGCTCTACAACCTGATCGAGTCGCTGACCGGGGGGCGCCTCACGACGTCGTACACCCGGGTCGGCGGGCTGTCGCGCGACCTCCCGGAGGGCTGGACGGCGCAGCTCGGCGATTTCACCGGCTCGTTCCCGAAGGTCCTGGACGAGCTCGACTCCCTGCTGTCGCGCAACCGGATCTGGATGAAGCGCACGCAGGGGGTCGGCCGCATCAGCGCCAAAGACGCCATCGCCATGAGCCTGACCGGGCCCAACCTGCGCGGCTCGGGCGTGGCGCACGACGTGCGCAAGACCGAGCCCTACAGCGGCTACGAGGCGTACGAGTTCGACGTGCCGATCGGCAAGGAGGGGGACGCGTACGACCGCTACCTCGTGCGCCTCGAGGAGATGCGCCAGAGCGTGCGGATCCTCGACCAGGCGCTGCGCCGCCTGCCGGACGGGCCGGTCTCCGTCAAGGACCCGAAGATCACCCTCCCTCCGAAGGAGCGGGTCCTCACCAGCATGGAGGAGCTGATCGAGCAGTTCATGCTGGTCACCGAGGGGATCAAGGGCCCGCTCGGCGAGGTGTATCACGCCATCGAGGCCCCGAAGGGGGAGCTCGGGTTCTACATCCGGAGCGAGGGGGACAAGTCCCCCTACCGCCTGCACATCCGCTCGCCGTCGTTCATCAATCTGCAGGCGATCGAGAAGATGGCGGTCGGCGGGCTCCTGTCCGACCTGATCGCCGTGGTCGCCAGCCTCGACCCGGTCATGGGGGAGGTCGATCGGTGAGCCTTCCCGTCCGCCCGGAGACCGACCGCCGCATCGACGATCTCCTGGCGCGCTTTCCGCAGAAGGGATCGGCGCTCCTGCCCGCCCTCTACATGATCCAGGAGGAGACGGGGTGGGTGTCGGAGGCCTCGATGGAATACGTCGCCGGGAAGATCGGGCTGTCCCCGGCGTTCGTGTCCGGCGTCGTGTCGTTCTACACGATGTTCCACAGACGGCCGCCGGGCCGCCATCACGTCCAGATCTGCCGCACGCTGCCGTGCGCCCTGCGCGGCGCGGACGCGCTGATGGCGCACGCCGCGAAGCGCCTGGGGGTGAAGGACGGCCAGACGCGCCCCGACGGCGCGTACTCGCTCGCGTCCGTCGAGTGCCTGGGCGCCTGCGACCGGGCCCCCTTCATGCAGATCAACGACCGCGAGTTCGGTCCGGTCGACCCGGCGGCGTTCGACGACATCCTCAAGAGGCAGGAATAGACGCATGGCGTACGAGCCGCTCCTCACGCGCAACATCCACAAGCCGGGCTCGGAGACGCTCGAGGGCTACCTGGCCTCCGGCGGCTACCAGGGACTCCGGCGCGTGCTGAAGGAGTTCACTCCCGAAAAGTTCGTGGAGGAAGTGAAGGCCGCCGGGCTCCGGGGGCGCGGCGGCGCAGGCTTCCCGACCGGGATGAAGTGGGGCTTCCTCCCGAAGGGGAAGGAGAAGCCGCGCTACCTGTGCATCAACGCCGACGAGAGCGAGCCGGGCACGTTCAAGGACCGCCTGCTCATCGAGAAGGACCCGCACCTGGTGCTGGAAGGGATCATCGCCGCGGCCTACGCCATCGAGTGCCACCAGGCGTTCTTCTACATCCGCGGCGAGTTCCACCAGGGATACCGCACCTTCGAGAAGGCGATCGCCGAGGCGCGCGCCCGGGGCTTCCTCGGGAAGAACATTCTCGGGAGCGGCTTCGATCTCGAGGTCCTCGTCTACCGGGGCGCCGGCGCCTACATCTGCGGGGAGGAGACGGCGCTCCTCGAGTCGCTCGAAGGGAAGCGCGGCTATCCCCGCATCAAGCCCCCCTTTCCGGCGATCGTCGGCCTGTACGGCTGCCCGACGATCATCAACAACGTGGAGACGCTGGCCAACGTCACCCTGATCGCCGAGCGCGGGGCCGCCTGGTACGCCGGCATCGGGCGGCCGAAGAACACCGGGCCGAAGCTCTTCTGCCTCTCCGGGCACGTCAAGAGGCCGGGGATCTTCGAGGCGCCTTTGGGCATTCCGTTCCTCGAGCTCCTGAACGAGCACGCCGGCGGCATGGCGCACCCGTCCCGGCCGCTCAAGGCGGCGGTCCCCGGCGGCTCGTCGATGAAGATCCTGCCCGCCTCGAAGTGCGACGTCCTGATGGATTTCGACTCGCTGGCGGCCGCGGGGACCAGCCTCGGCTCGGCCGGCGGCATCGTCATGGACACCAGCGTCTGCATCGTCGGGGCGCTCCTGAACGTCGCGCGCTTCTACGCCCACGAGTCGTGCGGGCAGTGCACCCCCTGCCGCGAGGGGACCGGCTGGCTGGTCAAGATCCTGGCCCGCCTCGAGCGCGGGGACGGGCGGCCGGAAGACGTCGATCGGCTCGCGGACATCGCCTTCCGGATCGAGGGGAACACCGTCTGCCCCTTCGGCGAGGCGATCGCCTGGCCGGTCGACTCGTACGTGAAGGCGTTCCGCGCGGAGTTCGAGGATCACGCCGGTCGCCGGCAGGCGTGCACCATGCGCGCCGGGGCCTGAGGGAGACGATGGGCGATCCCGAGACGATCGAGCCGAGACTGAGCCCGCCGCCGCACCAGCCGAACGTGCCGGCGCCGGGCGCTCCCGCCGTCGCGCCGGCCGCGGTCACCGGAGCCGCCCCGGCCTCTGCCGCGGGGACGCCGGCCTCTGCGGCCGGGCCGGTTCTGCCGCAGGCCGGGCCGGACGAGGTGGCGCTCCTGATCGACGACCGCCCGGTCGTCGTGCGCAAGGGGGCCACCGTCCTGCAGGCTGCGGAGAAGGCCGGGATCCTGGTGCCGCACTATTGCTACCACCCGGGGATGAGCGTCGCCGGCAACTGCCGCATGTGCCTGGTCGAGATCGAGAAGATGCCGAAGCTGCAGATCGGCTGCGCCACGGTCGCCGGGCCCGGGATGGTGGTGCGCACGAACAACGAGCGCGTTCGCGGCGTGCGCGCCGGGATCCAGGAGTTCCTGCTGATCAACCACCCGCTCGACTGCCCGATCTGCGACCAGGCGGGGGAGTGCCGGCTGCAGTCGTACGAGAAGGACTACGGCCGGGGATACAGCCGGTTCGCCGAGGAGAAGGTCCACTTTCCCAAGCGCTACGACATCGGCCGGAGCGTCCTGTTCGACGCCGAGCGCTGCATCAAGTGCACCCGCTGCATCCGCTTCTGCGACGAGGTGAGCCGGAGCCACGAGCTGGCGCTGTTCAGCCGGGGCGACCACGCGATCGTCGGCGCGTTCCCCGGCCGGCCCCTGGACAACCCGTATTCCGGCTGCACCGCGGACGTCTGTCCCGTGGGGGCCTTGACCTGGAAGCCGTTCCGCTTCAAGGCGCGCGTCTGGTTCCTGAAGAACGTCCCGTCGGTCTGCGCCGGATGCGCGCGCGGCTGCAACGTCAACGTGGCGACCTTCCGCAACCGCATCCACCGGATGACGCCGCGCGTCAACGCGGACGTGAACGCCTACTGGATGTGCGACGCCGGCCGGCAGTCCTACGACACGCTCTACAGCCGCCCGCGCTTCGAGCGGCCGATCGCGCGCGGGCTCCCGGATGCGACGGCGGACCAGGCGCTCGACCGGGCGGCGGCGCTCCTGCGCGACACGGCGAAGACCGGCGGCAAGGGGGCCGTGGCGGCGATCGTCTCGGCGCGCCTGTCTCTCGAGGACCTGTACGTCGCGAAGCGGGTCCTCGGCGAGCTGGCCGGCATCACGCGCCTGGCGATCCCGTCCCACGAGGACGGGGAGGACGACCACCTGCTCATCCGCCGGGACAAGACCCCGAACGCCAGGGGGGCCGAGCTCCTGGGTCTCGGCGCCCCATCGTCCGGGCGCGTCAAGGAGATCCTGGACGACGTCGCCTCCGGGCGGGTGAAGGGGCTCGTCGTGCTGGGCGAGGACCTGCTCGCCCTTCCGGGCGCCTCGCCGGCCCTGCTCGACCGGCTCTCCGCCCTCGTCGTCCTCGACGCCTGGAAGAGCCCGACGGTGGATCGCGCCCACGTGGCGCTTCCGTCCTGCGGGTACGGCGAGTTCGAAGGGACGATGGTCAACTTCCAGGGGCGGGTGCAGCGGCTGCGCGCCGCGCTCCGGCCGCCGGGGGAGGCCGACCCCGCCTGGCGCATCCTGCGCGAGCTGGGACGCCGCTTCGGACTGACCAGCGAGTACGCCACGGCCCGGGCGATCTTCGACGAGATCGGCGCGAAGGTCCCGGCCTTTTCGGGGCTCACCTTCCGGACGCTCGGCGATCTCGGCGCGCCGGTTCCCGGCGGCGCCACGCCCGGCGCCGCGGGCGCCGGCGTGTCGGGAGGCCCGGGCGCCCCGCGGGCGGAGGCGTGATGGACCCGGCCGTCGCGCGGGTCCTCGTCGAGAGCACGGTCAAGATCGCCCTGTTCTTCTTCGTGGTGCTCACGGTCATCGCCTACATGACCTGGGTCGAGCGCCGCGTCTCGGCCTGGATCCAGGACCGCCGGGGCCCGAACCGCGTCGGGCCGTTCGGCCTCCTGCAGCCGCTCGCCGACGGCATCAAGTTCCTGTTCAAGGAATCGATCGTGCCGCCGCACGTCTACCGGCCGGTCTACCTCCTGGCCCCGGCGCTGATCTTCATCCCGTCCATGGTCACGCTGTCGGTCGTGCCGATCGGTCCTGCCGTGAGCCTGTTCGGGTGGAACATCGCGCTGCAGGTCGCCGACGTCGACAACGGCATCCTGGTCATCCTGGCGTTCGCCTCGATGGGGGTGTACGGCATCGCCCTCGCGGGCTGGTCGTCGCAGAACAAGTACTCCCTGATGGGGGGCCTGCGATCGTCGGCCCAGCTCATCTCGTACGAGCTGGCGATGGGGATCACCGTCGTCGGCGTCCTGATGGTCACGGGGTCGCTGCGGCTGAACGACATCGTGACGCACCAGATCGAGCACGGCTGGAACGTCCTGTACCAGCTCCCCGGCTTCCTGATCTTCCTGACCGCGGCGTTCGCCGAGACCAACCGGCTGCCGTTCGATCTCCCCGAGGCCGAGACCGAGCTGGTCGCCGGGTACCACACCGAGTACTCCGGCATGCGCTTCTCGATGTTCTACATGGCCGAGTACGCCAACATGATCACCGGCTCGGCCCTGGCCGCCACCCTGTACTTCGGCGGGTACCACGTGCCCGGCCTTCACGCCCTGGGGCTGTCGGAGCCGTTGGCCGCCGCGGTGCAGGTCCTGGCCTTCTGTTCGAAGGTGGCTTTCTTCCTGTTCGTCTTCGTCTGGGTGCGCTGGACGCTGCCCCGGTTCCGCTACGACCAGCTGATGAACCTGGGCTGGAAGGCGCTCCTGCCGATCTCCCTGCTGCACCTGCTGTGGGTCTCGTTCCTGGTCCTCACCGGCCGGGGATGACGGAGAGAGACGTGGTCATTCGCCTGCTCCTGGGGCTCATCGTGGTCGTCTTCGCCTTCGCCGTGATCCGCGCCCTGGCCCCCGCGCGCACGGTCCTCGCGGGGGCGGCGCTCGCCGCCGGCGCGGTCGCGCTCGTGGCCCTCAACCCCGCGGCGCTCGCCAATGTCGAGTTCTGGGCCGGGCTCGTCGGCTTCGCCGCCATCCTGTCGGCGCTGATGATCGTCATCCACCCGAACCCGATGGTGTCGGTCCTGTTCCTGATCGTCAACCTGTTCTGCGTCGCCCTGTTCTACCTGATCCTGAACGCGCAGTTCCTGGCGGCCATCCAGATCATCATCTACGCCGGCGCCATCATGGTGCTGTTCCTGTTCGTCGTCATGCTCCTGAACCTGAAGGCGGAGGAGGGGCTGACCGCGCGGGGGGGCGGCCCGCAGCGCATCGGCGCCGTGATCCTGGGCGGGCTGTTCGCCGGGCTCCTGTTCGACGCGATCCGCGATCGCGGGCCCCAGCCGTACTTCGAGCCGGGGTCGTTCGCCTCGGGATTCGGGACGGCGCGCGAGCTGGGCGGGCTCCTGTTCACGCGCTACCTGTTCGCCTTCGAGGCGGCGTCCCTGCTCCTGATCGCCGCGATGATCGGGGCGGTCATCCTGGCCAAGAGGCGGCTCCGCTGATGCGCGCGGAATTCTTCCTGCTGGTCGCGGCGCTGCTCTTCACCATCGGGTGCGTGGGGGTCCTGGTGCGGCGCAACGCCATCGTCATCCTGATGTGCATCGAGCTGATGCTGAACGCCGTGAACCTGACCTTCGCCGCCTTCGCGCACGAGAGCCAGTCGATGACCGGGCACGTCTTCGTGTTCTTCGTCATGACGGTGGCGGCCGCCGAGGCGGCCGTCGGCCTGGCGATCATCATCGCCCTGTTCCGGCGCCGCCGCACGACCGACATCGACGACGCGAGCCTCCTGCGATGGTGAGGTGATGCTGCAGCTTCTCTGGCTCATCCCGCTTCTGCCGCTCGCCGGCTTCGCCGCCAACGGGCTCCTGGGCGCGCGCCTCCTGCCGCGCCGCATCGTGGCCCTGGTCGGCTGCGGCTCGGTGCTGGCGGCGTTCGCTCTCTCTCTGGGAGCGGTCCTGGAGCTCGGGGGCATCGCGCCGCCGTCGGACGGCATGGAAGGAGCGGCGCGCTTCACGCAGACCCTCTTCGAGTGGCTGCCGATGGGCCAGACGCCCGGAGGGAGCGACCTCACCGTGAGCTGGGGCTACGCGCTCGACCCGCTCTCGGCCGTGATGATCCTGGTGGTGACCGGCATCGGCTTCCTCATCCACGTCTACTCGATCGGCTACATGGAGCACGAGCCCCGGGCCGGGTTCGCGCGCTTCTTCGCCTACCTGAACCTGTTCATGGCGATGATGCTGACGCTCGTCCTGGGATCCTCGCTGCCGGTGGTGTTCGTCGGCTGGGAGGGGGTCGGCCTCTGCTCGTACCTGCTCATCGGCTTCTGGTACGACCGGATGTTCGACGAGAAGGCGAAGATGTCGTGCGCCGACGCGGGGCGCAAGGCGTTCCTCACCAACCGCGTCGGCGACGTCGGCTTCGTCCTGGGGATGCTCATCCTGTTCGGCGCGACCGGCACGCTCGACATCCAGGGGATCCTCGAGGGGGCCGGGTCGATCGACCCGTGGTGGTGCGGCGCCGCGGCCCTGCTGCTCTTCCTCGGAGCGTGCGGCAAGTCGGCGCAGATCCCTCTGTACATCTGGCTGCCGGACGCCATGGCCGGCCCGACCCCCGTGTCGGCCCTGATCCACGCGGCCACCATGGTGACGGCGGGGGTCTACGTCACGTGCCGGATGGCGCCTCTGTACATGCACGCCCCCGGCGCCATGCTGATCGTGGCGGTCGTCGGCGGGCTCACCGCGCTGTTCGCGGCGATCGTCGGCATCGCCCAGGACGACATCAAGAAGGTGCTGGCCTACTCGACCGTGTCGCAGCTCGGGTACATGATGCTCGCGGCCGGGGCGGGGGCGTTCACGGCCTCCGTCTTCCATCTCATGACGCACGCCTTCTTCAAGGCGCTCCTGTTCCTGGGGGCCGGCTCGGTGATCCACGCGATGGCGGGGGAGCAGGACATCCGCAGGATGGGGGGCCTGCGCCGCCACCTGCCGATCACGCACGCCACGTTCGCCGTCGCCGTCCTGGCGATCGCCGGCATCCCGCCGTTCGCAGGGTTCTTCAGCAAGGACGAGATCCTGGCCGGGGTCCTGAGGGCGGGCGGCGGATCCGGATCCCCCGCCGCGCTGGCGCTGTGGGGCCTGGGGATCCTGACCGCCGCGATCACCGCCTTCTACATGACACGTCTCTACCTGCTGGTCTTCGCCGGGGCGCCGCGCATGCCGGAGGAGACCCGCCACCACCTGCACGAGTCGCCCGCCGTGATGACGCTGCCCCTGATCGTGCTGGCGCTCGGCTCGGCGCTCGCGGGCTTTTTGGGCGTGCCGGAATTCATCGGCGGCCTGCCCAACTACCTGGAGCACTATCTCGCGCCGGTTTTCGCGGCCTCGGGCCACGCCGCGGAACATGCGCAAGGGGGGGCGGCCCTGTCCGAAGGGACCGCCCTCGGCATCGCGCTCTTCGCCTCCCTGGCCGGGATCGCGTCGGCCTGGGCGGTCTATCGCCGCGGGCCGCTCGCGGCCGGCAAGGGGGCCGCCGGGCCGGGTGTCCTGACGCGCCTCGTGAAGGGCCGCTTCTACGTCGACGAGGCGATCGACGCGGTCGTCCTGGCGCCGTACCGCGGGCTGTGCCGGGTGGCCGCGGCGTTCGACGAGAAGATCGTCGACCGGCTGGTGAACTCCGTGGGAGCGGCCGCCGACCTGGCGAGCCAGCTGGGCCGGCTGGCGCAGACGGGATACGTGCGGAACTACGCCCTCGTCTTCTTCTTCGGGACGATCGTCGTCCTGGTCTTCGTGGTGCTGCGATGACCTTCGGCGATCTCTCCGGGCTGATGCCGATGCTCCTGCCGGCCGCGGGGGGGATGTTCCTGCTCGTCATGGTGGCCCTCGGGCTCGACCGCGACATCCGCTGGCCGGCCATCTATTCCCTCCTGTTCCTGATCCTGTCGGGGTCGCAGGCGGCCTCGCTCCTGGCGCGCGGATACCGCGAGGAGCTCTTCGACGGGGCGATCCTGATCGACCCGCGCGCGCTCGGGTTCCACCTGATCTTCGTGATCGTCGCCGCGCTCACGACGCTGTCGTCGCCCGGCCAGCTGCGCGCCGAGGGGGTCGGGTACGGCGAGTACTTCGCGCTCCTCCTGTTCTCGGTCACCGGCATGTCGATGATGGCGTCCACCGAGAGCCTCCTGACCCTCTTCCTCGGGCTCGAGATCCTGTCGATCTCGTTGTACGTCCTGGCGGGGTTCACGCGCGATCGCGTGAACGCCATCGAGGGGGCGCTCAAGTACTTCCTGCTCGGGGCGTTCTCGACCGGGTTCCTGCTGTACGGCATCGCCCTGTTCTACGGCGCCACCGGCCGCATCGACCTCCCCGGGATCGCCTCCCACCTGGCCACGGTGCGCGGCGGCTCTCCGGACCCGATGCTGCTTGTGGCGAGCGGGCTCGTCCTGATCGGCCTGGCCTTCAAGGTCGCCGCGGTGCCGTTCCACTTCTGGGCGCCCGACGTCTACCAGGGATCCATGGCGCCGGTGGCCGGGTTCATGGCGGCCGGCACGAAGGCGGCGGCGTTCGCGGCCCTCCTCCGGGTCCTCGAGACGGCCCTCCACGGCGACCCGTCGGGCCTCCGCTCCGGCGCCGTCCTGCACGGGCTGGCCCTTTTGACCATGGTCACAGGCAACGTCCTGGCGCTGGCGCAGCAGAACATCAAGCGGCTTCTGGCCTATTCCAGCATCGCCAACGCCGGCTACCTGCTGGTCGCCGCCATCAGCGGCGGCCCCGGCGCCCGGGGGAGCTCGATCGTCCTGTTCTACCTCGCGGCCTACGCCTTCATGACGATCGGCGCCTTCTCGGTCGCGGCGCTGGTCGGCCGCGCCGGCGAGGAGGACCAGGGGTACTCGCTCCCGGCCTACGCCGGCCTGTCGCGGCGCAAGCCCTGGCTGGCCGCGGCCATGGCCCTGTTCATGCTGTCCCTGACCGGCATCCCGCCGACCGGCGGCTTCATGGGGAAGTTCTACGTCTTCAAGGCGGCGGTGGACACCGGGCAGTTCGACCTGGCGATCGTCGGGCTCCTGTCCTCGGTCATCGGAGCGTTCTACTACCTGCGCATCGTCGTGCAGATGTACATTCGCGAGCCGGTCCCGGGGGCCGGCACCGCCGAGCCGGGCCCGGCCGAGGCGCTCGGCATCGCGGTCGCCGCCGCGGCCACGCTGTGGATCGGCCTCTTCCCCGGCGATCTGCTCGCGCTGGTCCAGGGGCTCGCCTGACGCGGCTCTGCCGCCCGTGGACCGGTGTCGGCAAGAGCCCGTCCAACTTGACTCGCCGCGGTGCGGCCGGTACGATTCCTGCGACTTTGTGAATCGAGGCACAAGGTGGCGGCACGGCGACCGGGCGCGGGCATTTCCGATCTCACGGCGAAGCGCGTGTCGGTCTACCTGCGCTGCCTCGAGACGCTCCAGGAGGCCGGCGTCACGACGGTCTCCTCCCAGGCCCTGGCGGAAAAATTCGGGCTCAACTCGGCGCAGATCCGCAAGGACCTGGCCTGCTTCGGCGAGTTCGGCGTGCGCGGGGTCGGCTACGTCGTGGCCGATCTCAAGGACCAGCTGACGCGCATCCTCGGCCTGACGCGCGATCGCAAGGTGATCATCGTCGGCGCCGGAAACCTGGGGATGGCCCTCGCCGACTACGCGGGATTCAACGGGGGAGGCTTCCGGATCGTCGCGCTGTTCGATAATGATCGGGGAAAGATCGGAGGACGGTCCCGGGGCGGGGTGCCGGTCCTGGACATGGAGACGCTCCCCCGGGTGGCGCGGCGGGAGAAGGCGGGGATCGCCGTCCTGGCCGTCCCGGCCGCGGCGGCGCAGAAAGTGCTCGACTGGGTGTGCCGCTCCGGCATCAAGGCGATCCTGAACTTCGCACCGGCGCAGCTGAAGGCGCGTCCGGGGATCACGCTGAAGGCGGTCGATCTGAAGATCCAGCTCGAGAACCTGGTGTTCCACCTGGCCCGGGCCGAGGAGGCGCGGCGGTGACGCTCCCTCCGGGGGACCGCCTCGATCCGGCGGAGATCCTCGAGCACTATCGCCGCGCCCGCGGTCTTCTGGGGATCCAGAGCAAGATCCCGATCAGGGACGAGCACGTCCTGAGCCTGGTCTACACGCCGGGTGTGGCCGAGCCGTGCCTGGCGATCCGCGACGACCCCGAGTCGTCTTTCATCTACACCATCCGCGGCAACGCCGTCGGGGTGATCACCGACGGGTCGTCGGTCCTGTCGTTCGGCGATGTGGGGCCGCTCGCGGCGCTGCCGGTCATGGAAGGGAAGTGCCTGCTGTTCAAGTCGCTCGCCGGGATCGACGCGCTGCCCCTGTGCACGACCCAGCGCGACCCGCGACGGCTGGCCCGCCTGATCCAGTGCCTGACTCCGACCTTCGGCGGGTTCGCGATCGAGGACATCGCCTCGCCGCGGTCGTTCGAGCTGATGGAGATCCTCGACGGCATGAGCGAGACGGATCTCCCCGTCCCCTTCTTCTTCAACGACATGCAGGGCGCCTGCGCCACGGTGCTGGCGGCCCTGCGGAACGCCCTGAAGCTGGTGGGGAAGGACATCGACGGCCTGCGCGCCGTGATCACGGGGGCGGGCGGGGCCGGCATCACGGTGGCGCGCTTCCTGAGCAAGGCGGGCGTGCCCGAGATCACCCTGTGCGATCGTCACGGCATCGTCTGGGAAGGCCGACCGGAGGGGATGAACCGCTTCAAGGAGGCGGCCGCCCGCGAGCTGAACCCCGAGAAGCGCAAGGGGACGATCGGCGAGGCCCTCCACGGGGCCGACCTGTTCGTCGGCCTGTCGGCGGCGCGCACCGTGCGCGCCGAGATGATCCGCTCCATGAACAGGAAGCCGATCGTCTTCGCCCTCGCCACCCCGGAGCCGGAGATCGGCGCCGACGAGGCGCGCTCCGCCGGCGCCGCGGTGGTCCTGACCGGAGGCACCAACTACCGTCACGGCCTCAACGTGGCCCTGGCGTTCCCCGGCATCCTGCGCGGGGTGATCGACGCGCGCGCGGCGCGGATCTACGACGAGATGCTGATCGCGGCCGCGGACGCCATCGCCTCGCTGGTCCCCGACAAGGAGCTGAACTACGAGCGCATCGTGCCGCGGGTCCTCGACCTGCGCGTCGGGCCGGCCGTGGCGGGGGCCGTCGCCAACGCCGCCGTGGCGCTCGGCGTCGCGCGCGAGGACGTCGACCCCGAGTTCGTCCGGGACCGGACCCGGCACCTGGTCTACGAGGGGGAGTCGGCGCTCCACGAACACGGCTTCACGAGCGAGGAGAAGAGCCTGGGCGACGAGGCGCTCGACCTGCACCGCCGCTACCGCGGCACCATCGAGACCGTCGGCAAGATCCCGCTGAAGGACGAGCACACGCTCATGATCATCGCCTCGCCCGGCGTGGCGGTGCCGGTGCGGGAGATCATGAAGTCCCCCATCAAGGTGTGGGAGTACACCACCAAGGGAAACCTGGTGGCGGTCGTGACCGACGGGTCGGCCGTCCTCGGCCTGGGGAACATCGGTCCGGAGGCGGCGCTTCCGGTCATGGAGGGGAAGTGCGTCCTGTTCAAGACGCTGGCGGGCGTCGAGGCGATGCCGATCTGCCTGGGGACGCAGGACACGGAGGAGATCATCTCGATCGTCAAGACGCTCGAGCCGTCGCTCGGCGGGGTCAACCTGGAAGACATCGCCGCGCCGCGCTGCTTCGAGATCGAGAGGCGCCTCCGGGAGGAGACCGGCATTCCGATCTTCCACGACGACCAGCACGGCACCGCCGTCGTCGTCCTGGTCGGTCTCCTGAACGCCCTGCGCGTGACCGGGCGCGACATCGGCTCCGTGAGGGTCACGATCAACGGCGCCGGCGCGGCCGGCATCGCCGTGACGCGGCTCATCATGAAGGCGGGCGTGAAGGACGTCATCCTGTGCGACACCACGGGCATCCTGGTCCCGGGCCGCGACCGCATGAACCCCTCCAAGGAGGAGATCGCCGCGGTCACCAACCCGGAGCGGCTGCGCGGAGGGCTCGACGAGGCGCTGCGGGGCCGGGACCTGTTCGTCGGACTCTCGGCGCCCAACCTGGTCACGCCCGGGATGGTGAAGAGCATGGCGCCGCGGCCGATCATCTTCGCCCTGGCGAACCCGGTGCCCGAGATAGCCCCGGAGGCGGCCCTGGCCGCCGGCGCCGCGGTGGTCGCGACCGGCCGCTCGGACTACCGGAACCAGATCAACAACGCCATCGCCTTCCCGGGGATCTTCCGCGGCGCGCTCGACGTGGCCGCCCGCAACATCAACGACGAGATGAAGATAGCCGCCGCGCACGCCCTGGCCGACCTGGTCCCCGACTACGAGCTCTCTCCCGAGTACATCCTGCCGAAGGCGCTCGACTTCCGGGGCGCCCCCGAGGTGGCCGCGGCCGTGGCCCGCGCCGCGCTCGAGACCGGCGAGGCGCAGAGACGCGTCGACCCCCGGCTCATCCTGGAGAACACCCGGGACTACCTGTACGGCGGCATCCTGCGGGCGCTGCCCGGCGAGCCGATAGGGGACCAGCCGGTGCTCCCGCTCAAGAGGTGAGCGACCCCCGAATGGATTTCCCCGCGCCCTTGTGATAAAACCTCATGCGTTCCTGACATTGCGGAGACCCGCTCTCAAGCCCTTATACCGGGAGGCAGCATGGACACGGCCCTGGCCAAAGAGACCCTCAATCCGTTCGAGATCGCCCAGCAGCAGTTCGACAGCGCCGCCGAGCAGCTGAAGCTCGAGTCCTGGATGCGCGAGGTGCTGCGGCGTCCGAAGCGCCAGCTGATCGTGTCGATCCCCACCCGGATGGACGACGGGTCGATCAAGGTGTTCGAGGGGTACCGGGTGCAGCACAACCTGGCCCGCGGCCCCGCCAAGGGGGGGATCCGCTACCACCCCAGCGTCACCCTGGACGAGGTGAAGGCCCTGGCCTCCTGGATGACCTGGAAGTGCGCCACGGTCAACATCCCGTACGGCGGCGGCAAGGGGGG
>Ga0070694_100000544_pt1 | contig 20727 bp, 19 predicted proteins | sample KBSK1251metaG_FD_65470 | JGI IMG/M metagenome (GOLD analysis project Ga0070694, IMG submission 65470) | Corn, switchgrass and miscanthus rhizosphere microbial communities from Kellogg Biological Station, Michigan, USA - KBS K1-25-1 metaG | ecosystem: Host-associated > Plants > Roots >... | reverse complement strand
CCCGCGCGGGCCTTCGCACGTCCATCCGCGTCCACGGTCTGGACCTCCTCTACGCCAACCCGGCCTACCAGGCGCTCGTCCGTCGGGCCCTGCCACGCGTCGATTTGGTCGTGGCCAACAGCCGGCCCACGCGGGCCCTCCTGTCCCGCTTCGGCCTGCCCGAAGAGCGTTCGACCGTGATCCACCCCGCCGCCGCGGCCCCGACCGGGTGGCGGCATCGTGCCGTGCACCGGGAAATCCTCATGCTCGGCCGGCTCGTGCCAAGGAAGGGCGTCGCCGAGTTCGTCCGGGACGTCTGGCCCGGGCTCGCGAAGGACCACACCGAGGCCCGACTCCACATCGTGGGCGACGGCCCCGAACGCTCCCATCTCGGGATCCAACTCCGGGCGGCGCCGCACGCCGACCGGGTCACCTTCCACGGCCGCGTTCCTCGGCCCGAGGTCGAGAAGCGGCTTGCGACGGCCGAGGTCGTCGTCATGAACAACCGCCACGTCCCGGGCAACTTCGAAGGGTTCGGCATGGTGGCGATCGAGGCCGCCGTCCGGGGCGTCCCCGTCGTGGCCGGACGCGTGGACGGCGTCGTGGATGCCGTCGTTCCGGGCCGTTCGGGCCTCCTCTGCGAACCCGAGGACCCGGGCGCGCTGCGGGCCGCCTTGGAGGACGTCTTTGGCGGAAAGCTTCCCTCGTCCTCGCACATCGCCGACTTCGCGCGGCGAACGTGGGGCATGGACCGCCTGCGCGAGCAGTACGTGGACGCCCTAAAGCCCCTCGTGGCCTAGGCCGGACCGAAACCGGGCGGCCGGGCTGAACAAGCCTTAAATATGAGGCACGTGTCCAACGGAATCCTTCCGTTAAAAGCGGGTGGATTTGGTGAACCAGCGACGAGTAGCCATGGTTTCCACGCTCGTGGTGGCCACGGTCGCGCTCCTGCCCTACCTCGCGGTGGCGAACTACCAGACCACCCGGGCGCGCCATTCCATCGAGTTCGACCTGGCGCAGGCGATCGAGGCCGGAGGCTTGGCCGACGTCAGCCACGGGGACGCGGGCTCGACGAAGGACGACGAGGGGCGCCTCCTCTACCTGACGGAGGCACGGACCTCCTTCGTTGCGGAGGTGCCCGATCCGCAGCGGGTCCATGAATACGCCACGACGCTACGGTTCCGGCCCGACCTCAACGGCGGCCAGCAATTCAGCGTGGGCGTCGTGGCCTCCGACCGCAACGTCACGTGGACCACGGCCTACGGACCCGTGCTGCAAGGCCTCGCGACGCAGTGGAAGGAAGTGGCCCGAGACGGCCACGAAAGGCTCTACGCCTCCGACCCGGACCAGGAGTCCCTGGCCGCGCCCAATTCCGTGACCGACCCGCCGCTCTACACGCGGATCACCTCCGCCGACGGCCGCTACGACGTCACGTCGCCGGCTCCCGAAGAGCTTCCCGTCCTGCACTCCAAGGACGCAGCTGGCGTCGCCGCCCCCACGAGTTCCAGGGTCCGGGACCTTCCGGTCGCATTGAAGGGCGACTTCGAACTCCACTTCTACGCGCTCTCCACGAACGTCAGCCTCCTGCTCAAGGTCCTCGACCTCAACCGAGGCCGAGGCGAAGACGCCTTCAACGTGACCCTCGCGGCCCTGGACGGCTCCACGATCAAGGACCTTCGCGTGGAGGACGACGGCGACGTCGCCGCAGACCACAAGCTCCACACGCGGAACGTGACCCTCTCGGCGAACGTCGACCGCGGGACTTGGTACGTCCTCAAGGCCAAGAACACGGGCCCGGACATCGTGTTCGACCAGATTCACGCGCCGGGCGTCAAGTTGTTCCCCCAGCGACTGACGCTCGCGGGCCCCGACGTGGCCGGCCATGCGGCCGGTCCCGTGAACGTGAACCTGCGCACGGATGGAGGTAACCTCACGGTCGAACCGCTCAGGGACACGTACGCCTCCGTGCTGCAGGCCTTGCACGCCCACTGGAGGCTCATCGCGAAGAACACGACAGACCGCGTGTACGCCATCGAACCACGGCATCCGCCCGTCCAGCTCAACGAGTTCCTCGAGCGGCCGCCCCTCTATGCCGGCGTGGCATCGAGCGAGGGCCTCTTCCACCCCCAATCCCCGGCCCCCAACGAGCTTCACGAGCTTGCAGGCGTGACCGCGCCGCCGTTCCCCACGATCGATGCCGCGGCGCCCGCCGACACGCCGATCGGACTGCGCGGCGCCACGACGGCCGAGTTCTACACGGCCACCGGCGACCTCTCCCTGCGCTTCACCGTCCGCGACCTCAACGCCGGCGCGGGCTCCGACGCCCAGAACATCACCCTCAAGCACCTCAACGGCACGGCCATCCAGACGCTATCGATCCCCGACGACGGGCGAACCGACACGAGCAAGCAGGCCACCCTGCGCGCGTTCTATCTCAACGCCACGGTGCCCGAGGACACGTGGTACATCCTCGAGACGCGCGGAGCCTCCAGCGACCTCCAATTCGAGAACTACGTCCTGCCGCGGCCCGCCGTCTTCGTGAAAGCGCTCTCGTTGGGCGGCGCCTGGTACGGGACCCACCAGTCCCTGCCCGTCGACATCGCCCTCCACACGAACGGCGCGAACCTGACGGCGACCGCCACCTCCACGGTGGGCCGCCAACGCCTCGTCATCCGCGATGCCGACGGCCACGAACGGACCCTGAACGTGAACCAGGCCTCCACGCCGTTCACCCTGGCCCTTCCCGCAGGCGACTACGTGGTGAACGTGCGCAACGGCAGCCTCCAGCTCGCCCTCAGTGAAGGCTTCCTCGGCTTCGGGGACGGCCCCTTGCAGCTTCCCCGGCCCCGCTTCGTCGAGGACGACGGGTCCGGTCTGAGCATCCGCGAACCGCTGCGCGGCGACCACACGTTCTGGACGTACGTCCAGAACGGCGACCTCGAAGTCGGCCTCACCAAGCGCGACACGAACAATTACCTCGGCGACGACGCGCTCCAGTTCACCGTCACGGACGCGGCGGGCGTCGAGCTTGCCAACACGACGCTCGACGACGACGGCGACGTGAGCAAGGCCGGAGGCGCGGGGCCCAGCCAGTCGGCCACGCTGCATCTGACCGATCTCGCGCCCGGCAGCTACCGCATCGCCACGCACGGATCGGGGGACTACCGCCTGCGCGACCTCCACGTGAACCAGGGCAAACTCGTGGCCGAGTCGCTCTTCCTTCTCGGCTACAACACCTGTTGCTTCAAGACCCAGCAGATGGACAACCAGATCGACGTCTACTACGACGCGTTCTCCGCCGGGACCCTCACCGCCATGACCCCGCACGCCCTCGGGCTCCAAACACTGCGGGTGTTCGGCCCGAACGCGCCCGCGGACACGCCCAACGCGACCGTCCACCTCGCAGACACCGGCGTCGCCTACAATGTCCCCACCGCGGGAGGCCAACCGGTGCGCGTGAACGTTCCCGCGCAGGACGTCCAGCTGACCGGACACGGATTCTTCTCCTTCACGCCGGAGTCCTTCTTCTTCCCCATCCGGCAGGCGATCGTCCCGTTCAAGAACGACGCCGCCTACCTGCAGGACAACGCCCGGTACGTTCACGTCTCGACGAAGGGATATGAGAGCGTCTACGAAACCAGCGACGCCCGCGTCGCGTGGATCGACCCGCACACGCTCAAGGTGGACAACCCGCGCAGCAAGGTCACCATCCCTCTGGCCAAAGGATCCTACAAGCTCACCCTGACGAATGCCTCCGCGGCCCTCGGGCTGACGGACGGGTTCTTCAGCTTCGACCCCGCGCCCCTTCCGGAGCCCCGGCCGGCTGCGGTCCGCACGACGACGAAAGGCATCGAGGTCATGGACGCCCTACGCGGGAACCACGTGCTCTGGACCTACGTCGAAGGCGGGACGCTCGACCTGCGTCTCGTCAAGCAGGACCTGAACTTCCGGCCCGACGACGACAACCTCCGGCTCGAATTGACGGACGTCGGAGGACGCCTCATCGCCAAGACGGAGGCCCCCGACGCCGACGGCGCCTCGGCCAAGCTCGGGCCGCGGCAATCGCTGCGCCTGCAGGCGGACGGCCTCGCGACCGGTTCGTACCGGGTCACCATGAACGGGTCAGGCGACTACCTCGTCCGCAGTCTTTCGCTCAACCAACAGCGCCTCGTGGCCGAGACGGTCTACCCCGTCGGCTACAGCGGTTGCTGCTTCAAGTCCGACGCGATCGACAACGGACTCGACCTTTACTACGACAGCATGGTGCCTGGCGACGTCACGGCCGCGACCGGGCACAGCTCCGGCGTCCAGGAGATCACGTACAACCGCCTCGGCAACTCGACGCCCATCGGCAACCTCACCCTCACGCAGGCGGGCGACAAGGACGCGGCGAGGCTGGGCGCCCGGGAGCCCATCCACCTCTTCCTCGAGCGGCAGAACGTGGAACTGCGTGGCCCGGGCTTCTTCGCCTTCACCCCGGAATCGTTCTTCTTCCCGTACCGCCACGAGGTCGTCAAGTACAGGCCGGACCTTGAGTACCTGCGTTCGAACGCGGACTATGTCCGAATCCCCACCGGCGGGTTTGAAGCGCTCGAGCCGGCCGACGAGGACGGCTTTTACACGTGGACGCACGTGTGGGACGCCGACGAGATCGGCCTCAAGGACGCGCGCTTCACGTTGCACCTGCAGGTCTCAGGCTTCGACCGGCCGGACTCCGAGGGGAAGACCGTCTACTTCCGCGAACCCAAACTGGCCACGCGGGAGGCGCTCTTCCTCGTCGACTCCCTCCAACGGCTCCTGGGCGCTTCCTAGCAACAAGCGCAACCCCTAAGAGGAGCGGAGCCGCTTGGGCCGCGGTGAGCCCCCTGCCGCCACGGAAATCCAGATTCCAGCGCGCGCGGGGATGGGACACGTGGGCCGACATCAACCAAGGCGTGTTCCAGGCGCTACTCGTCGTCTACCTCGGACTCCTCTTCCTCGAAGCGTTGCGGCATGGGACCGTCTCCGCGTTCCTTCGCTTCCGCTACCTGCTCCTGCTCGTGTTCCTGTCGGCCATCGGCGTCGCGCTGGCCGGGCGGTCCGCGCCTGCGCGCCCGGCGGAGCGTTACCGTGGTCTGGTCGTGGGTGCGGCCTTCGTCGTGACCCTGGGCGCCGTGTTCTACCGGTTGCAACCGTTGGGGTGGGTCCGCGCGCCGCTTGCTATCGTGAGCGCCGCTGCCGTGGGCATCGCCGCCTGGATGCTGCTCACCGTGGGACCGGACACCGCGCCGGGTGCCGCGCCCATGCCGGCGGCGAGCCCGCCGTCGCAGACGCCTCCGCGCGGCGCTAGCACCCTCGGCGCCGAGGCAGGGCCACGAGGGCCGCCGAGGCGCAAATCAAAATAGCACGGCCACGCGCTCAGGGTCGCGCTACCGTTCAATCCGGCGATGCAACCGCATATGTCCCGCCTGGATCCCCTCGGTCACGAGCGCCCGCAGGGCCGCCAGGTTCTGCGCCAGACCGACCGCCGCGGCGACTTGGCTGAGCTCCTTGGCGGATTCGACGCGCAGGATCTTGAGCGCGAGCGCCGCCATGGGGTTCACTTGCGTCGCACCACCGACGATGCCGAGAGACATCGGGAGTTCGATCTCGCCGACGAGGTCGCCCTTGGAGTTCTTCGAGAACCGGGTGAGGCTCTCGTAGCGTCCGCTCTTGGCCGCGTACGCGTGCGCGCCGGCTTCGACGGCCCGCCAATCGTTACCGGTCGCGAGGCAAAGAGCGTCAATCCCGTTCATGATGCCCTTGTTGTGGGTCGCGCCGCGGTAGGGGTCCGCGTCGGCGATGCGGGCGGCGGTGATGACGGCCTCGACGACCTTCTTGCCGCCGAGTTCGTCCTTGTCGAAGACCGCCCTGGCGGTGGCGAGCCGCCGATCCGCGAGGTTGGAGAGGATCTTCAACCGGGACTTGCCTCCCGTCAACCGTTCCAGGTAGGGCGCCACGCGTTCGCACCGCGTGTTCACGGCGTTGGCGCCCATGGCGTCGCCCACGTCGATGAGGAGGTGGACGACGAGGAAGATCTGTTTCTGGCTCCGGAGGACGCGCACCTCCAAGTCGACGGGGCCGCCGCCCTTTCGTTCCAGGCTCGAATCAGGGACGTGAGCCGCGCGCAGGACATCCATGCGGCGCCGGAAGACCTCCTCAGCCGCCTCGATGGGGTCCTTCACCTTCTCGAGGTGGATCTGGCCGATCATGATGGGGCCGCTCGCGTTGGCCGTGAAGCCTCCATCGGGCCGTGCGAGCTTCGCCGCGTGGCTGGCCGCCGCGACGACGCTGGGTTCCTCGATGACCATGGGGACGATGTATTCCTTGCCGTTGACGAGGAAGTTCGGCGAGAGGCCGAAGGGGAGCGAGAAGGTGCCGACGACGTTCTCGATCATGTGGTCGGCCGTCACGGCCGTGAGGCCCGGGTTGTCCTCGAGCGTCTCCTTGAGGAGGGCGACCTCCGTCTTCGTGAGGCCCGCGAACTCGGCCACGCGTTGGATGCGCTTGGCGCGCGGCAAACGGTAGAAACCCGCGAAGGGTGCGGCACGCATCGGCGACCGAAGACGCGAGCTCGGCTTAAACTAGAACGAAGCGTCGCAGACCCTTTTCACCCGCCCCACCGTAAGAGGTTCGAAGCAGCGTCCCGTCGGCGGCTGCACGTTCGCCGGCGACGACCATGGACTGGAGGCTATTATGGTTATGACAATCAATGGTGGCTATGGAAAACTATTATTGCTAAGAGGTCTCCATCCCGTGTCGATGACGAATACCACCATCCCGGTCGACTCCAAGGTCCGGGATCGGCTGCGAACATTCGGCCACGCCGGCATGACCTATAACGACATCCTCCAACGCCTCATGGATGAGGTCGACCGGGAGGCTTTCGTCGCCGAGATGCGCCGTCGGGCGGATTCCGTGACGAACTGGGTGGAACTGGACGACGTTGCATGAGGTTCCGGGTCCGACTTGACCCGGATGCGGCCGCGCCCATTCTTCGGGCCTTGCCTCCAACAACCAAGCGGATGATCCGTGAAAGCCTCCGCGCGCTGGCCGAGGACCCTTCCGGAGTCTCAAACCGCCTCGATGTCCGCCAGTTGGACCGAGAACCGAAAGAGCCTCACGTGTTCCGGTTGCGCATGGGAGACTGGAGGGCGGTATTCGTGGTCCGCGGAGCCGAGGTTCTCGTAATTCGAATCTTTCCGCGCAGCGACGGTTACGGTTGGATGGAGCGCCTGGACTTGAGGCCGTGAGGAAGCCGCGCAACCACCTCCGAGGTGCGCACGTCGCGGAAACCATTTATGGCTAAAACCGGCAATTTACAGCTCGTGCCGAAGGTCACCTTCGAGGCTCCGCCCGAGCTCAAGCCTCTCATGGACCTTCATCCGGAAATCAACTGGAACTCCGTGTTCTGCAAGGCCATCGAGCGACAGGCGCGCGCGGCAAGGATTGCGAAGGAAATCCTCGAGGAAGAATCAGACCCGAGAGTTCAGGCCATCGCGGCGGCCTTGAAAAAAGACGTTTCGCGTCGCTATGAAGAGGCCCGGCGTGCACGTGGTCGTTGACGCCGCGCAATCCATCGCGTAATGGGCGAACGTTGCGGTCCCATCACACCGCGTGAGTGACGCCGGCAACGGCTCGAATCGCCGTTCCACGTCTCGTGATGTCACGCCCTACGACGCGACGACGAACGTGGCGTTGAGGTTGCCCGTGAGGTAGCTCAGGAAGGCGCGGAAGTCTTCCTCGCGCACGGGTCCGTTGAAGCGGACGCCGATGGCGTGCTCGCCCTTCTTCAAGACGCGCTTGATGGTCACGATCGCGGGCGCGTCGCCGCCATCGTCGTCGAGGATCTCGACCTCGACGGCGTCGCAACGCGTCGTGCGGAAGCTGGCTTCGGTCAGGAGTTCGACGGTGCCGCGCACGTCCTTGGGCCGGTTGGGGTTGTTGTGCGCCGTCTCCGTGTCGACCTTGACGCGCACGATGGCGTGGTAGCGACCCTTGGCCAAGGCCCGCAGGACGAGCTCGGCGACCGCAGGCACCTCAAAGTGCTGTTCGAACTTGGCCTTCCCCGTAAGGTCCTGCAGCCACTGGGTGAAGCCGTTGGAGGGTTGGATACGCGTCGTCTTCGCGTCCATGTCGAGGACGATCTCGACGTTCTCGAGCGTGCCCACGCTCTCGTTCTTGAACGCCTCGAGTTTGCCGAGTTTGGCGCCCTTCGTGGAGCCCGTCAACCACTCTTCGACCTCCTTAGGCGCGTACGTCCATGGAGGCTCGGGGAAATCGCTACCGTAACGGGTCATGGGAGACACAAGGCCGGCGAAAAAGGAACGAGCACGAGGGGTCCCGTCACGTTGCACCCGGGAAATCGTCCAATCGCCTATTTAATTTCTTATACGGGGCCCCCGTTGGGCCGGCCCGTGCCCGTCCTCCCGGTCGACTACGAGACGCTCTCGCGCCTCATCGGCCGCCGGATTCCCCGCGACGAACTTATCGCCCGCGTGCCCATGATGGGCGGCGCCTACGACGGCGAAAAGGACGGCAAGCTCCTCTTCGAGTTCTTCCCGAACCGCCCCGACCTCCTCTCGGTCGAGGGCCTGGCGCGCGCGTGCCGTGCCTTCTTCGACGTCGAACCGGGGTTGAAACCATACCCCGTCACGCCGAGCGGGGACGAAGTCCACGTCGAATCGAGCGTCACCAAGGTCCGCCCGCACATCGGCTTCGCCCGCGTCGAGGGCGTCCACGTCGACGACGCGCTGCTCGTCGAACTCATCGACGTCCAGGAGCGCCTCACGACGGGGCCCGGCCGCCGGCGCAAGAAGGTCGCCATCGGCATCCACGACGCCGCCCCCGTCAAGGGACCCTACCACTACAAGGCCGTCAAGGCCGACGAGGTCCACTTCGTCCCCCTCCAGATGGAGGCGCCCCTGACGCCTCGCGAGATCCTGGAGCAGCACGAGAAGGGCCGCCTCTACCGGCACCTCGTGGACGAGAAGCGCATCCCCCTCATCGTCGACCGGGACGGCCAGGTCCTGTCGATGCCGCCCGTCATCAACGGCCAACTCACGGCCCTCACGACGCGGACGCGCGACGTCCTCATCGACGTGACCGGCACGGACGAGCGGGCCACGCTCGGCCTCCTCGCGATTGTGGCCACGAGCCTCGCCGAACGGGGCGGTCGCATCCGGAGCCTCGAGGTCCTGCGCGGCAAGACGCGCACCACCACGCCGAACCTGGAACCGGCGAGGACGTCCCTCGCCCTCTCGCGCGTCAAGGAACTCCTCGGCATCACCCCCACGCCGGATGAACTCCAACGCTACCTGGGCCGCATGGGCCACGGCGTCGAGGCCACGACCGCCCGTTCGGCGACGGTCGCCTCGCCCGCGTGGCGTCTCGACCTCCTGCACGCGGACGACCTCGTCGAGGACGTGGGCGTCGGCCACGGCTTCGACAAGTTCAAGCCCCGGTTGCCGGCGGTCGCCCAGTTCGGCGGCATCCACGCGACGGCCCAGACGCGCCGCCGGGCCCGCACGCTGCTGCTCGGCCTGGGCTTCACGGAAGTCATGACGCTCACGGTGACGAGCCGCGGCGACGCCCTCGATGCCATCGGCGCCGCGAACACGTCCACCGTCGAGATCGCGAACCCCGTCACGTTGGAACACGCCATCCTTCGTCCCCACCTCTTCACGAGCCTCCTGGGCATCCTGCGCGCGAACAAGCACCGCGAGCTGCCCCAATCCGTCTTCGAGGTCAGCTTCGTGCTGCCGACCGCCGAGGGCAACCCGCCGCCGAACGAGTTGCGCGCGGCGGCGTTGCGGATCGCGCCCCGGGCCCCCTTCGCCGAGTGCAAGGGCCTCGTCGAGTCCTTCCTGCGGGACCTCGGGCGCGCCGCGACGATCGAGGCGGGCGCGGTGCCCGGTTTCATCCCCGGCCGGTGCGCGCGCCTCGTGGAGGACGGCAAGGCCGTGGGCTTCTTCGGCGAGGTCCACCCCGAGACGATCGGCGCCTTCGACCTGGGCGCCCCCATCCTCGGCTTCGAGGTCGTTCTCTAGGCGCGCCGGCGCCACGCGACGAGCACCAAGCCCAACAGGGCCAGGACGAATCCAAGACCCGGCGAATCGGCCTTCTTCTCCTCGAGGAGCGGGGTGAGGCCCACGTAGACCTGGCTGGGCGTCGAGGGCGAACCCTCCAGGGCCGTCATGAAGAAGTAGTGGCGCGTCGACTTGTCGGGCTTGACCGTGAGGTTGAGCCATTGGGGGCCGGCCGCGCTCACGTTCTGCAGGACGGCGAAGTCGTCCGGGTAGGACGAGGCGTCACGGGTGCGCGTGGCCACGACGCCTTGCACGCGCCACGATGGAATGAGCGGGAAGCCGACCGTGTACGTGTGCCCCTTCACGAGGTCGTAGGCGAAGACGACCCAGCCCTCGTCCAAGGGGACGGGCTTGTACGTGCACGCGCAGTTCTGGTCGAAGTAGTAGTCGAAGGAGGTCGGCGCGTCCGCCAGGTTCGTGAAGCGCAACTCGTACGGGCCCTTGTCGACCGGGATCCCCGCGCTCACCTTGTGCCGCACCTCGCCCGTGAGCGTCCAATCGGCGACGACGTCCTTGTCGTTGAGGACGAGTTCCACGTGGAGGTCGCGGGACGCGTTGTTGAACTGGAGGTAGAGGACGAAGACCATGCCCGCGACCCAGGGGCCCTCCTCCATGCCGGGTTCCACGAAGTAGGCGGAGCTGGCGCCCGGGGCGAGGGGGACGCGACGCACCGTGAGGTGGCTCTGGGCGTCGCCGGACTGGGTGTGGGCCGCGGCATTCGGGGCCAGGAGGAGCGGAACAAGTAAGAGGGCGACCCAGGGGCGCATGGGGGCGCCACTCCGGCAACCTTCTTGAAGGCTTGCACGCGGGCGAAAAGCGGAATCCGCGGACCCGGATTAGCCACAATGGTTAGGATTCGCGATGGCGTGCCGGCGTTTGCGGCTCGCCCGCGGGGCAGACCACCCTCATCCCTTCTGGGATGCATGCCCCCGAGCCCTTTTTTTCTCTAGCGGTCGCCCTCGTCGGCATGCGGCTCTGACTCGTGGAGGGCTTCGAGGATCCGCACGGCCAGCGCGTGGTGGATGCCGGGGACGCGGGCGATCTCCTCCGGCGTCGCCGCGCGGATGCCCTCGAGGGTGCCGAACGTCGAGAGGAGCCGTCGGCGGCGCTCGGCGCCCACGCCGGGGATCTCGTCCAAGGCGGACTGGATGAAGTCCTTGCGCTTCAGGGCGCCTTGGTACGTGATGGCGAAGCGGTGGGCCTCGTCGCGGGCCCGCTGCAGCACGTGGAGGGCCGGGCGCGTCGGGTCGAGGCGCAGGGGGTGGAGGACGTGGGGCTTGTAGATCTCCTCGTGGCGCTTGGCCAGACCGATCAAGGGCAGGTCGCTCAAGCCGACGCTCGCAAGCGCCTCGTGGGCGGCGTCGACCTGGACGCGTCCGCCGTCGACGACGACGAGGTCCGGCAAGGCGTCCGCACCTTCCTCCTCGAGGACGCGGGCGTAGCGGCGCGCGACGGCCTCGCGCAGCGCGCCGGGGTCGTCGCCTCCGGAGGTTGAGCGGATCTTGAAGCGTCGATACCCGGCCTTCCACGGTTTGCCTTCCTTGACGGTCACGAGGCTGGCCACCGTGTGTTGGCCCGTGTGGTGGCTCACGTCGAAGCATTCGATGTGGTTCGGCACGTCGACCAATTGGAGGGCGTCGCGCAGTTCCTCCAACGCCTCCGGGCCTCGACGTTCGCGCAGGAGGAATTCTTGTTCGAGCAGGAGTTCCGCGTTCTCCTCCGCGAGCGTGACGTAGCGTCGGCGCGTGCCGCGTTCGGGTACGATCAACCGCACGGGATGCTCGTGCAGGTCGGCGAGGATCTCGGCCAACGGTTCGGGCACGTCCAGCGGCACCGGCAGGAGAACCTCGCGGGGCATCTGCGGCAGCGTCGCGTAGAATTGCTCGATGAAGCCCTGGATGACGGTGGGCGCGGGGGTGCCCTTGGGCGCGTTGAGGAAGTAGTGCTCGCGTCCCGCGACGCCGCCTTTGCGGACCTGGAGGACGACCGCGCACCAGCGGCCGTCGCGTTGGGCCAATCCGAGGGCGTCGTGGTCCTCGCCGTCCACCGTGTCCACGCGTTGGCGTTCGAGGACGCTGGTGACCGCCGCGTCGAGGTCGCGCAGTTCCGCCGCGCGTTCATACCGCAACTCCTGGGCCGCCTGCTCCATCTCGGCGTGCAGCTTCTCGCGCAGTTCGTGGCCGCGGCCCTTGAGGAAGTCCTGGGCCGCCGCGACCTGTTCCTCGTACGCCTCGGCCGTGACGGCGGCGATGCAGGGCGCCGTGCACTGGTTCATGTGGTAGTAGAGGCAGGCGCGCGTGGGCAGCGTCTTGCACTGGCGCAGCCGGAACGTCTGGTTGAGCATGCGCGCGACCCGCTTGGCCTTGTACGCGTCCGGGAAGGGCCCGAAGTAGGTGCCTTTGAGTTCGAGGCTGCGCGTGTAGATGACGCGCGGCCACTCCTCCTGGGCGATGACGAGGTACGGGTAGCGCTTGTCGTCGGTGAGGAGGACGTTGTAGGGGGGGTGGTAGCGTTTGATGAGGCCCTGTTCGAGGACGAGGGCCTCCTTGCGGGTCGCGACGCCGATGAACTCGAGGTCCGCCGCGTGGTCCATCATGTCGGCCTTGCGCTCGTCCTCCTGGCGCGAGAAGTATTGCAGGACGCGGTTGCGCAGGTTGTCCGCCTTGCCCACGTAGAGGACGCGCCCGTCCGCGTCCTTCCACAAGTAGACGCCCGGCTGGAGCGGGACCGTCCGGGCCTTCTCGCGCAGTTGGGGGCTGGCCAACGCGCCGATTCACTCGCTTCGGCCTTAAGAGCGTTCGGAGGGGGAGGGTCCACCATCAGCCGACCGGGCCAGGCGGCTTATCTTCGGGCGCCGGCCAGTCGACGCCATGGACGAAGCAGGTCGCCGCGAACGCGTGATCAATTGGCGTCTCTTGGGTCGTCGGCTGCGCCGGCCCCTCCTCTGGGTCGCCCTCGCCGCCCTCGTCTTGGGCGGCGCCGTGGGGGCGGCGGGCGCCAACTGGTTGAAGCCGGAACCCCGCGTGGACCAGCCGGGGTTCCGGTTCGAAGACGTCTTCGTCGTCTCGTCTGGGACGCACGGCAACTTCACGGACCTGCGGATCGTGCCGTGGATGAGCAATCCCGGGGACCGAGGCATCGGGACGATGCGGCTCGTCGTCTACGTGATCGATTCGAACACGAACCTCGTCCAGAACGAATCCCGCCTCGACCTGGGCCGCTTGTCCGCGCGGCGCACCGTGAACGCGTCCGCCCCGTTCGAACTCAACAACACGCGTTCCTACACCATCCAGATCCTGGCGCTCGAGGACGACTTCCTCGTCGCCAAAGGCTACGGGTCCATCGGGTTCCAACGGCCCGTCTACTATTACGAGGACGCGAACGCGCTGCGGGCCTACACGACGGCGGACGCGGACGTCCAGGTCACGTCGGGGGGCTTCTCGTACGAATACCCGGGCGGGTGAGGGACCGCACGGCCTCAAGGGCCTCGTCCACGTGGTGGCGCCCGCGGTACTGGGATTGGATCCGCCGCCGCACGAGGCCCGCCTCGTCGACGACGAACGTGACGCGCCCGGGGACGAGGCCCCAGAAGGGCTTGACGCCGTAGAGCCGGCGCACGTGTCCGTCCGCATCGCTCAAGAGCGGGAACGGCAATTGGTGTCGTTCCTTGAAGCGCGCGTGGGACGCAGGGGCGTCGCCGCTGACGCCCAGCACCTCCGCGCCGAGCCCCTGCAGTTGGGCGTAATCGTCCCGGAAGCCGCAGCTCTCCTGGGTGCAGACGAACGTGAAATCCCTCGGGTAGAAGTAGAGCACGAGGGGCCGTCCGCGATAATCGGACACTCGAACGGTTCGTCCGGTGGCGTCGGGCAGGCCGAAATCCGGCGCAGCATCACCTTCCTGGGGGCCGCCGGCCACGAAGACGATAGCGCCTGCGATTCTATCAAGCTTCAGTCGGTGTGCATTGGTCCCAAGGCTCGTTCGTCCATCCAATCGAGGCAACCCGCGAAGCCAACCGCGAGAAGAGACGCCACGACGATGCGCCGCATGCCGGGCCGCACCCTGAGGCTTCCCCTAACGATTGTTGGCGCCCCGTTCAGGAAGGGCCGGACTTGGGCACTTCGAGTCGGGCGTACCCGGATTCGAGCGCGGGCGGCAGCTCGGGGACGGCGTCGGGGTGGAGGATGCGGGCCAGGATGGCGGCCGAGTAGACGAGGCGAGGGCCTGGCCGGTTGAAGAAGCGGTTGCCGTCGGCGACGTACAGGTGGCCCTGGCTCACGGCGGGCATCTCCCACAGTTCGTGTTCCCGTACGGCCTTCGCGAGTTCGTCGGCGGCCGTCTCGAGGTCGCGGCCGCAGGGCGTCGCGATGATCACGTCGGGCTCGTACTCGTCGAGTTCCTCCCAACTGGCCCAACGCGAGGGTTGTCCCTTGGCCACGAGGCCGTACTCGCCGTGCGCCATCTCGACGAGTTCTTGCGTCCAGTGGCCCGCGAACATGGGCGGGTCGACCCAGTCGAGGATCGCCACGCGTCGGGAGGGCAGCGTCTGCGTCCGGCCGCGGATCTCCTTCGCCAGTCCCCACTGTTTGATGATCTCGCGTTTGGCTTCTTCGTGGCGGTGGAGCGTCTCGCCCATTTGGCGCGTCTGGGCCAGGACGTCCTCGTACGAGTGCGGGTGGTAGTCCGCGATGTCCGGGCGCGGCTTGAGGTCGGACCGGACGTGTTCGACGTCGGCGGGCGTGACGGCGCACAGGCGGCACGTCGTCTGCGCGATGATGAGGTCGGGTTTGAGGCCGCGGAGGGTGCTCGCATCGAGCGTGTAGAGGGATTCCTCGCGCTTGCGCAGCGCCTTCACGGCGGCGTCGAGTTCGCGCGCGGGCATCGTCGAATCGATCTTCGAGGCCGTGACGCGCGGCATCTTGGTCACGTCGGGCGGGAAGTCGCACTCGTGGCTCACGGCCACGACGCGGTCGAAGGCTCCGAGGACGAAGACGAGTTCCGTGGCCGCCGGCACGAGGCTGACGATGCGGCGGGGTTCGCTGCTAGGCCGGGTCAAGGGTCTCCTCGTCCCCCAAGTAGGGTCGCAGCGCCTTGGGGATGCGCAAGCGGCCGTCCTGCGTCTGGTGGTTCTCGAGGAGTGCGACGATCGTGCGCTCGACGGCGAGCGCGGTCGAGTTGAGCGTGTGGACGAAGCGCGTGGGCGCGTCCGTGGAGGGCCGCGTGCGGATGTCCCAACGCCGCGCCTGGTAGTCCGTGCAGTTCGAGCACGAGACGAGTTCGCGGTAGGCGCCTTGGACGGGCATCCAGGCCTCGAGGTCGTACTTCTTGGCGGCGACGGTCCCGATGTCGCCGGTGCAGATGTTGACGATGCGGTACGGCAGTTCGAGTCCCTTGACGAGGTCCTCGGCGTTGCGGATGAGTTCCTCGTGGGTCGTCCACGAGTCCTCGGGTTTGGCGAAGACGAACTGTTCGATTTTGTGGAACTGGTGGACGCGGAAGATGCCTTTCGTGTCCTTGCCGTGCGCGCCCGCCTCCTTGCGGAAGCAGGGCGAGACGCCCGCGTACTTGATCGGGAGTTGTTTCTCCTCCAGGATCTCGCCCATGTGCATGGCGCCCACGGCGTGCTCGCTCGTCGCGACGAGGTAGAGGTCCTCGCCTTCGACGCGGTAGATGACGTCCTCGAAGTCGTGAAGGTCGGTGGCGCCGGCGATGGCCTCGCGGCGCAGCATGTAGGGCGGGTCGACGAGCGTCCAACCCTTCTTGCGCAGGGCGTCGAGGGCGTACTGTTGGATGGCGTAGCTGAGGCGGACGCCGTTGCCCGTCAGGTAGAAGAAGCGAGCGCCGGCGACCTTGCCCGCGCGGTCGATGTCGGCGAGTTTGAGCGAGGCGAGTAGGTCGACGTGGCTCTTGGCCTCGAACGCGTGCTTGCGTGCCTCGCCTGCGGTCCGAACGGGGACGTTCTGGGAATCGTCCTTTCCCACGGGCACGCTCTCGTGCAGGAGGTTCGGCAAACGCATGAGGCGTTGGCGCCGGGTCTCCTCGAGTTCCTTGACGCGCGCATCGAGGGCCTCGATCTGTCCCGAGACGTTCTTCATCTCCAGGAGGACGGCTTGGGCGTCGCCGCCCTTCTTCTTGGCCTCGCCGATGCGGAGGGCGGCTTGGTTGCGTTGGGCCCGCAACTGGTTGAGTTGTTGCAGGCCCTGGCGCCATTCCTGGTCCAGTCGGACGACCTCGTCGACGGGCGCCGGGTCCATGCCGCGTCGCTGGAGGCTCTTCCGGACCGCGTCGGGCGTATCGCGGAAGAGTTGGATGTCCAGCACTAGGATTCGTCGAACCGGCCCGGTCTTAAGAGGTCTTCGGAAACGCCGGCGTTCGCCAGGACGTCATCGAGGGCGCGCAGGAGGGAACGGGGCGTCTTGGCGTCGACCTCGACGACGAGATCCTCGCCCTCGGCGCGCGTCGTGACGAAGGCGTCGTCGTCCGGCTTGAGCGCGGACGCGGCGCGCCGTGCGGCCTCGGGTCCCAGTCGCAGGCGCAGGGTGGCGCGGCACGTCACGTCTCCAGCTCCTTCGCCGTCGCAACGCAGGCCTCGATGAAGCTTCCGAGGCGTGCCTGGGGGATGCGGGCGCCGGCCGCGTCGGGTCGTCCTCCGCCTTGTCCGCCCGCCTCCCGAGCGGCCTCCGTGACCCGCGTTCCGAGGTCGACCTCGGAGGTGCCCGTGCGGCGCAGGGAAACGTGGACGTCATGCCCGAGCGGCGCGGTGACCACGACGAACGGTCGTTCGCGTTCCCATCGCGTCGCCAACAACGTCGCGATCGTGGCCGCGTCCGCAATGTCGTCGACGGCCAGGAGCGCGTGTGAAGGCCTGCGGTCGATGCCTTCCTGGAGCCGGCGCAGCGCGTCGCGGCGACGTCGACGCACCTTCGACTCGATGGCCTCGAGTTCCGTCCGCGCCTCGCTGTCGCCCATCGCGTAGCCGAGGGCGAGGCCGCCCTCGCCGTCGCGGGCGGCCGCATCGAGCCACGACGCGACGCGTGCCAACGGGAGGTCCGTCGCGGGTTGAAGGAGGTGGGGCGCGACGAGGCGGGCGAGTTCGGCCGCGGGGCGACCGGCGCGCAGCAGGTGGAGGGCGAGGGCGCTCGTGAAGCGTTGGCGCCCCGCCTCGTCCAATTCGTGCGTCGTGGCTTCGGGGGGCAGGCGGTGTTCGTGGAGGAAGGCGTCGGCCTTGGCGTACGAACCGCCGAGGCCGTCCAAGAGGTGCGGCGGGAAGGCCAGGACGTCGAGGAGGGCCTCGTCGTCGAGGTTGGGTCGTGGGGCCTCCACCAGGAGGCCGCGCTTGAGGGCCTCCGCGCGCACGGATTCCGCCCAACCGGCGACGGTAGGCCGGTGGCCGCCGCAGGCGATGAGGCCGGCCAGCGCGAGCGGAGCGGAGGGCCAGTTCGCCTCGTCGATGGCCACCGCGAGGGCGAAGGCGGCGATGGACCGCGAGGTCGACTGGACGGGTTCGCCCTTCTGGACGGGGTTGAACGTGTGGAGGCCTTTCGTCTCGCGCGGCCACGGACCGGGCACGGCGTCGACGAGGAACGTGGGCGTCGTGAGGTTGGCCTCGGTGACGGAGCGGGGCGCACCGAGTCCCAAGAAGAGGTTCGTGTCGTAGGCTTCGGCGTCCGCGTCGAGGGTGGCCTCGCTGTGTCGTGCGAAGCGGACGTGGAAGCTGCGTCCCTCGCGCGCGAGCGCGCGGGCGAGGATCGCGGCCGCCGCGACGCCGTCCCCGCTGGGGTGCGCCACGATGCGGACGGTGCCGCCGCTCGAGGCTTCCAGAAGGCGTCGAGCCGCCGGTTGGGCGTCCTCGACCATCGTCATGGGTCGCTACTGCAGGAGCAGCTTGACCGTCTCGCCCGAGTATTTCCATTCGGCGGGGAGTTTGCCCTCGCGGATGTAGTACTTGGCCAGGCGCCGGATCTTGGATTCGACGAGCGTGAGGGCGCGCTGGTTGTGCAGGTCGTTCTTCGTGCGCGCGAGGTGGTCCTGGAGGTTGACGACGCGCTTGAGGAGGTTCGAGATCTCCTCGGGGAGGCGCGGCGCGAGGTTGTGCTCGGTGAGGATCTCCTGCACGCGCTTGCCGGTGGAGAGCTTGACGCCCGGCACGCCGAACTGGTCGCGCATGTACGCGCCGATGGCGGCCGTGGACTTGCCTTCGCGGGCCAGCGTGACGACCTGCGTCTCGACGTCCTTGGCCGTCAAGGGGCTCCACGTGGGAGGCTTCGTTCGCATCGGCTTCGTCGAGCCCGATTTGCCGCGGCGGTGAGCGTGAATTCGTGCCATGAGGACATCTCGAAGGGGTCGGGGTTCCGCGCGAAAGGGCTCCTCTTATTTAAGACTGAGGGGGCGGCTGGGGTTCGGCCGTGGTCGTCGGGCCCGGGGAGGGCTCCAGGAACGACGCCGTGCGCCCTTCGCCTGCGGGCGGTTGAAGGACGTACACCTTCGAGGGGACCTCGCGGCGGACGAGGAGGATGATGAAGTACAGGGTGGCCGCCACGAGGAGGACGAGGCCGATGTAGGCCCAGATCTTGGCTTCGAGGCCCGTCCACTTGCCTGGGTCCACCGTGAAGGCCTGTTGCTCGCCCAGGAGGACGATGGTGAACCAGATCGCGTAGAGGAACACGAGGGTGAAGACGATCGCGGGGCCCGTGCGGCTCTTCAGGCGTACGACGTACTCGGGGCTCGTGTAGGCCACGCTCGGGAGACGGACGGAGGCGGCTTAACGGTTTCGGGACGCGACTACCTTCGCAGGAAGAACAAGAGGAGCAGGTCCAGGATGAAGAGCAGGACGATGAGGAGTTCGAGCGTGATGAGCCGGAGGCTGTCCGCCTCGTCGTTGGCCAGCTGGTAGAGTTTGTTCACGGTGGCGAGCTTGTCGTCGACGCTCGCGCGCCAGGCGGGGATGTGGAACTTCTCCTGCGCGGCTTGGTAGACGCGGGCGAGGAACCAGTCGCCGAGGAACTTCGTGATGTTGTCCGCCTCGTCCGCGAGTTCGGCGACCTCCATGCGGATGAGGGAGAGTTCGTGGACGGTGCCGCGCACGTTGCGGATGAGGCTCGGGCGCCGGTACATCTTGCCCAGTTCGTCGTAGCTCTTCGCGATGAGGTCGTCCAGGTAGTCGTCGTACGCGCGGAACTCGAGGAGCTGGAGGTTGGCGATCTCGAGGACGAAGAGGAGGTCCTCGTAGTCCGCGTCGGGGTCGACGAGCAGCGCCGCGTCCCAGTCGACGACGATGAGGTCGTCCGTGTAGTAGCTGAACCACTTGCGCGTGCCCTCTTGCACTTCCTTCTCGTGGAGTCGCGAACCGTCTTCGCCCTTGAGCAGGCCCGCGACCTCGTGCGAGTGGCGCTTGAGCACGCCTTCGCCATGGCCGCTCACGTCCCGGAAGGCGAAGACCGTGTACGATTCCGAAAGGATCTTGCGCGTGTAGCGTTCGCGGACGCAGGGTTCCCACATGGCACGCTCGCGCTCGATGATCTGCCGCGCGGCGGGCTCCAGGAGCAGCCGTTCGGTCCCCATGTGGACGAGACTCTGGTTCCAGTTCCACAGCTCGGAGAATTTCTCCACGTCGACCTTGAGGCGCAGGCGGACACTCACGACGCCGAGCGCGAAGAAGGCGAGGACGACCTCGGCGGGGGCGCGACCGACCGGCGTCTCGATCTCGACGGGCGAGTGAAGCACGACGAGCGGCTGCGGGAACTCCACGTAGGGCGGCGTGCCCTTTCCGATGACGGGGCCGCGTTTGGCGTCGCGATCCGAGAGGGCTCGACCGAGCTCGGCCAGGTCGAACGTGCCGCCCACGTCGAAGAGATGAAGGGACAGGATCTCGCCGCGCATGGGCTCCCCTACCACTGCGTTTGGACACTAGATAATTGCCGTTTCAAGGCCACAGGATGCCACGGACGACCGGCCGGATTCGCCCTCGCGACAGAGGCAAACCGTTATCAAGGGGGGGTCTGGAATACGGGCTCGCCCGGCTCACCGGTGATATTCATGGACATGCAACAGGGAACCCCGACGGGCGCGATGCCCGACATGACCGACCAACAGCGCAAGGTCTACGACACGCTCAAGCGGCTCAACGCGATTGCACCGGACAAGGGCAAGACCGCGGACGACATCATGAAGGCGGGCAAGTTCCCCAAGGGCCAGATGCTCGCGTGGATCCAGGAACTCGAAAAGAAGGGCATCGTCAAGCGCGTCGCGCGCGACAAGGCCGCCTGGTACTACGTCGCCCGCTAGGGCCTGACTCTTCCTCCGCCCGGGTCCGTCCCGGGCGGCTCGACGCTTCTGGCCGCCCCCTTGGGAGCGATCGAAGCATCCCCGGTCCCATCGGCCGCGAAGCCGGGCTTGCATGTTCTAGCACGTTCAGTGGAGAGGGGAAAAGAGAGCCGGTCGCGTTTCGCGACCGGCCGAGGCGCAGGAGGTTTTCGCCGCTGCCCGGTCGGAGAGCCTAGGGAACGGAGCGAAGAAGCGACGCTCCCTGGTCGTCGACCGTGCTCTCCCAGTCGATGACTCCGTCGGTCGGGTCGTTGATGACGTCGAAGCCCTTGAACGGGAAGCAGGCGCCGACACTCCGCTTCAGGACGTAGAAGATCCAGTC